>Ga0136624_1000060_pt1 | contig 29959 bp, 31 predicted proteins | sample AntDrymUQ4692206_2_FD_104802 | JGI IMG/M metagenome (GOLD analysis project Ga0136624, IMG submission 104802) | Polar desert sand microbial communities from Dry Valleys, Antarctica - metaG UQ469 (22.06) | ecosystem: Environmental > Terrestrial > Soil > Desert | place: Antarctica: Dry Valley... | reverse complement strand
CGAACCGCTCGCGCAGCGCGTCGGCGCGCGCCTCGGCCTCGTCGGCCTCGGTTGCGTGCCCCGCCGAACGGGCCATGTCGGCGTAGTCGTTACCAGGACGCCTTGCGCGTGTCGTAGGTGCCAGACACGCGAGCACGTCGCCCTTGCGCAACTGCACCCGCCAGTCAGGCGGCGTCACGGTCATGGACACGTCCCACGAGACCGCGCCCGCGGGCTCGTACGACGTGAAGCTGGCGGTTGGGGGTACCGCGGTCGAGTTCGACGTCACGATCGCCGACGATCCCGTTCCCGCGCGCGTGAACGGGAAGGGCGAGGTCGTCCGCGGCGAGGAGTGATGGCGTCAACCAGCGCGTGGTGACGACGAAGCTGAGTGTTGATTGTCGCCTTGCGCGACAGCTGACCGGGCTCAGCTCAGGCAACCCGGAAGGCGACCGGCGCGGAGCGCGACTTCTTGAACCGCTTGCGCCCGGGGTACTCCAGGTAGGCACGCCAGCGGCCGGCCGTGAGGCGCTGCCGCACGTCGACCGCGCGGCTCGCCCGGCGGGCGACGCGGTGGACCGTCTCGAACCGTCCGGCCCCGACCTGTCGCTGGAAGGTCACGAAGACCTTGCCGGGGACCTTCGCCGCGGCGCGCGCCCGCTTCGAGGTCACCCCGCCGGTCGCCCTGACGGTGCTCGGGTCGATTCGCGCCAGGGCGAGCGTCGCGCCCGTGCGGACTCTCGGCAGCTTGGCGACCTTAGTGACACTGATCGTCCTCGAGGTCACGTTGGCGGCCAGGTCCCACGCCTTGAAGGTGAGCTTGTGCGTGCTGCCGTTGCGCCAGCCGAACGCCGGTCCGAACGTGCGCGCCTGCACGCGCCCGCTGCCGTCGATGCGCCATATCTTCCCGTCGGCGAAGATCTCGAGCTTGCGGATCCCGGCGCCGCCCGGCGGATCGACGGCCCTGGCGTCGATCGGGAACGACCCGACGAACTTGGCGCGGTGGGTCGGCTTGGCGACCACGAGCTCGGGCCCCCCGGTGTCCATCACACCGCCGCACGCCTGTGGCGGGATGCCACCCGCCAGCGCGGTGAAGGCGGCGGCGGCCGGCTTGGCCGAGCCGTCGGCGCGGAAGAGCCCGAAGCCGGCGGCGTACTCCGCGCCGGGGATGTCCTGCAGCCCGAACCAGAACGCCACGCCGACGATCGGATCGGCCGCCATGCAGCGGTAGGCCTGCGTGAGGAACTCGGCCTGTTGCGCCTCGGAGACGCCGAGCGGCTTCTGACCGGCCCACATGCCGACGTTGCACGATCCGGCCGCGGCCGACTGCGTGTTCCAGCCCAGCTCGGTCATCCAGATGGGCTTGGCGCCGTCGCCGTTGCGTGCCATCACCTTGTGCACCTCGCGGTAGCCGGTGAACGTCCACCGACCGATGCGGCCCAGCTCGTCGCGGTAGTGCGTGTCGGGGCCGTCGACCGAGCAGGCGGTGTCCGTGTGCACGCCGACGGCGTCGAACGAGCCCTTGATGCCGTGCTCGTAGAGCGCGGCGATGAAGTCCATGTTGTTGCCCGTGGTGGCGCCGGTGACGACGATGTCGTTCGGCTGCACGGCCTTGATGGCGGGGTAGGCCGACTTGACCATCGCGGCGTAGGCGGCCGGATCGGCGCCGCCCGCCCAGAAGAGCGCAGCGTCCTCCTCGTTCCACAGCTCCCACGCGTCCACGCCGGGAACCTTCTCCGCGAACCCGCCCATCGCGGCGCCGAAGGTGGCGGGATCGGTCGGCGGGTGGATGCCTCCCTTGCCGCCCGACGCCCACGCGGGCGTCCGCTGGACCACCATGAGGACCTTCAAGCCCCTGGCCTTGGCGGCGGCCACGGACTGGTTCATCCCGGCGACGATGTGCGGCTGCCAGTAGTCGGGCGCCGGCTGCGCGGACTCCCAGCTCGCCCAGATGCGGACCCATCCGGCGCCGAGCTCAGAGGCCGTCTGCGCGGTCGGCTTGGTCTGGTGCAAGGTCTCGACGACGCCGAGCTCGACGGCCTGCGCCGGAGCGGCGAAGGCAAGTGCGGCGAGGATGGCGAGGAGGGAGGCGAGGCAGATGCGAGCGCGCATGTTCATCCTGGTATCGGCAGCCGGGCAGCGCTCCTCGACGCCCGGGCGTCCGTCCTGCCCCTGGCCGGGCTCAGCGTGGCAGCCGCGGCGCGATGATGCGGTACGCCTTCAGCCCGAGTCCCAGCCGCTCGCGGTCCTCGGACTGCATGGGGTCCAGGCCCGTCAGCTCCTTGACGCGCTCGAGCCGGTAGGCGACGGTGTGGCGGTGCGCGTAGATGGCGGCGGCCGTCGCGTTCATGTTGCAGTTCTGCTCGAGGTAGGACTCGAGCGTTCCCACCAGATCCGTGGCGTACTGGTCGTCGTAGGCGACGATCGGGGAAACCGTGTCCTCGTAGAAGGAGCGCACCTCTTCCGGGTGTGACGCCAGCACGCGGAACAGCAGCCGGTAGGTGCCGGTCCCGATGTCCATGTCCGGGTCGCCGGGGACCCCGTCCGATCGGCGCAGCACGTCGAGCACCAGCTCGGCTTCCTGCATCGCGCGCCCCAGCTCGGCCGGGTCGGCGTAGAAGCTCGACAGCCCGACCGTGCCGTGGCGCTGCAGCCGCGTCGCCAGCCGGCGGGCGGCCGTCAATGTCGCCTCCTGCGCCTTCTCCCCATCGCTCGCGGGCAGCAGCGCGTACACCCGCGGAGCGCTCCCGGACAGCTCCATGTGCTGCGCCAGCGCGCCGGGGTGATCGCCGGCGATGGCCACGACGTGCCGGGGCCGGTCCGTGGTGAGCTCGGCGCACAGCACGACGGCGCCACGCGCCAGGTCGCAGCCCAGCCGCCCGGCTCGTCGCACGACCTCGCGGGCATCGAGGACATCGGGCTTGGCGCGCAGCTCCTCCAGGAAGGAGCCGCGCAGGTTCTGCTCCACCTCCTCCTTGGCCTCCTCGACCGCGACCTCGGTGAGGGAGGCGACCGCGGCGACGTGCAGGAACTCCGTCGCGTCGCGCGAGACGGGCGGTCCGCCCTGCGCGCCGAGCAGGAGCACGCTGCCGATCACCTCGTCGCCCGACGCGATCGGAATCTCGGCGACGATGCCCGCCGGGACCGGCGCCGGGCGCTCCCGGGCGCGGTCGCCGACGTACCGGCGCAGCGGTGCGAGGTCGCCCGGACCGCCGCTGGAGGCGGCGGCCGCGCCCAGCCGCGGAACGATGATCGCCACGGGCTGACCGGTGGCGTCGGCGGCCAGCTGCGCGACCCGCCCGAGACCCTCGCCGCTCAGCACGGCATCCATCATCTCGAGGTGGACGGCCCGCAGCCGTTCGACGAGCCCGGCGTGGCGAGCCGGCTCCATCGGCTCAGGCGCGGCCATGGGTCTCTACGCGACCCTCTCGGGCTCGGTGCCGGTGCCGGTGCCGGGGTGGGCCTGGAGGGTCTCCTCGCCGGACTCCCCCGTGCGAATCCGGTAGGCGTCGTCGACGGGAAGGACGAACACCTTGCCGTCCCCGATCGAGCCGGTGCGCGCGTGCTTGAGGATCGTGTCGACGACGGACTGCACGTCGCCTGACGCGACCACGCACTCGATCTTGACCTTCGGGCGCAGGTAGTTCGTCAGCTCGGCCCCCCGGTATCGCTCCGTGATGCCCTTCTGGCGACCCGAGCCCTTGACCTCCGTGATGGAGAGCGACGGGAAGCCGAGGGTCAAGAGCTCCATGCGGATGGGCTCGAACGCCTCGTGCCGGACGAACGCTTCGACTTTCTTCATGACGCAGGGACCTCCTGATGGTGGGCGCGGGATGAGCTGCTCCGGGTACCCGTACCCGTACATGGACAGTAGGTTCGGCGCGCGGACCGCGACGGTCTTTGTCCCCGTGTCGAGAATCCCCCGCGCCGGTTTCTCCAGCCGGTCGAAGGATCGCGAGCGGGCGAAGCGGGGCGCGCGATCTTTGGCCACATGGACAACGTCGGGCCCGTTGTCCGCGACTAGGCTGGTCGCCGCTCGCCCTGAACTCGAGGAGAACGCTCGACGCAATGCCCCGCACACGCATGACCAACGTCTCAGCCGCCCAGTGGAGCCCCAACGGCGGCGCCATGGGGCAGTCGGACCTGACCCAGTCCGGCGCGTACGGCTTCGGCGAGAACGTGTTCTCGACCGCCATCCAGCGCCAACGCCTGCCGACCGCCGCCTACAAGCGCCTGCAGGAGACGCTGGACAGCGGACTGGCGCTCGATCCCGTCCTCGCCGACGCCATCGCCACCGCCATGAAGGAGTGGGCGATGGAGCGCGGCTGCACGCACTTCACCCACTGGTTCCAGCCGCTCACCGGCTCCACCGCCGAGAAGCACGACTCGTTCTACAACCCGACGGGGGACGGGAACGCGCTGGCCGAGTTCTCGGGCAAGGAGCTCATCCAGGGCGAGCCCGACGCCTCCTCTTTCCCGACCGGCGGGATCCGGGCGACGTTCGAGGCCCGCGGCTACACCGCGTGGGACCCGTCCTCGCCTGCGTTCATCCTGGAGAACCCGAACGGCGCCCTGCTCTGCATCCCGACGGCGTTCGCATCCTGGACGGGCGAGGCGCTCGATCACAAGATCCCGCTGCTGCGCTCGATGGACGCGCTGTCGCGGTCGGCCCTGCGCGCGGTCAAGCTGCTGGGCAACGAGGACGCCAGGCGGATCTTCACCACGATCGGGCCCGAGCAGGAGTACTTCCTGATCGACGAGCGCTACTACTTCGAGCGCCCGGACCTCGTGACCACCGGCCGTACGCTGTTCGGCGCCAAGCCGGCCAAGGGCCACGAGCTCGACGACCACTACTTCGGGTCGATCCCCGAGCGCGTGCTGGCGTTCATGCTCGACGCCGAGCGCGAGATGGCCAAGCTCGGGATCCCGATCAAGACCCGCCACAACGAGGTGGCACCGGGCCAGTACGAGTTCGCGCCGGTGTTCGAGAACTCCAACGTCGGCTCGGACCACCAGCAGCTCTGCATGCAGATCCTGCAGAACGTGGCGCGTCGCTACGCGCTCATCTGCCTGCTGCACGAGAAGCCGTTCGCCGGTGTCAACGGCTCGGGGAAGCACAACAACTGGTCCTTCGGGACCGACACGGGCGGCAACCTGCTCGAGCCGGGCGACACCCCCCACGAGAACCTGCAGTTCCTGTTCTTCTGCACCGCGGTGCTCGCCGCCGTCGACTCGCACCAGGAGCTGCTGCGCGCGTCGATCGCCTCGCCGGGCCAGGACCACCGCCTGGGCGCCAACGAGGCGCCGCCGGCGATCATCTCGATCTTCCTCGGCGCCGAGCTGCAGAAGGTCTACGACGCGATCGAGAGCGGCTCGGGGGACGCGGCCACGCCGTCGAGCTACCTCAAGCTCGGGGCCAGCGTGCTCCCGCACCTGCCGATGCACGGCGGCGACCGCAACCGGACCTCGCCGTTCGCCTTCACGGGCAACAAGTTCGAGTTCCGCGCGCTCGGGTCCTCGATGTCGTGCAGCTTCCCGAACACCGTGCTCAACACGATCGCCGCGCAGGCCATCGACCGGCTCTCCGACGCCCTGGAGGCGCAGCTCGAGGGCGGCGCCGAGCTGGCCGAGGCGGTGCTCGCGGTCGTCAAGGAGGGCTACTCGGAGCACAAGCGGATCGTCTTCAACGGCGACGGCTACTCCGGGGACTGGCACGCCGAGGCCGTGCGCCGCGGCCTCGCGAACCTGCCGCAGACGCCCGACGCGCTGCCGGCGCTGGTCTCGGATGGCGCCGTGGAAGTCATGAGCGCCTACGACGTGCTGTCCGCGCGCGAGCTCGAGTCGCGCTACGAGGTCTGCGTCGAGCAGTACATCGCGAAGCTCAACATCGAGGGGGAGACCACCTTCTCGATGGCCAAGACGATGCTCCTGCCGGCGGCGGTCCGCTATCTGGGCGAGCTCGGCGCGGCGGGCGAGTCGGCGGGTCTGGCCACGATCCGGGCCGAGGTCACCGGCCTGGTCGACGAGTTCGTCGAGGCGATCGGCGAGCTGGAGTCGGCGAACACGAGCCACCCCGTGACCGACGACGTCCTGGACAAGGCGAAGTACGTCCAGAGCACCGTCGTGCCGGCGATGAGCGCGGTCCGCGAGGTCGCCGACCACCTGGAGCGCATCGTGCCCGACTCGCTGTGGCCGCTGCCGAAGTACTCGGAGATCCTGTTCATCAAGTAGTGGAGCGGCGCCGGATCGTGGCGATCGGAGGCGGCGGGTTCTCGACCGGGCGGAGAACCCGCTGTCGCTCACTAGAATGAGCGGCATGGCCAAGGGCGACAAGAAGCCCGGTGCGAAGCCGCAGCCCCGTCCGGCGCTCCCCGACAAGCTGCAGCGCTCGCTCGACGAGCGCCGCACCACGAGCGCGAAGCGCTCGACGCGGCCGACCTCGCGCACCGTCCCCCACCGCCAGGGGCCCAGCCGCCAGAAGCGCGGCTGACGCTCCTCAGGCAGCCCCGGCGACCACGAGCAGGTCCTCGGTGCGCGCGCCGGGGTCGAGCAGGCCCTTGGCCTCGAGCTGCGGCGCCCGAGCGGCGAGCAGCGGGCCGAGGGCTCCGTGGCGGCGCTCGGCGAGGGCCGGCTCCAGGCCCGCCGCGCGCATCCGCTCGAGCGTCGCGGCCTCGCCGTTGACGCTCGAGTGCGTGACCAGCAGGACCCCGCCGGGTGACAGGTGCGCCGGCGCCGCATCGATCAGGCGGTCGAGCAGGATCCGCCCGGAGCTGCCGGCCTCGGTGTGGCGGGCGGCGCCGCGCGCCGGGACGACGTCGTCCTCGGCGGGCAGGTACGGCGGGTTCGAGACGATGACGTCGAAGCGGCGGCCGGGGACGGCATCGAGCAGGCTCCCGCGGAGCGCCTCGAGCCGCACTCCGTTGAGCCGGGCGTTGAGCCGCGCGCAGAGCACGGCGCGCGCGGAGACGTCGACCGCGGTCACGGATCTGGCGCCGGCGAGGGCTGCCGCGATCGCGATCGCTCCTGAGCCGGTACACACGTCGAGCACGGTCCCGCCGCGCAGTTGGCGCTGCCGGCGCATCACCGCCGCGAGCAGCCGGGTATCGCTGCGGGGACGGAAGACTCCTGGCAACCTGGCGATACGCACTTCGTCGCGTTACCCGATGACCGCCGAACCGACGCCCACCGCCACCGCGCTCCGGACCGCGTTCGACGCACCGGCGCCGCTCACTCTCGGGCTCGAGGAGGAGCTGATGCTGCTGCACCCCGAGACGCTCGACCTGCTGCCGCGGGCGATCGACGTGATCGACGCGGCTCGCGACGACCGCTTCAAGCTCGAGCTCCCGGCCGCGCAGTTGGAGCTGACGCTGCCGCCGGCGCTCAGCGTCCCGGAGGCGATCGCCGGACTCGCCGCCGCCCGCCTCGACCTCGCCGCGGCGGCCGAGCCGCTCGGGCGGCTGGCCGCGGCCGGCGTGCACCCCTTCGCCGATCCGGTGGGCGCGCTGAACGAGGGCGAGCGCTACGCGCTCACGGAGGGCGAGTACGGCGAGATCGCCCGGCGCCAGCTCGTCTGCGCGCTCCAGGTGCACGTCGCCGTGGGCGGCGCGGACCGCTCGCTGGCCGTCTACAACGGCCTTCGCCTGTGGTTGCCGCTCATCGCCGCGCTGGCGGCCAACGCGCCGTTCCACGACGGCCGTGACACCGGAATGGCTTCGATCCGCCCCAAGATCGGCGAGCAGCTCCCGCGCCAGGGGATCCCGCCCGTGATCGCCTCGTGGGAGGCGTTCGCCGATGCGCTGGCCTGGGGCGCCGCCTCGGGCGCGGTGCCCGACCCGCGACGCTGGTGGTGGGAGCTGCGGCCGCACCCGTCCTACGGGACGCTCGAGGTCCGCGTCCCGGATGCGCAGGCGACGGTCCAGGACGCCGCCGCCGTCGCGGCGCTGATCCACGCGCTGGTCGGCTGGCTGGCCGAGCGCTTCGACGCCGGCGAACCGCTCCCGACGGCCGACACCTGGCGGCTGGAGGAGAACCGCTGGTCGGCCGCCCGCTGGGGCATGGACGCCGAGCTGGCCGACCTGGAGACCGGTGCGCGCACACCGGCGCGCGAGTGTCTGGGGGCGCTGGTCGCCGACATCGCGTCCGTCGCCGCGCAGCTCGGGTGCGCCGCCGAGCTGGCCGACGTCGAGCGGCTGGCGGCGCAGAGCGGCGCCGACCGGCAGCGAGCGGCCGCCGTCGAGGGTGGGGTCCGCGCCGTAACCGCCTGGCTCGCCGATGCGTACGTGCCCTCCGCCGACTACGCGATGGCGTCGACGGGAACGCCCTTGCTCCGATGATGGCGCTTCCGTCCCACCGCGGCGACACCACTCGAGCGCTGCTCGCCGCACTGCGCCGGCCCGCCCACCGCCTCGCTCCGATCCCGCTTCCCATCGGGGCGGATCCACTCGACGACGAGGACCTCCAGCTCGCGCTCTACCTCTGCTACGAGCTGCACTACCGCGGCCTGCCCGGCGTCGACGAGCGCTGGGAGTGGTCACCGTCGCTGCTGGCGCTCCGGCAGGCGCTGGAAGACCGGTTCGAGACCGCGCTGCGCGACGCGGTCGGCCCGTCGGGACCGCCGCCGGCGCCCGAGGAGTTCGATGTCGCGCTGCGAGCGATCGAGGAGTCCGACGACGCTCCGTCGATCTCCCGTCACATCGAGCGCGACGCGACGCTCGACCAGGTGCTCGAGCTCCTCGCGCACCGCTCGGCCTATCAGCTCAAGGAGGCCGACCCGCACTCGTGGGCGATTCCGCGCCTCAGCGGCCCGCCCAAGGCCGCGCTGGTCGAGATCCAGGCCGACGAGTACGGCGGCGGGCGACCCGAGCGGATGCACGCCCAGCTGTTCGCCGACACGCTGGCGGCGGTCGGCCTCGACGCCCGCTACGGCGCCTATGTCGAGCACCTGCCCGCCGCCACGCTGGCGACCGTCAACCTGATGTCGCTCTGCGGCCTGCACCGGCGGCTGCGCGGCGCGATCGTCGGCCACCTCGCGCTGTTCGAGATGACCTCGTCGGTTCCCAACCGCCGCTACGCGACCGGCCTGCGCCGGCTGGGGATCGAGGACCGGGCGGCGACGGCCTTCTTCGACGAGCACGTCGAGGCGGACGCGGTGCACGAGGCGGTCGCCGCGGTCGACCTCGCGGGCGGGCTCGCGCGGCGCGAGCCCGGGGTGGCCATCGACATCCTCTGGGGCGCCCGCGCGCTCCTGCTGGTCGAGGGGCGCTGGGCGCGCCACCTCATGGACGCCTGGGCACGGGGCCGCTCCTCGCTGCGCCGGTCGCTGACCGAGCCGGCGCGCACGCTCTGAGCGGCTCCGGCCAGGCAACTCAGCCGGTCACCTGTGCCTGCCGATGGGGCCTATCCGGCGCCGGCGGCTTCGGCGGCTTGCGCGTAGATCGGCTCTTCGCGCCGGATGAGATCCGGATTCGTGCCCAGCGCCATGACGAGCTCGAGCGTGAGCAACTGCAGCGCGAGCGCGCCCGCGATCAGCGCCCCGGCCGCCGGTGCGAGCCCGGCGGCACTCCGCTCGAGCGTCACCGTCGGCATGCCGAGGACCCCGGCGGCGGCAGCGGCGTCACGCACCCGGGCGTCGCGCTCGTTCCCGTCGCGCCCGTCGAAGCGCAACAGCACGAGGCCGGTTCCGGAGTCCGCGGCCGGCAGGTGGCCGTGCAGCAGCTTCTCCACGCCGAGCGGCGTCACGGGAACGTGAGCGCCCTCCTCGACCTTTAGGGCCAGCTCGCGCGCCGTGATCTCGTCTGCGCCGCTGCCGACGACGAGCAGCCGCCGGCAGCCCGCGAGCCGCGCGGCGGCCTGCTCGAGCTCCGGCCGCCGGGCGAGCCCATCGGCGACGGCGCGGGCCACCGACACGGGCACCGGCGCGGCCATCGCGTGAAACACCAGCAGCGGGGAGAGGTACCCGACGGTGTGGCACCAGGACCGGTCGCGCAGCGGCGTCGGCACGAGCAGCGGACCATCGGGGGCCCGATCGGGTCGCGCGGTGATCAGGACCGTGGAAGCACCCCCGGCGGCGGCGGCGCGCAGGGCCGCCAGCGTCGCCTTCGTGCCGGCCTCGTGCGAGACGCCGACGGCGAGGCCACCTCCCTGAGGGTCGAGCGAGGCCTCGAAGGCGTCGCGGGCGACGATGCCTCTCGTGTCCAGCGCCTCGCGCAGCAGCTCGGCGCCGGCCATGGCGGCGTGCTCGCTCGTCCCGCAGCCGGTGAGCACGACCGGCGCGCCGGCGGCTACCGCCCGCTGCACGAGCGCGGCGGCCTCGGTGGCCGCCGGGCTTGCCAGCAGCGGCTCGACGAGAGCCGCCTGGGCCAGGATCATCTCTTCCATCGCCCACGGCGGACCGGTGCGCAGCTCGGGCTCGTCGCTCATCCTGGACAGCCCCCTAACCCGTCTCGCGCCCGACCTCTGCCCCGCTCGGCGCCTTGAACCGCACGAGTTTGTGCGTGCCGTCGCAGAACGGCCGCAGACGCGACTTGCCGCAGCGGCACAGCGCGACCGTCTCCCGGCCGGCGTCGATCGGGTTGCCGTCCTGGTCGAGCATCCGGAACGGGCCGCGCACGAGCAGCGGGCCGTCGCGGTAGGGCGTGATGGTGACGTCGTCGGACATGGCAGGCTCGCCGTACCCGATCCGGGGAACGCTCAGGCGGCACGCGCACCGCGCAGCGGCGCGATTCCCTCCGCGAGCAGCGCGTGCGGTGCGGCGCTCGCGAAGCGCTCGGCCTCGCGGAGCGGGATGCCGTGAGCGGCCAGTGCGTCCAGCGCGGCGGAAAGCACCGGCGGGCGGCTGGGGCGGTGGGCGTCGGACGCGACCAGGTCGGCCTGCCCCGCTCGCAGCAGCTCGACCCCCCGCGCCTGCGCCGCCGCGCCGTGGAAGCCGAGGAGCGAGGAGCCGTTGACCTGCAGGCGCGCGCCGGCGCGGCGCTCCGCGGCGACGGCGCCGCCGGCCCCCATGAAGACGTCGCAGCGCTCGGGGTGCCCGATCAGCGTCCCGAACCCGCGTGCGCGCACCTCCGCCGTCGCGGCGAGGAAGCCGTCGAGGTCGGGCTCGAACAGCGGCGCCTCCAGCAGCACCCAGCGCCGGCCCGGCGGACCCTGGGCGATCGCCTCGAGCTCGCGGTCGCCCAGCAGGGCGACGTCGTCGTGGGCGAGCTCGGCGCCCGTCCGCACCTCCAGCGGCACCCGGGCGCGACGCAGCGCATCCGCGACCTCGCGCACGCGCGCGGGAAGCTCGTGCAGCATCCCGCCGCGCAGCAGGTCGCGCACATGCGGAGTGGTGGTCACCACCGACGTGCCGTCGGCCACCGCGAGCCGCGCGACCTCGACTGACTCCTCGAGATCGGCCGGGCCGTCGTCGACGCCGGGCAGGAGATGGAAGTGGAGCTCTGCGCGCTGCACGGCCTCCTACCGTGACACACCGCGCGGCTCGTCAAGTCGTCCACAACCTTGCCACACCTTTGTCAAGGTTCGCTACGATCTGTTCCCGATGCGCGACTACCTTGCTGCGACACGTGACCGCGTGGTCGTCTTCGACGGGAGCATGGGCGCCACGCTCGAGCAGTTCGACCTCTCCCTCGAGCACGACTACAAGCTGCCCGGACGCGCACACGAGGCGCTCGTCCTCAACCGCCCCGACGTCATCCAGAACCTGCACGAGTCGATGGTGCAAGCCGGCGCGGAGGTGGTGCAGACCGACTCCTTCCAAGCCTCGCGGATCAAGCTCGAGGAGTGGGGCCTCGAGGAGCACACCTACGAGATCAACCGCAAGTCCGCCGAGATCGCCCGCACGGCGGTCGGCGAGCAGCGGTTCGTCGCCGGCTCGATCGGCCCCACGGGTCACCTGCCCGCGTCCGACGACCCGACGCTGGGCCGGATCACCTTCCGCGAGCTCGTCGCGGTGTTCGCCGAGCAGGCGAAGGGCCTGGTCGACGGCGGCTCGGACCTGCTCATCATCGAGACCGCGCAGGACATCCTCGAGGTCAAGGCTGCCGTGTTCGGCGCGCGGCAGGCGTTCAAGGAGTGCGACCGCTCCGTGCCGATCCAGACCTCCGTCTCCCTGCTGCCCAACGGCGGCAAGATGCTCCTGGGCACGGACATCTCGGCGGTGCTCGCCACGCTGGAGGCGCTGAAGGTCGACGTCATCGGGCTGAACTGCTCCACGGGCCCCGAGGACATGCGTGACGCGATTCGCTTCCTCGGCGAGCTCTGCCCCGTGCCGGTCCAGTGCATCCCGAACGCCGGCATCCCGCACCAGGGCCCCGACGGCGAGACGATCTTCCCCGAGGGCGCCGAGTCGCTCGCGAATGCGCTCGGGGAGTTCGTCGAGCGCTACGGCGTCTCGATCGTCGGCGGCTGTTGCGGCACCACCACGGAGCACATCCGCGCCCTAGTGGAGCGCGTCGGCGGCCGCCATCCGGGCGCACGCCCGGCCCCGCGCCCGCCGCACGTCTCCTCCATGATGACCGCGACGCCGATCGCCCAGGATCCCGCGCCCACGCTGGTCGGTGAGCGGGTAAACTCGCAGGGCTCGCGCAAGGCCAAGGAGATGCTGCTGGCCGACGACTACGACGGCCTCGTCCAGGTCGCCGAGGACCAGGTGGAGGGCGGCGCCCACGTACTCGACCTGTGCGTGGCGTTGACCGAGCGCCAGGACGAGGACGAGCAGATGCGCCTGGTGGCCAAGAAGGTCTCGCTCACGCAGCCCGCTCCGATCCAGGTCGACTCGACCGAGCCTGAGGTGATCGAGCTCGCGCTCGAGCAGATCCCCGGCCGGGCGATCGTCAACTCGGTCAACCTCGAGGCCGGCCGCGACAAGCTCGACCGCGTCACCCCGATCGCCACGGCGCACGGTGCGGCGTTGATCGCGCTCACGATCGACGAGATCGGGATGGGCAAGACGCGCCAGCGCAAGCTCGAGATCGCACAGCGCATCCATGAGCTCGTCTGCATCGAGCACGGCATGGACCCGCAATTGCTGATCTTCGACGCGCTGACGTTCACCCTGACCACGGGCGACGAGGAGTGGCGCCCGTCGGCGGTCGAGACGATCGAGGGCATCCGGCTGATCAAGTCCGAGCTGCCCGGCGTGCTCACCTCCCTGGGCGTCTCCAACGTGTCCTTCGGCATCGGCCTGCCTGCGCGCTCGGTCCTCAACTCCGTCTTCCTGCACCACTGCGTGGAAGCGGGGCTCGACCTCGCGATGGTCAACCCCAACCACATCACGCCGTACGGCGAGATCGACGAGGAGGAGCGCGCGCTCGCCGACGACCTCGTCTTCAACAAGCGCGAGGACGCGCTGGAGCGCTTCATCGCCCACTTCGAGGAGAAGACGGCGGACAGCGACCAGGCGGAGGCGGCCGATCCCACCGCGGGCATGGAGCCCGAGGAGGCGCTGCACTGGCACATCCTGCGTCGCAAGCGCGACGGCGTGGAGGACCAGATCGATCGCGCGGTCGAGAAGCTCGGCGCGGTCCCGACGCTCAACGGAGTGCTGCTGCCGGCGATGAAGGAGGTCGGCGACAAGTTCGGCGCCGGGGAGCTGATCCTTCCCTTCGTGCTCCAGAGCGCGGAGGTGATGAAGCGCGCGGTCGCCCGGCTCGAGCGCTACCTCGACAAGCTCGAGGGCTACACGAAGGGCACCGTCGTGCTCGCCACGGTGTTCGGCGACGTGCACGACATCGGCAAGTCGCTCGTCAACACGATCCTCACCAACAACGGCTACACCGTCGTCGACCTCGGCAAGCAGGTCCCGATCGGGACGATCCTGGACGCGGCGCGCGAGCATGACGCGACCGCCATCGGACTGAGCGCGCTGCTGGTCTCGACCTCCAAGCAGATGCCGCTGTGCGTCTCCGAGCTGCACTCGCAGGGCATGGAGTTCCCGCTGCTGGTCGGCGGCGCGGCGATCAACCGCAAGTTCGGGCTGCGCGCGAACTACGCCGACGGCAAGGCGTCCGACGCGCTCTACGCGCCTGGCGTGTTCTACTGCAAGGACGCGTTCGAAGGCCTGGCGGTGATGGACCAGCTCGTCGACGGCGCAGCGCGCGAGCGCCTGGTGGAGAAGGTCCGCGTGGATGCGCGCAAGCTGCGCGAGGAGGGTGAGTCCGAGGTGGTGCACGACTTCACCGACGCCTCCGTCCGCTCTCCCGTATCCACGCAGAACCCGATTCCCGAGCCGCCGTTCTGGGGCGTGCGCGAGATCCCGGTCGACCTCGAGGAGCTCTATCCGCATCTCGACACCCACGTGCTGTTCAAGCTGCACTGGGGTGGACGGGGCGTGAAGGGCGAGGAGTGGCGCCGGCTGATCGCGGACGACTTCCGCCCGCGGCTGGAGCGCATGTGGAGCGAGCAGGACTACCTGCGCCCCCGCGCCGTCGTCGGGTACTTCCCCTGCTACTCCGAGGGCAACGAGATCGTCGTGCTCGACCCCGGGGACCGCGAGACGGTGCGCGAGCGCCTCGTCGCCCCGCGCCAGCCCAACGGCGACCGGATCTGCCTGGCGGACTTCTTCCGCCCCAAGGCGAGCGCCGAGCTCGACGTGGTCGTCCTGCAAGCCGTGACCGCCGGCGACGACGTCACCGAGCTGATGGCGCGCCTGGAGGCGGAGGGCGAGTTCGCCGAACAGCTCTTCACCCACGGCATGGGCGTGCAGACCGCCGAGGGCATGGCGGAGTGGATGCACTGGCGCATCCGCCGCGACCTCGGCCTTTCCGAGACTCAGGGACGCCGCTACTCCTGGGGCTACCCGGCGATTCCCGAGCAGTCCGAGCACGAGAAGGTCTACCGGTTGCTCGACGCGACGAACCGCATCGGCCTGCGCCTCACGGGCGGTTACGCCGTCGAGCCCGAGCAGTCGACGCTCGCGCTCGTCGCCCACCATCCTGAGGCGATCTACTTCGGCGCGACCAGCGGCCGGCTGCTGCCCGAGGGGCACCGGGGCCGCGCCGACGACGTCGTCAAGGGCTCGTCGCGTGACCCTTCGCGGTTCGGGGAACTCGAAGCTGAGCTCGCGAGGGCTGAGTAGGTCGGCAGCGGACAAGGTCGACTGCGCCGGGTGGGGGCGAGCGGTCGCCTGTTGCGACCTAGACTCGGTATCCGAGTCCAAGTCGCAACAGACCACAGAATCGCTGCGATCGCCGAGCGCCAGGGCGCGATCGTCGACCACGACCAGCTCATCGCGCTGGGCCTCAGTCGCGCCGGCATCCAGCGGCGTGTGCAGGCGGGACGCCTCCATGTGAAGTACCGCGGCGTCTACGCCGTCGGCCATCGACGGCTCGGCGCTGAGGGACGGCGTTGGGCGGCCGTGCTGGCGTGCCGACCGGACGGTGTTCTCAGCCACCGAAGCGCCGCCGCAGCCCTTGACGTGCTGCGCTCGTCGGCCGCCGCTGTCGACGTCACCGTCGGGCTCGCCGGTCGCGCCTCCCGCGACGGGATCCAGATGCACCGCACGCGGTCGCTCCTCGCCGACGAGGTGACGAAGCTTGACGGGCTTCCGATCACCACCCCGGCGCGCACCCTGCTCGACCTCGCCGCGACCGGTCTGCGCGGCCGGTCGCTGGAGGCGGCGCTCGACCGCGCCGAACTGCTGCGCATCCTGGACTTCGACGAGCTCCGCGCACTCATCGCGCGCTACCCCACACGCCCCGGCACCTCCTCCCTCGATGGTCTGCTGTCCCGGTATGTGGCCGGGACGGTGGGCACCCGAAGCGAGTTGGAGGAGCTGATCCTAGAGCTCTGCGACAGCCACGGCATTCCGCGTCCGAACGTCAACAGCGTCATCGAGGGGAGGGAACGGGACTTCTGCTGGCCCGACGCCGGGCTGGTGGTCGAAGCCGACTCCTACACCTGGCATCGATCGCCGCGAGCGCTCGACGACGACCGCGAACGCGACGTAGCGCTGACGCTGGCGGGCTATCGCGTGCTGCGCTTCACCTGGAAGCAAGTGACACGCCGACGCGACTACGTCGCACGCGCCCTGCTCGCCGCTCTCGGGGCGCCTTGACCTCCACGGAGCGAGGTCAAGGCGCCCACGGCTACGCGCCGAGCTCGGCGCGGAGCGCAGCGAGCTCGGTGCGCAGCTCCCCCAGCTCCGCGCGGAGCTCGCCGACCTCGGCTTCCAGGCGCTCGACGGCCGGCTTCGCGCGCGGCGGCGCCACCTTGAGCGGCTCGGACGCCTCCTCGACCGCCGGCGCGCCCTCGGCCTCCTCGGAGAGCCGATGCAGGTAGCGCTCCTCCTTCTGCCCCGGCCGGCGCGCGAGCCGCAGTACGAGCTCTCGCTCGCCCAGCCGGTCCAGCGCGTCCTGCACGCTCGGAAGATCGGGGAAGCCCTGCATGCGCTCGGTGCGCTGCTTGAGCTCACCCGGCGTCTGGACGCCGCGCAGCAACAGCACCGCGAGCACCGCGAGCTCCTCCTCGTCGAGTCCCAGCGCCTCGTCGAGCAGGTGGCGGAACTTGTACGCGCGGCTCGTGTGACCGCTGGCCAGCCGGCTGTAGCGGCGCTGGGAGAGCCGGTGCAGGGCTTCGCGGATCATCGGCTCGTCGAAGTGCACGACCGGGTCGCGGTTCGTGGTCTGGTTGCAGGCGAGCCGCAGCGAGTTCAGGCTCAAGGGGTACGTGTCGGGCGTCGTGCGCTGCTTCTCGACCAGGCAGCCGAGGATCCGGACCTCGACCGGGTCCAGGTCCATCATCTGCACGTCTCCGGCGGCGGATGATCGCGCAGCACACGCTCGAAAGCGACGGGCCGAGCCGTCATCGCCCCGTAGACGCACCAGTCGACGAGCCGGCGCCACCTGGCCGGGCTCTCGCCGTCGCTGAAAGCAGGGCGATGTGCATCGCGAGCAGTATGGCTCAGACCACGTGCCGCTCAGGTGAGCCGCACAACGACCGCGTCGTCGCCGGCGAGGCGCAACTCGCCGGCGGCCCGCTGCCCCTCGGCGTCTCCGGCGGCGCTCAGCACGACCGCGCCGGACAGTGAGCCCAGCGGGAGCGCTCGCTTGTGGCCCGTGAGATTGAGTGCGACGAGGAAGCGGCCGCCGCGGACGTAGGCCAGCACGCCGTCGCGGGCACGCACAGGGCTCCAGTCGCCCAGCGCGAGCGCGTGCTCGGCGCGGCGCAGGACGAGCAGCCGGCGATAGAGCGCCAGCAGCGACGCGGCGTCCGCCTCCTGTGCGGCGACGCTCAGGCGTTGCGCTTCGGCGTCGAGCGGCAGCCACGGCTGCACGTCCGGCGGGCAGAAGCCGGAGTTGGGCTCCGCCGACCACGGCATCGGCGTGCGCACGGGGTCGCGCCCGAGCCCCTGCCCGGGCACGCGCCGCTCCCACGGATCCTGCGCGCGGTCGGGCGGCACGGGCACGTCGCGCAGTCCGAGCTCGTCGCCGTAGTAGAGCGTCGGCGTGCCTCGCAGCGTGAGCAGCAGCACGGCCGCCACGCGCGCCTGGGCGGCCCCGACGCGGGTCGCGATCCGCGGGCGGTCGTGGTTGCCGAGCGCGTAGTTGGGCCAGGCGCCGGCGGGCAGGGCGCCCTCGTAGGCGGCGACGTGCGCGCCGAGCGCCTCCGCCTCCCACGGCGTCGAGCTCAGATGGAGGTTCGACGGCAGGTCCAGTCCGGCGCCGTAGTAGCGGATCAGGCGCTCGATCGGGAGATAGAGCTCGCCGATCAGCGCGCGGTCGGGCCCGACGGCGTCACGCATCAGCGCCACCAGCTCGAGCACCTCGGCACGGTCGGTCGTGTACTCGGGCGCGAGCGCGGCGTAGGGATCGCCGCCCTCCCGCCAAGCCGGGTTGGGCGGGTTGTCACGCCACTGGTCGTCCTTGATGCTCTGACGGAGCGCGTCGATGCGAAAGCCGTCTGCGCCGCGCCCGACCCAGAAGCGCAGCACGCCGAGCATCGCGTCGCGCACCGCCGGATTGCGCCAGTTCAGGTCGGGCTGCTCTGGGAGGTAGGCGTGGTAGTACCAGGCGCGCTCACGCTCGTCCCATGTCCACGCCGAGCCACCGAAGTTGCTCACCCAGTTGGTCGGCGGCTCGTCGGGCGTGCCCGGGTGCCACAGGTACCAGCCGCGCTTGGCCGGGTCGCGGAACCAGGGGTGCTCGATCGAGGTGTGGTTGGGAACGTAGTCGAGGATCAGCCGCAGCCCGAGCCGGTGCGCCTCCGCCGCCAGGGCGTCCCAGTCGGCCAGCGTGCCGAATCGCGGGTCGACGTCGCAGTGGTCTGAGACGTCGTAGCCGAAGTCGGCCATCGGCGAGCGGTAGAACGGGGAGAGCCAGATCGCGTCGACGCCGAGCCGGACGATGTGGGGCAGGCGCCGCCGGACTCCGGCGAGGTCGCCCACTCCATCGCCGTCGGCGTCCTGGAACGAGCGCGGGTAGACCTGGTAGATCACCCCGCGCTGCCACCAGGGGGCGCTCACCGGTAGAAGTCGCGCACCCAGCGGTGGGCGTGCAGCTTCTCGACCTGCTCGGCGGGCAGCCCCTTGCCGTCGCCGGCCGCCATGTTGCGCTCGACGTTGCGCATCGAGCGCATGCCCGGGATCACGGTCGAGACCGCCTCTGCGGAGAGGATGTAGCGCAGCGCGACCTCGGCGATCCGGTCGGGCGCGATCGCGAGGTCCTCGACGATCGCCCCCACCCGCTCGGCGACTTGCCGCTTGCGGTCGTCCCGGAAGTAGTCGCGTCGGAAGTCGCCTTCGGGAAACTCCGTCTCGGCCGTGATCGAGCCGGTCAGGCCTCCCTCGTCGAACGGCACGCGGGCGAGCACGCCGACGCCGTGCTCCTGCGCCGCCGCGAACAGCCCGTCCTCCGGGCTCTGATCGAAGACGTTGTAGATGACCTGCACCGTGTCCACGTGCCCGGAGCGGACCAGCTCGAGCGCGGTGCCCGGCGCATGGTCGTTGATCGAGACGCCGAAGTGCCGGATCTTTCCCTCCTGCTTGAGCGACTGGACCGTCTCGAGCCAGTCGCCCTGCTCGAGCCAGTGGTCGTGCCAGACGTGGAACTGCTGGACGTCGATCGTCTCCAGGCCGAGGTGGCGCAGGCTGCGCTCGGTGCAGGCGCGGATGTGCTCGCCGGGAAAGGTGTCGTCGGCGTGGGAGTCCGCCGCCGCCGGCCAGGCCCGGTTCTTCGGCGGAATCTTCGTCGCGACGTAGACGGTCTCCGAGCGCTTGCGAACGGTCTCGCCGACCAGTTGCTCGGAGTGCCCGTCGCCGTAGGCGAGCGCGGTGTCGATGAAGTTGAGCCCGAGATCGATGGCTCGGTCGAGCGCGCGCAGCGACTCGTCGTCGTCGGCGCCGATCCACATCTGCCGGCCGATGCCCCACGCGCCGTAGCCCACCTCGGAGACCTCGAGGCCCGTCCTGCCAAGTCGTCGGAGGTTCATGGTGCCCGCCCTACCCGCAGCGCGAGAGAATGGACCCGTGGACCGCGCGACCGCCATCGATCAGCTCGCCGCCGTGCCGCTCGACGAGTTCGTCGCGGAGCGGAAGCGGCTGGCGAAGGAGCTGCGCGGCGCCGGGGATCGCGACGGGGCCGCGGAGGTGGCGAAGCTGCCCAAGCCGACGCTGCCGGCGTGGGCCCTCAACCACCTCGCGCGCGAGGACCCTGGAGCCGCCGGCGAGTGGCTTAACGCCGCCGAGGCGCTGCGCAAGGCGTCGACCCACGCCGCCGAGGTGGGAGGCGACGAGCTGCGCGCCGCGATGGCGGCGCACCGCGAGGCGACCCGTCGGCTCGTCGCGGCCGTGCGCGAGCGGGTCCCGCTCTCGGAGCCGATGCTCGACCGCGTCCGCGCGCTGCTGCAGTCCGCGACGGTCGACCCCCGGGTGGCCGAGCGGCTGCGCGGCGGAGGGCTGGTGGAGGGTGGCGACGACGACGATCCGGCGCCGCCGGAGCCGGCGCCGGAAGGCGCGAAGCCATCTGCGCGACCCAAGCGCGCGAAGCAGCCCGCGCCCGCGAAGCCCGACCCGGACGACGAGAGGCGGGCCGCGAGCGCGCGCGCGGAGAAGGCGCGCGCCGAGCTCGAGCGCCGGGCCGGCGTCGCTTCCGCGGAGCTCGAGCGCCTGCGCGAGGAGGCCGACGAGCGCGAGGCGGCCGCCGCGGCGGCCGACGAGCGGTCCGAAGCGGCGCGCCGCACGCTGCGTCGCTCGGAGTCCGAGGCGTCCGCCGCCCGCGGCGCCGCCGACGACGCCCGCGCGGCCGTCGCGGACGCCGAGCGCCAGGTGCGCACGCTGATCGCCGAGCTGCGCGACGCCTCGTAGGGTGAGCGGCATGACATACGTTCCCTCCCCGGGCCGCTACGACGCGATGCCCTACCGCCGCTGCGGGCGCAGCGGGCTCAAGCTGCCCGCCGTCTCGCTCGGGCTGTGGCACAACTTCGGCGACGACAAGCCGCTGGCCGACCAGCGGGCGATCCTCCGGCGCGCCTTCGACCTCGGAGTCACCCACTTCGACCTGGCCAACAACTACGGCCCGCCCTACGGCTCGGCGGAGGCGAACTTCGGGCGGCTGTTCAGGAGCGACTTCGTCCCGTACCGCGACGAGCTGATCATCTCCTCCAAGGCGGGCTACGACATGTGGCCCGGGCCCTACGGGGAGTGGGGCTCGCGCAAGTACGTGCTGGCGTCGCTGGACCAGAGCCTGGCGCGGATGGAGCTGGACTACGTGGACATCTTCTACTCGCACCGCTTCGATCCGGACACTCCGCTGGAGGAGACGATGGGCGCGCTCGCGACGGCGGTGCGCCAGGGCAAGGCGCTCTACGTCGGCATCTCGTCCTATTCCGACGCGCGCACTCGCGAGGCGGCCGCCATCCTGCGCCGGCTGGGCACGCCCGTCCTGATCCACCAGCCGTCCTACTCGCTGCTCAACCGCTGGATCGAGCCGGCGCTGCTCGACGTGCTCGGGGAGGAGGGAATCGGGAGCATCGTGTTCTCGCCGCTCGCCCAGGGGATGCTCACCGACAAGTACCTCGAGGGCGTGCCGGAGGGCTCGCGCGCAGCGCAGGACAAGTCGCTCGACCCCGACCTGCTCTCGCAGGAGAACCTGGCGCGCGTGCGCGCGCTCGACGAGATCGCCAAGCGCCGCGGCCAGTCGCTGGCCCAGATGGCGATCGCCTGGACCCTGCGCGACCCACGCGTGACCTCGGCGCTGATCGGCGCGTCCAGTGTCGAGCAGCTCGAGCAGAACGTCGCCGCGCTCGACGAGCTGGAGTTCTCCGCCGAGGAGCTCGCCGAGATCGACCGGCACGCGGTCGACTCCGGGATCAACCTCTGGGCGGCGTCCAGCGACGCATGAAGCTGAAGAGTGCCTCGCACCGCGTAGCGTCGGCGTCAACCCTGGAGAGCGCCTGCGCCGTTCAGGTGGCGCCAAGGGTCAAAGCTGCCTTGACCCCATCGAAGGCAAAGGCGGCGGCGTAGTCGTCCAAGCCGGTTCGCAGCCCGACGAACTGGTCGAGCGCATCGGGCCAGCGGCGGCGGGCCGCATCGAGCCGGTCCACGGCGGCGTGCCAGTCGACCACGTTCGCGTTGACGCTTCCCATCAGCGCCCGGTTGCCGAGGACGACGTCGACGCCGATCACCGGGCCGGGCAGGCTCACCGGCCGGTCGTGCCCGTCGATGCCCAGCAGGCACGCCACGCCGTTGCGGCGGAGGAGGCCGAGCGCGTCGAGCGAGAGCTGCGCGCTGCCGGCCGCCACGATCACGACGTCGAAGCCGCCGATCTCGGCGGCGAGGGTGGACGGCGCCACCTCGCTCGCCGGCACGTAGCGAGCGCCCGCGGCGACGACGAGCTGCGCCTTCTCGCCGCTCTGCGGCTCGAGCGCCGCCGTCCACACGTCGAGCCCTTCCAGCCGCAGGAGGTAGGTGCTGAGCATGCCGATCGCGCCCGCCCCGAGGACGAGCGCCCGGCCCGGCCTCCACGGCTGGCGACCCCCGACCGCCTGTACGTGGCGGAACGCGCGGGCGCAGATCGACGCGGGCTCGGCGAGCACGCCGAGGCGGCCCAGCGCCTCGGGAACCGCGACGAGATGCTCGGCGGGAACGACTGCCAGCTCGGCCGCGAAGCCGTGCAGCCGGGTTATCCCGTGCTCCGAGTAGTCGCCGGTGTCGCACGCGTCGGGCGCGCCGGCCGCGCACGCGCCGCAGTGCCCGCACGAGCGCCGCACGGTGGCGGTGACCAGGTCGCCGCGGGCGAAGCCGAGGCCGTCGCGCTCCACACGGCCGAGCAGCTCATGTCCGAGGATCAGGCGGTCCTCACCGGCGGGCGGGATGCCGAACCAACCCTCGGAGATCTCGCGATCGGTGCCGCACACGCCGACCTCGACCGGCCGCACCAGCACCTCGGTGCCCTGCGGCTGCGGCTCCGGCATCGCCTCGACCGCGGTGGAGGCGGGGGTCCCCGGGCGCGTGACGAGCGCCTGCATCAGGTCCGGGAGGCGGTCTTCGGCGCCCGCAGGACGGCACCGTCGGCCGCGGACCCGACTTCGGCGCTATAGCGCGCCAGGACGCCGGACGAAGGCCCGGGCGGAGCGGTCCAGCCGCGCATCCGGCGTTCGAGCTCCGCCGCGGGAACCGCGACGTCGAGCGTTCCGGCATCCGTGTCGATGCTGATCACGTCCCCGTCGCGGACGGCGGCGAGCGGCCCGCCGCGGGCGGCCTCGGGCGCGACGTGGCCGACCATCAGGCCGCGCGTCGCGCCCGAGAAGCGACCGTCGGTGACCAGCGCGACGGACTCGCCCAGCCCGACGCCGACCACCGACGACGTGACGCTCAGCATCTCCCGCATGCCCGGGCCGCCGGCCGGCCCCTCGTAGCGGACGACGAGCACGTCTCCGGCCACGACCCGCCCGTCGCGCACTGCCGCCACGCACGCCGCCTCGTCGTCGAACACCCGCGCCGGGCCGGTCTGGGCCGTGCGCGCGATGCCCGCGAGCTTCGTCAAGCTGCCGTCCGGCGCGAGGTTGCCGCGCAGCGTGCGCAGCGCGCCACCCGGCTTGTAGGGCGCCGCCAGCGTGAAGAGCACCTCGCCGTCCGGCGCCGGCGCGCCCGCCGTCGCCTCGGCCAGGGTCACTCCCCCCACAGTCGGCGCGGCGCCGTCGAGATGGCCGCCCGCGATCAGCTCTCTGATCAGCGTGGGCGTTCCCCCCGCGCGGTGCAGCGTCTCGGCGACGTGGCGTCCGCCCGGTGAGAGGCTGGCGAGCACCGGAGTGCGCGACGCCAGCTCCGTCAGCTCGTCCTGCGTGAGCGCCACGCGCGCCTCGCGCGCGATGGCGAGGAGGTGCAACACGCCGTTTGTCGAGCCGCCGCTGGCGGCGATGCCGGCCATCGCATTCAGCAGCGCACGCCGGTCGAGGAAGTCGCGGGCAGTGAGGCTTCCCGCCGCGAGCGCCACCGCGCGCGCACCGGCCCGGGCGGCGGCGGCCGCCTTCTGCTCGCGGTCCTCGGCGCAGATCAGCCCGTCGCCCGGCTCGGTCAGCCCCAGGCAGTCGAGCGCGACGGCCATCGTGCTCGCGGTGAACTGCCCGGCACAAGCGCCGGCGCCCGGGCAGGCGACGCGCTCGATCTCGTCGAGCCCGGCGCGGTCGAGCAGCCCGCGCTCATGCGCGGCGACCGCCTCCCACACGTCGAGGATCGTGACTTCGCGCTCACCGAGCCGGCCGGCTCGCTGCGGCCCGCTGTAGAGCAGGACCGCCGGCTTGTCGACGCGCGCGAGCGCCATCAGCGCCCCGGGAGTGGTCTTGTCGCATCCGACGATGCACAGCAGCGCGTCGAAGTCGTGCGCGAGCGTCATCAGCTCGATCGAGTCGGCGATCACCTCGCGCGAGACCAGCGAGGCGCGCATCCCCGGCGTACCCTGTGACTGGTTGTCGGACACCGCGATGGTGTTGAAGGGAAGCGGAACGCCGCCGGCGGCCTCGACGGCGGCGGCGGCCGCGTCCGACAGCTCCCGCTGGTTGAGGTTGCACGGCATCGTGCCGGTCCAGGTCGACGCGATGCCCACGATCGCGCCGTCCAGCCGCGCCGGATCGATGCCCATCGCGCGGAAGTGCGACCGCGCGCCCGCGCGTTCGGCTCCGCCGCGCAGCCCGGCGCGGGCGGCGCGGCGGCGCGCGTCTGGATCCTCGCCTGCGACCGACACGCCGGAGAGCCTACGTCAGCCGCAGAATCGACCCGCGCAGATCGGGGGTTCCGACGACCCAGCAAGCGGGGGAATCGGTGCTCAGCAGGGACGAGTCGCGGAAGGGCCGGCGAGCGCGACGCGCAACGCGTCGCCGCACAGGGCCTCGAGCGTGTCGAGCATGCCGCGCACCCGGGAGAGAGGCTCGCGGTCCTCCTCGCGGATCCAGTCGGCCTCGTCGCGGGTCTCGACGAAGCGCGCGACGGCGTCCCGGTAGACGGCCAATCGCGCGGGGCGCAAGACGACGGTTCGCATGCCGGGGCGCTCGGCGAGCCCGGCGAGCTCGTCGGCGAGCGCGGTCAGCTCGCGCAGCTCGAGCACGCCGTCGACTGTCATCTCGGCGGTGCGGAAGCGCTCGGCGGACGCGGCGGCGACGGCGTGCGACGACGCGGCCAGCAGCTCGTCGCCCAGATCGAAGCAGGCGAGGACGACGGCTTCACCGTCGAGACCCTGCGATATGTCGATGTGAGCGTTGATCATGCTTCCCATAGACGGTATCGGCCGCCGACGCCGAGCGCGCCGCCACACCCGGATGATCGGCGCGCCGCGCTTCGTCTGAAGCGGTGGGTGAGCGTTCACGCTTGACACCGACAGGAGCGCTGCGTTATCGTCCGGCCCGGTTGCAATCGTTTGCACACCGATCGAAGATCGCTCTTTCAATCTTTCCGTCGATCCGAGGAGCACCTGGCGATCATCGGCGGGAGGGGCACGGTCGCCGGCCCCGTGATCGGCGCGGTGCTGATCGTCGCCTTCAACGAGGTCTCCGTCTCGCAGCTCGGCAGCAGCGAGCTGATCCTCGCGCTCACCGGCGGGCTGTTGATCGCCGCCGGCGCGCCGTGGTTCGCTCGAACCGCTGGTTTGAGTCATCGATCGATGGCCTGGTCGGCGACCTGGCTCAGCTGGCCGACTCACGGATCAGGCACCCGCAGCGGCGCTTCCCTCCGCGTCCGGGTCGTCAGCCTCGTTCGTCGGCGGTGAGTCCGGCGCAGGGCCGCCGCGAACGTAGTCGAGCACGACCGCCGCCGACCCCGCCACCGGCACGGCGAGGAAGACGCCGATGATCCCCGCGAGGATCCCCCCCGCGGTCAGCGCGATGAGGATCACCGCAGGATGCAGCGGCATCGTGCGGCCCATCAGGAGCGGATAGAGCACGTCGCCTTCGACCTGCTGGATCACCACGATCACGCCCAGCACGATCAACGCCGGCACGACGCCGTTGAAGACCAGGGCGATCAGGACAGCCGCCAGCCCGGCGACGAACGCACCGACGAGCGGCACGAACGCGCCGAAGAACGTCAGGATCATCAGCGGGATGACCAGCGGCACTCCGATGATCGCGAGCGCGATGCCGATCAGCACCGCGTCCACCAGCCCGACCATCGCGATGCCGCGCACATAGCCCCCCAGCGCCGCGAACACCCGGTGGCCGATCTCGTCCATGTTCTCTCGGCGGTGCCGCGGAGCGAGGCCCACCAGCCAGCGCCACATCGAGCCGCCGTCCTTCAAGAAGAAGAACGTCAGCATCACCGCGACGATCAGGCCGGTGATGATCTCGCCCAGGATGATCGCGCCGCTCTGCAGGCCGCGGGTGAGAGGACCGCTGTTCTCCCGCAGCCGCTCGATTCCGGCGTCCACGCGCGCGCGGATCTCCCGCTCGCTGAGGTTCAACGGCGGCTCGGACAACAGATTGGTGGCTTCGCGGACCCCGTCCTGGAGCCCCGCTCCCAGCTCGTCGGACTGCCCCACCAGAGTCGGGACTACGGCGGCGCCGATCGCCACGACGACCAGGAACGCCGCGAGCATCGTCGCGGCCGCGGCAAGGCCGTCGCCGACGCGCGGCCGTGCCCTCAGCCAGCTGGTCGGGGCCAGCAGCAGCGTGGTCGCCAGCAAGGCGATGATGATGGGCAGGACGACGATCTTCAGGTAGCCCATCGCGTAGACCAGCGCGACGACCGCGGCGACCAGGACGATGAATCGCCAGGCGGCGGCGGCTGCGGTGCGATACCAGCTCGGCAGGGCTTCGGCGGCCGAGCGCCCTCGGGAGTCGCTCCGGTGCGGGGGATCCATTGTGTGCCGTTACCCGGCCGGAGCATGGCCAGACGCGCTGGGCGTTCCAATAACCGCTCTCGTGCCACTCTTCACCGGCCGTCCTCTACGCACTGAAGCCATCTGGAGGTAGTCGATGAGCCTGACTCGCGAGGAGTACCTTCGCCGCGTCCCGAAGGTCGAGCTGCACTGCCACTTTCGAGGGCACCGTACGCCCGCAGACGTTCGCGGATCTCGCGCGCAAGCACCGTGTCCAGCTTCCAACCCAGGATGCAGCGCGGCTCTACGACTACGAGTCGATCTATGAGTTCCTGAAGATGTGCTACTTCGAGGATGACCTCGCCAAGCACCCGATTCGCGAGATGGTCGACGCGGGGCTACGCGTGACGATCAACTCAGACGACCCGCCGATGTTCCACACCGACATCGGGAGCGAGTTCGTCAAGATGGCCACCGCGGCGGATTGGGGGCCTGACCAGATTCGGATCCTGTGCTTGGAAGCGGTCGACGGATCCTGGCTCGACGACGTCGGCTGACCGCATCGCCGGTTCAGTCCAGGTCGAAGGCGGCGTGGACGGCGGTCGTCAAGAACGCTTCCTGAGTAGGGAGCAGGAAGCCGATCTGGCGTCCGAGCGTCGCGGTGGGCACAGTAATGATGTTGTCGCAGCTCACGACGCCCTCGGCCTCCAGGCCGTTGGCGCGGCCGACAGGGATCTCGGTCGACAGGCCACGGACCGTGGTCGTTATCGGTGCGACCGTCACTCGTCCGAGGTGCGGACGTACGAGCTCGCGGGTCAGGACGAGAACCGGTCGGGTCTTGTCCAGGTCCGCGGTGTGGATCGGACGCATTACTGGAGGTCGAGCGGCGCGCGGGCCAGGTGCTCCGTGAGGCGCTGCAACTCGGGATCATCGCCTGCCCGGACCAGAATCGCCGCGTCTCGCGCAGCGATCGTGCGCCTGCGTTCGCGCTCCAGGGCTCGGTTGACGACCATCGCCCGGCTCGATGCCGCACCATCGGAGACCAGGCTGTCCACGAACTCGACGATGTCCTCGGGCAGCCTCACTGCGATCTGTCTGGTCATCCCATGATGGTACCAGCCTGGGATCGCATGGCCCCGCCCGGGAACGCCGTCACGCGCGCTACGCGGTGGGGCGGCCAGGACCTGGCCGCCCATCCTCAGCCGCCGTCAGGAGCAGGCTTGGGAACGCGAAGCCCTCGACCTCCTGCGCCACGGCCGAGCCACAGAGGCGATCGCCCGATACGACGAGCATGGCCGCGTCGTCGTTGCCGGCACCGCTGGCGAGGCCCACAGCCGACTCGTCTCTGACTGGTGGGCCTCTTGTGGAGCCGGGGAAGAATCCGTCATGGTCGCGGCCCGCCGTGACGACGTCGTCGAACTCAACGCGCAGGCACGCGTCCTCATGGCCAGCACTAGAGGATGGCGTCTCCGCCACCGCGGGACCATGGGCGACACTCCCCACCCAGGAGGATGGGCCGCGGCACCCATGGTCTCGGGCCCCGAAGCCACTGAACATGGGGGCTTCCTCCAACCCAGCGGGAGATGACATGACCCCAAGCATCGTCTGCGGCATCGATGCCTCGCCCCAGGCCGGAGCAGCCCTCCGCGTCGCGTCCGCCCTCGCGCAACGCATGGGCCTGACCCTCGTTGTCGTTCACGCCGTCCCGACCCCTACGCCCGACCTCCTGCTCACCGCACCAGCCCACGTGCCGGTCCACGTCGAGCAGATTGATTTCCTCGGTCATGACACCGGAGAGCGCCTGCTCACACAGGCGGTCGAGGCGGTCGACGTGCCCCTCGCCGAGCAGCGATTGGAGCGTGGCCGCGCGGCCGAGCGCCTGTGCGCCGTGGCGCGCGAGGAGCAAGCGCGTCTGGTGGTGGTCGGCTCGCGCGGTGACGGGGCCATGCGCACCGCGCTCCTGGGCAGCGTTTCGGCCGCCGTGGTCCGCGACGCGCCCTGTCCGGTCGTGGTCGTCCCGCCCGGCATGGCCGGCGGCCCGCTCGACGGCCAGCGGATCGTGTGCGGCGTCAATGCCGACGAAGACCAAGCCGCCGTGAGCACCGCAGCGCGGCTCTCACGCGTGTTGGGGGCGCCGCTCACGCTCTCCCATGTCCTGCCGGCCGGCGCGGAGACTGAGTCCCTCGTGTCCGCCGGCGCGCTTTCGCCGACCGTTGACCCCCGCCTGGACGCAGGCCCGCGGCACGCCCTGGACACCGTGCACCGCCTGATGGCGAACGCTGGGGATCTTGTCGATGACGAGCTTCGCGACGTGCAACTACGGCGCGGAGAGCCCGCGGCGCAGATCCTCGAACTGGCCGCGTCGACACACGCGATCCTTCTCGTCGTGGGCAACCGCGGCTTTGGCTCGCTGCGTGCGGGCTTGCTCGGATCTGTATCGCGGGACCTCGTCCGTCGTGGCTCTCGACCCATCGTGATCTGCCGGGAGGAGCCGACATGATCCGCGTCGCGTTCATCGACGATCATCCCGCGGTGCGTCTGGGCCTCGAGAGCGCACTCCGAAGCGAACCGGGGCTCGTTCCCGTGGGCGCCGCCGAGCAGCCCGAGGACCTGCCGCCGCTGCTCTATCGCACTCGCCCAGACGTCGTCTTGGTCGATTACCACCTGCCGCGCCGCGACGGCTTGTCCGTCTGCCGCCAAATCAAGAGCGACATCCCCGCGCCCGCCGTGCTGCTCTACTCCGCCTACGCTGACGCCTCCCTAGTCGTACCAGCGATCATTGCCGGCGCCGACGGAATCGTGCCGAAAAGCGTCCCCTCCCGACAGCTCTTCGAGGCCATCCGCACCGTCGCAAAGGGTGGCACTGCCCTGCCCCCCATCTCACCCGACCTTCTCCAGCTTGCGAGTCGCTGTCTCGAACCGGAGGACCTTCCCGTCCTCGGCATGCTCGTCAACCACATCGCCCGCCGCGACATCGCGGACACGCTGGGAATCAGCCCCGACGACCTTGCGGGCCGCATCGCCGCGATGCTCGATCGCCTCAAGGCCCCCGTGGGCATCGCCCATCAGCCAGCGCCCGAGGCTCCGTGAGCATGCGCCGACCGACCCAGCCGGAACGCGATCAGAGCGAGGATCGCTGGGAGTTGGCCGCTGGGCACGACGACCGCCAAGAACCACTCCGCGCCGGGATACGCGACATCTCCCGCCTCGTCGCCATCCTCGCACTAGTCGCCGTCGTCGCCGTCGGGATCGCCGTCTGCGTGCTGTTGTTTGCTGGCTGAAACCGAGGCCCAACCTTGCGGCCCATCGCGGAGCACCCACGTGAGATCCTGCCCCGAGCGCCTCGTGCCATCACCCCCGCATCCCGCCGTGACGCCAACTGACTGGGCTCACCGCGGGAATGAGAGCCTGCGCCCGAAACACCCTCAGATCATCCGAGGGTCTCCTAGCGACGCGGCCGGGGGGCGCCGCCGTCGCGCGGGTGGGCGCGCAGGGAGCCCGCATGGGCGCGCGCCGAAGGGTCACGGCGAACCTTCACCAGGCTCGCGATGGTCGTGACGGTGAGCACGACCGCGATGACGACAAGCGAGGTCACCGTGGAGATCTCCGGCACGCCGTCCTCTTGCAGGTGACCCCAGTGCAGCGCGAGCTTTACGCCGATGAAGGCGAGGATGAGCGACAGGCCGGTCGAGAGGTAGACGAGACGGTCGAGCAGGCCGGTGACGAGGAAGAACAGGGCGCGCAGG
>Ga0136624_1000059_pt1 | contig 30110 bp, 29 predicted proteins | sample AntDrymUQ4692206_2_FD_104802 | JGI IMG/M metagenome (GOLD analysis project Ga0136624, IMG submission 104802) | Polar desert sand microbial communities from Dry Valleys, Antarctica - metaG UQ469 (22.06) | ecosystem: Environmental > Terrestrial > Soil > Desert | place: Antarctica: Dry Valley... | reverse complement strand
CCACGACGAGGGCGCCGTCGAGGCGTTGCAGCCCGACCGGGTGCTGATCCTGCCCGACGCGACCGAGGACCTCTGGAACGCCGGGTACCAGGAGCTCGTGGCACTGGCCTGATGCGCTGGGCCTGATGCGCTGGGGCAGTACGGTTCGTTGCCATGACGTACCCCACCGCCGACGAGCTCGCCGCCGCCGGGCTCACACACGACAGTGACGGGCCGGTCGTGACCGTCACCCTTGACCGTCCGGAGCGGCGTAACGCGCAGACCCCTGCCACCTGGCGGGCTCTGGCAGCCATCGGCGCCGCCATCGGGCCGGACGTGCGGGCGGTCGTGGTGCGTGCGAACGGTCCGTCGTTCTGCACCGGCCTGGACCGCGCGATGCTCACGCCCGACGGCATCGCGGGCGAGACGACGCTCGCGCAGATCGCTGCACTGTCCGACCGCGACGCCCAGGCCGTGATCGCCGGCTACCAGGCCGGCTTCACCTGGTTGCGCGACCCACGCTTCATCAGCGTCGCCGCGGTGCAGGGGCATGCCGTCGGCGCCGGCTTCCAGCTCGCGCTCGGGTGCGACCTGAGGATCCTGGCCGAGGACGCCGTGCTGTGCATGCGGGAACCGGCGCTCGGCCTGGTCCCGGACCTCGCCGGCACCCACCCTCTCGTGCAGTCGGTCGGGTACTCGCGGGCGCTGGAGATCTGTGCCACGGGACGCTGGGTCGCCGCCGCCGACGCCGCCGCAATCGGCCTGGCGACGACTGTCGTCCCCCATGACGAGCTCCGGGTCGCCACCGACGACTTGGTGGCCGCGGTCCTGCAGGCGCCGCACGCGGCCGTCACTGCTACGACCGGGCTGCTGCAGCAGGCCGCGTCACGGTCGTACGAGCACCAGTGCGCGGCCGAGCGGGAGGCCCAGGTCCTCCGGATACGTGATCTGGTGCGCCGCCAGAGCGCAGGATGACCCGATAGGGGGCATCATGGGTAGGTACGCACCCTGTCGTCCCGAGGTAGGAGAACACGTCGTGACCAGCCTCGCCCAGCGAGTACGCGGTCTAGCGGCCCTCGTGGCCCTGCTCGCGCTCGTCCTCGCAGTGCCGTGGGCGCTGTGGAGTGTCGGCGGAGCACCGTGGCCCTCCGAACCGCCGACTCTCGACTGGTTCACTCAGGAGCTGGGCGCCTCGGCGATCATGTCGGTGCTGTCCGTTGTCCTCTGGTTGGCCTGGGCACACTTCTGTGTGTGCGTCGTGGTCGAGGCGGCCGCGGCGGTCGAGGGCCGCAGTCGCGTGCCGGGCGCCGGGATGGGCACCCAGACGCTGGCCCGCCGCCTGGTCGCCTCGGTGCTGCTGGTGGCCGGCAGCGCGAGCCTGGCCGCACCGCTCGCCAGCGCGTCGGACAACCGGAGTGCGCCGTCCGCTGTCAGTGTGCCCGGCCCGTCTCCCGATGCCGAGATCGGTGGGCAGCGCGGCACGGTGCAGGCCCGCACCGGAAAGGGCACCGTGCATGCGGGGACGGTGACCGAGGCTTCGTTGCGGACCAAGCTGGGCAAGACATACCTGGTGCAGCCGCCCGACGGCCGGCACTACGACTGTCTGTGGGCCATCGCGGAGCGCTACCTCGGGGACGGCTTGCGCTGGAAGGAGATCTACCGGCTCAACAAGGGCGCCCTCCAGGCCGACGGCTCCTCCCTGCGCGATCCCGACCTGATCTACCCCGACTGGGTGCTGGCCCTGCCCGACGACGCCGAGGGACCTGGGGTCATCAGCGTCGCCGACCGGGCGGCGCCGGACGTCGACCGGGACGTCCGCCATGCCGTGAACAGGGGCGACCCGGGCGACCGGGACCACCCCGCTGACGACGGGAAGGGTGACGAGTCGAGCGATCTCGCCGTCGGTCCGGTCGGACACGCGGACCCGGGTCTCGACCTCGCCGCGCCGCTCGGCGTCGCCGGGGGACTGGTGGCTGCCGGCCTGTTGTTCGGCCTCAAGCGTCGTCGCGGCTGGAACGGCAGCGGCCCGCGTGGAGGCGGGGGCCTCAAGCCGGAGGACGAGGTAGGGCTGCGACTCGCCGCGGACGCCGCGGGCGCCGCCGTCGTCGACCGGTCGCTTCGTCAGGCGGCCGCCTCCTCGGCGCAGGCGGGTCGGACGGTGGCTGCAGTACGCGCGGCGTACCTCGACGACACCAGCTTCTCGATCGCATTCTCGACCGGCTCCGCGGCTCCCGTGCCGGAGGGCTGGCGATCGTCTCCGGACCGACGGATGTGGACGGTCGACCGCGCAGTTGCCGAGCGCTTCGATCCGCCCGCCGGTGTGCCGGCCCCGTGCCCGGGGTTGGTGACACTCGGCGCGGGCGTCCAGGGTTCGCTGGTTCTCATCGACCTCGACTCGATGCCTGGGATCACGGCACTGGCCGGTCCGGACCCACTGGTGCGTGAGATCGCGTTGTCCATGGCCGTGGAGCTCGGCACCAACACGTGGTCGGAGAACGCACGTGTCTGCGTGGTCGGGCTGAACGGCGAGGCGGCAACGGCGTTGGCGATGATCGCGCCGGTCCGAGTGAGCCAGGCAGTCGACGTGGACACGTTCCTCGCCGACCTCGAAAGCGGCGGCGAGCGCCCGACGGCGGTCATCGTGCTCGGCGCGCCGGACACCGACCGGGCGAGCCGGCTGGCCGCCCTCACCGTGGACCCGGACCGGCGGGTCGCGGTGCTGGTGGCCGGAGCGAGCCCCCGGGCGGCGTGGCGACTCGACGTGGACGCACAGGGACGCGTGGTCAATCCGAGCCTGGGACTGGACGTCTCGGCTCAGCGGCTGCGCGCAGACCTGCTCAGCACGATGGCGGCCCTGTTCGGCGCCGCCGACGGGCAGCGGGTCACGGCGACGACCGACCTGTTCCTGACCAGCGTCCCCGGCTTCGACCCACGGCTGCTGGAGGCCGCCGCACCCGCGGCAGTGTCGGTGCGCCTTCTCGGAGCGGTGCACGTCGAGGCGTCCGGGCCGCTGGAGGATGAACGTCGCGACCTGTGCACCGAGATCGTCGCGTACGTCGCGCTGAACCCGACCGGGGTGCACCCCGGCGTCCTGTGCTCAGCGGTGTGGCCGCGCGGGGTCTCGCCCGAAGTCTTCACCGCCGCGATGGGCCACGTCCAGCGGTGGCTGGGCAGTTCCGCCGTCGGCCAGCCACGCATCGCCCCCGACGAGCACGGCCGCTGGCGACTGGACCTGCGCGAGGTCCGCGTCGACTGGCACGTGCTGCAGGCCCGGTACGAGGTCGCCCAGCAGTCGGCCGACCCGCTGCTGGACCTTGCTGCAGGGCTCTCGTGCGTCCAGGGACCTGCCATGGAGCTCTTGCCCGCCCATCGGTACAGCTGGTTGGCGCACTCCACGCTCGTGCGCGACATGCAGGTGCTGGTCGTGCGTGCCGCCGCCGAGCTCGGCCGGCTGGCGGAGCAAGCCGGCAACGTCGAGCTGGCGCACGAGGCGCTGCGCACAGGCCTGGACATGGTGCCCGACTGCGAGCAGCTGTGGCGCGACGAGCTGCGCCTCACTCATGAGCACCAGCCGGAGCTGCTCGCCGAGCGGGTCCGGGAGATGTCCGCCACGATCGCCGCACACGGGTCACCGCGCGGCCCCGAGGCGACCACGGTCGCCCTGGTAGACGAGCTGCTGCCCGGAGGCCGCTCGGCAGCGCTGGCGTCCATCGCCTGAGCCCCAGGTCACGGGGGTCCCGCGCGGAAGAAAACACTCCGTCCGGGCGTTGATCGCAGCGATGATCTCTGGAGCCGCCCGCGGACGGGCCATGAAGTCCTACAGTGCGGACCGCTCCGTGCTGCGTGCCGACCTGGCGCCGGGAACGATCCGTCGCGTCCTCGGCTTCGGTCGCCCGTACCGCCGGCTGATCGCCGCGATCCTCGGGCTCATCGTGGCGGGCGCACTGCTCGTGGTGGCCACGCCACTGCTGCTGCTGCGCATCATCGACGATGGCGTGCTCGCCGACGACCGGAGCGTCGTCGTCGTGCTGGCGCTGCTGGTGGCCTTGCTCGCCGTGGTGGAGGCCGCGCTCACCCTCGCGCAGCGGTGGTACTCTGCCCGCATCGGAGAGGGCCTGATCTACGACCTCCGCCGTCAGGTGTTCGCGCACGTGCAACGCCTTCCGCTGGCGTTCTTCACCCGCACTCAGACCGGTGCGCTCGTGTCCCGGCTGAACACCGACGTGGTGGGCGCGCAGCGCGCTTTCACCTCGATCCTCACCGGTGTCGTCGCCAACGTGATCACGCTGGTCGTCGTGGTGGCCACGATGGCCGCACTGTCCTGGCGGATCACCCTGGTGGCACTGGCACTGCTGCCGTTGTTCGTGATCCCGGCACGTTGGGCTGGACAGAAGCTGGCCGGGATCACCCGGGAGCAGATGCAGACCAACGCCGACCTCGCCTCCTCGATGACCGAGCGGTTCAACGTCGGCGGCGCCATGCTGGTCAAGCTGTTCGGCCGGCACGAGCGTGAGGACGAGGCGTTCGCGGCCGGTGCTGGCCGGGTCCGCGACCTCGGAGTCGCGGCTGCCATGTCGAGCCGGGTGTTCTTCACCGCACTCACGCTCATCGCCTCGTTGGCGACCGCCCTGGTCTACGGCATCGGCGGTGTCATGGGGGTCGCCGGATCGCTCTCGGTCGGCACGCTGCTGGCGCTGGCTGCGCTCGTTGCCCGGCTGTACGGGCCGCTCACCGGCTTGTCGAACGTCCACGTCGACGTGATGACGGCCCTCGTCAGCTTCGAGCGCGTCTTCGAGGTGCTCGACCTGACCGCCTCCATCCAGGACTCTCCCGGGGCGGTGGATCTGCCAGCCGACGCCGCTGCCAGCCTCGAGCTCGACGACGTCTCCTTCAGGTATGCCGCCGACGCCTCCCTGGCCAGTCTCGAGGGCGTGCTGCGCCAGGAGTCGCGTTCCGGCGGACCTGTGCTCGACGGGGTGAGCTTCGAGGTGGCCCCGGGCCAGATGGTCGCGCTGGTCGGGCCCTCGGGCGCGGGCAAGACCACCATCACCAACCTCGTGGCACGTCTGTACGACGTCAGTGCGGGCGCCGTGCGGATCGGGGGCCACGACGTACGATCGCTCACCCAGCGCTCCGTGCGCGACCTGGTGGGGTTCGTGACGCAGGACGCGCACATGTTCCACGACACCATCGGCGCCAACCTGCGCTACGCACGGCCTGATGCCAGCGAAACCGAGATCAGGGACGCGCTGGCCAGCGCCCAGGTGCTCGACCTCGTCGACTCGCTGCCCGAGGGCTTGGACACCGTCGTCGGCGACCGAGGGCACCGGCTGTCCGGAGGTGAGCGGCAGCGCCTCGCGATCGCCCGCCTGCTGCTCAAGGCGCCTCGAATAGTGGTGCTCGACGAGGCCACCGCCCACCTGGACTCCACGTCGGAGTCAGCGGTGCACGCAGCCCTGGACATTGCACTGGCCGGCCGGACCTCGCTGGTGATCGCGCACCGGTTGTCCACGGTGCGCAACGCCGACACGATTCTGGTGCTGGACGGTGGACGCATCGTGGAGCGCGGTGACCATGAGACGCTGCTGGACCGCGGTGGTCTGTACGCCGGGCTCTACCGCACCCAGTTCGCCACCGGCATCGGCGCCGCAGCAGTCCGCTGAGCACGCTGGCCGCGATCGGCGTACCGCCAGACGCCGTGCGTCTCACCCCGGCGAGCCGTGGTTCAGTCGACACGGACCTGGGTGTCCGGTGAACGGCCAGCCGACCTCGGTGCGCGTGACCGGGTGCGCGGGTGCGCCTCGACGTAGGCGAACCACGCGTAACCGACCGGTGCCAGCAGGCCGAAGAACCACCACTGCAGTCCGTAGAAGAAGTGCGGTCCCTGCCCGAGGTCGGGTGGTTCGGGTCCCGCCAGGGCTCCGTCCGGTGGAGGCTGCTGCTCCGTGAGTGCGACATACCCGGGCAGCAGCGGGTAGCCGAGGGACTCCGCGACCTGCGCGCTGGCCACGGCACGCACCGTGCCGTCCACGGGCACGGTGGCACTCTCCCCGGCGGCACTGTCAGCGCGCAACCACCCGGTCACCGTCACCGGACCGACCGGTGGGGGATCGGTGTCAGGCACTCCGGAGCTGCTCGTCGCGGTGCTCAGCCAGCCACGCTCGACCAGGACGGACGTGCCGTCGGGCATGTGCAGCGGGGCCAGGACTGAGACGCCCGGCCCCGAGTCTCGGCTCTGGTTGCGCACGACCAGCTGACCCTGCTCGTCGTACCTGCCGGCCAGGGTGACCGACCGCCACTCGAGCCCGTCGTCGACCAGGTCACTGCCCTCCAGACCCAGCGAGCCGAGCGGGACCGGCGGTGCCGCCAGGTTCCTCTCGATACGCGCGTTGTCGGACAGGCGCTCGGTCCGCCGGTCGAACTGCCAGCTGCCCAGCTGCAGGCCGAAGCCGGCGAGGACGACGGCCACCACCGCGAGACCCAGCCAGCGAGGGGTGAGCAGGAACCGGTACACGACCCGACGGTAGCAATTCCCGTGCTCGCCTCGGCACGGGCAGCACGTGGCCGGGACGTGGCCGCGTCGGTGTGGCCACCTACACTCAAGGCATGCCCACTGTGCCCCCTGGACTCCTGGCGGATCAGCACGGGCGGGTGGCGACGGACCTGCGGGTCTCGCTCACCGACCGCTGCAACCTCCGCTGCCAGTACTGCATGCCCGCGGAGGGTCTGAACTGGATGGCCAGCGAGGAGACACTGACCGACGACGAGGTCGTACGCCTGCTCTCGATCGCCGTGCAGCGCCTGGGTGTGCGCCAGATCCGCTTCACCGGGGGCGAGCCCCTGCTGCGCCGCGGCCTGGTCGACGTCGTCACCCGCACGGCCGCGCTGAAGCCCCGTCCCAGGATCGCGATGACGTCCAACGGACTCGGCCTCACGCGTTCGGCACCTGCCCTCGCGCGGGCCGGGATGGACCGGGTCAACATCAGCCTGGACACCGTGCGCGGGGACTCCTTCGAGGCCATCACCCGACGCGCCCGGCTGCAGGACGTCGTCGACGGGGTCGCGGCCGCCCACGCGGCCGGCATGACGCCGGTCAAGATCAACGCGGTGCTGCTGCGGGGCATCAACGACGGCGAGGCGCCGGAGCTTCTGCGCTGGTGCCTCGAGCACGGTTACCAGCTGCGATTCATCGAGCAGATGCCGCTGGACGCACAGCACGGATGGCATCGCGAGGCGATGGTGACCGCGGAGGAGATCTTCGCCAGCCTGGCCGGCGAGTTCGACCTGACCGAGGCGTCGCGCCCCCGCGGGTCGGCCCCCGCCGAGGAGTTCCTCGTCAACGGCGGACCCGCCACCGTGGGCGTGATCGCGTCGGTGACGCGGCCGTTCTGCGGTGACTGCGACCGGACCCGGTTGACCGCGGACGGACAGGTCCGCAACTGCTTGTTCGCCCGCCAGGAGTCCGACCTGCGCTCCCTGCTGCGCGAGGGGCGGGCCGACGACGCGACCATCGCGGCTGCCTGGCAGACGGCGATGTGGGGCAAGCTGCCCGGCCACGGGATCAACGATCCTGGTTTTCTGCAGCCCACCCGCCCGATGTCCAGCATCGGCGGCTGAGCGAGGCTCAGGACAACGGTTCGGTCTCCCGCAGGAAGCCGCGTGCCCCGAGGAACCGCGACAGGTGCTCGTCGTGCTCCCCGCAGGCCACCCAGCTCTTGCGCCGGTCCGGGGTGTGGAGCTTGGGATTGTTCCACCGCAGGTCGACGACGGCGTCGTTGCTGCACCCCTTGGCCGAGCAGGTATGGCGCTCGGCGGGGGCACTCCCACTCACGACGTCCTGCGGTCCCCGGCCGGCAGCGCCCCATGGGGCTCGGGGACGTACGGCGTCATTTCTTCGGGACGCCGACGGGTCGCGGCATTGGCCAGCACGACCGCGACGTAGGGCAGGAAGATCGCACCGGCGACCAGCGTCCAGCGCAGCCATCCGTCCGCGACGACGGCCCCGACGAAGCACAGCGTGCGCAGCAGCATCGACCCGATGTAGTTCATCTGGCGCCGCTTGACGTCTTCGCTGCGCGAGGTCCGAGCATCGGTGATCTGAGTCGTGCCGTGATCCCGGCGCTCCGCGCGTTCCATGTCTCCACGGTACGCCGCCACCTCGCTGGCGGCGAGCCGTAGTGTCGGAGCGCACACCGGTTCCCGATGAGAGGCCCAAGACCATGTCGAGCCGCACGTACCGCGTCACCGAGATCGTCGGCACCTCCCCGGAAGGCATCGATCAGGCCATCCAGAACGGCATCCGGCGGGCCGGTCAGACGCTGCGCCACCTCGACTGGTTCGAGGTCACGCAGATCCGCGGACACATCGCCGACGACCTCGCGGGCACCGCAGATCCGGTCGGTCACTACCAGGTGAGCATGAAGGTCGGCTTCCGTCTCGAGGACGACGAATGAGCGAGCGGGTCCCCTGTGCTCATTGGTTCAGCACGGGGGACCCCTCGCTCGAACACGGCACCCGTAGCCGATAGCCTGCGCCGATGAGTGACACGTCCGGCAGGTCCGTGCTCGTGACCGGAGGCAACCGGGGGATCGGACTGGCGATCGCTCGGGCCTTCCTCGAGGCCGGGGACCAGGTGGCTGTGACGTACCGCTCCGCAGAGCCACCCGACGGGCTGTTCGGGGTGCGTTGCGACGTCACCGCCGCCGCGGACGTGGACCGTGCCTTCGATGAGGTCGCCGCGCACCAGGGGCCGGTCGAGGTGCTTGTCGCCAACGCGGGCATCACCCGCGACACCCTGCTGCTGCGCATGAACGAGGACGACTGGGACGACGTCATCGCCACCAACCTCACCGGTTCCTTCCGGGTCGCCCGTCGTGCGGCCAAGCAGATGCTCCGGATCAAGCGCGGGCGCATCGTGTTCATCTCCTCGGTCGTCGGCATGCTCGGTAGCGCCGGTCAGGTGAACTACGCGTCCTCCAAGGCCGGCCTGGTCGGGATGGCGCGCTCGATCGCGCGTGAGCTCGGAAGCCGCGGGATCACCGCGAACGTCGTCGCGCCCGGCTTCGTGGAGACCGAGATGACCGCATCCTTGCCGGAGGAGACGAAGGCCGAGTACCGGTCCGCCATCCCGTTGCAGCGGTACGCCAGCGTCGAGGAGGTCGCCGGGGTCGTGCGCTTCCTCGCCTCGGCCGACGCGGGCTACGTCACCGGTGCGGTGATCCCCGTCGACGGTGGCCTCGGCATGGGGCACTGAGTTCCCGACACTGAACCGAAGGGCATCTGCCGTGGGAATCCTGCAAGACAAGCGCATCCTCGTCGCAGGCGTGACGATGGACACCTCCATCGGCTTCTCGGTGGCCCGCGTGGCCCAAGAGCAGGGCGCGTCGGTGGTGATAGCCAACTTCGGACGGGCACTGTCGATTACGCGGCGCATCGCCAAGCGGCTGCCCGATTCGGCTCCGGTCATCGAGCTCGACGTGACCGACCCCGACCACCTCCAGACCCTCGGGGAGCGGGTGGGTGAGCACCTCGGCGGGCTGGATGGTGTCGTGCACTCCATCGCCTACGGCAATCCGGAGACGCTGCTGGGCGGCAAGTTCCTCACCGGGCCTTGGGAGGACGTTGCGCTGGCTCTGCAGGTGTCGGCCTACTCGCTGAAGTCGCTGTCGGTCGCCGCACTGCCGATGATGACCCCTGGGTCGAGCGTCGTGGGGCTGACGTTCGACGGGTCGGTCGCCTGGCCGGCGTACGACTGGATGGGGGTCGCCAAGGGCGCACTGGAATCCTGTGCACGCTATCTCGCACGGGATCTCGGCGAGCACGGCGTTCGGGTGAACCTGGTCTCGTCGGGTCCACTGCGTACGCTCGCGGCCAAGGCAATCCCCGGCTTCGGGGACCTCGAGTCGATGTGGAGCGACCGGTCTCCGCTGGGCTGGGACAACGCCGACAACCTGCCGACGGCGCGTTCGGTCGTCGCCCTGCTCAGCGACTTCTTCCCGGCCACTACCGGCGAGATCGTGCACGTGGACGGCGGATACCACGCCATGGGTGCATGAGGTGCCATCGGAGGACGTCACCAGGACCGCTATCTGCGCGGCCGTGATCCCGAGGACATGACAGCGCAGTTCGCGACCGGTGCCCGGCCCGTGGGGGTGGAGCACCGCGACGCCGTCGTCGAACTGGTCGGCAGCGTGTGTGGACGGGCCGGACGAGCTGCGGCGCAAGGTGCTGGCGGCTATGGCCTGAGGTAAACCGCACCTGGACCACGGGTGGAGGCGATGTCACCGGGGTTGGACAGCGCGCACCGTTGCAGCGAGAGACACCCGCACCCGATGCACGACGTCAGCTGGTCGCGCAGCGTCTCGAGCTCACGAATGCGCTCGTCGAGGCGCGCCCGCCACTGGCGGGACAAGCGTTCCCAGTCGGCCTTGGTGGGGGTCCGCTCACTCGGCAGCGTCGCGAGGGCCTGCTTGATCTCCTCCAACGTGAGCCCGACCTGCTGGGCCGAACGCACGAACGCGACCCGGCGCAGCACGGACCGCTCGTACCGCCGTTGGTTGCCCGAGGTGCGTCGAGCCGCGATCAAGCCCTGGGCGTCGTAGAACCTCAGCGCCGACGTACTCACATCGGCGCGGGCGGCCAACTCACCGATGGTGAGCATCGAGCTGGGTTTCGGCACGGGATCCTCCGTCGTCAACGTCGACCCCGCATGAACCTTACCGGCTGTGCGGTTTACCAGGGTCCCTTGATAAACCGCACCGACCATGGGTTGCACGCCATGGTCGGTGACAACGTGCCATGGGGAGTCCGCGGCGACGCGCCCTGAGGAGTCGGCGCGTCGGGCCGTACGAACTCACGGTTGGGCGGCACTCAACTCACGGATCGGCGGAGGTCGGGCGATGAACGTCAGGGTCGCCGACGAGAGCCGCGGCCGCGGCCCGCGGCTGACATGCTGAGGGACGACACCGACGAAGGGACGTAGCCGTGGCCGACTCAGTCAGGACCCTCGTGGTCGTACGTCACGGCAAGGCCGAGGCGCACGCCACCACGGACCACGGTCGGCCGTTGGCGACTCGAGGGCTGCGCGATGCTCGGACAGCGGGTCACTGGCTGGCCCCGCAGCTCGCTAACCGGGAGCCGGGACGTACCCAGGCACTGGTCTCGACGGCGAGCCGGGCCCGGATGACGTGGTCGCAGATCGCCGAGTCAGTGACCGCGGACGTACGGATGCTGGACGGTCTGTACCAGGCGGGGGCCGACGAGGTGGTCGAGATGCTGAGCCTGCTCGACGAGGACGTGCAGACCGCCCTTGTCGTCGGTCACAACCCGACGATGCAGAGCGTGGTGTCCACGCTCGCAGCCCCGCACGGCGCCGACGATGCAGCGATGTCGGAGCGTGGGTTCCCGACCGCGGCCGTGGCGGTGCTCGACGTGCCCGTGGCGTGGCACGACCTTGCCGCCGGCACGTGCCCGGTGCGCGCGTTCCACGTCCCGCGCAGCTGAACCGCTCGGCCCGCCGGGGGAGTGACTCCCATTCCCTCGGGGCACGACGCCCCGCCGCTCACGTCACGGGTGGCGCCGGCGTGGCCACCCCGGCGTCGGCGTCAGCCGCCTCGACCTCTTCGCGGGTGATCCCGAGCAGGTAGATGATCGTGTCGAGGTACGGAACGGTCACCGACGTGTCCGCCGCGGCCCGGACCACCGGTTGGGCGTTGAACGCGACGCCGAGCCCTGCGGCCGCGAGCATGTCCAGGTCGTTGGCCCCGTCGCCGATCGCTATCGTGCTGGGCAGCCCGATTCCCGCCTGCTGGGCGAAGCGACGCAGCGCGGTGGCCTTGCCGGCCCGGTCGAGCACGTCCCCGACGACCTGGCCGGTCAATCGCCCGTCGATTACCTCGAGCTCGTTGGCCGCGTAGTAGTGCACACCGAGGTCCGCGGCGATGCGTTTGATGACGTGGGTGAACCCGCCGGAAACCAGCGCGAACCGGTACCCCAGCCGCAGCAGGGTCCTGATCATCGTGCGGGCACCGGGGGTGTAGACCAGCGACGCGTGCACGTCGTCGAGGGCCGAGGCGGGAACCCCGCGCAGCAGCGACACCCGCGCCCGCAGGGACTCCTCGAAGTCCAGCTCGCCGGCCATGGCGCGCTCGGTGACCTCGCGCACCTGGTCCAGGTAGCCCGCGTGGCTGGCCAGCATCTCGATCACCTCGCCCTGAACGAGGGTGGAGTCGACGTCCATCACGATCAGCCGCTGCGCGTGCCGCAAGATGCCGGCCGGCTGGACCGCGATGTCGATCTGCCGGGCCACCGCCTCGGCGGCCAGCGCCGACCGCAGCATCTGCCCCGGCGCCCCGGACACGTCCAGATCGATGGCGGTGACCGGGTAGCGGGCCATGCGCACGATCCGGTCGATGTTGGCGCCGGTGTCGGCGATCCGACCGGCGACAGCGGCCATGGCGGTCGGCCTGAGCGGTGCACCGATCACGGTGACGTGGAAACGCCCAGACGTGCGGTCTGCGTTGTCACCGGTCCCGCGGACCACGTCGACCGCCATCCCCAGCTCGTCGGCGACGTGTTCGAGGGCTGTCACCAGGCCCTTCTCGTCGCGTGGGCTCGTCAGCAGCACGCCGAGCACCAGAGTGCCGCGCAGCACCACCTGCTCGATGTCCAGGACGTCGACGCCAGAGCGCGACGCTGCCTCGAACACACGCATGACCACACCTGGCCGGTCCACCCCGGTGAGCGTCACCAGCAGGGTAGGGCGCTCGAGCGGGTCCGGGCCCGGCTCAGCGGACACGTGCGTGGCCCCGTCGGGGGACGTCGGAGCAGGCAGCCACCAGCGCGTGCCGGGCGGCACGGTCCAGCGCTCCCAGTGCCTGTGCGCGCGCGACCTCCTCGCGGCTCGTCACCGTGGCCGACCCGTTCTGGTGTGCGAGGTCGACGATCGTGTGGCAGCGCAGTGCCAGCGCCGCCAGCTGGGAGGCGTGGGGGGAGTAACCCCGAGGAAGCGGCGCGTCCCGTTTCTCACGGATGCCGGACAGGGCGTCGGAGATCTCCGGACGCCAGGTGGCGACGTCGAGGGCCAGCAGACGTTCGGCGCACCCCAGCAGCGCCTCCCGCAACCAGCGCTCGGCCGCCCGCACGCCGACGGCTGCGCCGGCGGCGGGAGCGCACGCCAGCGCCTGCCAGAACACCCCGGCGCCGACGACCTCGGGCACCAGCGCCACGCCGGCGTACGGGAACAGGGCCGCCTCGCCTGCCTCCATCGCAGCCATGGTGAGCTCCGGGGGGCCGGTCAGACCCACCGGGTCACCGGCCGCGGGAAGGCTCAGCGACGCACCGCCGCCGCCCAGACGCAGCCGCCCGGCAGCCAGCAGCAGCGGCTGCGGAGTGTCGGTGAGACCCACGACGTCGTGAGCCGCATCGCCGCCGAGGACGAGTTCGGGCAGGTCGTCTGGAGTGGCCTCGCCGACGGTCCAGGCGTTGAACCAGCAGACCAGTCGGCCGGAGCGGGGCAGTGCGTCCACGAGCCGACCATATCCGCCCGCTAGGTTGGATCCGCACCCGTCCGTCGTCTGCGTGGGGGATCATGAGCACTGTCGTCGAGCTCGCCGACGTGTCCGTGATCCGTGGGCCTCGCCGGCTGCTGGACGGCGTCTCTCTGCAGGTCCAGGAGGGTGAGCGCTGGGTGGTCCTCGGGCCGAACGGCGCAGGAAAGACGACCCTGCTCTCGGTGATCAGCACGCACCTGTACCCCAGCGAGGGACTCGTCGGTCTCCTCGGCGAGCTGGTCGGTGCTGTCGACGTCTTCGAGCTGCGACCCAGGATCGGCCTGACCAGCACGGAGTTGGCCGACCGGGTGCCCCGCGGCGAACGGGTAGCTGATCTCGTGATGTCCGCCGCGTACGCCGTGGTGGGCCGCTGGCGGGAGGCGTACGACCACGTGGACCACGAACGGGCCCGGCGCCTGCTGCTCGAGGTCGGGGTCGCGCACCTGGCGGACAGGACGTTCGGGACGCTGAGCGAGGGTGAGCGCAAGCGGGTCCAGATCGCACGGGCCCTGATGGCCGACCCGGAGCTCCTGCTGCTGGATGAACCCGCCGCCGGCCTGGACCTCGGCGGCCGCGAGGACCTGGTGAGCACGCTGGAGGTGCTGGCGTCGGATCCGGCCGCTCCCACCACATTGATGGTCAGTCACCACGTCGAGGAGATCCCCCCCGGTTTCACCCACGCGCTGCTGCTGCGCGACGGTCGTGTCGTGGCCGCAGGACCGTTGGCGCAGGCGCTCACCGAGGTGCAGCTCTCCGCTGCCTTCGGGATGCCCCTCGAGCTGCGCCAGACAGACGGCCGCTGGAGCGCGCGCCGACGGACCCGTGCCTTGCCGGGCGGCTAGGCTGGCGCCATGTGGGAGTCCCTGGGTGAGTTCATGCAGAACAATCCCTGGGTCGGCTGGTCGGGTGCGGGAGTACTGCTGGCCGCCGCGGAGCTGATCAGCATGGACTTCGTCCTCGTGATGCTGGCGCTGGGCGCGTTCGGCGGGGCGCTCGGGGCAGCCGCCGGCTTGCCGTTCGTCCTCAGTCTCCTCGTGTCGATCGTCATCTCCGTCGGGCTCCTGGGCGTGCTGCGCCCCAACCTCGTCGCCCGCTTCCACGGTGGTCCCGAGCTGGTCACCGGTCACGCGGCGCTGGTGGGTGGCACCGCCGTAGTCCTCGACGAGGTGACCGACATGGCCGGTACCGTCCGGCTCTCCGGCGAGATCTGGACCGCCCGCGCGTACGACCCGCACGAGCGCATCGAACCGGGCACCAAGGTGCGCGTGTTCGAGATCGACGGCGCCACCGCCGTCGTCCACCCCGACTGAACGAGGCACGACCAGCGAACGACGAGAGGTACGACATGGAATACGGGCTCCCCATCTTATTGCTGTTGTTCGCCGCGCTGGTGGTGCTCACCCTGGCGAAGACGGTCAAGATCGTGCCGCAGGCTCGGGCGGGCATCGTCGAGCGCTTCGGGAAGTACCGCACCACCTTGTCGGCCGGGCTGAACGTCGTCACGCCGTTCGTGGACAAGGTCCGCTACACGATCGACCTGCGCGAGCAGGTGGTGTCCTTCCCGCCGCAGCCGGTCATCACCGAGGACAACCTGGTGGTCTCCATCGACACCGTCATCTACTTCCAGGTCGGCAACCCGGTAGCCGCCACGTACGAGATCGCGAACTACATCCAGGCGATCGAGCAGCTGACCATGACGACGCTGCGCAACATCATCGGTGGCATGACTTTGGAGCAGTCGCTGACCAGCCGCGACCAGATCAACACCGCGCTGCGCGGGGTGCTGGACGAGGCGACCGGCAAGTGGGGCATCCGGGTGAACCGGGTCGAGCTCAAGGGCATTGATCCTCCGCCGTCGATCAAGGACTCGATGGAGAAGCAGATGCGCGCCGATCGTGACAAGCGGGCCGCGATCCTCACCGCCGAGGGGTCACGCCAGGGCGCGATCCTCACCGCCGAGGGCGAGAAGCAGTCCTCGATCCTGACCGCCGAAGGTGACCGCGAGGCGTTGATCCTGCGGGCCCAGGCCGACCGGGAGGCTTCCATCCTGCGCGCACAGGGGGAGGCGCAGGCCATTCAGACGGTGTTCCAGGCGATCCACGACGGTGCTCCCGACCAGTCCTTGCTCTCCTACCAGTACCTGCAGATGCTGCCCAAGATCGCCGAGGGGGAGTCCAACAAGATGTGGATAATCCCCAGCGAGATCGGTGACGCCCTCAAGGGCCTCGGCACCGCGTTCGGCTCCAGCCCCGGCATCCCCCAGGACAGTGGTGGCCCGAGGAAAAGGGTGGACCTCGACGCCCCGGTGGTCTCCGACCGCCCCGAGGGCCTCAGCGAGGCGCAGCGCGAGGTCCAGGAGGCGATCGCGTCGGCCCGCCAGGCCGAGCCCAAGTCGCGCGGGTCGGGCGCCCTACCGGGTGCTGCCACGCCAGAACCCGGGGCAGGGACACCGGAGTCGACTCCGCCGGGGGAGGACCCGCAGGCCCGGTGAGCTGGCTCGACGCCTGCCTGATCGTCCTGGCCGGCACGGCTGCCGGCAGCATCAACGTCATCGTCGGCTCGGGAACCCTCGTGACGTTCCCGACGCTGCTGGCGCTCGGTTACCCGCCGGTCACCGCCAACGTGTCCAACACCGTGGGTCTGGTGCCGGGATCGTTGGCAGGTGCCGTCGGGTACCGGCGTGAGCTCCGGGGGCAGCGCAGCAGGCTGCTGCGGCTGGGCATGGCCTCGGTGCTCGGCGGTGTCCTGGGCGCCGTGTTGTTGTTGACCTTGCCGTCGTCGGCGTTCGACGCCGTGGTGCCGGTGCTGATCGGGCTGGGCGTCGTACTGGTGGCCGTGCAGCCGTGGGTGAGCCGGTGGCTGAAGGACCGCGCCGCGGGCCAGGCACTGGCGGCCGCTGGTGGCGACGTGGACGCGGTGGCGCACGTGGCCAGGCCGCCGCACGGGTCCCTGCTGGTCTGGGGCCTGGTGCTGCTCACGGGTGTGTACGGCGGCTACTTCGGAGCGGCACAGGGCGTGCTGCTGCTCGCGGTCATGGGCATCGGGATCGGCGATGACCTGCAGCGGCTGAACGCTGTCAAGAACGTGCTGGCCATGCTCGTCAACCTGGTTGCCGGCGTCGTCTTCGTCGTGGTCGCCGACGTCCGGTGGGACGTGGTCGGGCTGATCGCCCTCGGCGCCACGCTCGGCGGGCTGATGGGCGCCCGGATCGGGCGTGCCCTGCCGCCCATCGCCTTCCGGGCGTTCGTCGTGGTGGTGGGTGTCGTCGCGATCGTGGCGCTGCTGGCCTGAGGTCGGCAGCGGGCCCCACCTGGCTACTGCGCCTGGCTGACGCTGCTCATGTTGAAGTCCGGCACCTGCAGCGGCGGGGTGGCGGTGCGCGGGAAGTAGTCGCCCCACTCCCGCGAGAATGACGGCACGGTGCCCCCGGCCCGGCTGAACCTGTCCAGCAGGTCGACAGGGCTCTCGTTGAAGCGGAAGTTGTTGACTGCCCCCGTCACCTCACCGTCCTCCACGAGGTAGACGCCGTCCCTGGTCAGACCGGTCAGCAGGAGCGTCTGTGGGTCCACCTCGCGGATGTACCACAGGCAGGTGAGCAGCAGGCCCCGCTTCGTACCGGCGACGAGGTCCTCGACGGATCCCGCGGCACCGTCGACATCCATCACCAGGTTGTCGACGAACGGGGTCACCGGGAGGTCGGACAGCCCGGCCGAGCGGCGGGTCTGACCCAGGGCGGTGAGCCGTCCGTCGCTGATCCAGTGGGTGCGTTGCAGCGGCAAGCCGTTGTCGAAGACGCTGCTCTGGCTGGAGGAGGCCGCGGCGGTGACGAACGGCGCGCACTGCAGCCCCGCGTGCTCCGGGTCGGACCACAGCTGCACCGGGTGCCGGGACAGCTGCTCCCCGACACGGGTACCGCCACCCGGCCTGCCGTAGACCGTCTGTCCTTCCAGCGCGTCGCGCGCGCCGGCCGTCCAGTACGCGTAGATCAGCAGGTCGGCCACCGCCGTCGGCGGGAGGATCGTGTCGTACCGCCCCGCGGGCAGGGCCACCGTCCGCTGCGCCCAGCCGAGCCTGCGGACCAGCTCATTGTCCAGGGCGGTGGCGTCGACGTCGCAGAAGTCGCGCGTGGACTGACCCACCCAGGCGGAGCTGACGAGGTCAGTGGACTTGCCGGTGATCCCGATGTGCCCGGTCGGTTGCACATGGCGTCTGCGCAAGCCCGACGACGTTGCGACGTACGTCGTGAAGACCGTGTGCTCGACGTATCCGTACAGCAGCTGGTTGGCGCTTCGGGCCCGGCCGAAGGCTTCACCCAGGGCCGGTGCGAGCTCGTCGAAGACCGAGATCGAGGTGGGTTCGGCGTCTTCGGCGAAGTCGGCGTCGGCGTCACCGCCGAGGAGGTCGGCAGCGTCGTCCGCGGGGCCGGCGGACCGAGCAGCCGCGTCGGCTGCCTGCACCAGGGAACGGACGTCGTCCAGGCTCGAGGCGCTGCGCGAGACAGCGCCGGAGGCCACGCCCTGTCCACCGTCGACGGTGGAGATGACGGTGACCTGCGAGCCGTGCATCAGCCCGTTGGTCGTGAGCGTGTTGTTGGCCCAGCGCAGGTTGGCACTCGTCGAGGCGTCGACCAGCACGACACAGCCGTCCGCGGTGGAGGACTCGAGCCCCTGCTCGGCCAGCTGGTGGGGAAACGTGCGACTCATCGACCTGCCTCCGCCTGGGTGTTGAGGACGTGCACGCCCCGGAACAATGCCGACGGAGCACCGTGACTCACCGGAGCCACCTGACCCGGCTGTGCCTTGCCGCAGTTGAAGGCGCCGCCGAGGACATAGGTGTCGGGTCCACCCACGGCCTCCATGGAGCCCCAGAAGTCGGTCGTGGTGGCCTGGTAGGCGACGTCGCGGACCTGGCCGGCGAGTCGGCCGTTCTCGATCCGGAAGAACCGTTGGCCGGTGAACTGAAAGTTGAAGCGCTGCATGTCGATGGACCAGGAGCGGTCGCCGACGACGTACAAGCCGTCCTCGACACGACCGATCAGCTCCTGGGTGCTCGGCCCGGCCGGGTCCGCAGCCAGCGAGACGTTGGCCATCCGCTGGATCGGGATGTGACCGGGGGAGTCGGCGAAGGCACAGCCGTTGGAGCGGCCCAGGCCCTTCATGGCCGCCATCCGACGGTCGAGCTGGTAGCCGACCAGGGTGCCGTCGCGCACGATGTCCCAGCTCTGCGTGGCCACGCCCTCGTCGTCGTAGCCGATCGTCGACAACCCGTGCTCGACCGTCCGGTCGCCGGTGACCTGCATCACCTCGGAGCCGTACCGTAGCGAGCCCAGCTTGTCGTACGTCGCGAACGAGGTGCCGGCGTAGTTCGCCTCGTAGCCCAGGGCCCGGTCCAGCTCGGTGGCGTGACCGATCGACTCGTGAATGGTGAGCCACAGGTTGGACGGGTCGATCACGAGGTCGAGGACGCCCGCGTCCACCGACTTGGCGGTGAGCTTCTCGGCCAGCAGCGACGGCAGCTCGGCGAGCTCGGCGTCCCAGTCGTAGCCGTCGACGAGGTACTCCCAACCGCGGCCCACCGGCGGCGCGATGGTGCGCATGGAGTCGATACGCCCGCTGGCGTCGTCGGCGCCGTAGGCTTCGAGCAACGGGTGCAGTCGGACCCGCTGCTGGGTCGTCGTGGTGCCGGCCAGGTCGGTGTAGAACTTGTTCTCGACCACCTGCGAGACCGCGGCGGAGACATGCGCCACCGAGTCCGAGGCCATCAGCCGGCGACTCCACCCGCCGAGTCGTTCGACCTTGTCCGCGACCGGTACCGACAGCGGGTCGATGTCGTAGGCGGACACCCAGGAGACATCGGCGTACACCGGCTCGGGGGCCATCTCGATGCGCTCGCTGCTGATCGCTGCCGACACCTGGGCCACCCGGATCGCCTCCTCGGTGGTACGGACGGCTGCCTCGGTGCTCAGCTCGACGCAGGACGCGAAGCCCCATGTCCCGTCCGCGATGACCCGGACAGCGAAGCCGACGTCCTCACCGTCGTGGGCGCCCTCCAACACGCCGTCGCGCAGCCGTACGTCTTGGCTGCGCAGTCGCTCGAGTCGGAAGTCGGCGTGCTGGACGCCGAAGTCTCGGGCCCGTTGCAGGCTTGCATCTGCCAGGCGCCGCAGCGGCAGCGCCAGGAACTGTTCATCGACTTCGCGGGCCATGCGACGAAACCCTACGGGAGACGTCGTCCTCGCTCAGGTGCTGGTCAGGTCGACGCTGACGACTGGATTCGTCGTCGGCTTGCCGGTGGGCGAGCCGCCCTCCGGTTCCACCGTCAGTGCCAGGGCGCCCGCGGCGTCGAGCTCGTCGATCAGGTGCATGTCAGCGGACCCGGGGTCAGAGGCGGGAAGCACGCCCTCGGACACGGGGCCGTCGTCCCCGATGCTCCACAGCTCGTAGGACTTGCCCGCACCCGGTGACGGCATGTCGGCCATCAGAACGACGGCCTGGTCCAGCGCCAGGGAGGACACGACACGTACCCGGCCGCCGTCGAGCTCGGCGGTGGCGTCCTGGGCGTCCGGCGCGGTGAGCACCGAGGACAGCGTGGACTGCGCGGCCTGGACCTCCTCGAGGCGTTCGCGCTCGACGACGAAGGCACCGAGGCTGGCGACGACGGCGAGGACCGCCGCGGCTGCCAGCAGCAGGGGTGCCTGTCGGCGCCATCCCTTGGGCCGCATGCTGGCCACCAGCGGACGCTCCTGCGGAGTGCGCCGCACTGCCTCCATCAGGCGTAGCCGCATCTCAGGGGGCGGCGGCATCGCCACCGCCTCGCCGAGTCGGGCGACCGTGGCGAGCAGCTCGTCGAGCTCCTGGCGGCAGGCGGCGCAGGTGGCGAGGTGGTCCTCGAACCGCACCTCTTCGGAGGGGGCCAGGGCGTCGAGTGCGTAGGCACCGACCAGTGTGTGCAGGTCGTCGCTCATCGGGTCACCCCCATACAGTCGCGCAGACGGATCAATCCGTCCCGCATCCGGGTCTTGACGGTCGGAAGGTTGGCATCGAGCAGGGAAGCCACTTCGGCGTACGTGTAGCCCCCGTAGTAGGCCAGCGTCACGGCTTCCCTCTGCAGATCGGTCAGCGAGCCGATACAGCGGCGAACCTGCTCGTGCTCGAAACGGGTGGTCACCGCTTCGGCGACCACGTCCACGTCCGGTCCACCGGTCCAGTCGTAGCGGTCCTCGCGGTCGCTGCTGGACTGGTCGCGGCGGACCACGTCAACGGCCCTACGGTGGGTGAGGGTCATGACCCAGGTACGGGCGGACCCTCGGTTGCTGTCGAAGCGGTGTGCGGTCTGCCACAGCTGGAGGAAGACCTCCTGGGTGATCTCCTCGGCACGGGCCGGGTCACGAATGACGCGGCGGGCTAGTCCGTGCACGGCGGAGGACAACTGGTCGTAGAGTCTGCCGAAGGCTTGCTCGTCACCCAGTGCCGTGGACTCCAGCAGCTCGTCCAGCGAGGGGGGCGGTTGGCCTGACGCATCGGAAGGACGGAGGGGGATCGGCTCGACCACCTGCCTCCTCCTGACGTGCCGGGCCATCGTGTGTGTCCCCTCGTCGATCAGTTCGCTGCCGGCTGCGGCGCGGATGGGTGGTGTGCGGGTGAATCATCGCAGGCTCGGCTCAGGTCTGATGGACGGTGGACCCGATCCGATCCTTGCCGACTCGTACCTGGACGGAGATGCGCTCCCGCATCGTCTCCACGTGCGACACCACCCCGACGGTCCGGCCGCCGCTGCGCAGCGAGTCCAGCACGTCCATCACGTCGTCCAGGCTGTCTGCGTCCAGCGATCCGAAGCCTTCGTCGACGAACAGAGTGTGCAGCTCGACCCCGCCCGTCTCGTGGGTGACCACGTCGGACAGCCCGAGGGCCAGCGAAAGCGAGGCCCAGAATGTCTCGCCGCCGGACAGCGTCCGGGGGTCGCGGGTCTGACCGGTCCACTGGTCACGGACGAGCAGACCGAGTCCACCGCTCGCGCTCCTGCGGTCACCGGCAGACTTGTCCATCGTGTACTCGAAGGAGTAGCGACCCGAGCTCATCGGGGTGAAGCGCTCGTTGGCAGCGTCGACCACCTGCCGCAACCGGGAGCCGAGCACGAACGCGGACAGCGACACCCGGAGGTGGTTGTCGGCGGCTTTGCCCTCGACGAGGCAGGCCATCGAGTCGGCCAGAGCAGCGGTCCGTTGCTGGGGGAGCCACGCGAGCCGTGCTGCCTGCGTCGCGGTCGCCAACCGGGACACCTCCTGGCGGCGGGCGCGCAGGACCGAGGCAGTTCGAGCTGCGGCGGAGCTCGCCGCCGCCTGGTCGGTCAGTCGGCCGAGGAGCTCCTCGACCGGCGGCTCAGGCCTCGCGAGGGCGGCGACGACCTCTGGGTCGGTCAGCACGTCCTCGACCCGGAGCAGCTCGTCACGGTGGTCCTGCAGGTGCTCGCGCAGTCTCGAGAGCTCGACCGCGGGCAGCGCCGCGGCCCGGACCGCCGAGAGGTCGGCGAACCCGGCGACGTCGGCAGCCCTATGGGCACCCGCCTGTGCCGACGCATGCTCAGATCCGGCCGCCATCAGGTCGCGAAGGGCGCGCAGCACGTCACGCGAAGCGCTGTCAACCTGGAGCACCCGAGCCAGGTGTGCCGGCAGGTCGAGCTCCGGCCCGAGCGCCGCGATCAGTCGAGCCCCGCGGTCCCGGTGCTGCTGCTCCAGCCCGCGTAGGCGTTCGGTCAGCTCGGTGACCTTCGCTGCGGCGGTCTGCTGCTGATCGCGGTCATGGGTGAGCGCAGCCTCGAGGGCCGAGAGCTCGTCGTGCAGCTCAGTCGCCTGATCGGCCGCGGCACCTGCAGCTTCCAGCTCAGCCGCTGCCCGCTCGACGGCAAGCCGTGCGTCTTCGGGGGACCGACCATCGCTGGTGGCTTCCAGCCGAGCCACGGCCTCGCCGGCGTCGGTGACCATGGCGGCGGTGGTGGACGTGGCAGTCCGGGACACCTCCACCTGATGCCGCGCCTCCTGCTCGTCGGCCTCGGTGGGGTGGTCCTGGATCGACGGGTGCGGTCGTGGGTGGTCGACCGATCCGCACACCGGACAGTCCGCACCGTCGGCCAGGCGACCGGCCAACCAGGCTGCTGCGCCCTCCAGCCGGGCGCGAACGACGTCGTTGACGAGGGCCGTGCGCCGGTTGAGCTCGGCGTTTGCCGCGTTGCACAGCTCCACGACGCGCTGCTGCTCCTGGCGCGCGGGGGGGAGCGCGACGGCAGCGTCCCGGGCGCGGCACGACCGGGCGAGGTCGGCTCGCCAGCGCTGCTCCTGAGCGGCGCTGCGCTGTGCACGACTGAGGCGTCGTTCGAGGTCGCGACGGTGACCGGGGGCGTCCGCGAGCCGGACTGCGATCTCCTGGACCGACACCCGGGCACCGGCCAGCTCGACGCGGAGGCTGTCCAACCACCGCTGTGCGGCGCCGTGCTCGCGGACGGTGTCCTGCAGTGCCGTGGCGGCCTCCACCTGCAGGCCGGCCCGGAGCACCAGCTCCTCGGCCGCCGTGACCTTGTCACCGCAGGGGCTCGCCGGGTCGGGCACCGGCAGCGCGATGGCGGCGGCCCGCCGGCACGCCTCGTCGGCTGCGGTCTGACGCAGCACCAAGGCGGTGGTGGCCGTGTCGAGCCGTTCGAGGTGGCCTCGCGCCGGGGCGGCCCGCTCGGCCGCCTCGAGCCGCCGGGCGTCGACGGCGGCCCGTGCCTGCGCGCTTCGCAGGCGTTGCAGGTCACTGCGAGCCTGCAGGCCGCGCACCCGTAACCCGTGCAGGATCTTCGCGTCCTCCAGCGCGGCTCGGGTGGCCTCGTGTGCCTTGCGGGTCAGCTCCTCGCGGGTAGCTGCTTCGGTGGAGCTGGCGTCGAGCACTGCCAGCGTGGCGGCCATCCAGTCCGGCCACGCGTCCGGGCACTCCTCCGGGACCTCGACGGCGGCGGCGCCCGCCACTTGGTGGACGCTGCGTCGCAGCAGCGCCAGGGCGTTCTCGGCCCGGGTGTTGCACGTCCGACGGTGGTCGACGAGCCACTGCTCGATGGACCGGAACCGCGCAGTGCCGAAGAGTCGCTCGAGCACGTTCCTGCGTTCGTCGGCGCCAGCCCGCAGGAAGTCAGCGAACTGCCCCTGGGGGAGCATCGCCACCTGGGTGAACTGGCGCACGTCCATGCCGAGCAATGACTGCAGCTGCTGGGTCACCTCCGGGATACGGGACGACAGGGGCCTCCAGGCACCGTCGATGCGCTCGGCGAGTGTGGCCGTCGGCTGTTGCTTGATCGGCTCGCCACGTCCGCGTTTGCGTGGGGCCCACCAGGTCGGGGACCGCACCACCCGCAGCCGACGTCCTCCCACGGTCAGCTCGAGCTGCACCCGGGGAGCTACGCCGGACTCCGCGTGGTCGCTGCGCAGTCGCCCGGTCTGCTCCCGGGCGCCCGGCACGCTGCCGAACAGTGCGAAGCAGACGGCGTCGAGAAGGCTGGTCTTGCCGGCGCCGGTGTGACCGGTGAGCAGGAAGAGCCCTGCCTGAGCGAGCGCGTCGAAGTCGACGTGCTCGGTGCCGGCGAAGGGTCCGTACGCGGTGAGCTCGAGACGGTGCAGGTGCATCAGGCACCCACCTCGTCTGCGGCGCAGGCATCGCAGGCGGCCTCGAGCAGCGCCTGTTCGGCTGGGTCAGCGCCGACCTCACGCACGGCGGTGACGAACTCTGTCAGGACCTGGCGGTCGGACCTGCCCGTGACGTCCGGGGCGCAGCGCTCTCCGGGCACCCGGCCGACCGGTGCGAACTGGAGCACCAGGGCGTGCGGGAAGCGCGTGCGGACGCGCTCCATCGCAGCCCGCGGCCGCTGCGGGTCGGTCAGCGTCACCTGCAGCCATTGGTCCTCGAGGTCGGTGTGCGCCGGGTCGCGCAACAGGCCCTCCAGGTGACCGGTGATCGTGCCGAGACGGCGCGGAACCGGTGCGGCGATGAACTCGGCGCTGACGGCACCGTCGGGACCGAGGTCGACCAACCAGGAGCCCTTGGTGTGGTGCACCTCGGAGAACGAGAACGCCAGGGGGGATCCGCTGTAGCGGACCCGTTTGGTGATCCGCTGGCGCCCGTGCAGGTGTCCGAGAGCGACGTAGTCGATGCCGTCGAAGGTCGAGGCAGGCACCTGGGCGATGCCACCGACGCCGATGTCGCGCTCGGACTCGCTCGGTTGGCCGCCGGTGATCCACGCATGGGCCAGCACCACCGAGCGAGCTCCGCCACGCCGGGCCAGGTCGGCACGCACGCGCGCCATCGCCTCGTCCATGACGGCCCGATGGGATCGCCCGGGCAACCCCCAGGGCTCGCGTAGCAGCTCCGGTTCGAGGTAGGGCAGTCCGTAGACGGCGACGTCACCGTCGGGGTCCCCGACCATGACCGGCTCGTGCAGTCGCGTGGGGTCGGTGCGCAGGTGGACGCCGGCGGTCGCGATCAGGTCGGCGGCGAACCCGAGCCGGCGGGCGGAGTCGTGGTTGCCCGAGGTGATGACGACCGGCACGTCCAGCGCTGCCAGCCTTCCCAGCGCCTCGTGTGCCAGGGCGACCGCGTCGACCGGTGGCAGTGCCCGGTCATAGACGTCACCGGCCACCAGCACCAGGTCGACGCGCTCGGCTCGTACCGTCTCGACCAGGTGGTCGACGAACGCGGACTGGGCGTCCAGCAGCCCCTCGCGGTGCAGGGAGCGCCCGAGGTGCCAGTCGGAGGTGTGCAGGATCTTCACACCTTCGACGCTAGACGGGCGGACCGACAATCCGGGCCATTGCGTCAGCCGGGGTCCAGGCGTGTCGGATGCGTGTAGACGACCATGCGGTCCGCACGGGCGAAGCCAGCCAGGCAGATGCCGTACTCCCGCGCCAGGTCGACCGCCAGGCTGGACGGCGCGCCCACGGCCACGACGACGGGGATGCTCGCCACGGCTGCCTTCTGGACGATCTCGAACCCGAGCCGTCCGCTCACGCACAGGACGGTGTCCGCGAGCCCCCCGGCGGGTAGCGCCCGGTCGAGGAGCAGCTGTCCCACCACCTTGTCCACCGCGTTGTGCCGGCCGATGTCCTCCCGCACGAGCACCGGCGTGCCGTCCGCGCCGAACAGCCCGGCCGCGTGCAGCCCACCGGTGCGCTCGAAGACCCGCTGCTGCTCCCGCAGGCGATCCGGCAGCGAGCGGACGACGTTCACCTTCGCCACCGGGACCACGTCCTGCGGGGTGCCGCCGATGTGCTCGACCGCATCAAGGCTGTCCTTGCCACAGACACCGCAGGCCGCGCTCATGGACAGCCCACGCCGGGTCCAGCGCGCCGGTGGGCCGGCGAGCTCGACGGTCACGACGTTGAACTGCTGCTGGGGGGCGAGTGTCTCGTCCGTGCAGTACGCCACCGTGCGCAGGTCGTCGGTACCGGTGAAGACCCCCTCTGCGAACGTCAGGCCCGTGGCCAGTGCGAAGTCAGCGCCGGGGGTACGCATCGTGACGACGAATCGCTGCGCGGGTGCACCGGGCCAGACGAGACGTACCTCGAGGGGCTCCTCAGTGGCCAGCCGGTCCTCGTGGTGGGTGACGGCATCGCCACGCCACTCGGTCACTCGGACCCGGGTGGCCGGCCCGGGACGGCGATCGCTGCGCATCACGCGCGTCCCCTCCTGACCCGCAGTGCGGCCTCCAGGTCGTCGGCCTGGTCGGACATGGCACGCCGCACTCCGGTCGGCAGCGCGTCCCCGGCCAACGCGTTCCGGGCGCACGACAGCGTCTGCGGCTCGACCGCGAAGCGTGGGAACGCACGGGTTGCCGTGGTGGCGGCCAGGTCGTCGGACCGGAACTCACTCGTGGCCGGGACGTCGATGAAGTACCTCGGCACGTACGGGGCGCACAGCTCGCGCTGCTCGGCATGCCAGAACCCCTGGCTCCAGGCGTGGGCCTGGTAGTTGGTCGCCGTACGGTCGGTGCTGATCCGCTCCCACGTACGAGCCTTCGACTGGGCGTCGGGCAGCGCAGCGGTGCGCCACTCCTGGTCGACGACCAGGCCTCGGGGGGCGTCGGCGTCCAGCCATCCGTTGAGTCCTTCCACGTCAGTGGTGACCGTCGCGGGGCCACGTGCCGCTGCGAGCTGCAGGCTCGATCCCGGTGCGCTGGAATGCAGGCGCAGCCGCAGCCCTTCGGCCAGGCGGTCACCTGCGACCCGGTCGGTCACCGGTTCCATCAGTCTGCCCAGCAGGTGCTCGCCTATCCAGGCGCTGAGCGAGACCACGGCGACGTCACGGTCCTCGACCGGCAGCGCCGCGCACAGCACGTCGACGACGACCTGCGGATCCACCGAGCCGTCCTCGGCCCCGTCACGCAACGCCAGCCAGACCGCGGAGCGGGTGACGGGGTCGGTGATCCCGGGCAACAGCCGGGGCAGCGCCTCCAGGGTCGCGGCGTCGTAGCGGACCTTCGCCCACGTCTGGTTGCGACCGTCCAGGAGCAGCGCGGTCCCCGATCCTGGTCGCGAGGAGATCGGGGTGACGTCGTTGTCGACCTCGACGGCCTCGTCCTGCGTGCCGTCGTCGTCCACCCTCAGCACGGTCAGCGTGTGCGGACGCCGCACCGGGGACGAGGTGGGTGGGGTGCGCACCGCGCCGTCGCTCCAGCGCAGCGTGTCCACCCCGGCGGTGCGCAACCAGCCGTGTGTCCAGCCCGAGAGGTCCGGGGACCCGCTGGACTCCCATGCACCGACCAGGTCGGCGAAGTCGGCGTTGCCGTACTCGTGGTCGTGCAGGTGCCGGCGGACGCCGGCCAGGAACACGTCGTCGCCGAGGTAGGAGGCGAGCTGCTGCAGGACCCCGGCGCCCTTGGCGTAGGAGATGCCGTCGAAGTCGTTCAGGGCGGCCGCGGCGTCGGCTGCGCCGTTGCCGGCGACCGGGTGGGTGCTGCTGCGCTGGTCGGCGGCCAGGCCCCATCGCTTGCGCACGAAACCGAAGTCGACCCAGACGTCGTCGAAGGCGGTGGCGTCATCAGTGACGCGGTGACCCGTGTACTCGGCGAACGACTCGTTCAGCCACAGGTCGTCCCACCACCGCATGGTGACGAGGTCCCCGAACCACATGTGCCCCATCTCGTGGATCATCGTGCAGGCGCGCTGGCCGCGCTCGGCGTCGGTCGCCAGCGACCGGCTGATCATCGAGTCCCGCAGGGTCACGCAACCGGGGTTCTCCATGACACCGGCGTTGAACTCCGGCACGAAGGCCTGGTGGTAGTCGCCGAACGGGTACCGGATGCCGAACAGCTCGTGGAAGGCGTCGAAGGCCTGGCCGGTGACCGTCGTGGTGGTGACGTCGAAGGTGTCCCCGTCGGTGTGCAGTCGCAGGTCGAGGTCGTAGCAGTAGACCTCGAGCATGGCTGCCCGGGCCGCGGCTTCGTCGCGGGTGAGGCTGGGCATGACGCCACTGTAGGAGGCGCATCCGGTGGGTGCCGCTGCGGTGCTTGTCCCGCGCGCCTTCACGTCCGGTCCCGCGCGCCTTCACGTCCGGCCGAATCCCTGGCGGTCGGTGGGGGACCATGGGCGTTTGCGACGATAGCACCATGCCACCGGCCGAACCCACCCTGAACCGCTACGACGTGGACCGCAAGGCGCGCGGCGTGGTGCTCATGCTGCACGGCGGCATGCAGTCCAACACCGAACCGGTGATGGCGCGCCATGCCTCCTGGTGGCGCATGGCGCTGCTCGCGCGGACCTTGCGGACGCCAGCGCGGCGGCAGGGCGTCAGCGTCTGGCTATTGCGCAACCGGGTCCGCGGCTGGAACGCCCGCCCCGGCCGGGAGCCGGACCCCGTCACCGACGCTCGCTGGGCGATGGCACGGGTGCGCGAGACGTACCCCGATGTGCCGGTCGTCCTCGTCGGGCACTCGATGGGCGGCCGTACGTCGTGCGCAGTCGCCGATGAAGCAGCAGTGGTGGGCGTTGTGACCCTTGCCCCATGGCTGCCCCCGGGCGAGCCGATCGACCACATCGGCGAGCACACCCCGCTGCTCGTCACGCACGGGACCGGCGACCGCTGGACAAGCGCGGAGGCGAGCCGGCAGTTCGTCGAGAGGGTGCGTGCCAGCGGCGGAGCGGCAGCGTGGTTCGCGGTCCAGGGTGGGGGCCACTTCATGTTCAGTCGGGTAGCGACCTGGAACGGCTATGTCCGCGGCGCTGCCCTCGGACTGCTCGGCGTCGAGGACCTGCCACCGGACCTCGCCGGGGGTCTCGGGCAGACATCGAGCAGATGAGCCTCACCCTGTCGTACGTCGTCATCGGACTGTCCCTGCTGGTCGCCGGCTACGCGCTCGTGCTGCTCGTGCGTGACCGGCTCGTGGACAACCCGCTGTTCTACGGGTCCGCAGTGCTCGCGCTGGTGCTGGTCGGCCAGCTGGTGGGTGGCTGCGTGGCCCTGGCGCAGACCAGTCGCGATGTCGAGGGCATCACCTTCGTCGGGTACCTGCTCACGGCCGTTCTTGCCCCACCGGTGTCGATCGTGTGGGGTGTGGCGGACAAGAGCCGCTGGGGGACCGGGGTCGTCGTCATCGGCATGGTGACTGTGGTGGCGCTGCAGCTGCGGCTGCTCGCCCTCTGGGGCGTCGGACCGGGGGGATTGGGGGGTGGCTGAGCCGACGCGATCGCTGTCGTCCGGTCCGGGCCGGGTGCTGGTCGCCGTGTACGCGGTGCTCGCGCTGTCGGCGACCGGGCGCTCGGTCGTGCAGCTGGTCACCAAGGGGGACGAGGCCCCGGTCGCGTACACGCTGTCCGCAGTCGCGGCGGTCGTCTACATCGTGGCGACCGTGGGGCTGGCCCGCAGCACCCCGGGTTCGCGTCGGGTGGCCTGGGTGGCGATCAGCGCGGAGCTGGTGGGCGTCCTGCTGGTCGGGCTGCTGTCGGTCGTCGATGTGACGCTGTTCGACGACGCGAGCGTGTGGTCGGACTTCGGTCAGGGATACGGGTACGTGCCGCTGGTGCTGCCGGTGCTGGGCATCGCCTGGCTGCTCCGGACCCGGACGTGACCGGCCCCGCGGGCTCATACCTCGCGGGGCCATCTCCATTACATCGACGACCCCGGTGCTCGCGGGGTTGCGACACGCGGCCGCACGGTCGATCCCTGGTGCAACGATGGTGCCCATGGCTCCTGAGCACCTTTTCGCGACGCAGCTGCGGTGGACCGGCAACCGGGGCACCGGCACGTCGTCCTACGTCGACTACGACCGCGCGCACGAGGTCAGCGCCGAGGGCAAGCATGTCATTGAGGGCTCCGCGGATCGCGCCTTCCGGGGGGACTGCGCCCGCTGGAACCCCGAGGAGATGCTGGTCGCCGCGCTGTCGCAGTGCCACCTGCTCGCGTACCTCCACCTGTGCGCGACGCACGGGGTCGTGGTGGTCGGCTACACCGACGACGCATCGGGGTCCATGCAAACCCACGACGGCACGGGGGAGTTCACCGAGGTCGTGCTACGGCCACGGGTGGAGGTCTCCGACGCCACGATGATCGAGAAGGCGCAGCGGCT
>Ga0136624_1000058_pt1 | contig 30287 bp, 30 predicted proteins | sample AntDrymUQ4692206_2_FD_104802 | JGI IMG/M metagenome (GOLD analysis project Ga0136624, IMG submission 104802) | Polar desert sand microbial communities from Dry Valleys, Antarctica - metaG UQ469 (22.06) | ecosystem: Environmental > Terrestrial > Soil > Desert | place: Antarctica: Dry Valley... | reverse complement strand
GTCGCCTCCGGGAACGTGTGGAAGGACACGGGCGCCAAGGTGCTCCACCTCGCGCCGAACACCACCTCGAACATCCTCGCCAAGTCGATCTCCAAGGACGGCGGGATCATGGGCTACCGCGGGCTGGTACGCATGGGCCACAACTCGCAGGGGTCGAAGTCCCACGTGCAGTGCGACGGGCTGATGATGGACCCCTACTCGCGCTCGGACACCTGGCCCGACATCCAGATCCAGAACCCCCACGTGACCGTCGCCCACGAGGCGGTGGTCGGCAAGATCTCCGACGAGCAGCTCTTCTACCTGCGCTCGCGCGGGCTCTCCGAGGAGGAGGCCGCCGGCATGATCGTGAACGGCTTCATCGAGCCGGTCACCAAGGAGCTGCCGATGGAGTACGCCGTCGAGCTGAACCGGCTGATCCAGCTGGAGATGGTTGGCAGCATCGGGTAGGTGTCATCGAGGGAGTGGCTGCTGGCCAACCCGCCACCGGACTCGGCGTTCAGGCAGACGCTTGCTTCCGTGGGCCGCCGAACGCTGGACGGCACGGATGTGCGGTTCGCTGTCCGAGAGTTCCTCGACGAGTTCGCCGCGCTGCCCCGCGGCGAGCTTCGCCAGCGGGCGATCGGCGAGCGGCCGGAGCCGACAGCGGACGCCCGCGCCGACGCCTACCTCGGCGCTCTGGCCGAGCACCTCGCGGCGACGCATGGCTTGACGCGGCCCGGCTGGGCGGTCGAGCCGCTGCGGTTCCTCGACCGCTTCTGGTTCGTGAGCGACGTTCCCGGCTTCCGCGCACTCGCGATCGCGCAGTCTCCCGCAGCGTTTCGCCGCCGGGGGATCTTCGTCTCGTCGGGCGCGCTCCAGCGGGTCTGACGCCGATGGACCGGGACGAGATCGTCGCCGCGTTGACCGCGCTGGGAGAGCGGCTCGACGCAAAGGGCATCGAGGGCGAGATGTACGTCGTGGGCGGCGCCGCCATCGCCCTCGCCTATGACCAGCGGCGATCCACGCGGGATGTCGATGCCGTCTTCAAGCCGAAAATGGCGATCTACGAGGCGGCGGCCGAGGTGGCCGCGGCGCTCGGCCTTCCGGCGGCGTGGCTCAACGACGCTGTCAAGGGCTTTCTCCGGGGCGCCGATCCGCAGGCGGCACCGGTGCTCGAGGTACCGGGGCTGCGCTGCCTGTCCGCCTCCCCACTAATGCTGCTCGCGCTAAGGGTGCTCGCGCATCGTGTCGGCGAAGACGAGGCCGACGTTCGGTTGCTCGCCGCCGAGCTTTCACTTCACAGCTCCGACGAGGTGCTGAGCACTGCGGAGCAGGTCTTCGGCGACCACCTCGAGCCGGCGGCGCGGTTCTTCGTGGAGAGCTCTTCGCGGGCGAACGTGACTAGATCGGCTGAACCAAGTCGGATCGCGGCAGAGGCCGACTCGAAGGAGGTCGGCGCGCTGCTGCACCGCTTCAACACGGAGTTCGACGAGCTCTCGCCCGGCGCGGACGTGCTTGAACCTCGCGTGCGCGAGCACATTGAACGCGATCTCAGCGTCTTCGTGCTCGCCGGTCCGCCTCACGTCGGCGTTGCGCAACTGCGCTTTCGCGACTACCTCTTCACCGGCGCGCCGACCTGTTACCTCGAGGAGCTCTACGTGGTGCCCGACCAGCGCGGGGAGGGCCACGGCCGCGCGCTGGTGGAGGCCGCGACGAGCGCCGCGCGGGGGCGCGGGGCGACCACGATTGAGCTGGGCACGGCGACCAACGACTACGCCGCCCGCGGGCTCTACGAGAGCCTGGGCTTCTCCAACCTCGAGAGGGCGGGGGAGCCCGACACGGCGATGCTCTATTACGAGCGGGAGCTGTGACGAGAGCCGTGCCTGCGCCGGCAGAGCGCTGGTGGCTGCTTGACAAGCTTGCCCGCAACACCGGCGCGGAGTTCACCCGTGACGGCGTCGAAGGCAGCCTGGCCTACGGAGGGCGCCTGCGGGCTCCAGGCGCGGGGGAGATCGTCTGGCAGCTCGAGCACGGCGTCCCCGACGTGCTGGACGCCGACCTGGGCGCCGCGTCCACGGTGCTGAGCGCGCTCGGGCACCCGCTTCGGCTGGAGATACTGCGGCGGCTGCTGCTCGGGGCCCACACGCTCGCGGAGCTTCAGGAGGTCTCCGAGACAGGGACCAGCGGCCAGGTGCACCGCCATCTCCGCGAGCTGCGCGCGACGGGCCTGGTCGTGAGCCAGCGTCGCAACCACTACGCCGTGCCGCCCGAGCGCGTGGTGCCCCTCCTGGTGATCGTGGCCGCGGCGCTCGGCACGTCGCTCGGCGAGCGCTCGGACCCCGAGAGCGCGAGCGATCGATAGGCTCGCGGCGCCGATGAGCTACAGCCACACCAACCTCCGGCAGGTGACCGACTCCGCGATCGAGTGCCCATCGCCGCCCCCTCGAAGGAGCGGCTCGAGATCCTCGTCTCGGCCGCCGGCACGCCGGCGACGGCGAGATGATCCACGACTTCTGGACCGACTGACCGACGTTCGTCAGCTGTCGATGCTGGCCATGCTCGCGTAGCGGTCGCCCGCCGCGGCCCCCGCCGGCATCGCCTCGTCGAGCCGGCTCAGCTCGTCCGCGCTCAGCTCGACCTCAGCCCCAGCCACGTTCTGCTCGAGGTAGGAGCGGCGCTTGGTGCCCGGGATCGGGACGACGTCCGCGCCCTGCGCCAGCACCCACGCTAGCGCGAGCTGGCCCGGCTTGACCCCCTTGTCGGCGGCGATCTCCTCGACGCGCTCGACCAGCTCGAGGTTGCGCTCGAAGCTCTCGCCCTGGAACCGCGGGCTCTGGCGGCGGAAGTCGTCCTCGTCGAGGTCGTCGATCGAGCGGATGCTGCCCGAGAGAAACCCGCGTCCCAAGGGGCTGTAGGCCACGAAGCCGATGCCGAGGTCGCGCACGGTCGGCAGCAGCTCGTCCTCGGGGTCGCGCGACCAGAGCGAGAACTCGGTCTGCAGCGCCGTGATCGGGTGCACGGCGTGCGCGCGGCGGATGGTCTCGGGGGACGCCTCGGAGAGCCCAAGGTGGCGGACCTTGCCCGCCTGCACGAGCTCGGCCATCGCCCCGACGGTGTCCTCGATCGGCGTGTCCTGGTCGACCCGGTGCTGGTAGTAGAGGTCGATGTGGTCCACGCCGAGGCGCTCGAGCGAGGCGTCGCACGCGCTGCGCACGTACTCGGGCTTGCCGTTGATCCCGAGCATCGTGCCGTCCTCGGAGCGCTCGTTGCCGAACTTGGTGGCGAGCACGACCTCGTCCCGGCGGCCCTCGATCGCCCGGCCGACGAGGCGCTCGTTGGTGAACGGCCCGTACATGTCGGCGGTGTCGAGGAGCGTCACCCCGAGCTCGAGCGCGCGGCGGATCGTGGCGATCGCCTCGTCCTCGTCGGTCGTGCCGTAGAACTCGGACATGCCCATGCAGCCGAGCCCCTCTGCGGAGACCTCGAGCCCCTCGCGTCCGAGCGTGCGCTTGTCCATGTCGTCAGTGCCTCCGTCGGTCTGGTTGCCGTCCTGCTAGCAGCCGTGCTGGTCGCGCTGAGCGCCCGCTACGGCCCCCACCGCGACGAGCTCTACTTCGTCCAGGCTGGAGCGAACCTCGCCTGGGCCTACCCAGACCAGGGCGTCCTGACACCGCTCGTGACGAGGCTGACGAGTGAGATCGCGCCAGGCTCGCTCATCGTGCTGAGGCTGCCGGCCGCCGTGGCGGCGGGCGCGACCGTGGTGCTGGCCGGCCTGCGCGATGTGCGCGGTCGTGGCGGGGTTCGTGCGGAGGTTGTGAAGCCCGTCAGCCGTCGTCTCGGTGCGCTGCTTCGAGCGCCTCGAGGTCGTCGCGATCGCGCGGGCGCTCCGACGCGCGCTTCATCTCGATCAGCGCCTCGAGCGAACAGACGCGGACGCTGACCGCGCCGATCCGGACGTCCCGTGCGTCGGCCTCGAGGTCAGCGAAGCGGGGCACCTGCGGGAGCCCTTGGAGAACGTCGACCGGTCCCAGGTCGGTGGCGACCAGCGTGCGCTCGCCCGCGCGCAGGAAGATCGCGATCGCGCTCGGGCCGAGCCGCCCTTCTGCCGTCTCGACCCGACCTCCCAACGACTCGAGCAGGTCGGCAAGGCGCTTCAGGTTCTCCGCGTCGGGGGAGGGGACGAGGTCCACGTCCTGCGTGCCGCGCACATACCCCCACGCGTTGACCGCGAGACCGCCCACCACGACGAAGCGCACCTCGGCCGCGACGAGCCGCTCGAGCAGCTCGCCGAGGCCCAGGGCGGCGTTCATCGACGCGCGGCGCCGCGGAAGGTCGCGAGGAGCTCTGAGAGGGCGATTCCCTCAGCCAGGTTCACGCTGAGCGGCCGGCGGGCGTGCTCGCGCAGCCGGCGGCGCCGGGCGATCTCGTTGAGCTCCCAGCCGGACTGCTCTCGGCGTCGCGGCGGCTCGGCATCCCTCATCGCCGCTCCAGCACGACGAGCGGGATCTTGCGGTCGGTGCGCTCCTGATACTCGCGATACCCGCCGAGGCAGCCCACAACGCCATCCTAATGTCGCCCCTGGCATCCTGGGGCGCGTGAGCGGCTCCCTCGCCATCCGCCTGCGTGGGGTCGTCAAGCGCTACGGCGAGATCACGGCCGTCGACGGCCTCGACCTCGACGTTCCCGAGGGCACGTGCGTCGGCCTGCTCGGGCCCAACGGCGCGGGCAAGTCCACGACCATGAAGACGCTGACCGCGCAGGCGATCCCCGACGAGGGCGAGATCGAGGTGCTCGGCTACGAGCTCCCCGGACGGTCGAAGGAGGCACGGGCCGAGTGCGGCGTGGTGCCCCAGCTCGACAACCTCGACACCACGCTGACCGTGGAGCAGAACCTGATCGTGTTCGCCCACCTGTACCGGGTCCCACGGGGCGAGCGCCGGGCGGCGGTGGAGCGCGCCCTTGAGGTCGCCCGGCTCGGCGAGCGCCGCAAGGCCAAGGTCGACGAGCTCTCCGGGGGCATGCGCCGCCGGCTGCTGATCGCCCGCGCGCTCGTACACCGCCCGCGGCTGCTGCTGCTCGACGAGCCCACAGTCGGCCTCGATCCACAGGTGCGCCAGGAGCTCTGGGCGCTGATCGACGGACTGCGCTCGGAAGGCGTCTCGATCCTGATGTCCACCCACTACATCGAGGAGGCGCAGCGCCTGGCCGACACCGTGACGATCATGTCGCACGGCTCCGCCGTGGCCTCGGGTCGGCCCAGCGAGCTGATCGCCGAGCACGTCGGGCGCGACGCGGTGGAGGTCTACGGCCCGCCCGCGCGGCTCGCCGAGGCCGAGGCCGAGGCGCGGGAGGCGGGGTTCGTCACGCGGCGCACAGGCACCTCCGTGGCGGTGCTGCGCCTGGACGGCGCCAACGGGGACGCGCTCGGGAAGGGTTCGGGGGGGATCCCCGGTCCTTCGCCTCCACACGGTGCGACGCGGGCGGCCAACCTGGAGGACGTGTTCGTCCTGCTCACCGGCGAGGAGATCGCGTGAGCGCGGCAGCCGCCTCCCCCGGGCGCGCGTCCCGCCGCCGCCTGCGCCGGATCGAGGGCCTCGCGCTCCAGGGCGTGCTGGTGCGCGAGATCATCAACTACTCCTCGTACTGGCGCTCGACCACGTTTGCGTCGACGGTCGACCCCACGATCTACCTGCTCGCCTTCGGCTTCGGCTTCGGCACGCTCGTCTCCGAGGTCGGCGGCTTCGACTACGTGGAGTTCGTGGGCACAGGCACGGTGGCCACCGCGGTCCTCTTCTCGTCGGTCTTCCCGGCGATGTTCGGAACGTTCGTCAAGTACCAGTTCCAGCACACCTACGACGCCGTGCTGGCGGCGCCCGTGGACACCGAGGAGCTGGTCACCGGCGAGGCCCTGTGGGTGGCCACGCGCGCCGGGGTCTACGGCTGCGCGCCGCTGCTGGTGGCGATGGTGGCCGGCCTGGACCCGAGCCTGGGGATGCTCGTCATCCCGTTCATCAACTTCACCGCGGGCTATGGCTGGGCGTGCTTCGGGATCTCGATCGCCGCGTTCCTCAACTCGATCGAGAACTTCAACTACGTCACGAGCGCGGTGATCACCCCGCTGTTCCTCGTGGCCGGGACGTTCTTCCCGATCGACGGCCTGCCCGAGTGGGCACAGGTGCTCGCGCAGCTGAATCCGCTGTACCACTGCGTGGAGCTTGTGCGCCACGCGGTCTTCGGCTGGGAGGTCGGCCACGACCTCGGGCACATCGCAGTGCTGCTCGGCTTCGCGGCGGTGGCGTGGCGCGTGGCCATCGTCGGCATGACGCGCAAGCTCGTGGACTAGCGCGAGCGCGGGAGCTTCGGACAGCGCAGCGCTCTGGCAGCACCGCGCGCTGCTCAACCTCCCCCGCGCGACTGCCGATGGCAATGCGAGTGAGCGTGAACGACCTCGTACTTGTGCAGGGGATGCGCGACACCAAGCTCACCCTCAAGCGCTGGAACGAGAAGCCGGCGCGGATCCTCGGGCCGTGGGTGCTCGTGAGCTTCGCTGTCTCCGCCGCCCTCCTGAGCGCGATCTGGGTGGTGGCCACGTTGACCCCGAGCGACGTCAGCGACGAGCTCGACGCGCTCGGCGTCTACCGGGCACCCGATCTCGACGACTACCTGTTCGTGCTCGCGCGCAACTCGCTCGTGCTGGCGCTGCACGGGATGGCGTGCGTCGCCGGCTTCATCGCCGGGAGCGCGATCCCCCTGTCGGCGTCCAACCGCAGCGGCCTCGACCGCTGGGTCCACGAGCAGGCCGGGCGCTTCGGGGTCGGCTTCGTGATCTGCGCCACCACCTTCTCGCTGTGCACGCAGGCCTACATCATCGGCGGCGACACCGCCATCATCTCGAAGCAGCTCGGGCTGTCCCCGGGGATGCTTGTGCTGGGGCTGCTCCCCCACGCGTTGCCCGAGCTGACCGCGCTCTTCCTGCCGCTCGCGGCGTGGCTGATCGCCAGCCGCCGGGGTCGCTGGGAGGAGTTGCTGGCCGCGACCTTCGTGACGGTGGGCTGCGCCGTCCCCGTGCTGCTGCTCACCGGAGTCGTCGAGCTGTGGGTCTCGCCCGAGCTGATCCGCCTGCTGGCCGGGCGCTGAACGACGACGACCCCGCCGAAGCGGGGCCGTCGAATGCCGTGCCTGTGAGTCGGCGGGAGCCTGTTACCTGCGACAGCGAGCGGTGTCGCTGTCGCTCTTCTTGCCGTCTCGGTAGACGTCCTGGAGCGTGAACAGCCACTGCTTACGGGACCCACAGCCCGTGGTGTCGACGATGCCAAGGCGCTTGCCCCCGGCCCTGGCCTTCCCCCTCAATGTGAACTCGAGCAGCCGGATGCCGGTCGGCACACCGGCCACCGGCTCCTGGAGGTTCTGCGGGATCTTGATGCTGATCCTCCGCCGCCTGGAGGTGTTGCCCTGGATCATCAGGGCCACGGCGGGCGTCTCGCCCCGCTTGTTCTGCACGAAGAACCCGAGGTCGCCGTTCTCGATCACGTAGGCCCGGACGAACAGCGTGCGGGTCACGCCGGCGCCCTGCTCCGAGGCGCCGCCCTGCACGATCGCGCTGCCGGCGCCGATCTTCGACCCTCGCGGGCAGACCGAGTCGCTCTTGCCCTGGTTGGCCTCGGCGATGTCGCAGCGGGCACGGCGCGGCCAGCGCTCCGAGTTGAGCCGCCACTGCTTGGGGAGCATGATGTTCAGGGCCGTCGAGGTCGCGGGCTGGCCGCTGCCGGTCGTCGTGTCTCCCTTGATGCTGATCTTCAGGCTGTTGGCGCGCGGCTTTTTCTTCGTGCCGGCCTCGGGGCTGCCCGGCTTGAAGGTCACGTCGAGGGTCGTCTGCGACGCGGGGACGGCCCAGGCCGCCATCGCGCCACCGAGAGTGAGGGCGCCGACGACGACGCCCGCGAGGTACTTGCTACGCAATTGCTTCCTCCTTGAATGTGTGCTTCGTGCGGTGGGGTACAAGCCCAATTTACACCCCTGCTAACCCCGTCCGCAGCCGCTAGTTGCGACCGAAGTGCCCCTCCACGCCGTCGAGCAGGTCCCAGTTACCGCGCAGCACGCCTTCGGCCACCTCGAGCAGGCGATCGAGGTCCGCGTCGGCGAGGCGCTCCTCGATCATCGCCCGCACCTGCGCCGCGTGCTCGTGGTCGCGCTCGGCGTGCACGGCGAAGTACTCGGTTGCCGGGCCCGCTTCGAACCCGTAGCACTCGCTCAGCCCGGCGAGCTTGGTTGCCGCCACCGCCGGCTGGCCGGACTCGATCGTGAACGCCGCGACCATGTGCTCCAGCTCGTCGCGACCCGCGGTCCAGGCCGCGCGGCAGCGCTCGGTCTCGGGCCGCGCCGGGCGGTCGAGCTCGGCTTCGAGCGCCGCGGCGAAGGAGTCCCAGAGGTCGACGTGCGCGGCCTCCTCGGCCGCGTGCTCGGACAGCTGGGCCATCGCCTCGGGCTCGGCGGCGGCCACGGCCTCGGCCAGCGCGATCACCGCGTGGCGATACTCGCCCGCGTAGAAGGCCAGCTCCTCTCGCTCGAGGGTCCCCTCGCTCCAGCGCTGGTAGAAGGGGTGCTCGAGCACGTTCCAGCGCTCGCGCAGGGGCTCTAGGCGGTCGAAGAAGTCCACGGCTCTCCTCTGTTGGCGTTCGGATCCTAGGATGGCGACGGCGGCCCGTACCCTATCCCCGCGTGCGCTCAATCGCTCCCTGGGCGCTGCTCGGCGCGGCCGTTCTGGTGGTCGGCGCCGGCTTCGGATCGCTCGGGCTGCCGTCGGCATTCCTCTTCGGGGCGCTGGTGGTCGGGCTCGGCTTCGCGCTCGCCGCCCCCTGGCGCCTGGAGCTGCCGAAGGCCGCCTTCGGCTCCGCACAGGCCGTCACCGGAGTCACGCTGGGCGCGTACCTGGATGCTTCCTCGCTCGAGGCGCTGGCGCGGGACTGGCTTGCGGTCGCGCTCGTCTCGCTGGCGACGCTCGCGCTCTCGCTGGCGGCCAGCCAGGCCGTGGCCCGCCTCACCGGGCTCGACCGCGTGACGGCCGCGCTGGGACTGGTCGCGGGGGGAGCGTCGGGGATCGTGAGCATGGCCGACGATCTGGGGGCAGACGACCGTCTCGTGGCCTTCATGCAGTACGCGCGGGTGCTCATCGTCGTGCTGTTGACGCCGGTGGTCGTGGCCGTGGCCTTCCCGGGCGGGCCCGGCGGGCCGGGCGGCGGCGCGGCGCTCGGCGACGGCCCGCTGCTGGGGTGGCCCGAGTCGTGGGTCCTGGTGGGCGCGGCGGCCGGGGCGGGGGTCCTGGCCGGCCGCGCCGCTCGTCTCCCCGTGCCCACCCTGCTTGGCCCGCTGCTGCTGACCGGCGCGCTGACGCTGATCGCGCCCGGCGCCGCGCTGCAATCGCCGCCGCTGCTGCGCGAGACGGCCTTTGCGATCATCGGCGTGCAGGTCGGCCTGCGCTTCACGCCGGCCACGGTCAAGGAGCTGGGGCGCCTGGCGCTGCCCGTCGTCGGCGCGATTCTCGGGTTGATCGCCGCCTGCTTCGGCCTCGCGCTCGCTCTGGCCGCCGTGACCTCCGCGTCCCTGCTCGACGCCTACCTCGCCACCACGCCGGGCGGGCTCTATGCCGTGCTGGCCGCGGGCTTCGGGGCGGGCGCCGACACGACGTTCGTGCTCGCGGTCCAGACGCTGCGGCTCTTCGTGATGATCCTGCTCGCGCCGGCGATCGCCCGAAGGATCGCGGGGCGACGATTCGCCCGAAGGATCGCGGGGCGACGATGATTGACTGCCTTCGGTGAGACCGCCGCCCCGGGCCGAGATCCCCGCGCCCGAGTTCCCGCCCAAGATGGCGTGGCTGAACGTCGCGTTCCTGCGCATGGGACCGCTGCTCGCGCAGGGGCCGGTGCTGATCGAGTTCTTCGACACGGCGCGGATCAACTCGCAGCGCACGCTGCCCTACGTGAAGGCTTGGCACGAGCGCTACCGCGAGCACGGGCTGCGGGTCGTGGGCGTTCACTCGCCCGGCTACTCGTTCGGGCGCGACCGTGACATCGTCGAGCGCGCGGTCGCGGAGCTGGGTATCTCGCACGCGGTCCTGCTCGACCCCGACTTTCAGGTCTGGCGGCTCTACGGCAACGAGGGGTGGCCGGGGCGCTACCTCTTCGGCGCCAACGGCCTCCTGCGCTACATGCACTACGGCGAGGGGGACTACCTCGACGCCGAGCGGGCGATCGGCGAGGCGCTGCGGGAGGCGCAAGGCGATCTCGAGCTGCCGGAACCGCTCAGCCCGGTGCGGCCCGAGGACGCCGAGGGGGTGCTGCTGGAGCCCCAGACCGCCGACGTGGTCCTGCCCGCCGACCGGCCCCGCGTCGAGCTGGTGCGCGACTGGACCGACGGCGAGGACTGGATCGAGGCGGCCGACGCGGGAGCGGCCGCCTCGATCGAGTTCGAGGCCGGCGAGGCATACGCCGTGCTGTCGGGCGACGCGATCGAGCCGGGGCTGTACGCGACGAGCGGCACGGTCGTGGCCGAGGACCCCGGCCTGCGCCTGCACGGGTTCCAGTTCACGCCGCGCCCGCCCGCCGCCGTCTAGCGGCTGCGCCGACATATCGGTTGACGTCAGGGGTCAGGGCGGCCCGAATAATGCTTGACGCTCTTGACTTGACGCCCTTGACGGGGTAACCTAAGCGCAATGCCGCCCCGTTACCGGACAGCCACGGTCGCCTTCCAGGAGACGCTCGAGCAGCTGGACCTTCCCGACGGGTCGCTCGACACGGAGGAGCAGACCGAGATCGGGCGGCGTGGCGCTCTGCTCGCGACCGCCATGCTGCAGTGGGAGGAGCACCTGGGCCCGCTGCTGGACTGGAGGAAGGTCGCCAGCCTGATGGGGACCGTTTCCACGCGCCAGGGTGTAAACGACCTCGCCACGCGTGGTCGCCTGCTGGCGCTGCGCACCAAGGGCGGCGGGATCCTCTACCCGCTGTTCCAGTTTCGGGGGGCGAGGCCGTTCCCCGAGGTCCCCGTGCTGCTGGAGCTGTTCGGCGGGGCCGCCCTCGACGGCTGGACCGTTGCGTCGTGGTTCGTCACCGGCCAGGATCTCCTCGACGACGAATCGCCAGCTGGCTGGCTGAAGGCGGGGAAGGACCCGGCGCTCGCGATCGAGGCCGCCGAGCGGGTTGCCGGGCGGCTCGCGCACTAGGCGCCGGCGAAGCTCGGGCCTGGCGGACCCGCCGGGTGACCTCGCCCGCTTCCCACGCCACGTCCTGCAAGCGGAGGCGACGGTCTTTCGGATGCACCGCCGAGAGCACGGGTCCTGGTGGTTCTCGACCGACGGCAGCGGGCGCTTCGACCTTCGCGGCCCGCGCGGAACGTGCTACCTCGCGCGGGAGCCGGCGGCCGCCCTGCTCGAGACCCATAAGGGCCTGGCCTTCGTGACCGACGAGGCGCTTGACGAACGGCTGTTGTTCGAGGCTCGGATCGGCCGCAGGCTCCGCCTGGCGAACTGCTGCGCGCCCGGAGCGCGGCAGTTCGGCGTGAACGCGGAGATCCACGACACCCCCGACTACGCGAAGACCCAGCGTTGGGCGAGCGCGTTCGAGCAGACGGGGTTCGACGGCGTCCGCTACTTCGTGCGCAGTGATCCAAGCACGATGCTGGTCGGGTATGCCATCTTCGGCGAGGTGGCTGAGTGCTCTGGCCGCTGGCCCGCCGGCAACAGCGCGCGCATCTCCGACGAAGCGCTCCGCAAGGCAGAGCGCTGGGGCCTCCGGGTCCGCCCGACGCCGGGGTAGCTATCGCGCCGCGAGCGCCTTGCGGATCTCCTTTGGGAGCATGAAGCGCACATCCTCCTTGACGACCTCGAACTCAGACACGTCCTCGGTGCCCCGCTCGCGGAAGAAGTCGACGAGGCTCTGCACCAGCTCCTCGGGGGCGCTCGCGCCCGAGGAGATACCCACGGTGCGCTTGCCCTCGAGCCACTCCTCCTCGACCTGGCGCTCGTTGTCGATCAGGTAGGAGTCGGCACCGTGGTCGCGGGCGACCTCGACCAGCCGGTTGGAGTTCGAGGAGTTGCGCGAGCCGATCACGAGCACGAGGTCGCACTCGCGGGCCATCTGGCGCACGGCCATCTGGCGGTTGGTGGTCGCGTAGCAGATGTCGTCGGTGCGGGGGCCGGTGATGTTCGGGAACTTCTCGCGCAGCTTGAGGATGATCGCGTTCGTCTCGTCCACGGAGAGAGTGGTCTGAGAGATGAACGCGACGCGGTCGGGGTCGTCGACCTCCAGGCGCTCGACGTCCTCCTCGGTCTCGATCAGCACGATGTGCTCGGGCGCCTCGCCCATCGTCCCCTCGACCTCCTCGTGCCCGGCGTGGCCGATCAGCACGATCGTGTACCCCTCCGCCGCGAACTTCTTCGCCTCGACGTGGACCTTGGTCACGAGTGGGCAGGTGGCGTCGATCGTCTGGAGTGAGCGCGTGCCGGCGTTCGCGTGCACGCTGGGGGCGACCCCGTGGGCGGAGAACACGACGGTCTCGCCCTCGGGCACCTCGGTCTCCTGGTCGACGAAGATCGCGCCGCGCTCGCGCAGCTCGGCGACGACGTGCTTGTTGTGCACGATCTCCTTGCGCACGTACACGGGCGGGCCGTACAGCTCGAGCGCGCGCTCGACGGTCTGGACGGCGCGATCCACCCCCGCGCAGTAGCCGCGCGGGGCGGCGAGCAGGAGCTTCTCGGGAGCGGCGAGCGTGGGGGCGGCAGGCATCCCCTCAGAGGGTAGCCAGCAGCTCGATCACGGTCTCGCCCACGGCGTCAAGGCTGCGCGAAGAGATGCGCGAGAGGTCGTCGCAGCGCTGGTGGAAGCAGTCGAAGTCGAAGTCGATCAGGTCGATCGAGGGCACCCCCTGGCGGATGAACGGCAGGTGGTCGTCCGAGATCCCGCCCTGCGAGCCGGGCGGAAACACCTCGGCCACGCCGGCGCGGCGCGAGGCGGCGCGCAGGCGCTTCCAGAGGCCGGGGTCCGAGAGGTCCTCGTAGGGCACCCGCAGACCCTTCTCGCCCACGAAGTCGAGCAGGATCATCGCGCGCGCGTCGCGATAGCGCGGCGCGGCGGCCTTGCTGCCGCGCAGGCCGCGCTGCTCGAACAGCCCGTCGGGCGTGCCACGCGGGCTCTCCTCGCCGTCGAAGGCGATGAACACGACAGTCGAGCGCAGCTCGCGGGGCTTCAGGGCGCGCGCGATGCCCGTCATCACAGCGACGCCGGACGCGCCATCGTTCGCCCCCACGAAGCCGGGCACGTCCTTTGTGTCGTAGTGCGCGCCGACCACCACGAACCGGTCCGGGTCGCGCCCGGGGACGCGCCCGACGACGTTGCGCAGCCCGCCGGGCACGGCCTGGAAGCGCCCGTTGGGAAGGGCGCGCCGGATGCGCCGCGCGAGGTCGCGCGAGGCGCTCGAGCCCGCCGGCCTCGGCCCGAGGGCGACCTGACGCCTGACCGAGCGAAACGCCGCCGCGGCGTCGAAGCGGTCGACCTTCGCGCGCGGCACCGGCCCGGCGGCGCCGGCCTCGTCGCCATCGCCCACGAACGGAAGGTTGTCGGTCGCCGTGAGGGCGATGAGGGCGCCGCCGAGCACGACCTGGACGGCGAGCACGATCAGCAGGAAACGCACGCCGCCATTGTGGCGTGCGCGCTGGATACGCCGGCTGGTCGTGAGGTAGGTTCACTCGCGCGTGGCCTCGCAGGGGCACAAGGACCGACTCTCCGCGATCGACGCCTCATTCCTGCACGAGGAGCGCGAGGCGTCGCACATGCACGTCGGCGCCGTGGTGCTGCTGGAAGGACCGGCGCCTACCCGCGAGGAGTTCACAGACCACATCCAGTCGCGGCTCCACCTCGTGCCGCGCTACCGCCAGAAGCTCTCGTTCCCCCGCTTCGAGATGGGCCGGCCGTTCTGGATCGACGACCCCCGCTTCAACATCGACTACCACGTGCGCCACACGGCGCTGCCCTCCCCCGGCTCGCTGGAGCAGCTGCGCGGGCTGGCCGGGCGGATCTTCTCGCAGCGCCTCGACCGGTCCAAGCCGCTGTGGGAGGTCTGGCTCGTGCAGGGCCTCGACGGCGGGCGCGTCGCGCTGATCTCGAAGACCCACCACGCGCTCGTGGACGGGGTGTCCGGGGTCGACATCGCCACCGTGCTCTTCGACCTGTCGCCCGGCCCCGCCGAGGTGCCCCCCGAGGAGGACCCCTGGCAGCCGGCCCCCGAGCCCTCGGACGCCGAGCTGGTGGCCGAGGGGATCAAGGGCCTCGTCCGGACCCCGGCCCGTCTGGCCGGCGGCGCGCTCGCGGCGGCGCAGCGGCCGGGCCGGGCGCTCGCAGGCGCACGCGAGGCGCTGGAAGGCATCGGCGAGGTGGCGTGGGCCGGGCTCAACCCGGCGCCCGACGTTCCGCTGAACGTGCCGATCGGACCGCACCGGCGGCTGTTCTGGATCCAGAGCGACCTGGCCGACTTCAAGGCCGTGAAGAACGGCTTGGGCGGCACGGTCAACGACGCGTTCCTCGCCGTCGTGGCCGGGGGGCTCGGGCGCTGGCTGCGCTCGCGGGGGATCCGCACGGAGGGGATGGAGCTGCGCGGGCTCGTGCCCGTGTCGATCCGCTCGCAGGACGATCACGGCGCGCTCGGCAACCGCATCGCGGCGATGCGCGGGCCGCTGCCCGTCTACGCCCGCGATCCCGTCGAGCGGCTGCGGATCGTGCGTGAGGCGATGCAGGGCATCAAGGAGTCCAAGCAGGCGCTCGGGGCCGAGGTGATCGCCGGCTTCAACGACTTCGCGCCGCCCACGCTGCTGGCCATGGCCTCACGGCTGAACTTCTCCACCCGGCTGTTCAACCTGATCGTCACCAACGTGCCCGGGCCGCAGTTCCCGCTCTACCTGATGGGCCGCGAGATGCTCGAGATCGTGCCCGTGGCCTTCCTGCCCGAGAACCATGCGCTGGCGATCGCCGCGATGAGCTACAACGGCCGGCTCGACCTCGGCCTGCTCGGCGACTACGACGCGATGCCCGACCTCGAGCAGCTGGCCGGGGCGTTCTCGGAGTCGCTCACCGAGCTGGTGGGGGCAGCGAAGAAGGCCAGGCGCGGCGGGCGGAAGAGGGCAGCGCCGAAGGCCAAGCCGGCCTCACGGTAAAGGCCCTTGGCGCCCCGTCGTGAGCCTCCCCGGCTCGCCGGCGACGACCTACCGCCGCGACGGGCGACGCACCAGCAGCCGCGCGTCGGCTCGTGCGGGCCGGGCCTCCCGGTTGCCCTGGCGATCGCGCGCGCGGGTGAAGAGACGATAGCGCCCCGGGCGCATCCTCAGCAGCACCGAGCGTGAGCGCCCTACCGTGCGCACCCGGCGCGAGGCGCCGCGGCCGCGCTTGACGAACAGCTCGACGGCGGCGAGGCCGGAGGGCAGCAGGCGCGGAGCCCCGGCAGCGTCCCGCGCGCGCAGTCGCACCCTCACCCGCGCGCGGCGCGTCTCCTGGCGAGCCCGCCGCCGGCGCGGTGCGCGCGCGCTCGACGAGGGCGCCGACTTGTCGATGCGCCGCGCGACGTCCACGGCCCGCCCGGCGTCGATGATCCCCCACCCCAGCTCGGAGCTCCAGCCGCCCGTGCGTCGGGCGGTCTCCTTGAGCAGCCGGAGCTTCTCGTTCAGGGTGAGCAACGGGTTGAGGTCTGAGACCATGGCCGCGAGCGCGGCGACCTGCGGCGTGGCCATCGAGGTCCCGGCGAGGTAGGCGTAGCGCTCGTCGCCGCCGAACGAGCGCCGGCAGCCGCAGCCGGGCGCGACGAACGGCGGCTCGGGGGCCGGCTGCGCGCTCTCGCGCGGAGTCGGATTGCCCGGGTAGGTGGAGACGAGGCCGGGCGGCCCGCGCGGGCCGTCGTCGAAGAAGCCGTAGGCGGCCAGCGAGATCTGCGGCCCGAAGCCGGTGCCCGCGCGGGTGTCGTCGAACTCGGCGGCGCCGACGACGAGGCCCCGGCCGGCATCCAGGTTGAACGCGTCATTGGGCTGGAGGTCAGCGGCCGGCGAGCCCTGATCGTCGGTGTCCTCGTTTGACGCCGCGGCTACCAGCACGACGCCGCGGGCGACGGCGAAGTCGATCGCCTCACGCAGGGCGGCGTTGCTCGCGCCGCCGCCGAAGCTCATGTTGATCGCGTCCGCCCCGCGCTCGGTGGCGACTCTCAAGCCCTCGACGACATCCTCGTCGCGGATCGCTCCGAACCCGTCCGAGCCGACCTTCACCACGGCGAGCCGGCAACCCCAGCCGGCCCCCGCGATGCCCACGCCGTTGCCGGTTCCCGCGCAGGCGATCCCGCTCACGTGCGTCCCGTGCCCGTCGGGGTCGGAGAGAGGGTCGCTCGTGCCGGCGGCGTCGGCGGAGGCCACCTTGCCCGCGATGTCGGGATTCGCTCCGTCGACGCCGGAGTCGATGACCCCGACGATCGCACCGTCGGCGGTCGTCACGTCCCACGCGGCCGGGAAGCCCTCCCGCGCGAGTGACCACTGGATCGGCGTTCCTGGCGGCACGCCGTTCGTGAACTCGCTCTCGGGAGTGCTCAGCGCTGGGTCGTCGGGCGTGCGCCGCAGGTCACGCGCCCACTCGGCGGAGACGCTCTTCACCCCCCGCGCGCGCCGCAGCCGCGCCAGCGCCAGTTCCGGGCCGCGTACGGTCGCGACGCCCAGCTCGGGCACGCCGCGCCCCGCTCGGCGCACGCCCGCGCGCGTGAAGATGCCCGACAGCGCCGCGGAGGACCGCGCGGCCGACGGCTGATCGAAGACCACGAGGTGGCGCCCCGTCCGGTAGGCGGCATCCGCCACGGCCGTGTTGGCGTTGATCGCCAGCACGGCGATCAGGGACGTCAGAAGGGCGCGCCTCATTCGCCGTAGTCTCGCGGACCGGAGCGATGGAGGGAGCACTTGGCCCGCAGCCGCTACCCGCGCGTGCCGGCACGGTCGGCCTCGGAACGGTGGCCTTCGCCCTGCTCATCGGCCCGAGCGCGGGGCTCTTCGTGGGGCTCGTGGGCAGCCTGCGCCCGAGGTGACAAATGGTCGGGCGCCAGCCGCCGGGCCAGGGCCAGCGTCTCCCCGTCGAGCTCGGCGGGCTCGAGGTCATAGCGCTCGCCGTACTCGGCCACGATCGCGTCGCTGACGGCCTGCCACGGCGCCCCGCGGCTCTCTTCGGCCACGCTGCCCGTCGTCTCGGGTCTCCACGCCAGGTCGAGCGCGTCGTACACCCCGACCAGCACGTCGCGCACGCGCTCGGCGCCGTCGACCACCACGACGCCGCCGACGTGCGCCCCGCCCGCCACCAGGCGCTGACCGACGCCCATGAGCTTTCGCTCCCCCCGCGACGAGACGCTGTGCGAGCCGGGGCAGTACTCCCCGGCGACCTCGCCCACGCGGGCATCGACGCCCAGGCCCCGGAGTGCGCGCGCCACCCGCCCCGCCGTCGCCTCGAAGCGCTCGTGCACCCGCGCGCGCGGATCGGGGTCGCGAACCGCGTGCGCGAACGCGATCGTGTCCTCGTGGAACACCGCCGCCCGGCCGCCGGCCAGGCGCTCGATCGCCTCGAAGCCCGCATCTCGCGCGGCCCCCACCGCGGCGGGGTAGCCGCCGCTGACCACGTCGCGCTTGCCGAAGGCGACGATCGCGCCCGGGCGGGAAATCCGCAGCGTCTCGGGCAGCTCGCCCGCCGCCACGCGCAGCATCAGCGCGCGCGAGACAGCCGTGTCGAGCGCGGGGTCGTCCGCATAGGAGGCTGTGAGAAGCCGCAGCGCGGGCACTGATCCAGTATGAATGCGGTGTGAGCGTGACCGACGCACTGCTGAAGAACAACGAGGCCTACGCCGCCGCCTTCGACAAGGGAGACCTGCCCCTGCCGCCCGCCAAGAAGGTCGCCGTCGTCGCCTGCATGGACGCGCGGCTGATGCCCGGCCGCGTGCTCGGGCTCGAGGAGGGCGACGCCCACGTGATCCGCAACGCCGGCGGCGTGATCACCGACGAGGAGATCCGCTCGCTGTCGATCTCCCAGAACCTGCTGGGGACAGAGGAGATCATCCTCCTCCACCACACCGACTGCGGGATGCTGACGTTCACCGACGAGCAGTTCGCCGGCCAGCTCGAGGAGGCCACCGGCCGGCGGCCCGGATGGTCGGCGCAGGCATTCGGCGACCTCGACGAGGACGTGCGCGCGTCGATCGCGAAGCTCAGGGACAGCCCCTTCATCCCCAACAAGGGGGCGATCCGCGGCTTCGTCTACGAGGTCGAGACGGGGAAGCTGCGCGAGGTCAGCTGATCGGGGCGCCGACGCTGCGCTTGAGCAGCGGTCAGTACCCGAGCGCGAACTTCGCGTCCTCGGACATCAGCTCGGGGGTCCACGCAGGCGTGAATGTCATCTTCGGGTAGACCCGCGCGACGCCCTCCAGCTCGCCCACGAACTCCTCCATCTGCTCCGACACCTGCGGGCCGATGGGACAGCCCGGCGAGGTGAGCGAGAAGGCGATGTGGACATCTTCCCCGTCGACCGCGATGTCGTACACCAGGCCGAGCTCGACGAAGTCGAGGCCCAGCTCCGGATCGATCACGTTCTCGAGCGCTTCCCGCACGTCGTCGACTGTGACTTCGGCCATGGAGAGGATCATAGTGGCCGTTAGGGTTTGGCCGGTGCCGCTGCCGCTGCTGTTCCTGATCTTCCTGGTGGTCCCCTTCGCGGAGCTGTACCTGATCTTCGAGGTCGTGGGCGACGCCCTCGGCGCCCCGCTGACGATCCTCCTGCTGGCCGCCGACTCGGTTCTCGGCGCCGTGCTCCTGCGCGCTCAGGGCCGGACGGTGTGGCGGCAGATGAACGAGGCCCTGGCTGCCGGGCGGATGCCCCACCGCGAGCTCCAGAACGGCGTCGCGATCGTCTTCGGGGGCGCCTTCCTGATGACCCCCGGCTTCCTGACCGACATCCTCGGCGTGCTTCTGCTGCTCCCGCCCACCCGCTCGGCGATCGTGCGGCTGGTGGCGGCCCGCCTCGCGCGCCGCCTGACGGCGCGCGTGGCCACCGCCGAGACCCGCCCGCGGCACGACTACGACGTCGAGGGCACCGCGACCGAGCAGGCGCCGCCCGGTCCCGAGCGCCTCGAGCGGTGAGCGCCCCCGCGCTCTCGCTCGCCTTCTTCGACCCCGAGCACGGGCTGCACGGCAACGCCCGCACGGGGGCGACGCTGCTGTTCGAGGGATCGAGCTCGAACGTGCTGCCCGAGGGACCGGCCATCGAGCGCGACGGCGGGGGCTGGCACGCCGAGCTGGACGGTGCGTTCTCGCTCCGTCTGACACCGGTCGCGGAGGGCGCGCTGCTCGGTCCGGTCACCGCACACGTGTGCGCGGTGACGGGAACGGTGGGCGCGCAGGAGGTCGACTGCCTCGGCACGCTCGCCGAGACGCGAACCGCGCCCGCGTGGGACGACCTCGACGCGCTGCGCACGGTCTCGGCCGTGTTCGACCCCGAGCACGCCTTCCTCGCCCTCGCGCGCCGCCCGCGCGGCGCCCCGGGCCACGACGAGGAGCAGGTGCTCGGCTGGCTGCTCCACGGCGGCGAGGCGGTGTCGGTCGAGGAGACGCGGCTCTCGACCGTCTACGACGGCGGTGGGCGCCAGCGCAGCGCCGGCCTCGAGCTGTGGCTCCCCGGCGAGGAGTACCCCCAGCGCATGGCGGGCACGGTCGTGGCCGGCTCGTCGCTCGCGCTCGAGGGCCTCGACGTGCACGCGGCCGTCTTTCGCTGGCGCATGGGGGATCGCGAGGGCGCGGGCGCGTACGAGCTGTGGGCGCGCCCGGACCCCCAGGCGGCGTGATCCGCGCGACGATAATCGACTTCGGCGGCGTGCTGACCACGCCGCTCGGGAACTCGTTCGCCGCTTGGTCGCGCCGGACCCCGGGGGCAGCTCGGACTCCGACGCCCACGGTTCTCGCCAAGGCTCTCAGCCTGGTGCCGGAGGCAGTAGTGCCCGGAAGCGCAACTGACGAGCACCGGGATCGCCTGGCCAGGGCGCAGGGAGCGACGTGTGCGAACGCACACGAGCGACCGAGGACGCCGCCAGGCGGTTCCCGATGCCGTCAGTCAGTTTTCCGAGCCCAGCCGGTCCCAGCAGTAGAGCTCGACCGCCTCCGCCGCGAGCTCCATCGTGCGCTCCTGCGACAGCCAGGGCAGCACGGTGTCGAGCGCCTGCTCCTCGGTGACCCCGGCGTCGAAGGCATCCTCCCCGCGGAAGCCGGCCGCGATGCGCAGCGCCTCGCGCCGGTGCTCTCCCAGCCGCGCGAAGGCCTTGAGCAGGAACTCCTTGTTGGCGATCGGCTGGCCGACCTCGAGCGAGGCGTGCCACGCGGCGAGCATCGAGAGGTCGTCGTCGTCGAGGACCTCGACCGCCTTGGCGTAGTGCACCTGCAGCTCGTCCTCGGGGATCTCGTCGACCCACGCGCGCACGACCTCGCCGAGCAGCTGGCGCCGCGCCTCGCGGCCGACGGCCTCGGCCACGACGCGGATCGCCTCCTGGGGCTCGATGAAGCAGAGGGGCATGAGCGGCAAGGTACGTGGCGGGTCCGACGGAACCCTAGGCCTGCGCGTTGGTCAGCTCGGGGCCCCACCTGCACAGGGAGCGCTGGCCCGGGCAGCCGGCGCAGAGCTCGCGGTTGGGCGAGGGCGAGGGCTCGAAGCGTCCCTCGACGACCCCGCTCGCCACCGCGAGCAGCTGCGCGGCGAGGCCATCGCTGTCGGCGGCGCCGAACACCGCGCTGACGGGCTCGTCCGGCCGCTCCAGGAACGCATATGCCACCTCCACGCGGGCGGCGCCTGAGCGCAGCGCGGCGAGCGCGTAGACGAGCCGCTGGGTGGCGTAGGCCTCGTCGAGCAGCTCGCCGGGGGCGCGGCCCTCGAGTCGGTCGCTCTTGTAGTCCACGACGAGCACGCCGCCGGGCTCGGTCGCGTGGACGTCCACTACGCCGTCGATCAGCAGGCCGCCCCTCGCTGTGTCGAGGGTGAAGGCGAAGGGCAGCTCGACGCGCACGCGCCGCGCCCGCGCGAGACGGCCGGCGAGGTCGGAGGCGGCGAAGCCCTCCATCATCGCGAGCAGGTCGGCGACGTCGCCGTCGCGGACGGGCTCACCGGCGATCTCGATCAGCCGGGCGACCTCGTCGGCCGCCGGGATGTGGGGAGCGGCGAAGTCGAGCTGCTCGAGCAGGGCGTGGACGATCGAGCCGCGCACGAGGCCGGGCAGCGCCTCGACCGGCTCCGGGTCATCGCGGCGCGCACCGGTACCAGATGCCGCACCGAGGTCCCCGGCCACGGGAAGCCCCAGTGCGCGCTCCAGGTAGAAGCGATAGCCGCAGCGCCGGTAGCGGGCGAGGCTCGAGTAGCTCAGCCGGGTCACGGGCAGCGCATCGGGCACCGACACCGCGGCAAGCGCCGGCGCGCCGAGCGCCTCGAGGCCGGGCGGATCCGGTTCGGGCCGCTCGGGATGGCGGTCGGCGGCGGGCAGCAGGACGTCGACGGACTCGGGTCTCAGGACCTCGCAGCGCACGGCCATCGCGGGCGCCGGGGCGCCGGGGACGCCCGGCTCGGTGGCCGCCAGCTCGGGTCCCCCCAGCTCCAGGGCGGCGCCCACGGGATCGCCCAGCGCGGGGGCGAGCGCGGGCCAGATCCAGCGCATCGGCTCTTCGAGCGGCGCGGCCGGCGCGAGCTTCTCGAGGTCGACGGCGCCGCTGAGGACGAGGTGCTCCTGCGCGCGGGTGGCGGCGACGTAGAAGATCCGCCGCTCCTCCTCCTCGTCGTCGAGCTTGCCCTGCTCCTTCATCCGCGTGAGCTCGGCGCTGTCGATCGCGCCGCCGCCGAGCGAGGCCAGGCGCATGCCGAGCCGGCCGTCGTCGGAGATCCGCAGGGCCGCGTCGTCCTCGCGACCGCCCTTGCCGAGGTCGGCCACGCACACCACGGGGAACTCGAGGCCCTTGGCGCGGTGGATCGTCATCAGCTTGACGGCATCGAGGTCTTCGGCCTCGAGCGGCGCCTGTCCCTCGCGCTCGGTGATCAGGTCGCGCTCGGCGACGAAGTCGATGAAGCCGCGCAGGTCACGGCCCTCGTCGGCCTCGTAGGTGCGCGCCATCCGCATCAGCTTGCGCACGTTGGCCATCCGACGGTCGCCGGCTGGCATCGCGAGGATGGCGCGGTCGTAGCCCGACCCGGTGACCACCCGGTCGATCAGGGCCTCGATCGACACGCGCCGGGCGACGGCCCGCTCGCTCGTGAAGCGCTCGACGAAGCGCCCGATCCGCTCCGACTCCGGCTCCGGCAGCTCGATCTCCATCCGCCCGTGCGCGAGCGCCGCCAGCGTTCGCCACAGGTCCCATCCCGCCCGGCGGGCCGCAGAGGCCAAGACGACGAGCGCGTCGAGCGAGACGTCCGCGAACGGCGACCCGAGGACGCAGTACAGCGCCAGCTCGTCGCGCGGGTTGGCGAGCGCGGCCAGGTAGGCGCGCAGGTCGCCCACCTGCTGCTGGCTCCAGTAGCCGCGCCCGCCGAGAACATAGGTCGGGATGCCCCGCTCCTCGAGCGCCCGCTCGTAGGCTCCGATGTGGGTCGTGGCCCGCATGAGCAGCACGACCTCGCCGAACGCGTACGGCCCGCGCGTGGTCAGCTCCTCGACCCGGCGGGCGAGCAGGCGCGCCTCGGCGGCGCGCCACGGCGTGATGCCGCGCATCCCGGCGCCGAAGGGCTCGAGGCCCTCGGCCAGCTCCGCCTCGAAGCGCTCGTCCCAGCGGCCCCTGTGGCGATCGGCCACGAGCAGCTCCACGGCCGGTGAGATGCGCGGCTCGCCGGCCCACGCCTGCGGGCCCGGAGCGAGCGTGCGAAAGCTCTCTCCCCACAGGCCCCCGAAGAGGAGGTTGATCGCGTCGAGCACCTCGCCGCGGCTGCGAAAGCTCTGGCCGATCGAGCGCTCGCGCCCCGCGGCGAGCGCCTCGTCACGCTGCGCCCGGAACAGCTCCACGTCGGCGTGGCGGAAGCGATAGATCGACTGGCGCTCGTCGCCAACCCGGAAGAGGTTGTCGCGGTCGAGCAGGCCGAGCAGCTCGTTCTGGAGCGGGTTGGTGTCCTGGAACTCGTCGACCATCACGTGCGTGAAGCGCTCGGCGTAGCCGTCACGGATCGCGGCGTCGCCGAGCAGGTCCCGGGCCAGCAGCTCGAGGTCGTCGAAGTCGAGGCCCGAGCGCTTGCGCTTCTCCTCGGTGTAGAGACGCCCGTAGCGGTCCATCAGCTCCCGCAGCAGCACATGGTCGGAGTGCTCGCGGTGGCGCACGCAGAGGTCGAGGTAGGCGGCGTGCGCCGCTCGCGCCTGCTCGCAGGCCGCGCCCTTGAGCGCGTTGGCGCTCGCCGCGAACGCGAGGTCCTCGAGGTCGGCGGGCTCGGGCGCGCCCCCGGCGGCGGTGGCGCCCAGCAGGTCGGCGCAGCGCTCGAGCTTGCGGCGCGCGATGCCCACGTTCTTGCCCTCGGCCGCGCCGATCTCCCGCAGAGCGGGCCCGATCGCCACTTCCAGGACCTCGCGCTCGCCCGCCGCGCGGGGCGGGACGGGCTCGGGCAGCGCGGGCTCTCGCTGGCCGCGGCTGCGCAGGTGCTCGTATGCCGTGCGCACCATGTCGGCGAGGCGGTCCGGCGTGTGCGACGCGATCAGCCGCAGCCGCTCGGCCTCGGCGCCGTCGGCGAGGAACCCGGCGAGCGCGCGGTCGAACGCGTCGAGGGCGAGACGCTCGGCCTCGACGGCGTCCAGGACCCTGAACTGCGGGTCGATGCCGGCGGCCAGCGCGTGGGTTCGCAGGACCCGGGCGCAGAACCCGTGGACGGTCGAGATCCAGGCGCCCTCGCAGGCGCGCGCCTCCTCGCGCGCCCCCAGCGCGGCGAAGCGCCCGCGGATCCGCTCCGCGAGCTGCCCGGCGGCCTTGTCGGTGAACGTGATGGCCAGCACCGAGTCCACCGCGACGCCGTCGTCGAGGACGGCGCGAACGAAGCGCTCGACCAGCACGGAGGTCTTGCCCGTGCCCGCCCCCGCGCTGACGAGCGCCGAGCCGTCGCGGAGCTCGACGGCCTCCTGCTGGGCCGGGGTCAGCTTCATTCCTCCACCCGGCACAGCTGCGGGTAGGAGCATCCGCCGCGGTAGGCGCAGGAGGCGGGACACGGGCCGATGCGGCCGTTCGCCATCGCGCCGGCGACCTCCCCGATGGCGGCCTGGGCCCACTGCTTGCGCTGCTCGAACTCCCCTTCGGGCTTGACGTCGTTGGCAAAGAAGTCGCCTCCCAGCTCTGCGACCAGCTCCGCCGCCACCAACCCGCGCGGGCGGCGCTCGGCTCCGCCGAGCGGCACGTACACCCCGCCCGCGGCCCGCAGCCCGAGCACGCGCTCGACGACGAGCATGTAGAGGGCGGCCTGAAAGCGATTCTCGCGCTCCCAGTCGGCTTCCTTGTGGCCCGTGACCCTGCCGCTCTTGTAGTCGCGCACGAGCGCCCACTCGCCCCACGTGTCGACACGGTCGATCATCCCGCGCACGCGCACGCCCCCCTCGAGCTCGACCGCCGGGTGCTCGCAGTCAGAGAATCCGAAGCGAAGCTCCAGGTGCTCGGGCTCAAAGCGCCCGTCGCGCCCCGCCTCGTGGCGCAGGTAGCGCAGCAGGTCGAACTCGAGCCGGCGCACGGCCGCGCGCACCCGGGTCTGGTTCGGAGAGAGGCGAAACTCACCCTGGAGCTCGGTCAGTGCCTCGAGCAGGATCCGCTCGGCCTCCGGCAGGTTCCCCGCGGTCACCCTCCGCGACCCCGTCCGCTCGCGCAGGGCGCTGAACGTCCGCTCGAGCACGCTGTGGGCATAGGAGCCGCGCACCATCTGCTCGGGGTCGGGCTCGAGCTGCTCGGGCCGCAGCACGTCCTCCACGAGCCACTTCACGGGGCAGCCGGCGAAGCGCTCGAGCGCCCCGGCCGAGACGCTGTCGCGCGCGCGCACCTCGTCGAGCGCCGAGTCCAGCTCGAGCGCGCCCGGCTCGCCGGAGGCCCGCCGCGGGCCGCGGCGGGCCAGCGCGCGCTCCCACTCCTGCGCAGTCGGAGCCGCCTCGAGCGCCCACGTGACGTCTGACAGCGAACGCACGAGCTCGTGCTCGCAGAGGTCGGGCAGCGCCTCGCGCACGTCCTCGAGGAAGAACGACGACGCCTGCGGGTTGCCCTCCTCGTCGCAGTAGCGCGTGCTCAGGACCAGCTCGCGCTCGGCGCGCGAGGCGCAGACGTAGAACAGGTAGCGCTCGCGCTCGAGCTGGTCCTCGCGCAGGGGCAGGACGAGCCCGCTCGCGCGCGCGACGTCGCGGCGGTCGGCGTCGGACAGGAACGGCTCGGGCGCGGCCCGGCGGGGAAGCTCGTCCTCCTGCAGGCCGCAGACGAAGACCGCGGTGAAGCGCCGCGCGCGCACCGCCTCGGGCGAGGCCACCTGCACGCGGCCGGGCTGGGGCTCCTCACCGACGCGCACGGGCACCGCCGCGAGGATCTCGTGCACGCGCTCGGGATCGAGCCGGCCCGAGGCGCCGCCGCGGGCTACGGCGTGCAGCTCGGCGAGCGCGGCGTGGGCGGCCGCGAACGCGCGCGGGTCGTCGAGCTCGGCCCCGGCGAAGACTGGCGCGCGGCGCAGCCACGGGCGCGCGAAGAGACGCTCGAGCTGGCGGTCGAGCTCGGCCACGAGGGCCGCCGGGTCGGGCGTCGCGGCGAGGCGCTCGAGCTGCTCGAGCGGCCAGCGGCCGGGCAGGGCCTCCCAGATCGCGCGCGCCTCCCGCGCGGTCGCGGCCCCCCGGCGGCGGACCTCGGCCTCCAGGCCGTCGGTCAGGTGCGCCTCGCGCACGAGGCCGGGGGTGCGCAGGTAGGCGAGCAGGTCGTCGGCGCTGCCGTCGAGCGCGGCGCAGCGCAGCAGCGCGAGCAGCCCGTGGCCGAGACCGGTGTGGGCCAGCGGCACGGAGTGGTCGAGCGAGTACGGGATGCCATACGAGCCGAAGACCTGCTCGACCATGGACGCGTAGCGCGGGGGGTCGCGCAGGACGACGGCCACATCGCCGGCGGGCGTGCCCTCGCGCAGCAGGCGCAGCACCTCGGCCCCGCACAGCTCGATCTCTGCGCGCTCGCCCCCGGCGCGGTGCACGCGCACCGCGCCGCCGGACCGCGCACCGCCCTCCGGGGCCTCGAACAGCCGGCGCTCGAGCGCGTGCAGCGCGTCCCGCGAGCGCGGGTCGTAGTGGTCGGCCCGGGGCTCGAGCTCGACCACCTGCCCGGCCAGCTCGCCGAGGCGCCGGCGCACGGTGGCGAGCGCGCGAAAGGCCTCCCGGCCCGGCTCGTAGGGCAGCGAGACCGTGACCTGCGCCCCGACCCTCGCGGCGAGTGTCTCGAGCGCGGCGAGCTCGAGCTCGGTGAAGTCGTCGAAGCCGTAGATGTAGAGCGGCTCGCCGGCCCACGCCAATCGGTCGGCGCGCAGCGCGTCGAGCGCGCGCCAGGCCCCGAGCTCTGAGTCGTCGAGCCCCGCTGCGTCGAGCCCGGCGCGGTAGCCGCTGTAGATCGCCGCGACCTCGTCGGCGTAGCGCCGACGCGGCCCGTCGCCGGCCCAGTCGCGCAGCGCGCGGGTCAGCCGCGCGGGCTCGACCATCGAGCGCTCCAGCTCCGCCACGAAGCGCACGGCTGCCTTCACGAAGCCCGGCTGGCGGGCCGACGAGGCGAGCGCCTCGAGCCGCGCGTCGCGCACGGCGCCCTCGACGATCAGCTCCCGGCGGAGCTCCGAGGCGCGGCGCCGGCGCGTGCCCGTCCTGTCGGCGATCAGATCGAAGAGGCGCCCGAAGCGCAGCACCCGCGCGCCAAATACGGCGGGGGAAGATCCGGCATGGACCTCGGATACTCCACAAGGATCTCCAGATGCCCCGAATCTCTCTCCCTGGCCGGCGAGCTCGCGGCGGCTGTGCTCCACGTCCTCGAAGGAGGGTACGACGAGGATCGGGGACTCAGAGAGCCGTTCGCGCAGCGAGCCGAGCACGGCGCCGGCCTTCGCCGCGTTCGCGGGTCCCGTCACTAGGGTGAGCGGCATCTACCTTAGGGTCGTGCTTCGCGGCCCACGTCTGACAGCAGCCCCTTGCCGGCCGCGTCCGCGAGGGCCTCGGCGAAACGGGCGGCGGGGAGCATCGGCGGGGCGTCCTGGAGCGCCCAGCCCGACCCCGGTCGCAGCACCCAGCGCGCGACCCTGAGCCTGCCCCCGTCCAGCGGCTCGGCGCGCAGCTCCTCCTTGAAGTCGCCGGTGCGCCCGCGCGAGACGCCGTAGCCGCCGGGCTCGAGCTCCGCCTCGATGTCGAGCGCGCGGGCCAGCGCCTCGGCGTCGCGCGCGGCGAGCGCACCCATTGCGCCCGCCACGAGCGCAGGCAGGTCCTCGACCGCGAGCACCGGCGCGCGGGGGCGCAGGCGCGAGCCCGACCACTCCGCCAGCCGCGCCCCGCCGGGCACGCGCTCGAGGCGCACCTCGTAGCGCATGCCCTCGGCGTCCTCGTAGGGCCCGACGCTCGCGTGGGGACCGCTGAACGCCGGCGCCGCGGGCCTGTCGGAGCGGGATCGCCGCGGGGCGCCGCGCGCCGAGCCCGTCCGTCCCGGGCGCCGGCCCTGGTCGTGCACCGTGCCCTTCGAGCAGATCGGGCAGTCGGCCAGGAAGCGGTTGTGACGGCAGAAGAGCGACAACGCCGACTGAATATAAGCCCTCGCTCGGCGCTCGCAACGGCCCTGTCACCATCCCGCCCGATGCGGACCGCAATCGTCTCCGACCTGCACCTGGGGACGACCTCAGACGCTGACGTCGCGTCGCGCCCCGCGGTCCGCGAGCGCCTCCTGGACGCGCTCGCCGACGCCGACCGCGTCGTCCTGCTCGGCGACGTGCTCGAGCTGCGCGAGCGCCGGGTGGGCGAGGCGCTCGAGCTCGCGCGCCCCTTCCTCGCCGCCCTGGGAGAGGCGACGGCGGGGAAGCAGGTGACGATCGTCCCCGGCAACCACGACTACGAGCTGATCGCGGGCGCGCTCGACCACGCGCGCCTCGACGGACGGCCCTCCCTGCCCGTGGCGGCCACCTTCGACACGAGCCACGGCGATCTCTCGCGCCGCGTCGCCGACCTGATGCCCCGCACCGAGGTCACGCTCGGCTACCCCGGGGTCTGGCTGCGCGAGGACGTGTACGCCACGCACGGTCACTACCTCGACCTGCACCTCAGCGTGCCACGCGTCGAGTGCGTGCTCGCGTCCGCGATCGCGCGCTTCGCCGCCTCGATCGATCACGGCGCACGGCCCACCCCCGACTTCTACGAGGCCGCCCTCTCACCGATCTACGCGTTCGGCTACAGCCTGGTGCAGGGTGCCGAGGGGCGCGCGGTCACGCGCGGCGGCAACCTGACGCGCGCGGTCTGGGACCGCAGCGGCAGGCGCAGCCCGAGCGGCCTCGCCCTCGGACTGGCGATCCCAACCGCGGTGACAGTGCTGAACTCACTCGGCCTCGGGCCGTTCCGGGGGGACGTCTCGGCGCTCGAGCTGCGCCGGGCCGGCCTGCGCGCGATGGCCGCCGTGGTCGCGGCGCTGGGGATCGACGCCGAGCACGTGGTCTTCGGCCACACCCACCGCTCCGGGCCGCTGCCGGGCGAGGCCGAAGGGTGGTGGTTGCCGGGCGACACCCAGCTCACCAACACCGGGAGCTGGCTCTTCGAGGAGGTCTTCGTGCGCGGCAGCGGCCCGTCGAACCCGTACTGGCCGGGGCGGATCGCCTGGCTCGAAGACCAGGAGCCGCCCCGGCTGGCCGGCGTGCTCGACGACCTCGACGTCGCCAACCTGCTTAGGACTCGCCGCACTCCTTGAAGCCGTAGGCCCGCGCGGCGTCGTTCGGCTCCTCGAAGGGGTCCTCGCCCTCCTCCAGGATGACCAGGGGGTCGTCCTCGATCTTCGCGAGCGCCGTCTCTACGTCGTCGTAGACGCCGTTCAGCTCATCCTCGTCGGCCTCGGGAGCCGGGAGATCGCGCAGCTCGGAGAGCTGGTCCTCGACGTTCGGCTTCGCGATGTCCTCGACGAAGGTCGTCAGCTGCTCCTCGCTCGGCTCCTCGTCGGGACCGAGGTCGGCGAAGGCCTCCTCGGCCTCCTTGTCGATCATGTCGCCGAACTTCTCGCAGATCGCATCGACCTGCTTGATGTACTCGGCCTTGCTGAGCGGCTCCTCCTCGTCGCCTCCGCAGCCCGCGCCCGCACCCGTCGCGAGCAGCGCGATCACCGTCGCGCACGCGTACTTCCTCATGTCGAACCCCCTTTAGGTGTCGCGCCCAGGTCCGAGCGGCGCGGCGAGCGTACTCGACGCGTCAGCCGGCTCGGGCCGTCGCGACGGCTTCCGTCTCCTCGACGGAGACCTCCTTGCCCGCGGCCGGGGCGCCGTCGCCGTCGCCGTCGCCCTCGGGCTCGGCGCGCGGCCGGGTGGCCCACTCCTCGTCGAACTCGACCTTCCACTTGCCGGGCTCGTCCGCGCGCGGCTCGATCTTGAGCTTCGCGCGGAAGTTGCGTCCGGCGCGGCTCTTGAACCCGGTCACCGGCTTCTCGGTGCGCCCGACAGCGGGCTCGTCGCCGCGCTCGATCGAGCCCTTGAGCGAAGCCATCAGCTCCTTGGCCACGGCCACCGCCAAGTTCTTGCCCGCCTTCTTCTTCCAGATCACGAAGCCGCAGCCGGGATCTTCCTTGGACCAGCACGAGTAGCCCTTGCGGTTCTCGTTTACCTCGCGCCCGCACACCGGGCACGGGCCGAGCTTGGCCCGCTCGATCTGCACGCCCTTGAGCTTGTCCAGCTCGGCCACGGTGGCGGTCGTGAACTTGGCGATGTCGCGCATGAACGCCGGGCGAGAGTCCTCGCCGCGCTCGATCAGGCCGAGACGGCGCTCCCAGTCGCCGGTCAGCTCCGGCGAGGTGAGCGGGTGCTCGCCGAGCAGGCGGATCACCTGGATGCCCTTCTCGGTGGCGTGCAGGGCACGCCCCTCGCGCTCGATGTACTCGCGGCCGAGCAGCAGCTCGATGGTGGAGGCGCGCGTCGCCGGCGTCCCGATGCCGGAGTCCTTCATCGCCTCGCGCAGCTCTGAGTCCTCGATCTCCTTGCCCGCCGTCTCCATCGCAGCGAGCAGCGACGCCTCGGTGAAGCGCCGCGGCGGCTGGGTCTCCTTGCGCAGCG
>Ga0136624_1000057_pt1 | contig 30834 bp, 25 predicted proteins | sample AntDrymUQ4692206_2_FD_104802 | JGI IMG/M metagenome (GOLD analysis project Ga0136624, IMG submission 104802) | Polar desert sand microbial communities from Dry Valleys, Antarctica - metaG UQ469 (22.06) | ecosystem: Environmental > Terrestrial > Soil > Desert | place: Antarctica: Dry Valley... | reverse complement strand
GGCTCGATGCGATCGACGCCGGCCCCGACGTCCTCGAGGAGATAGCCGAGCGCGTCCAGACCAGCGTGCGAGCCCTGGAGGCCGCTTTGATCCAGGTGGTGGCCTACGCGTCGCTGCTCGGGCGGGCGCCCTCTGTGGAGCTCACACGCAAGCTCCTCGATCACGTGGGACCAGAGAGACAGCCCGGCCCCTGCACCGTGAGCTCGATCCTCGAGGCCACCGCCCAACAGTTCGATCTACCGCCCGACAGCATCTTGGCTCGCGACCGCCGCCCTGAGGTCAGCCGCGCCCGCAAGATCGCGATGTACCTCGCGCGCGAGCTGACCGACGAGAGCCTCCCCCAGATCGGGCGCGGGTTCGGGGGACGCGACCACACCACCGTCCTCCATGCGATCCGCAGCGTCACGCGCGACGTGAAGAGCGACCCACAGCTCGCAATAGCTGTGGACAGCCTCCGCCGACAGCTGGTCTCAACCCAGTGACCTCCGCCCCTACTGCAAGAATCCCCAGGCGGGCCGGCTTCCCTGTGGAGGCCTTCGCCGCTCTGGAATCGGCTATCACCCCACTCTCCACCTACCCACAACCCCTACTTCCTCTGAAAAGAATGGATTTGTTTCGTTGAAGCTGACCGTTTCACGGGAAACGTTTCTGTCCCAGCTCTCGGTTGTCGCCAGAGGCGTGTCCACACGCAGCGCGATCCAGACCCTCGCCGGTGTTCAGCTGCGGTTCCAGGACGGAAGGGCCGAGCTCCAGGCCACTGACACGGATCTCGGTATCCGCGCCACGCTCGACGCCGAGGTGGTGAGCGAGGGGGCTGTCGTGGTTCCGGGCCGGCTGCTGCTCGATGTCGCCCGTTCGCTCCCGAAGGACTCGGTGTCCCTGGAGTACCGCTCCAGCTCGCAGGACGTGGAGGTGATATCCGGCTCGGCCAAGTTCCACTTGCGCACGCTCCCGCTCGAAGACTTCCCCAAGCTGCCCGAGCCGGACCCCTCCGCCGCGATCTCCGTGCCGGCAGCCGCGTTCATTGAGACGATCGGCCGAGTGGCCCGCTCGGCGTCGCGTGATGAGACGCGCCCGCACCTCACCGGCGTGTTGGTGACCGCCAGTGGCGCCGAGCTCCGGATGGTGGCCACCGACTCCTATCGGCTGTCGGTTAAGGAGACCGCCCTGGAGCCCGCGCTGGAGGGCTCCTTGGAGGCCAACATTCCCGCGCGCACCCTGCAGGAGCTGAGCCGGATCGCGGCCGCGAGCGGCGCGGAGGAGATCCGGGTCACCGCGCTGGAGAACCAGGTGATCTTCGCGGTGGGCGACACGGTGCTCTCGTCGCGACTTGTGGAAGGTCGATTCCCGAACTATCAGCAACTGCTGCCGGAGTCCTACGAGCACGAGCTGCGCATCGAGCGCGGCGAGATCCTCGAGGTGGTCAGGCGCATCAGCCTGCTCGCCCAGAAGAACGCCCCCCTGCGACTGGCCTTCACCGAGGGGGCGCTGGAGGTCTCCGCCCAGACGCCCGACGTGGGTGAGGCGAGCGAGTCGCTCCCCGTTCCGTTCAAGGGCGAACCATTGGAGATCGGGTTCAACCCGGAGTTCTTCCGCGACGGGCTGGAGAGCGCGGAGACCGACGAGCTCGTGCTCAAGCTGATCAGCCCCCTGCGACCAGGCCTGATCCAGTCCGGAGACGACGGCGGCTTCATCTATCTGGTGATGCCGATCCGCCTGAACGTCTGAGCGGTAGATGGGGGATGTTCCGGCGGAGCCGGATGTCGGGGCGCGCAGCCCCCTTATCGCCACGGCCGTCACGCTCAGGGATTTCCGCAACGTCGAGCGGGCTGAGATCCGGCTTGGATCTCGCCTCACCGTGATTGCCGGTGCCAACGGTGCCGGTAAAACCAACCTGCTGGAGGGCATCTACTTCGCCGCCACGGCGCGCTCGCCGCGAACGAACACCGAGCGCGAGCTCGTGCGCCGCGGCTGCTCGGTTGCACGCGTGACGCTCGCTACCGAGGACGAAGACGGCGACCACCTGATCGAGGTCGGGCTTGCTCCCGGCGACGCCAAGACGGTGAAGCTCGACGGATCTCCAGCCGAGGACCTCGCCGGATCGCCCGCTCGTCCACTGGTGAGCGTGTTCCTGCCAGACCGCCTGGCGCTGGTGAAGGGCGCACCCTCCGGGCGTCGTGGTCATCTGGACAACTTCGTGGCCGCCCTGTGGCCCGCCCGCCGGGCCACGCGCTCCGCCTACTCCCGCGCGCTGGCCCAGCGCAACGCACTCCTGACCCGTGTCCGCTCGGGAGCTGCCGCGGACTCCTCGCTCGCCGCCTGGGACGCCGAGCTGGCCGGGCACGGGGTCCAGCTGATGGCCGACCGCGCCGAGGCGGCGGAGCTGCTGGCACCCCGCTTCGCCGAGCTCGCGCGAGCGCTTGGTCTCCCTGGGCCCGCGGACCTGCGCTACCGCCCCCGCTCTTCCGCACGTGACGCCGGCGAGCTGGCCGCCGAGCTGCTCGAGCGGCGCGGGGCAGACCTCCAGCGCGGATTCACCGCCCACGGCCCGCATCGCGACGACCTGCGCCTGGCTCACGACGGGCAGTCGCTGCGCAGCTATGGCTCGCAGGGCCAGCAGCGCGTGGCCCTTCTCTCCCTCCTGTTCGCCGAGCGCGACGTGCTCGCGGCCGAGCGCGCCCGCCCGCCACTGATGCTCCTCGATGACGTGATGTCCGAGCTCGACGCCGCCCGGCGCGAGCTCTTGTCGGAGCTGCTCCGGGCCGGCGGACAGGGCGTGGTCACCACGACCGACGCGGAGCTCCTCCCCGGCGCCGGGGAGGACGGGGTGGAACTCGTGGGCGTGGCCGAGGGGCAGCTCATCGCATCCTCGAGCGCGGGGGAGGTGGCCGCATGAGGCGAGCCGGCCCCCGCCCGTTCGACACCGCACTGAAGGACGCGGCCATGCGGGCGGCGCCCGCCGGCTTGCTCGCCCGCGTACAGGCATGCTGGCCCGAGGTGGCCGGGCCCGCGCTCGCCGCTGAGGCGTCCCCGGTCTCCGAGCACGCCGGAAAGCTCACGCTGAACTGCCGCTCGGCTGTGTGGGCCCAGGAGCTGGAGTTGCTCGCGCCGGACCTCCTGGGGCGCCTCAACGCGGCCCTCGGCGACGAGGGTGTCGCACCCCTCAAGGCGCTGCGCTTCCGCGTCGGACCGGTCCTCGCGTAACGCCGGGAAACCAAACTGCGCCACTCCGCGCCGTTTTGTGCCTATTTGCGGGTCTTTTTCGGCTCTTCAGAGCGTCCGGTGACGGGGGTAGCCTGCTAATATCGACAGTCGGATTTCATGCGCCCCGACCCGATGCGGCGAGAGCCCGGGCCGGGGCCTTCTCATGTTTGGCTGACCGGAAGGCACTGCTTGGCGAAGGAAGCGAACAAGGCGAACGGGTCTGCGAGCTACGGCGCGGAGAACATCACTGTCCTCGAGGGGCTCGAGGCGGTGCGCAAGCGTCCGGGCATGTACATCGGCTCGACCGGTGTGCGCGGCCTGCACCACCTGATCTACGAGGTGATGGACAACTCGGTCGACGAGGCCCTGGCGGGCGAGGCCGACCACGTCGAGATCGCCATCCACCCCGACAACACGGTCACCGTCACCGACAACGGCCGCGGCATTCCGGTCGACATGCACGAGAAGGAGCAGCGCCCCGCGGCCGAGGTGGTGCTCACCGTGCTGCACGCCGGCGGCAAGTTCGGCGAGGGCGGTGGATACAAGGTCTCCGGCGGCCTGCACGGCGTGGGAGTGTCCGTGGTGAACGCCCTCTCGGAGGACCTGCACCTGACCGTGTGGCGCGACGGATTCGAGTGGACCCAGTCCTACGTGCGCGGGGCCCCGGTAGCCGAGCTGAAGAAGGGCGAGCCCACGGATCGTCGCGGCACGAGCATCACCTTCCTGCCCGACCTCGAGATCTTCGAGTCGATCGACTACGAGCACCAGACGCTCGAGCAGCGATTCCGGGAGATGGCCTTCCTCACCAAGGGACTCGAGATCGCGTTCGCAGACGAGCGCGGCGAGGGCTCGAACACCACCTTCAAGTACGACGGCGGCATCGTGGACTTCGTGCACTACCTGCATGGGCAGGGCACCCGCGAGCCACTGCACAAGAAGGTCGTGTTCGTGGAGGACGAGGGCGAGGTCGGCGAGGTCGAGGTCGCTCTGCAGTGGAACAACTCCTACCAGGAGAACCTGCTCTCGTTCGCCAACAACATCAACACGCACGAGGGCGGCACCCACCTGTCGGGGTTCCGCTCTGCGCTCACGCGCACGATCAACGCGTACGCGCGCCAGAAGGGTGAGCTCAAGGAGAAGGACCCCAATCTCTCGGGCGAGGATGTCCGCGAGGGCCTGACGGCAATCATCTCTGTGAAGATCGCCGATCCGCAGTTCGAGGGTCAGACCAAGACCAAGCTCGGCAACCCACCGGTCGAGGGCTACGTGCAGGCGGCCGTGAACCGCGGCCTGGCCGAGTTCCTGGAGGAGAACCCGAAGGAGGCGCGCACGATCATCATGAAGTCCGTGCAGGCCTCCCGGGCCCGCGAGGCGGCGCGCAAGGCGCGCGACCTCACCCGGCGCAAGAGCGCGCTCGAGAACTCCACACTGCCGGGCAAGCTCGCCGACTGCTCCGTGCGCGATCCTCGCCTCGCCGAGCTGTTCGTGGTCGAGGGCGACTCCGCCGGCGGCTCGGCCAAGCAGGGCCGCGACCGCAACACCCAGGCCGTGCTCCCCCTGCGCGGCAAGATCATCAACGTCGAGAAGCACCGCATCGACAAGGTGCTCGGCAACAACGAGATCCAGGCGCTGATCACGGCGATCGGCACGGGCATCCGCGACGAGTTCGACATCGAGAAGGCCCGCTACCACAAGGTCGTGATCATGTGCGACGCCGACGTCGACGGAGCGCACATCCGCACCCTGGTACTCACCTTCCTGTTCCGCGAGATGCCGGAGCTGATCGAGCACGGCTACGTGTATTTGGCCAAGGCGCCCCTCTACAAGATGAAGGCGGGCAACCAGGAGATGTGGATCGAGAAGGAGTCAGAGCTGGAAGAGGTGCTGCTGCGGGACAAGCTCGAGCGCATCGAGATCAAGGGGAGGGGGGCGACCGGGTTCAAGCCCACCCACACGCGGTGGCAGAAGTTCGGGCGCCTCCTCAAGCAGTACGAGGGATGGGCCTCCGCGCTGCGAGCCGACTACGGCCACGACACGATCACGTTTCTCGAGGAGTCGCAGATCCTCGACGAGGAGGTCACCGACTCCGCGGGCGTGGTGGCCCTTGCGGGCAAGACCGCGCCCGAGGGCGAGCCCTATGACACCGAGCTGCTGTCGGAGGACGACGAGGAGCTGGTGGTGAGGGTGGTCGAGCGCCGGTCGGGCTCGGCGGCCACCTACAAGCTGCGGCGCGACATGTTCGACCGCAACGATTACCGCAGCTTCGTGCGCGTGCACAAGGAGCTGGAGCAGCTTGCGGGCACGCCGCCGTTCGACGTCACGCTGGGCCGGCACGAGCAGGTGGCCCTGTCCTTCGAGGATCTCCGCGAGAAGGTGCTCGAAGTCGCCCGCGAGGGCGTGAACATCCAGCGCTTCAAGGGGCTTGGAGAGATGAACCCCGATCAGCTGTTCGACACCACGATGGACGCCGAGCGGCGCACGCTGCAGCAGGTCACGGTGGACGACGCCGCGGCGGCTGACCTGATCTTCTCGATGCTGATGGGCGACAAGGTCGAGCCGCGAAGGTTGTTCATCGAGAACAACGCAAGAGACGTCACGAACCTGGACGTCTGATGGCCGGCCCAGAGACCCTTTCCGGCGGCAACATCGAGTCCCGCGGGCTCGAGGAGGAGATGCGGTCGTCCTACCTCGACTACGCGATGAGCGTGATCGTGGGCCGGGCGCTGCCCGACGTCCGCGACGGCCTCAAGCCGGTGCATCGGCGCGTGCTCTACGCGATGCACGAGAGCGGCCTCGGGCCCACCCGCCCCTACAAGAAGTCCGCCGCCACGGTGGGCGAGGTAATGTCGAAGTTCCACCCGCACTCGGACTCGGCGATCTACGACACGCTGGTCCGCCTCGCGCAGGAGTTCGCCATGCGCGAGCCGCTGGTCGACGGCCAGGGCAACTTCGGCTCGATCGACAACGACTCGGCCGCGGCGATGCGCTACACCGAGGCGCGTCTCGCGCGTCTCGCCACGGAGATGTTGCGCGACATCGACGCGGACACCGTCGACTTCACACCGACCTACGACGACGCTCGCCTCGAGCCGTCGGTGATGCCCGCCCGGTACCCCAACCTGCTCGTGAACGGCTCGGCCGGCATCGCGGTCGGCATGGCCACCAACATCCCGCCGCACAACCTCGCCGAGGTGATCGACGGGGTGATCGCGTTCATCGACGATCCACTGATCGACGTGGCGGGGCTGATGAAGCACATCAAGGGGCCCGACTTCCCCACCGGCGGCACGATCAAGGGCTGGCAGGGGATCAAGGACGCATACGAGACGGGGCGCGGCCGGGTGGTCGTCCAGGGCAAGGCGCATACGGAGGAGATCGGACGCGGCAAGGAGGCGATCATCGTCACCGAGCTGCCCTACCAGGTGTCCAAGGGCGACGGCCGCAACGACGGGTCAGGGCTGATCAAGAAGATCGCCGAGGTGGTGCAGAACGGGCGCATCCCCCAGATCTCCGACCTTCGCGACGAGTCCGGCAAGGCCGGCATCCGCCTGGTGATCGAGCTCAAGCGCGACGCCATCCCGAAGGTGGTCCTCAACAACCTCTTCAAGTTCACGCCACTGCAGAGCACGTTCGGCGTCAACACGGTGGCCCTGGTCGACGGCGTTCCCAAGCTGCTCGCCCTGCGCGAGGTGATCGACGCCTACGTGCAGCATCAGCGCGACGTCGTCGTGCGGCGGACCAAGCACGAGCTGCGCCAGCGCGAGGCTCGGCTGCACATCCTCGAGGGCCTCCTCATCGCGATCTCCGACATCGACGCCGTGATCCAGCTGATCCGTGGCTCGGCGGACCCGGACACCGCGCGCGACGGTCTCATGGAGCGCTTCGATCTCACGCGCATCCAGGCCCAGGCCATCCTCGACCTCCGCCTGCAGCGGCTCACGGCGCTCGAGGCGGACAAGCTGCGCTCCGAGCACGCCGAGGTGCTCGAGCGCATCAAGGAGCTGCGCGAGATCCTCGGTGACGAGCAGCGCGTGCGCGAGATCATCAAGGAGGAGCTGCTGGAGATCAAGCACGCGTACGGCAACGAGCGGCGCACGCAGATCACCCACTCCGAGGACGACATCGACATCGAGGACCTGATCGCCGACCAGCAGATGGTCATCGCGATCACGCGTTCGGGTTACATCAAGCGCTTGCCTCTGGACACCTACCGCAAACAGCACCGCGGTGGGGTGGGCGTGACCGGCATGGACATGAAGGACGAGGACTACATCGAGCACCTCTTCGTGTGCTCGAGTCACGACTACCTCCTCTTCTTCACGAACCGGGGCAAGATCTACCGCCAGAAGGTGTACGAGCTCCCCGAGGCCGGCCGCACCGCCAAGGGGCGGGCGCTGGTGAACGTGCTGCCGCTGCGCGATGGCGAGTTCGTGCGAGCGGTGCTCTCCACACGCGACTTCACCGAAGGGAAGTACCTCGTCTTCGCCACCCGCCAGGGTCAGATCAAGAAGACGGAGTTCCTGGCCTACAACACGCCGATCAAGGCCGACGGGATCATCGCCATCAAGATCCGCGAGGACGACGAGCTGGTGGCCGTGCGCCGCACCAGCGGCGAGGACGACATCATCATGGTGTCGCGCTCGGGTCAGGCGGCGCGGTTCAACGAGGATGGCGCGCGGCCCATGGGCCGCGACACGGCCGGCGTGCGCGGGATGAACGTCTCGCGCGGTGACAACTGCGTCCTCTCCATGGACATAGCGCGCGACGACACCGACCTCCTCGTCGTCACCGAGAACGGCTACGGCAAGCGCACCGCCATCGCGGAGTACCCGGTCAAGGGCCGGGGCGCGATGGGCGTCAAAACGATCAACATCACCGAGAAGAAGGGCGGGGTGGCCGGCGCGCTGATCGTGCGCGAGCACCAAGACCTCGTATTCATCTCGAAGGAGGGGATGGTCCAGCGCACAGGGGTGAGGGGCATCTCCCGCCAAGGGCGGCCCGCCCAGGGCGTCCGGCTGATGAACCTCCGGGACGAGGATATGGTGAGCGCCGTGGCGCTCGTGATGGAGGACGAGGCCGACACCTCGACTGTGGCCCCGGGCGAGGCCGACGAGGTGCAGCCGATCGATGAGCTGCCGGCCGAGTCCATCGAGGAGGCTCCCGCGGAGCCGATCGGCGGCGTGGATATCGACGAATCCGAAGCCGAGTCGCCCGAGGAGGAAGACCCGGAGCAGTAGGACCGTCCGGTCTGCTTCAATTCCCGGACCAGGGAAAGGAGGTGGTCCTAACTTGAATCACAGTCATTACGGGACTCTGGAGGTGTCCGGCCGCTAGACCGTCTGGCTGGGCCCCGTTTAGCGGAGTCCAACCGAGGCACTGTCGGAGTGCAGGCCGGGATTAGTCCCGCCGGCCCGGGCCAAGTAGCCCGATCAGTCACCCCGATTCGGTCCAGTCAAGGAAGTAGCGAGGGGCGTCCCATACGGGGCGCCCCTCGTCGTTTCGAGCGCCGGTTAGTCGCGCAGCAGGCTGCGGAAGGTCTTGCCGAAGACCGTACGCTGGTAGCGACCCTCCGTGGCTGTCCACAGCCGGCGCCCCGTGGCGTACAGCCCTTCGGGGAGATAGCCCCAGCGGTCCACCTGCGCCTTCTTCCTCGGCTTGCCGTGGTAGAGCCTGCCGCCCTGGTGGGTGGAGGACACGAAGATGCGCCCTCGGTTGGTGAGCACGCCCTGCAACTGATCGAAGCCCGTGGACCAGGCCTGGGTGGCCCCACCGCGAGCGAGCCGCTTGGTGCTCGGGTTCAGGCGCCAGCGCGCGATCTTGGTGCGTGGGTCGCCATCCTCGTACTTCTCGGAACCGCTCTCGCCGCGGTACCAGCTCACCGCTTGCACTCCGCCACCGTTGCCGCTGATTCCCTGCGGGGTCCAGTAATCCACCTCGTTGTCGCCGCTCTCCCAGCCATAGCCGAAGGCCCCCTCGCGCTGACATCGCGCCTCAACCCGGTGTTGACCCTGTTGGTGTCGCGCAGCAGGTGGCCGAGCCCTTGCGCGGATAGCTCTTCGCCAGCTGTCGCACCTGTCGGTTGGCCTTAGCGCCGAAGCCCTCCTTCACGAGCTTGGTGGTCATGCTCCGATAACCCGCGCGGGGGCGATTGGGTGCGTTACGGGGTGTCCGCCGGGGTGCCGGAGCCGGCACCGCCGGTGTCGGCCGGCTTGTCCTCGATCGCCTTCACGCGATCCCCGAGGTCGGTGACCTTGTCCTCCGCATTGCCGGCGTCGGTCGACGCCTTCTTGGACTCGCCCTCGATCTTCAGCAGCCGCCGCTGGAGATTGGACACGTCCTCGGCCTTGGGCAGGTCGCCGAGCCGGGCGTCGAGCTTGTCGAGTCGCTTGTCCAGCCCGTCCTGGGCCTCGCGCACCTCGGCGGCGGAGTTCACCGCGCCCGTGGCGGTGCGCTCGGCGTCGTCGCCGGAGGTGTCAAGCAGCGCGATGAGCGCCACGGCGGTGGCCGCCACGGCCCAGACCCCGGCCACAAGGATCCACCGGCGCAACGCGCGCAGGTCATCGCGGGTGACGGGTGGCTCCTCCACGATCTCCCGTGGCGGATCCTCCGTGGTGGCGGGTGTGGCCGAGCTCTCCACGGTCAGGCGAGGTACTGCTCCCACGCCGACGGGATCACCGGCGCAGCGACGTGGATGAACACGGTGGCGCTGGGCGCCTTCGGTCTGTGGCGCGGCACCATGTTGGCCTGGCGCGGCAGGCGGTCCCCCTTGCGGCGGTTGCACGGCGCGCAGCAGGTGACGATGTTGTCCCACCCCGAGCCGCCTCCCTTGGAGCGGGGGATCACGTGGTCCACGGTGAGGTTGCCGCGCTCCTTGCCGCAGTACTGGCACGTCCAGCGGTCGCGGGCGAAGACCGCGCGGCGCGTGATCTTGCGCCGGTGAGCGTCGCGCGGGATGCGCACATAGGTCTTGAGGCGGATGACGATCGGTCGCGCCAGCGTGACCGTCTCGGCGTGCAGGGCCCATTCGCTGCGCTCGAGTATCTCGGCGCGGTCCTTGAGCACCAGCACCGTGGCGCGGCGCACGGTGCAGACGTTGATCGGCTCATACGAGGCGTTGAGCACGAGCACGCGGCCGGATGACATTCCGCGCCGGCCGGGCCGCCGTCCCGGTAGCGCGAGCGCTGGAGCGGGCTCGAGCTCCGAACCCTCCCCTGCCGGTGGTGCCTGCGAAGTGACCGCCACGGTCGCGCCAGTGTAGCCGCCGGGCCCGCTCGCTCGTCAGGGTTGCCGCGGCGCGGCGACGGCGTAGGAGCCCAGTACGCGCAGCGTCTCAACGCGCTTTCCGAGGGCCGTCAGGGCCTCGTCCACGACTCCCTGAGACTGCCCGTCGAGGTCCGCGAAGAACATGTAATGGCCGAGCCGCACCCGCCGCGGGCGAGACTCGATCCGGGTGAGGTTGATGCCGCGGTCCGACAACTCGCGCAAGACGGAGACCAGGGCGCCGGGGGACTCGTCGTTGAAGCCCCAGAACACGATCGAAGTCTTGCTTCCGTCCCCGTGGGCCTCCGGTACGTCGCCGGCGCGCGCCACCCACACGAAGCGGGTGAGGTTGTCGGTGCGGTCCTCCACACCCTCGACCAGCACGTGCGCGCCGTAGAGGTCGGCTGCCAAGCGCGATCCGAGGGCCGCCCAGGGCTCATCCTCGTTGCACACCCGCCGCACGGCCTCGGCAGTGGAAGTGGCCGCGATGCGCTCGGCGCGGGGAAGGCGCTCTCCCAGGAAGCGCGCGCACTGGGCGGTGGCCTGGGGGTGCGACAGCACTTGCTCGATCTCAGCCAACTCCAGCTCGCGGCCGGCCATCAGGTGGTGGCGGATCGGGTGCACCACCTCGGCGCAAATGCGCACGCCCTCTGCTTCGCCGGCGAGAGCGTCGAGCGTGGCAGCCACCCCGCCCTCGAGCGAGTTCTCGATCGGCACCACCGCGCGGTCGGTCTCACCCTCCTGCACGGCCATCACCGTCTCGTACACCGTGGACCGCGGCTCCAGTGCCACCTCGCCCCCGGAAGAAGCGCGCAGCGCCTCCTCGGTGTAGGTGCCGGCCGGCCCGAGGAAAGCGACGGTCAGGCTCGTCGTGGGCACGGCGAGCTCAGGCGCCCGCCGCGGCGCCCTGCTGGCCCGAGAGGGCGTCCGCGATGGCCTCCTCCTCCTCGGGCGAGAGCTGTTGCTCCGAGACGCCGGTGGTCACCTGCTTCACGTACACGCGGGCATTCTCGCGGTGGAGGATGGAGGACAGGACGACGCCCGAGTGGGTGGCATCCAGCAGCGCGATCGAGCTGGACTGCTGGCCCGACATCTCCCCGTAGGCGTCATAGCGGACCACCGAGCGGTAGGTCACGCAGCCGTCGATCCGCCCCTCGGCATGCACCATGCGCGACTCGGTCTCCGTGGCGGTCTCCTCGACCCACTCGCGGAGCTCGAGGAAGCCCTGCTCCAGGCGCGAGGCGTGGGCCACGAGGTCGCGCTCCCCCGCCTCACCCAACACGGCGCGCTGGGCGTGGCGCAGCCGGCGCAGCTTCATGAACAGCCACACCACGAGCACGAGCGCGACGATTGCCAAACCGGCCGCGGCCAGCGCGACGATCCCCTGCGGAGAGTTCAGTTCGTCCATCGAAGTCAGGCTACCGCCGCCGTGCGCGAAGCAGCTGGCTCGGCCGGCTGCGCACGATCCGTCTCATCAGCGCGTCAGCGCGTGAAGGTGACCGAGAACTCGCCGGTGTTGTTGTCGGTCATCTCTTCGCCCGGCACCGCCGCGATCTCCACCGTGATCGGCACGTTCTGGCCCGTGGAGGGCTCGGCGTCGAATGGGACCTCCACCGTGGCGGTCTCCCCGGCCGCGATCTCGGGCAGCACCTCGTTGAAGTCCGTGGCGTCGCCCCCGGAGCCCACGGTCACGTTCACCGCAACCTCGGTCTCGGTGTTCTCACCCTGGTTGAGCACCTGGATCTCGAACGCCAGGTCGCCGGAGAGCGGCACGCTGGCTGAGCTGTCTGGAGCCAGTGCCACGCCACCGAGCGTGACGGTGCCGAGGCCGTTGCCGTGCAGGCCGGGCGCGGCGTCGCCACTGTTGCCCCCACCCCCACCCCCGCCGCCGCCGCCGAGAGCGCCGACACGGTCGGTGACCGTGGCGGGATCCAGCCAGCCCGTATCCGGGAGGTAGGGGCTCTCGGGCACGTCCACCTCGCCTTCCAGCTCCTGCTCCTTGAGACCGGTTTCCAGCTGCGGCTGCACCCGCGTGGTGTAGATCACGTCGCTTGCGAGGAAGGTCTGCATCGCCGCGGCGATCTCCTTGGCGCCCTGCTGACGCTCGGGGCGCGAGGCGTTCTCGCCCGGCAGCAGCCGGGCGACGGCCCGAACCCCGTCGCGGCGGAACTGCAGCGTTTCGATCAGGTAGTCGTTGGTCTCCGCCAGCTCGTCTGGGCGGTCGGTGCTCCGGGCACGCTCGAGCAGTTGGTCGGCATTGCTGGCGAAGGCGTTCAGCTGCGTGGTGGTCTCGACGTCGCCGGCGTTGCCCGTGAGCAGGCGGAAGACGCCCGCGCTCTGATCGTCGGACTCGTTGGTGAGTGCGGCCACCTCGCGCGTGTAGTCGCGGAAGGACTGCTCCTTGCGGGAGTCCAGGCAGCCCCGAAGCAGGAGCAGGAAGAGGACCAGGGCGATCAGCGCCGCGCCGCCGGCGATGGACCGCCGTACCATGAGGGTCTGCCGGTCGGTCGACGGCCCCGCCGGGGGTTTACGCCCGGGGCGGGGACGGTTGGTTGGCTGATCCGGTTCGTCGAAAAAGGACAGATTCGCTCCTCGGCCAGTTGTGGAGTATGACCCCTCCATCGGTTGTCATCGGTGTTCGCGCTGCACCTGGTGGCAGGGTCGGCGTCTGTAGGGCCGAACCACAAGCCAGATGAACAGGACTCGAGCAACAGCACCCTCCCACAGCGCCGCCCACACGCGCCGACTGCCCGCGGACGCGGATCCTCCCGAGTCGAAGGGTTCGAGGGTCGATGGCAAGCTCGTACTGGGCCGCTACCGGTTGGAGGAGCGCCTGGGCGCCGGCGGCTTCGGCGTGGTGTGGCGCGGCCACGACCTCAAGCTCGAGCGCGACGTGGCGGTCAAGGTGGTGCCGCGCGAGAACGGAGAGCCCGGGCGTGCCGGGCGCGAGGCGCTGGCGGCCGCGCGCCTCAACCACCCCGGGATCGTGGCCCTGTACGAGCTGGGATCCGACGACCACGACACGTTCCTGGTGTCCGAGCTGGTGAACGGCGCGACGGTGGAGGCGCTGGCCAAGGGGGGCGCGATGTCCGACCGCGACGTGGCCCGCATCGGCCAGGCCCTGTGTGAGGCGCTGGAGCACGCACACGCGCGTGGAGTGATCCACCGCGACGTCAAGCCCGCCAACGTGATGGTCCTGGCCGAGCCCGCGGCGGGCGCGGGCTTCGCCAAGCTCACCGACTTCGGCGTGGCCCACCTGGCCAGTGGGGACGGAGTGACCGCCACGGGCGATGTGGTGGGCACGCTTGCCTACATGGCCCCGGAGCAGGCGGAGGGCCACGGCGTGACCGGAGCCTGCGACGTGTATGCGCTGGCGCTGGTGCTCTACGAGGCGTGGACGGGCTCCAATCCCGTGCGGGCCCAGAGCCCCGCGGCCACCGCCCGCCGGATGGGCCGGCCGCTGCCCTCGCTCCGATCGCGCCGCCGCGATCTCCCGCTCGACCTGTGCGAGGTGGTGGACGCGGCGCTCGACCCCGACCCGCTGTACCGCCCGAGCCCCGGCGAGCTGCGGAAGGTGCTGGGGCATGCGGAGTCCGAGCTCTCCGACGACGGCGGTCTGGTGGAGCCCGAGACGCTCGAGCGCTTCGGCATCACGGCGGTTCGGGCCCGAACGAGGCTGGGAACGTTCCTGCACCGTCCCGCAGCGTCGGCGGAGCCCGCCGCCGAGCACACGCCCGGCCTCGTGGCGCGGCTCGGGCCGCGGGTGCTCGCGGGCGCCGGGGCGGGTTCGCTCGTGCTCGCCGCCCTCGAATCGCTCGGACCCCAACCTCCGCTCTCCCCTTTCGCTGCTGCCCTCGTCACGCTGCTCGCGGTGGCGATGCTGCCGCGTGTGGGCTGGCTGGCGGCCGCGACCGGCGTGTGCGTGTGGCTCGCGGCCTCCGAGGGGGGGCGGCCGGGAACCGCGCTGGTGCTGGCCGCTGCGCTCGTGGCGGTGCCGCTGCTGCTTCCGAGGGCGGGACTGCTGTGGTCGCTTCCGGCGCTGGCGCCCCTGCTTGGGGCGATCGCCCTCGCGCCGCTGTTCGTGGCCGTGGCCGGACTCGCATCGATGGCGTGGCGCCGGGCGGGCCTCGCCGCAGCGGGCTTTGCCTGGCTGGCCGTGGCCGAGGTCGCGACCGGCCGCGACCTGCTCTTCGGCGGGCCCGACGGCACGGCGGCGCGTTCGGCCTGGGAGGGCTCGGCTGTGGACGCGGCCCGCGAGGCGCTGTGGCCACTCCTCTCCTCTCCGGTACTGGCGCCGGGACTGGTGTGGGCTGGATTCGCGGTGCTGCTCGGGGTCGTGCTCAGGGGCCGGTGGGCCCTCGTGGATGCGGTGGCGGCTGCCGCCTGGGTGGTGGCCCTGGTAGTCGTGCACTCGGCCCTTGGCGACCTCCTGGCGCCCACCACCGAGCTGTCGCAGGCGCGAGGGGCGGTGGCCGGCGCCGTGCTGGGGGGGCTGGTGGCCATCACCGTCACCCTCCTGGCTCCCACCGTGAGGTACGGACCGGGCGAGCCCGCACTACCCTGACTCTCCTCCCATGAGCGTTCTGAAAAACCTCGAGGCGAAGCTCGGCGGCCTGGTCGAAGGTGCGTTCAGCCGCGCCTTCAAGTCGCGCGTGGAGCCGGTGGAGCTGGCGCGCAAGCTCGCCAAGGAGATGGAGGAGTCCAAGCGGGCATCGGTCTCGCGTACCTATGTGCCCAACCACTACCGGGTCTTTCTCTCACAGCAGGACCGCGAGCAGTTCGACAGCTACGAGCCCGCGCTTCGCAAGGAGCTGTCGGATTACCTGCTCGAGCACGCCCGCGCGGAGGGGCTGGCGCTCACCAGCCGCCCGACGGTGAAATTCATGACTGACGATCGCCTGAGCCTCGGAGAGTTCGGCATCCAGGCCCAGCAGCTCACCAACGAGGAGGACGATCCCTCGAACAGGTCGGCGGCGCCCTCCGAGGGCGACTTCGGCCACACGATGGTGTACTCGCCCGACCGTTCCGCGCGGCGCCTGGACCCCGAGCCCGTGGCGCCGTCTCGCGCCGTGGTGGCGGGGCAGGGTAGGCGGACGGTGCTCAGCGGCGAGACGATGAGCGTCGGGCGCAGCCGCGAGTGCGACATCATGGTCGACGACGCCAACGTGTCACGCAAGCATGCGGAGCTCCGTGCCCGCGGCGGGAGCTGGCGGATCGTGGACCTCGGCTCCACCAACGGCATCAAGGTGAACCGCCGGCGAGTGGAACAGGCCGAGCTCTCCCACGGCGACCAGATCACCCTTGGAGTCACCGACCTGGACTTCGAGCTCGAATGAGGGGTGATCGCTGATGGCCGATGACCCGCTCGCGGTCGCCTTGAAGTTCGGCTTCCTGATCGTGCTGTACCTGTTTCTCCTGTGGGTCTCGCGCAGCGCCCTACGCGATCTCGCCCGCACCGCGCGGGAGCCAGCGGTGGCATCAGAGCCCGTCGAGGCACCCGGCGGGTCTCGTCGCGGTGGTGGCGACTCTGGCGGCGGTCTGATGGCGAACGTGCAGCCGCGGCTCGAGGTGATCGCCGCGCTGGGCCACGATCCGGGCACGGTGTTCGACCTCGTCGACGGCGCCACGATGGGGCGCTCCGACAATGCCGAGATCCCGATCGACGATCCCTTCGCCTCCTCTGCCCACGCGCGCATATATGCGCGGGGCGACTTCATGCAGCTGGAGGACATGGGCTCCACGAACGGCACCTATCTGAACGGGAGGCAGGTGCGCGGCACCGAGCGCCTGAAGGTGGCGGACGTGATCAAGATCGGCGACAGCGAGTACCGCTACCAGGAGTAGTGGGATGAGTTTGCGAGTGGTTGAGCAGGCGGCGCTGACCGACGTTGGTCGGCAGCGCGACGCCAACGAGGACAGCTACGTGACGGCGGAGATCCCTCCGTGTGGTGCTCGCCCGATCGACGATCGGGCTGCGCTCCTCCGGCCCGTATTCGCGGTGGCCGACGGCATGGGTGGCGCGCAGGCGGGCGAGGTTGCCTCGCGGACCGCCACCGAGGTGTTCGAGACGACGACGCCACCCGACGGCACTCCCGAGGAGCAACTCACCAGCTTGGTGCTGGAGGCCAACCGGCGCATCTTCGAGCTGGCCCAGAGCGACGAGTCGCGCCGGGGCATGGGCACGACCCTCACCGCGGCGATGCTCGACGACGACGGCGTGAGCGTGGGCCACGTGGGCGACAGCCGCGCGTACCGGCTGCGCGAGGACAAGCTCGAGCAGCTCACTCACGACCACTCGCTGGTGGCCGAGCTCGAGCGCAGCGGCCAGCTTTCGCCGGGTGCGGCGGAGCACCATCCGCAACGCTCGATCATCACACGCGCGCTGGGTCCCGAGTCCGAGGTGGAGGTGGACGCGCACACACACGCGGCGCGCGCAGGCGACGTCTACCTGATCTGCTCGGATGGCCTTACGAGCATGCTCTCCGACGACGAGGTGGGGGCGCTGCTGCGCGGTGCAGCCGACCTTAACTCCGCCGCGGACGCGTTGGTGAGGGCTGCCAACCAGAGCGGCGGCAAGGACAACATCACCGTTGTGCTCTTCCGCTTGGAAGACGATGGGTCCACGCCCGAGGACGAGCAGGACACCCCGTCCGGAAGCGACACGATCCACCAGGGCCTCACCGCGGCAGACGTGCAGAGTGCGGTGGCCGAGAAGGACGCCTCGACGGGTCACCGCCGAGCGGCGGTTACGCCTCCCGCCACCCGACCGGCGACCAGCCATGGTCCCGCCCACCGCCCGCGCCGCCGGGTGCTCGCCGGCCTCGCGGCGGCCGGCGTGCTCGCGGTGGTGGGCGTGGGGGTGTGGCTGGGCGCCCGTCAGGTGTACTTCCTGGGCACCAACGACACCGGATTGGTCACGCTCTACCGCGGCCTTCCCTACGAGGGCCCGTTCGGGCTGGAGCTCTACTCCACGAACGTCACCAGCAGCGTGCCGGCGCGCACCATTGCGACAGCCCGGCGAAAGCGCATCCTCGACCACGACTGGCGCAGCCGGGCAGACGGCCTGGATCTCATGCGCCAGCTCGAGAGCGGCACGCTGGACACCGGGACAGGCCGGTGAGCGCCCGCAGCCGCGAGCTGATGGGGCTGATCCCGGTGTCGCTGCTGGTGAGCGCCGGCTTCGCTGCCGTGCTCACCACGCGCTCGGAGGAGGTCTCCGACGCCACCCTCACCTATGGCCTGGTGTTCCTCGGGTTGTGCCTGGCCGGCCACTTCTTCATCCGCGCCCGCCTGCCGGACGCCGACCCATACCTGTACCCGCTGGCGGCGCTGTTGTCCGCGTTCGGCCTGGTGATGATCTACCGGATCAACGCGGAGTTCGCCCGCGAGCAGGCCCAGTGGTTCGTGGTCGGGCTGGTGGTGTTCTGCGGCACGATCGTCCTACTGCGCGACCACCATGCGCTGGAGCGATATCGCTACACGATCGCCGCTGCGGGAATTGCGCTGCTGGTGATGCCGCGGCTACCCGGCATCGGCGCGCCGGTCAACGGCGCCTTCCTCGGGGTGAAGCTCGGCCCGATCTCCTTCCAGCCGGCCGAGTTCGCCAAGATCGCGATCATCGTCTTCCTGGCGAGCTACCTCCGCGACACGGGAGACGTGCTCGTGCAGTCGCGCTCCACCCCGATGAGCGCCGGCCGGCAGGCACTGCTGTTCGCGATCCCGGCGGTGTTGGTGGTGCTGGTGGTGCTGGTGCTCGGGCTGGGCACAGCGGGCACGGTCTTACTGGCCGTGTTCACCGCCTCGCTGGTGGCGGTACTGCGCGAGCGCCCGTCACTCAAGCACTTCGGGCCCCTGCTGCTGGTCTGGGGCCTGGCGATGCTGATGCTGCTGTTCATCCGGGACCTCGGCAGCTCGCTGATGTTCTTCGGCGGGTTCCTCGCCCTGCTCTACGTGGCCACCGGGCGCCTGTCGCTGGTGGGCGTGGGGGCCACGATGTTCCTCGGGGGGGCCACGTTCTTCGCCAACAGCGTTAACCATGTGCAGGAGCGCGTGGACATCTGGCTCGACCCGTTCGCGCCCGACGTGGTGCAGAAGGAGGGTTACCAGATCGCCCAATCGCTGTACGCCCAGGCGGACGGGGGCCTGTTCGGCCAGGGCTTCGGGCAGGCGCTGCTGCAGATTCCCGGTGGGGGGCCGCTGCTGCCGGCCGCGCACACCGATCTCATCTACGCCGTGATCACCGACGAGCTCGGCCTGTTCGGCGCCGCGGGGCTGATCCTCGTCTACCTGATGTTCGCGGCGCGGGGCTTTAAGACCGCGCTGGTGGCCGGTGACGGCTTCTCCAAGCTGCTCGCTGCGGGGCTCACGTCTGTGCTTGCCCTTCAAGTGTTCGTGATCGTGGGGGGCGTGACGAAGACGATCCCCCTCACGGGCGTGACGCTGCCGTTCGTGTCCTACGGCGGCAGCTCGATCGTGGCCAACATGATGCTCCTGGCGCTGCTGCTGATCGTCTCCGACCACGCGCGCAAGGACCGCCGCTCGGTGCAGGGAGGACTGGTTTGAACCGCCAGATCGTTCAGCTCTTCGGCCTGTCGATGATCCTGTTCGCGACGCTGATCGCCTTCACGTCGCGCTGGACGGTGTTCGAGGCTGACGCCCTGAAGGACCCCAACGACCGGCGCGGCCAGGCCAACAAGCGCGAGCTGATCGCCGAGCAGCAGATCCCGCGCGGGCTGATCAAGTCGGCCGACGGAACCGTCCTGGCCCGTAGCGAGCCGCGCGGCCGCGATGAGGACCGCGTCTTCCGCCGCACATACCCGACCGGCGACCTGTTCTCCCAGGCGGTGGGCTACTCCTTCGTCGAGCAGGGAAAGACCGGGCTCGAGGCGTTTCGCAATGACGAGCTGACGGGTGCCGAGAACGAGTTCGGCACGATCTTCTCCGAGCTGCAGTCCGAGGGGCGAGAGGGGAGCGACCTGATCACCACCCTGGACGCCGGCGCCCAGCGCACCGCGATAGAGGCTCTGGACGGTCAGAAGGGGTCGGTCGTGGCCATCGAGCCTCAGACGGGCCGCGTTCGGGTGATGGCGACCGTTCCCGGCTTCGATCCGAACGGGATCGTCGAGAACCAGGGCCAGGTGGACGTTCTGAACAGGGCCACCCAGTCGCAGTACCCGCCAGGCTCCACGTTCAAGGTGGTGACCGCCGCGGCGGCGCTGGACTCCGGCAAGTTCACTCCGGACTCGGTGGTGGACGGGTCGTCGCCGCGCACGATCAGCGGCGCGCCGCTTGCCAACTCGGGCGGCGCGAACTTCGGCGCGATCACGCTCACCGAGGCGCTCACGAACTCCGTGAACACCGTGTGGGCCCAGGTGGGCGAGCAGATCGGCCCGAAGACCCTGCTCGACTATATGAACCGGTTCGGCTTCAACGCCGACCCCCAGCTCGACTACCCCGACGGCCAGATGGTGGCCAGCGGCGTGCGCAACGCCAAGGGCGACCTCGTTGACGACACCGGCGGCTTCGACATCGGCCGCGTGGCCATCGGCCAGGGCGGGGCGGAGGGGGCGATTCTGGTCAGCCCGCTGCAGATGGCGCTGGTGGCCTCCGCGGTGGGCAACGGCGGCGAGCTGATGCGCCCGCGCCTCACCGAGCGGGTGGTGGGCAAGGATGGCCGGGTCGACGAGCGGCTGCAGCCCGTGGAGCAGAGCCAGGTGATGAAGCGCGAGACCGCTGAGCAGCTCGCGGGCATGATGAACAACGTCGTGAACGAGGGGACGGGCACAGCCGCCGCCCTCGACGGGATCGACGTTGCCGGCAAGACCGGCACGGCTGAGGTGGACAACGCCACGTCCAACCAGGCCTGGTTCATCGGCTTCGCACCCGTGACGAACCCCAAGATGGCGGTGGCCGTGACGATCGAGCGCACGCAGGGCCAGGGCGGCACCGAGGCCGCGCCGATCGCCAAGCAGGTGCTTCAGGAGCTGCTGCAGTGACCGAGGTCACGACCAATGCGATGGTCGACGGCCGCTACCGCATCCTCGACCGCATCGGCTCGGGCGGGATGGCCGACGTATATCGCGCCGAGGACACCCACCTCGGGCGCGAGATCGCGCTCAAGGTGCTGCACCGCCGGTTCGCGCAGGACGCCGAGTTCGTGGAGCGCTTCCGCCGCGAGGCACGCGCCGCCGCCGGCCTTCAGCACCCCAACGTGGTGGGCGTCTATGACCGCGGCGACCACGAGGGCACCTACTACATCGCGATGGAGCACCTGAAGGGGCACTCGCTCAAGGAGATCGTGGACGCGGAAGGACCGCTGGACCAGATCCGAGCGATCGACTACGGCATCCAGATCCTCACCGCCGCCGGCTTCGCCCACCGCCATGGCGTGATCCATCGCGACTTCAAGCCGCACAACGTGATCCTCGACGACGAGGGGACCGCCAAGGTCACCGACTTCGGCATAGCCCGCGCGGGGGCGTCGGAGATGACCGAGACCGGCTCGATCATGGGCACTGCGCAGTATCTCTCGCCCGAGCAGGCCCAGGGCCACGCGGTCACCGCCGCATCCGACGTCTACTCGATCGGCGTGATCCTGTACGAGCTGCTCACCGGCCGGCTGCCCTTCGGCGGCGACAGCGCCGTGACGATCGCGCTCAAGCACATCTCCGACACCCCGCCGCCGATGTCCGCCGACGGCCTGCGGATCGAGTCCAACCTCGAGAACGTGGTGATGGGCGCGCTCGCGAAGGATCCGGAGGCGCGCTGGCAGAGCGCCGAGGACTTCGCCGCGGCGCTGGAGGCGTGCCGCCCCTACGTGGAGGCCCAGCGCAACGGCGATGGCGACACGGCACTCGCCGCGGCCGCGGTGCCCGTGCCGGTGGTCGTGGAGGACGAGCCGCGCGAGCGCGACCGGCCGAGCCGGTGGCTGTATTGGGGCCTGGCGCTACTCGTGCTGGCGCTGGTCGCCGTCATGGCCTACGCGTTCACCCGCCCCGAGAAGGTGGATGTGCCGCGCGTGACCGGCCTGCAGCTGGCGGAGGCCCGCGAGCGGTTGGACAAGGCGGGCTTCGACACGGTCGAGGTGGAGCGCGAGCGCAGCTTTGCCGAGGTGGATCGCGTGCTGCGCCAGGATCCCGATGCCGGCGATTCGGCGGCGCAGGAGGACCCGGTCACGCTGTTCGTCTCCGACGGCCCGGGCAAGGTGCGGGTGCCCTCGGTGCGCAACACGCCGCAGGAACGGGCGATCAAGGATCTCGACAAGGCCGGCCTCAAGGTCACAGCGGATCCGATGCCCTCGGACACGGTGAAGAAGGGCTTCGCGATTGGCACTTCGCCCCGCGCCGGCGCGGAGGTGGACCGCGGCGCGCGCATTCGGTTGTTCGTGAGCTCGGGCCCGGAGCGCATCACCGTGCCCGATGTGGTGGGTGTCACGCGCGAGACGGCCGAGAGCAGGATCACGGGCCTCGGCCTGGAGGTGACCGTGGAGACCGAGGAAACTGACGAGGCGCAGGACGGCGAGGTGCTGCGCCAGACCCCGGAAGGGGGCACCCAGGCCGACCGCGGCGACGAGGTCACGATCGTGGTGGCCCAGGAGCCCGAGCAGGTGAGCGTGCCCAACGTGGAGGGGCTGTCGCAGGCCGACGCCGTCTCGGCTCTGCGCGACGCCGGCCTCCAGCCAACGGTTCGCGAGCGAACCACGGAGGTGGAGGCGGAGGACGGGACCGTGCTCGAGCAGCGTCCCGGCGCCGGGACGAATGTCGATGCCGGCGACTCCGTGATCCTCATCGTCGGCAAGTTCGAGGAGCCCGCCGTCGAGCCCACGCCGCCCGCAGATCCGCCCTTGGAACCGCCCCCGCCGACCACGCCGTGAGGGTCGCGGTACTCGCCGGCGGGCGCTCGAGCGAGCACGACGTTTCGCTGGCCTCCGCGGAGGGGGTGCGCGCAGGCCTGGAGGACGGCGGACACGAGGCCGTGGACGTGCGCATCTCCCGCGAGGGGAGCTGGACTCACGAGGGCGAGTCGCTGGCGCTCGAGCCCGGTGCCGGCCTCTTGGGCTGCGACGCGGCGTTCCCCGCCCTGCACGGACCCTACGGCGAGGATGGCGTGGTCCAGGGCTTCCTGGAGGCGCTCGACGTGCCCTACGTGGGCGCGGGCGTGCTCGGGTCGGCGCTGTGCATGCACAAGGTGCTGTTCAAGGACCTGATGGCCGCGCACGGGATCCCGCAGGTGGACTACGTGGCGCTGCGCGAGGGCGAGGACCGCTCGGCGGTGGGCAGGCTGGGGCTGCCGGTGTTCGTCAAGCCCGCGCGGCTGGGCTCGTCGGTGGGCATCGGCAAGGTGAGTGAGGAGAGCGAGCTGGCGGGGGCGCTGGAAGCCGCCTTCGAGCACGACCCGCTGGTGATCGTGGAGGCGATGTCGCACGGCATGGAGGTGGAGTGCGCGGTGCTCGGGGATGCGCAGGGCATAGAGGTCTCCCTGCCAGGTGAAATCGTGATCGAGGCCGATTGGTACGACTACGAGGCGAAGTACGAGCCGGGCGGCATGGAACTGGTGGTGCCCGCCCGGATACCGGAGGACGTCTGCGAGCGCGTGGCCACGCTCGCCGTAGAGGCGTTTCAGCGCAGCGGCTGCTCGGGCATGGCGCGCTGCGACTTCTTCGTCGAGGACCCCAAGGGGGACGCCAGGGTGCTCCTCAACGAGCTCAACACGATCCCGGGCTTCACGAGCACGAGCGTTTACGCGAAGCTGTTCGAGGAGAGCGGCGTGCCGTACACGAAGGTGCTACACCGGCTCCTCGAGGTGGCCGTGAACCGCCACCGGCGCGAGGCCGGCTACCGGAGCTAGCTACCTGAAAAGCGTCATCTCCTGGATCTCGGCCTTCTCCTCCTCGCCGAGGGAGGTGATCCACAGCAGGTAGTAGCGAAACTCCTTGTCGAGGGTGTCGATCTTGATGCGGGTGGTCTCCTCGGCGGTCGAGTCGTCGGAGACCTTGCGCCAGCCGTCGATGTCGCCGGGCACCTTCTCGGCGGCGTACACCGACGCCGTGAATCCGGGTGTGGGCGTGGTGAGCGCCAGGCGCCGCGCGGCCACCGGTGACCCGGCATCAACGTACAGGCCCACGCCGTCTTTGCCGAGGCTCTGGAAGTCGCTCTCGTACGACTCGGTGTCCCAGATCGTGGTGCGGTTGCCGTCGATCGCGTTGCGGGTGGCGTCCGGCGACTCCTGCTTGTCCTCGCTCTGAGGGTCGTAGTCCGTGGCCGCGTCCCCGTCCAACGCTACGCGGGTGAGATCGCCGGCGCGCGGGGTGGCCGCGGGGCCGGCGCCGCGCTCGGTACGTGTCGCGAAGTAGGCCACCGCGCCACCCGCGAGCAGGAGGATCGCCCCGACGGTGATCAGCCAGCGGCGCGGGTTGCGCAGCCGTACCGGTACGAAGTCGGCGGTCTCGCCCGGGAGGGCCCGCAGGACGGAAGTGGCCTCGCCGCCGCTCTCACCCGAGCGCGCCACCTCGATGGCCAGCGACTCCTCCAGGTCGTGCACGAAATCGTCGATCGAGGCGTAGCGGTGCTCGGTCTCCTTGGCGGTGGCGTCGTCCAGGGCCGCCGCGAGCGCCGAGGACACCTCGGGCCTGCGCCGCTGCAGGTCGGGCATCGGCTCGCGCACGTGCTTCATCGCCACAGCCACCTGCGTCTCGGCCTTGAACGGGATCTCGCCGATGAGCATCTCGAACAGCACCACGCCCAGCGAGTACACGTCGGACTGCTCGGTCACCTGATGACCCATCGCCTGCTCCGGCGAGACGTAGTCGGTGGTGCCCAGCACCCGCCCGTCCGCGGTCAGCCCATGGACCTCCAGCGAGCGGGCGATGCCGAAGTCGGTCACCTTCGCGCGGCCGTTGGAGTCGATGAGGACGTTCTGGGGCTTGATGTCGCGGTGCACCAGGCGTTCGGCGTGGGCTGCGGACAGCGCACGGCCGATCTCGATCGCATAGGCCACGGCTTCGTCCACCGGGAGCCGGCCCAGGCGCTTGATGCGCTCCTTGAGCGTCTCGCCCTCCACCAGCTCGAAGACGATGTACGGCGTCCCCGAGTCCTCCCCGAAATCGATCACGGTGACCACGTGGGGGTGCGAGAGCCGGGCCACGGCGCGTGCTTCGCGCCGGAACCGCTCCAGCTGGTCCGGATCGGTCGAGATGTCCTTGTGCATCAGCTTGATCGCCACCCAGCGCTCCAGGGTGGGATCGAAGGCGCGGTAGACGGTGGACATCCCGCCGGAGCCGATTTGCTCCTCCAGCCGGAAGCGCTCATTTAGAAGGGTGCCGATCACTTGACTCGTATTGTGGGGACTTCGATGGTCGTTCGCGTCCGCTGCATCACCGACCCGGCCTGCGTCTGGTCCTGGGCCTCCGAGCCGGCGGTTCGCGGGCTCATGACCGAGTTCGGCGCTGGGCTGGAATGGACCTTCACGATGGGTGGCCTGGCGCGGGAGTTCCCGCCTGGGGGAATGGTGAAGCAGTGGCTGGAGGCGAGCGCCGAAACGGGCATGCCTACCGACCCCCGGGTGTGGTTCGACGGCCCCATGTCCTCCAGCTACCCGGCCTGCATGGCGGTGAAAGCGGCATCCGAGCAGGCGGGGGATGGGGTCTACGCATACCTGCGCGCGCTGCGCGAGGGCATCTTCTGCCATGGCCGCAAGCTCGACACCACCGAGGCGCTGGTGGAGGAGGCCAGGGGCGCTGGGCTGGCGGTGGACCGGTTCCGGTCAGACCTGGGCTCCCACGCCATCGTCGAGTCCTTCGGCGCCGACCTCGAGATCGCCCGCGACGTGCCGCCCGAGGCGCGCGACGCGGGCAAGGTGCGCTGCTCGGAGCCGATGGGCCAGGAGCGCGTGCCGCTCCCCACGCTCCGCTTCGAGGGGGAGGGCGAGGTGAGGTGGCTGTTCGGATACGCGTCGCCCCAGGAGTACCGCGGCGCGGCGGTGGCGGTGGGCGCCCGGCCGACCGGACAACCCCGCCTGGGCGTGCTCGACGCCTTGAGGCGCTTCGGCCGCATGGCGGCGCCGGAGCTGGCCGTGGTGTGCGACCTGCCTCCCCCGCGGCTGGACGCCGAGCTGGCCCAGCTGGCACTGGAGTGGCGGGTGCGGCCGGTGGCCGTTCTGGCGGGGCGGCTCTGGGAGGCCGCCTAAGCAGCCGAGAAGCCGTCGCCGGCACGTCCGGTCAGCTCCACGAGGGGCAGCTCCACGAGGCCCGTACGGTCGGTGGCTTCGCCGATCACGGCCGCGCCAGGGTGGCGCTCGGCTAGCAGCGCCACGGCCTGGTCGGCGGACTCCGGCGCCACCACGCAGCAGAACCCGCACCCCATGTTGAAGACGTGCCACATCTCGGCGGCGTTCACTCCGGCGCGGGCGGCGATCAGCTCGAACACCGGCGAAACGGGCAGGGGAGAGTCGATCCGATAGCCCACGTCGGCGTGCAGGCGGGTGAGGTTGACCAGGCCGTCGCCGGTGATGTGGGCCAGGCCGCGGACATCGAGGCCCGACGCCAGCAGCTTGCGCACCGCGCGCACGTAGATCACGGTGGGCTCGATCAGCGTCTCGCCCACCGTGGCGCCACCCAGCTCCGGCGGAGCCTCGTCCAGCTCGGTGAGGGCGCGGCGGGCGAGCGTATAGCCGTTTGAGTGAACGCCGCTGGAGGGCAATCCCACAATCGCGTCGCCGGGTTGCACCCGGTCGCCGCTGATGACCGAATCGAGCTCCACCAACCCCACGCACATGCCCACGAGATCGATTCCCGAGGGCGACGGATGGCCGCGGATCAGCTCGGGCACCACGGCCAGCTCCCCACCGGGGATCTCCACCCCGGCATCCTCGGCGCCGGCCTTCAGACCGCGGCCGATCTCCACGAGCACCTCGTCGCGCGCCTCCTCGACGGCGATGTAGTCGAGCAGCGCGATCGGGTCGGCCCCGACGCAGACGACGTCGTTCACGTTCATCGCGATGCAGTCGATGCCCACGGTGTCGAAGCGGCCCATCTCCTCGGCAACGATCAGCTTGGTGCCCACCCCGTCCGTGGAGAGGACCAGGCCGGTGGTGCCGCTGAGGCGGAGCACGCTCGCGTAGTGACCGGAGCCGAGCAGGCTGCGCTGCTCGCGGCCCGTGTCGATGGTGCGAAGCACGCCCACGAGCGCCCCCACGCCGCGGCCGGCGCCGGCCGCGTCAACGCCGGCGGTGGCGTAGTCGGTCATCGGGCGCAGGTTACCCCGGCGGGGCATCCGGCCCCGCCCGCTGATGGCGTAGTTCGGCCTCCGGCCTCACATCCAATAAGGGTCAGTCCGGCTGCCGCTTGAGCGCAAGCGCCGCCACGTCGTCGCTCAGGCCGCCGGCCCAGTCGCGCACGTCGCGATGCACCTCGCGCAGCATCCGGTTCACGCTCCCCGGCTTGCGGGCAGCCTGGGCGAACGCGCTGCTGAGCCGCTCCATCCCGAACAGCTCGCCGGTGCGACGCGCCTCCACCAGGCCGTCGGTGAAGCCCACCAGCAGGTCCCCGGGGCTGAGCCCCAGGTCGCACTCCTCGTACTGCGGCACGTCGACCACACCGAGCGGCAGCCCGTCGCACGTGACCTCCTCGACCTCTCCGTCCGCTCGGATCAGCAGCGCGGGCAGGTGGCCGGCGTTGGCGAATCGAATGCGGTCGTCCCGGAAGAAGCCGAGCACGGCCGTCACGAACGTGTCGCTGGGCAGGCGGCTGGACAGCATGCGATTGGCTCGCACCAGCACCTCCGCGGGACTGGAGCACTCCCACGTGGCGGCTTCTATGAAGAAGCGCGCCATCGCGCTGAGCGCCGCTGTCTCGACGCCCTTGCCGGCCACGTCGCCCACCACGACGGCCACATCGCCGCCCGGTAGCACCCAGGTGCCGAACACGTCGCCGCCCGCGGGCTGGTCCTGCGCCGGCTGGTAGAGCAGCCCCACCTCGTAGTCGTTGATGTCCAGCGGCGTGGATGGCACGAAGCCCGCGGTGAGCGCCCGGGCTACGCGGCGCTCACGGTCGAAGTCGTGCGCGTTGGCCACCGCGGCGGCCGTGATTCGCGCGAGTGTCTCCAGCAGCTCCACGTCGTGCGCCGTGAACGGCGCGCCGGGATGGCGGACCACCGAGAGTATGCCGAACAGTCGCCCGCCCATGGCGATCGGCACGTGCACGAAGGGAAGCGGGTCGTCCGAGCGCACCGACCGGCGGTCCCGCGCCACGTTTGCCAGCGTGCCCGCGTCGAAGGCTTCCTCGTAGCGGGGGATCTCCACGCCGGCGCTTGCCGACGGTTTGAGCTGCCATGCGAAAGGAGCCACGCGCGTGATCCGTGAGTGGTCGGCGCGCACCAGAGGCAGCGCGTGCTCGGCTGCGCTCAGCTCCACGTCGGGCATCTCGAGCGACCCGGAGGTGTCCTCGGCGGCGCGCTTGAGCATGAGCTCCTCGCGCCCGCGGAGGACCTCCGCCTCCAGCAGTTCGGAGCGCTCGTGGGCGAGAGCGGTCAGGTTGGCCAGGACCTCAACTGTCTCGAGGTCGGAGCGCTCGAGTGCCCGCGACGGCTCAAGCGACGCGACGATCAGCACTCCAAGCGGCCCGCCGTACTCGGTCCGGATCGGGCAGCCGATTACACAAGCCTGTCGCAGCGTCTCCCACGCCCGTGCGGCCACGATCGGGTCGCTGCTGCGCTCCACGCGGGTACGCAGCGTGGGCGCGGCCTGCCAGTCCTCCACGCGCGGGAGGAACAGGGGCCGGTCGCGTTCCAGCGAGACCTCCACCAGACCCGGGAGCTCAGGGTCGAACGGCCACTCCAGGGCGGCACCGAGAGCCTCGCGGAGCTTGGGGGAGTGGAACCACCCGGCCCCGATCTGCACCCGCGGCTTGCCTGGATCCACGAGCATGAAGGCAGCAGCATCCACCCTCGGATGGGATTTGAGGTGCTCGAGCAGGATGTCGAGCGGGTCTTGGCGAGAGCGGCCGGACGACTGGGCGGCGCGTCGGCTCGCGGCAGCGGTTTCGGCCCCCCACGCGATGCTTTGCGCGGTGCTCATGGGGCTGGGGCCAATGTAGGGGCGATGGGGGTTTCCCGCCATCGCCGATTGCGCCGATTGCGCCGATTGCGCCTAGGCGGTCTCGGTGGCCGGATCGCCGGGCGGGGTCCCGCGGCGGTTGCGCACCAGCAGGTAGATCACGCCGATCACGATCATCGCCGCCACTGCGTAGTCCACGTAGTGCAGCGAGTCCTTCCATGACTCCCAGTTGTCGCCGGCCTGCTGGCCGATGAAGGTGAGCATCAGCACCCAGGGGACGCAGCCGGCAAGCGTGAGTGCCGAGAAGCGCCAGAAGGGCATCCGCGCCACGCCGGCGGGAAGTGAGATGAAGGTGCGGATGATCGGAAGCATGCGCGTGAAGAAGACGGTGGCGTCGCCGTGGCGCTCGAACCAACGGTCGGCCCACTCGAGGTGGCTCTTCTTGATGTGCAGCTTCTTGCCGTGCTTCTCGAGCACGTCCACCCGCCCGTAGTAGCCCACCGCATAAGCGATCCACGAGCCAACAAGGTTGGCGAAGGAGCCCACGGCCACGGCTGCGGCCAGCGAGTACTCGCCGTCGGAGACGTTGAAGCCGGCGAACAGCATCGTCGCCTCGCTCGGCACCGGGACGCAGGCCGACTCGAGCACCATGAGGATGAACACTCCGAGCAGGCCGATCTGGTCCACCACCTCGACGGCAAGGTCGACGATCGGGTCGGTTATCGAGCCGAGGAGGGTCACGAGCAGCGGGGTAGGGTAGCGGGCCGTCATGGCCGTTTCCCTGTTTTCAAGCAGCCTCGAGCACCACAAGCCGCGGCTCATCGAGAAGCTTGCGGAGGTGGTTGAAGGCGGCCGCTACATCCTCGGTCCGGAGGTGGACGCCTTCGAGGCCGAGTTCGCCCGCTTCATAGGGGTGGGCCACTGCGTGGGGGTGGCCAACGGGACGGAAGCGATCACCATCGCGCTGCGGGCGCTCGGCGTCCGTCCCGGCGACGAGGTGGTCTGTCCCTCCTACACCTTCTGGGCCACGATCGAGGCCACCATCAACGCCGGCGCCACGCCGGTCTACTGCGACGTGGACCCGGAGACCGCCTGCGTAACCGCTGAAACGGTCCGCGCGGCCGTCACGCCGCGGACCAAGGCGGTGGCGGCGGTGCACCTCTACGGCAACGTGGCTCCCGTGGCCGAGATCGCAGAGCTGGGCCTGCCGGTGCTCGAGGACGCCGCCCAGGCGGTGGGCGCCAGGCTGGACGGCGATCGCGCGGGGTCTCTCGGCGATGCCGCCACGTTCTCGTTCTTTCCGTCCAAGAACCTCCCCTGCCTTGGTGACGGCGGAGCGATCGTGACCGACGACGAGGAGGTGGCCCGCGCGGCGCGGCGGCTGCGCTTCCATGGCTCGGACGACAAGAAGACCTTCGTGGACGTGGGCTACAACTCGCGCCTGGACGAGCTCCAGGCGGCGGCGCTGCGGATTCTGTTGCCGGAGCTAGATGGGTGGAACGCCGCCAGGCGGGAGGCCGCGGCCGCATACGAGCGCCACGGCCTGGGCGAGCACGTGGACCTCCCACGTCCCGTGGACGGCGCAGAGCCGGTCTATCACCTCTACGTGGTGCGCTCGCAGCGTGCGGACGAGCTGGCCGCGGACCTGTCCGAGCGCGGAATCGGCGCCCGCGGCTACTACCGCGTGCCGTCCCACCTCCAGCCCGGCGTCGCGCACCTGGTGCCCGAGGGGCTGGAGCTGCCCGGCACTGAGGAGCTGGCGCGCACCGGGCTGGCCCTGCCGATGAGCACCGGCCTGTCCGACGAGGACGTGCGCGAGGTGGTCGCGGCGGTGGCCTCCTCGGAGGGCTAGGTACCCCCGTGCGCGTCTGGGTCGACCTGACCAACAGCCCGCACGTCCTGGTGATGCGACCGCTGATCGAGGCGATGCACGAGGACGGACACGAGGTGGAGGTGACCGCACGCGACTTCGCCCAGACGCTGGACCTGTGCGAGCGCCTGGGCGTGGAGCACACGGCCGTCGGGCGCCATCGCGGCGAGCGTCTCGCCAGCAAGGGCCTGGGCCTCGCCAGCCGCAGCGCGGCGCTGGTGCGGTGGGCGCGCAAACGGCGCTTCGACGTGGCGATGGGCCATGGGTCCAACGACGTGATTGTGGCCGCGGCGCTGCTGCGCATCCCGTCCTCGACCGCCTTCGACTACGAGTGGGCGAAGGTCCAGCACAACGTGAACTGCCGCCTGGTGCGCGCCGTGGTGGTGCCCGATGCGATCCCGCCCGAGCGCCTGGACCGCTACGGCGCGCGCGGCAAGGTGCGCGCATACCCG
>Ga0136624_1000055_pt1 | contig 31510 bp, 33 predicted proteins | sample AntDrymUQ4692206_2_FD_104802 | JGI IMG/M metagenome (GOLD analysis project Ga0136624, IMG submission 104802) | Polar desert sand microbial communities from Dry Valleys, Antarctica - metaG UQ469 (22.06) | ecosystem: Environmental > Terrestrial > Soil > Desert | place: Antarctica: Dry Valley... | reverse complement strand
TGCCCCCGGGGAAACGATCGAGCTTCGCCTGGTTCCTCATCGGGCTCGTCTCCTACGCCGCGCTCCTGACGCTGGTCACTGCGCTGTCGCACTGAGCCGGGCGGGTCCAGCGTCAGCGCTCAGAACCCGGTTGGGTCATGCGTGCATGAACGGCAGCGCCAGCGGTGTCGGGCAGCACTCTCGCACCCACGACCTGCGCCGTGTTCTGCCACGAACCCGCCACGACATGGTCCTTGCCGGCCATCAGCGCCTCGTAGCCGTCCCGGGCGACGTCGGTCGCGTCGTCCTTGTCGCTGGCGCCGACCTTGGTGTCGGTCATGCCGGCCCGTTCGAAGAAATCGGTCTCGGTAGGGCCTGGCATGAGTGAGGTGACCGTCACTCCAGTATCTGCCAGCTCGTGGCGGATGCCTTGGGCCATGGAGTGCACGAACGACTTGGACGCCGCGTACGTGGCGTAGTAGGGCCCGGGCACGGTGGCCGCGACCGAGGCGGTGAACAGCAGTCGCCCCTCACCTCGCTGCACCATGCCGGGAATCAGGATGCCGGCCAGGTGCACGGTGGAGCGCACGTTCAGGTCGACCAGGCGAAGGTGCGCCGCCAGGTCGGTCTCGTGGAAGCGCCCACTCACACCCACGCCGGCGTTCAGCGCCGCAGCTGCGACCGGGCGCCCGTCGTCTCGCAGGACCTCGTGCAGCTTCTCGACGCCGTCGGGTGTCGCGAGGTCGACCTGGACGGCACGGACCTGTGCTCCGGTGCGCTCGAGCTCGTCAGCGGCCGCTTGCAGGGCGTCGTCCTCGGCGACGACGACGAGGTCGAAGTCGTGGTCGGCGAACTGTTGCGCCAGCGCACGGCCGATGCCACTGGAGGCGCCGGTCACCACCGCCAGGGGTCGCGGCGAGGTGGTGTCGGACGTGGGACTGGTGGTCATGGGGATCCCTTGCTGTCGCGGGTGGCCTCGGTGCAGTACTCCCACAGCCGTGCCACCTGGGTCGGGGTCTGTTGGCGAGCTCGGCCGTAGCTGGTCGGTCGGGGGCGACGGTCATGCCAGAAGCTCCCTGACTGCTGCGCGCCGCGCGGGGACGCGACCAGCCAGACCAGGGTGTCGGCACCTTGGTCCGGTGACCGCATGAAGGGCAGCGTCGCGGCTCGGAACACCGTCAGGTAGCGGGAGACGCCACGGGTGTCAACCCAACCGGGGTGCATGCTGTGCACCACGATCCGGTCGCCGGCCAGCCGCTCGGCCAGCGTCTCGGCGAGCACCACCTGCATCCGCTTGGTACGGGCGTACGCCTTCGGTCCGGAGTAGCCGTCCTCTTCGTACTCCGGGTCGTCGTCGCGCAGTGCGGCGGCGTACATGCCGCCGGACGACGTGAACACGACGCGCCCCCCGTCGCCGTGGGCGAGTGGTTCGTGCAGCAGGTGGGTCAACAGGAAGGGGCCGAGCACATGGGTGGCCACGGTCACCTCGTGGCCTTCGGCCGTCTCGGTCCGCTCGCGTGCCATGGTTCCTGCGTTGTGCACCAGCGCGTGCAGGTCCGTGACGCGTTGCGCCAGGTCGTGACCGAAGCGGCGCACGTCCTCCAGGTCGCTGATGTCGCAGACCTCGCTGACGTAGTCACCGTCGGGCACCTCGACTCGCAACCGCTCCAGGGCAACCTCGAGGTGATCCCGATCGTGGCCGAGGACATGGACGACCGCGCCCAGGCGGCCGAGTGCCGCGGCGGCGGCCAGTCCGATGCCGGAGGTCGCCCCCGTGATGAGCACGTGCCGACCCTTCAGCATGCCTGCCGGTACGTCGTCGTCCCACCAGCGTCGACGGACGGCATGACCAATGCGGCTGTAGCCCAGCACCACGGAGCGGTCCAGCACCCAGTCCAGGACGCGGAAGACGCGAGGTGGTTCGGTCGGCCGGGAGTCGGTAAGCTGAGTCACCGTTCAGCCGTACCCCTCATCCGAGCCGTCATGCGCACCCGAGGGAGGCGTTCACCGGTTACCTGATGCCCTGCCTCCGGGCGATCTCGACCGCACGGGCGATGCCGTCGTTCCACGGCTCGCCGTGCCCGGGGAGTGCGACGTTGAGTGCGCCTGCCCGGGTCATGCCCAGCAGGATCGGGACGGAGCGGGGATAGCGCAGCGGGTACAGGAAGCGATTGCGTTCAGGCTTGTAGCGGTACGGGTGCGCGGCGAGGAACGCGTCCATCTCGTGCACCCAGACCGGGATCCGCAGCGTCCGCTGCGCCCTGGCCGCGACACCGATGTGGTCGAAGTGTGCGTGCGTCAGCAGCAGGGCCCTGACGTCCTCCGGTGCGTGCCCGAGCCCGGCGATGACCCGCATGGTCTGCTCCCACATCGAGGGCAGACCTGCATCGACGAGCGTGAGGTGCCGACCGTCTTGCACGAGGTAGCAGTTGGTGTGCGCTCGCCCGATCCGGTGGATGCCGTCGGCCACCTGCTCACTGTCCAATGGTCCTCCCCTGTGGCGGTACGGGATCCGTACCCGGGCGCCCCGGCAGCAAACAGGTGAGCGGCTCGCCGATCGGGGTACAGGGTGGCGACCGGAAGGAGAACCATGCAGTCAGCCAGCAGCGACGAGTGCGCCCGTGTCGTCGTGATCACCGGCGCGTCCAGCGGCATCGGACTGGCCACGGCCCTGGCCGCAGCACGGCATGGCGACCACGTCGTGTTGTTCGCCCGCGGACTGGCCGCGTTGCAGGTCGCTGCGACCGCGTGCGAAGGCGCCGGAGCGGCCTCCTCCCGGCTACTCTGCGTCGACGTCCGCGACGCCGCGGCCGTGCAGGACGCCGTGCGCACCGTCCTGCAGTGGCACGGGCACATCGACGCGGTCGTGCACAGTGCCGGTGTCGTGGCCTACGGCCGGTTCGAGGACGTACCACCCGAGGTGTTCGACCGGGTGATCACGACCAACGTCCTGGGACCGGCCAACGTGGTGCGGGCCGTGCTGCCGGGAATGCGTCAGCGTGGCACCGGAGCCATCGTCGTCCTGGGTTCCCTGCTCGGCCGGATCGCCGCGCCGCACATGTCGGCGTACGCCGTGAGCAAGTGGGCGGTGCGCTCTCTGGTGCGCCACCTGCAGGTGGAGAACCGTGACCTCCCGGGGGTGACGATCAGCTGCCTCAGCCCAGGCGGCGTGGACACCCCGATCTACCTCCAGGCGGCCAACTACCTGGGCCACGTCGGCCGGCCACCACCACCGGTCCTCAGCCCTGAGAAGGTGGCTGCTGCCGCGCTCCGGCTGATCGACCACCCGCGCCGCAACGTCGAGGTCGGGGCGACCAACCGGCTCGTCACCCTCGGTTTCGCGGTGCTGCCGCGTCTGTACGACGCGATCGTGACCCCCTTGTTCGACGTGGCCGCCACCGATCGGCGGCATCCCACGCCGGCCGGGCCCGGGAACGTCCTGCAGCCGACCCCCGAGGCGTACCGTCTGCATGGTGACCAGGGCAGCGCGGTGCACTCGATCCTGGCCGGGGTGCGTTCGCGATTGCTCGGACCCCCGGACTCCTAGGAGCAGCACATGACCGCCGAACCGCACGACGCCCTGGTCATCGGCGCCGGACCGAACGGCCTGGTGGCCGCCAACCTGCTGGCCGATGCCGGGTGGAGCGTGCTGGTCCTCGAGGCACAGAGCCACGTCGGCGGGGCAGTGCACAGCGACGACAGCGTCGCCGACGGGTTCGTGCACGACACGTTCAGCAGCTTCTACCCGCTGGCGATCGCCTCACCGGTGCTGCAGGCTCTGCGACTGGACGAGCACGGTCTGCGGTGGAGCCACGCACCGGCCGTCCTCGGCAATCCCAAGCCGGACGGATCCTGGGCGATGCTGCACCGAGACGTGGCGCGGACCGCTGCGGGCCTGGAGGCCCGGCACGCCGGCGACGGTGACGCGTGGATGGCACTGCACGACCAGTGGCGCGCGATCGGTCCTGCCCTGGTGGACGCACTGCTCAGCCCGTTCCCGCCCGTACGCGGGACGCTGCGGATGCTGTCCCAGCTGCCCCGGGTGGGTGGGCTCGACTTCGTCCGCACCCTGCTCCAGCCGGCGACCACCCTGGCCGAGTCGAGGTTCGGCGGTGACGGGGCGCGTCTGCTGCTCGCGGGCAACGCCGCGCACAGTGACATCCCGATGGTCGCGTCCGGTTCCGGGATGCTCGGCCTGCTGCTGACCATGATCGGGCAGACCGACGGGTTCCCGGTGCCCGAAGGCGGCGCGGGCCGGCTCAGCCAGGCGCTCGCCGACCGGTTCACGTCGCGAGGCGGTGAGATCCGGTGTGACACCGAGGTCCGCAGCATCGTGGTCAAGGGCGGTCGGGCCACAGCGGTCCGCACGTCGGACGGTGAGCGGCTGGCCGCCGGGCGCGCCGTGGTCGCCGACGTCTCGGCCACCGCGCTGTACGGCGACCTGGTCGACTGGTCGGAGCTGCCCGCCCGGGTGCATCGCGGGATGCGGAGCTTCGAGCTGGACCCGGGGACCATCAAGGTCGACTGGGCACTGTCGTCCCCGGTTCCATGGGACAACCCGCCGGACGCAGCCCCCGGCACGGTGCACATCGCGGACTCCGTCGACCAGATGGGTCACGCGCTCAACGCGGTGTCGACGCACAGCATCCCCGCCGACCCGTTCCTCCTGGCCGGGCAGATGACGACAGCCGACTCGACCCGCTCCCCGGCTGGCACCGAGTCCATGTGGGCGTACACCCACGTCCCTCAGGAGGTGCACCGCGACGACGGGCCCGACGGGCTGACCGGGTCCTGGGACCAGGACGAGATCGAGCGCATGGCCGACCGCATGCAGGCACGAATCGAGAGGTACGCACCGGGCTTCGGCTCCACCATCACGGCGCGGCGGGTGCTGGGTCCCCGTGAGATGCAGGAGCGCGACGCCAACCTGGTGGGCGGCGCGCTGGGGGGCGGAACGGCAGGGCTGCACCAGCAGCTGGTCTTCCGACCCGTTCCGGGCCTGGGCCGCGCCGGCACCCCGATCACCGGCCTGTTCCTCGGATCGGCCTCGGCCCACCCGGGGGGCGGGGTGCACGGTGCGTGTGGAGCCAACGCCGCCCGCGCCGCCCTCGCCGCAGCTCGCCTCGGTCGACTCCGGGCACGCGACCTCTCAGGATCCCAGTGACTCCAGCCGCTGCTTGGCCTCCTCCACCCGGTCGGGAAGCCGCTGCCGGCGGCCCATGGCCCGCGGGGCACGGCGGGCGGCGCTGAACGTGGCCCGCAGCCCCGGGCCACCGGATCGAGCGGCGCGCAGCGCGTCCTGCGCGAGCTTCGACCAAGGCCGGCGGATGAGCGCGACCAGGAGTCGGTTACGCGTCGCCAGCTGGTCTCGACCACGTCGACTGGACGACACCGCCGGGTGGTGGTGCACCGTGAGCTCGTCGACGTAGGCCATCCACCAGCCGGCCGTTGACAGGTCGAGCGCGAGCATCTCCTCCTCACCGCAGAAGAAGATCACGTCGTCGAAGCCGCCCACCCCCAGGTACGCCTCCCGGCGCATCACCGCCGCGCAGGCGAGGAAACCGAGCACCGCCGGGCCGGGCAGCGACGGGTTCGGACCCAACGGGTCGTCGGCCATCAGCACCGACACCGGGTCAGGCCGCTGGTCGGGACCGATGAGCACTCGGGCGGTGAGCAGAGCGACCTCGGGGTGCGCGTCCAACAGCTCGACAGCCCGGACCAGGCATCGCGGTGCCCACCACGAGTCGTCGTCGGCGAATGCCACGTACGGCGTCCGAACCCGCTCGACGCCCACATTCCTCGCGGTTGCACCGGCGTTGCGGCCGAGCTCGACGAGCTCGACGTCCGGAAACCGCTCTCGCACCATGCGCGCGGTTCCGTCCGTCGATCCGTTGTCGACCACAACGACGCGGCACTCGTGTCGCGGCAGCGTGCGCAGCAGGTCAGGGCACCGGTTACGAGTGGCGACGACGACCGTGACGGCGCCCTTCGCCGCCCCCGTCATGCCGAGGTCCGACGGCGGTCGGCGAACCACGCGACCGTCGAGGCGAGACCCTCCCTGAGCGGGATCCGCGGCTCCCAGCCGAGCAGCCGACGAGCCAGCGTGATGTCCGGGCACCGCAGCTTCGGATCGTCCTGCGGCAGGTCGACGTGCACCAGCGTCGAGGACGATCCGGTCACCTGGAGCACCGCTGCGGCGATGTCCCGGACGCTGAGCTCGTGCGGGTTGCCGATGTTGACCGGACCCTGGTGGGACGATCCCAGCAGTGCCAGTAGCCCACGGGTGGTGTCCTCGACGTGGCACAGCGAACGGGTCTGGCTGCCGTCACCTGCCACCGTCAGCGGCTCACCGGACAAGGCCTGCTGGATGAAGGTGGGCACCACCCGGCCGTCGTCGATCCGCATCCGCGGGCCGTACGTGTTGAAGATGCGTGCGATGGTCGTGTCGACACCGTGCTCGGCGCGGTAGGCGGTGCAGAGCGCCTCGGAGAAACGTTTCGCCTCGTCGTACACCGCCCGTGGCCCGACGGGGTTCACGTTGCCCCAGTACGTCTCCGGTTGCGGGTGCTGCTCGGGGTCGCCGTAGACCTCCGACGTGGACGCCATCAGGAAGCGAGCTCCCTTGCTGCGGGCGAGCTCGAGCGCGTGCCGGGTGCCCTCGCTGCCCACCAGCATCGTCTGGACGGGCAGCCGAAGATAGTCCGGCGGCGAGGCGGGCGAGGCAAGGTGCAGCACGAGCCCCACGTCGCCGCTCACGTCCAGTCCGGTGCTGACGTCGTGCTCGAGCAGCTCGAACCCCGCAGCGTCGAGCAGATGGGCCACGTTGGTCCGGCTGCCGGTGACGTGGTTGTCCACGCAGGTGACCGGGTGGCCGGCCGTGACCAGCGCCTCGCACACATGTGAACCCAGGAACCCGGAACCACCGGTGACGACGGCGCGCCGCCGAGTCGCTGCGCCGCCGGTCATCGTCGCCCCTGCGCGGACTCCAGCGTCGACGCCGTCAGCAGCTCGTCGGCCGCGGCGAGCACCTCGTCCGGTCCAATCCGCAGCAGGGCCGGGTCGGGGGTCGCGCCCCAGGGGTCACCCACGTCGGTGCCGTGCCAGATGGCCACGTGCGGGCCGCTGTCCGGTGGGCCCCACCAGGCCGGCGGGATCGGTCCGAACAGCACCACCGACGCGACGCCGAAGGAGCTGGCCAGGTGGGCGGTGCCGGTGTCTCCGCTGACGACGAGGCTGGCCGCTGCGACCACCGCGGCGAGCTCGGTGACGTCGGTACGCCCGGCCAGCACCGCTGACTTCGATAGCCCGGCCTGCGCTGCCACGTTCGACGCGAGGTCGTGCTCGACGGCGGACCCGGTCACGACCACGCGTCGACCACGTGCGGCGAGCCGGGCCGCTACTTCTGCGAACCGATCGACCGGCCAGCGTCGGGCCCCGAATGCCGCTCCGGGGTGGATCACCACGGCCCCGTCGGCCATCGGCCGCAGGGCTGGAGCCGGCAGCCTGAGGTCACGCGGATCGGTCTCGGTACCGAGGCCCTCGTTGACCAGGCGGCACCAGCGCCGTACCTCGTGCTCGTCGCGCCGCCACACCGGACCCTGCACGCCGATCGCCGGGCACCGGAACGCCACCAGGACGCGCGGCTCGAGAGCGCGCAGCACCGGCTGGCTGAGTGGCCCCTTTCCGTGCAGGTCCACCGCCACGTCCACGCTCCCGCGGGCCAGGTCGAGCGGCTGCAGCCCGACGGCCGGCAGCAGGCTGTCCACGGCGTCGATCAGGTCCACCAACCCGCTCAGGGCCGGATCCGTCGCCAGGACGAGCCGGTGGTCGGGCAAGGCACGGCGTATCCCCCGCAGGGCCGGCACCGCGGTCAGCAGGTCGCCGAGTCCCAGGGCGCGCAGCACCAGGGCCACCGGAGGGGCCTCGGTCACCTCGCCGCGTCCAACGCCGTCGCCGAGCTCACCAGACCGGTGGTGGACCGCCCCTGCAGGTACGGGAGGACAACGGCGTCACCACCCCACTCCGCGAGCACAGCCGACTCCGGCAGGTCGACACCGGAGTAGTCGCCACCCTTGGCCCACACGTGTGGCCGCAGCCGCCGCAGCGCGGCTGCGGGTGTCTCCTCGTCGAAGACGAGCACTGCGTCGACGCACTCGAGCGCGAGCAGCACGGCCGTGCGGTCCGCCTCGGGCACGATCGGACGACCGGCGCCCTTGATCTCGCGCACCGACCGGTCGGAGTTGAGGCACACCACCAGCCAGTCACCCATGCTCCGGGCGGCCCGCAGGCTCTCCACGTGTCCCGCGTGCAGGAGGTCGAAGCAGCCACCCGTGGCCACCACGGTGCCGCCGGAGGCGCGCACCCCGGCCGCCAGCACGTCGGCCGGCAGGGAGGGGTCCAGCGCGCCGACCGGCGTGCCGTCCGCGGCGGTGACGTGCAGCCCGGAGGCGCCTCCGGCCGCGACGTACGCCGAGGCGGCCCCGACGGCCTGCTGCACTGCCTCGGTCACCAGCGCACCCTGGCCGAGGGAGGCCGTCACCGTCGCGGCAAAGCGGTCACCTGCCCCGCACGGGTCGACGCAGTCGACCAGCGGGGCGGGCACCACCACGGGGGTGCCGGAGCCGTGCGAGACGAGGGCGCCACGGTGTCCGAGCGTGACGGCGACGGCTCCGGCTCCCCATGCATGCGCCAGGGACGCCGCCGCCCGACCGGCCCGGCCCAGCTCGGACGACGGCCGCTCGGGGCCATCTCCGGGCGACAATGCCTTGAGCGCCTCGTCCAGGTTGGGCGTCACGAGGCGTAGCCCTGGCACCGGGACCGCCCCCCGTTGGTGGGGGTCCCAGACCACCGGGACGCTGCGCGGCAGTGCGCTGAGGGCTGCGCGTACGGCGGCGTGGGCTGCGATCCCGTGACCGTAGTCCGCGACCAGCACACAGCTCGCCTCGCGCAGTGCCTCTGCTGCCTCGGGTCGCAGGTCGCCGATGGGCCCGCTCGTCCCGGTGTCGATCCGCAGCAACGACTGGCCCGCCGAGCGCACCCTGGTCTTGACCGGGGTCGGCCCGTCGTGGCGCAGGGCGACCACGCGTACCGATGGGTGCAGTGCCGCCCGTAGACGCGCGGACCCGGTGTCGTCACCCAGAGCCGCGACGAGCGTGACCCGGTGCCCGTCGCGGGCGAGCAGGTGCGCCGCCAGTGCGGCACCTCCGGGGCGGTCGTGCTCGACCACGTCGTCGAGCACCGGCACCGGGGCGTCCGGGCACAACCGGCCGGCGCGGCCGACGAGGTCGACATCGAGCAGGGCGTCGCCGAGGACGACGACGTGCTCGTCGCGTACCGGTGTCATCGCAGGCTCCCCACCGGCACGGCGGTGTCGCCGACTGCCAGGTCGCTCCCGTCGGCGACACCCAGCTCGTCGTCCAGTGCAGCGCAGATGATGTGCAGGGCCACCAGGTGGACCTCTTGCACGGTCGACGTGAACGGCGCGTCGACGCACAGCGACTCGTGCGCCAGCTGGCACAGCGGGGTGGGACCGGGACCGGTCAGCGCCCAGACCTGCAGCCCGGCGGCCCGTGCGCGGCGGGCGGCCTCCACCACGTTGGGACTGCTGCCGCTGGTCGACAGCAGCACGACGACGTCACCGGGACGGCCGTGCGCCTCGACCTGCCGGGCGAACAGCTCCTCGCCCGGGTAGTCGTTGGCTATCGCGGTGAGGGTCGAGGTCTCGGCACTCAGGCAGAGGGCGGAGAAGGGCGGGCGGTCGTGCCGGTAGCGGCCGACCAGCTCGGCCGTCAGATGTTGAGCCTGCGCAGCGCTGCCACCGTTGCCGACGGCCAGGAGGCGGCCGCCAGCAGTGAGCACCGACGCCAGCCTGCGACCCCAGGCGGCGGCGACCGGCACGGATGGTTCGAAGGCGTCCAGCGCCGCACGCAGCACCGCCACGTGCTCGCGACCACACGGGGTGGGACTGCTCATCGGGCCACCCCCAAGGACCGCTCGTCGGTGCGGGCCAGCACACCGTCGTACACGCGCTCGGTACGTTCACAGACACGCTGCCAGCCGTAACGCGCCCGTACCCGTGCCAGCCCGGCCGCGCCATACGCCTCCCGGCCTGGCCGGTCCGCCAACAGCTCACGCAGGACGTCAGCCAGCCGGTCGGGCCGACGGGGCGGGACCAGCTCGCCGCACATGCCCGGCACCACCGTGTCCAGCAGGCCACCCACCGCCGAGCCCACGACCGGACGGGCACAGGCCATGGCTTCCAGCGGCACGATCCCGAACGGTTCGTACCACGGGACGGCCACCACGACGTCGACCGAGCGGATCAGTTTCGGCATCTGCGACCGCGACCGTGCGCCCAGCAGGTGCACGCGCTCGGCTGTGCCGTTGCGCAGGGTCAGCTCTCGCAGCCGGCAGGCCTCGGGGTCCAGGGCCAGCCCGTCTTCCCGGGGACCCCCGACCACGTACAGCTCGACGTCGGGCAGGTCGGCCAGCGCCGTGACGACGTCGGCCACGCCCTTGCGCTCCACCAGGCGTCCGACGACCAGCAACCGGCTGGGTCCGCCCTTGCGCGGCGGTCCCGGCGTGAAGAGATCGGTGTCCACCCCGCAGGGAACGATGGTGGCGCGTGCGCGGTCCATGCCCATGGCCACCAGCTCGTCGACCTCGTCACGGCAGGTGGCCACGACGTGGTCCACCGAGCGGCACAGCTGCGACTCCTGGTCGATCCGGGTCGGCGGGCTGGTGTCGCGGTCCTGCTGGTGACGGCGCTTGACCACACCGAGGGCGTGGAAGGTCTGCACCACCGGGACGTCCACGGCACGACCTGCCGACAAGGCCGCCAGCCCACTCATCCAGAAGTGGGCGTGCACCACGTCCGGCGGGTCAGCGGCCCAGCGCGTCTTCAGGTGGTCGCTCAGCTCGTCCATGTGCGGCAGCAGGTCGTCCTTCGGAATCTCGGTGGGGGGACCGGCCGGCACGTGCTCCACGACATAGCCCTCCGGCGCCACCACCCGGTGCGGCAACCTCGGGTCGTCCCGGCGGGTGGAGACGATCACGTCGTGCCCGCGCCGCGAGAGGCCGGATGCCAGCGCGGCCACGTGCACGTTCTGGCCACCCGCGTCGACGCCACCGACGGCGCCCAGGGGATTGGCGTGCTCCGACACCAGCTCGATCCTCATCAGACCTCCTCCAGCTCGGGGACACCGACTGCTGTCCCCGACCCTGCCAGCCGCGTCACGGCCGCGAGCACGTCGGCGCCCGTGACCTGGGTCAGGCACGGGTGCCCAGGCACGGGGCAGAACATGGCCCGGCTGTCGCGGCAGGGCGCCTCCTGGTCGCCGAGGAGCTCCACCGGCACCCCGTACGGCGCCCAGCGCAGTGCCGGCACGGTCGGGGCGAACAGGGAGACCACCGGTGTGCCCACCGCTGCGGCCAGGTGAGCGGGACCCGTGTTGCCCGCCACCAGAACCGAGGCACCACCCAGCACCGCGGCCAATTCGCCCAGATCGGTCCGTCCACCGAGATCAGTGCCGCCACCAGCGGCCACCTCCCCGGTCAGGTCGGTGTCGTCAGCCGTGCCGGTGACCAGCACCCGCCAACCGGCACCCACGAGCAGCCGGACCGCCTCCGCGTGGCGCCACGCCGGCCAGGCACGCGCAGGCGCCGACGTGCCGGGATGCACCACGACGTACGGGTAGTCGCCGGTGAGGTGCGACACGTCGGGCAACGGGTCGCGCACCCGCAGCCGCCCACCGTCACTGTCCGGCAGCTCGAATCCGGCGGCGGACGCGAGCGACAGCGCACGTTCCGGCTCCGGAAGGTCGTCGCTGACCCGGTGGCGCAGGTCGAGCAACGACCCGGGGTAGTCGTCGCTGATGGCGCCCACCCATCCGACCCCCGCCCAGCGCAGCAGCAACGCGGTGGGCAGCGCCGACTGGTGGAAGGAGGTGAGCACCAAGGCCTCGTCGAACGCGCCGGCCGCCAGCTGTTGCACCAGCCCGTCGGTGTCGGCGCGGTCCACAGCAGGCGGGTTCGGGTCGATCCACGGGCAGCGCCAGACCATGACCTCGTCGACGCCTGGCAGCAGCCGGGCGGCCGGCGCCCCGTGCGGACCCGCCAGCACGGTGACGTGGTCGGACCCGAGCGCCACCGCCCGTACCGCCGGGCCCGCGAGCAGCACGTCGCCGAGGTTGTCCAGCCGCACGCACAGCACCCGGCGGCTCACCAGCGACCGTCCAGCACTGCCTGCACCGCAGCGGCGAGGCTGGGGTACACCTGCTCGGCCGCCACGACCTCTGCCGGTCGCGTCGTCGACGTCGGCACCAGGATGCCGACGGCACCGGCGGCGGCCGCCGCCTCGACGTCGGAGCCGATGTCCCCGATCAGGACGCACCGGTCGGGAGCCACACCCAGCTGGGTGCACGCCTCGGTGACCATGCCCGGAGCGGGTTTGCGACAGCCGCACCCTGCGTCCCGGCTGTGCCGACAGACCTGCCAGACGTCGAACGGGCCGAGGAGTCGTTCCACCTGCGCGTTGACCGCATCGACCTCGGCGTCGGTCAGCAGGCCCGAGCCGACTCCTGACTGGTTGGTGACGACACCGGTACGGATGCCCTGCGCCCGCAGCCGGTCCAGAAGCTGCTCGGCCCCGGCGAATGGCCGCACCGCAGCGGCGTCCCCGTTGTAGGGGACGTCGTGCACGAGGGTCCCGTCGCGGTCGAACAGGACGAGGTCGGGCGACCCGCGCCACGGCACGGCACGGCGGTGACGCCACACCCCGACCGCGGTGTGCCAGGTCGCTGCCGGCGGGATGGCGACGCTGGTGAGCACCATCCTGCGCACTTCGGCACTGTCACGAGGGCCCGGCAGGATGCGGGCCGCAGCGAGGTCCACGGTGCCGGCGAGCCATCCCAGCGCTGCCACGTACGCGGCCCGCTTGCGCCCACTCGCAGCCAGGGCGAGCGCTGCTGCACCCGCCACCGTCGTCGCGAGATGGCGTGGCCGTCGTCCCCGGACGGCGCGGGTGCGGGCATGCCAGTCTCGCCCGTGCAGGCGGCGCATCAGCACGTCGTCCGCGTTGCCTGCCTGGGTGCGCAGGCTGACCCGGCCGTCGACCGGACGGACCGGGTGGGTCACCGTGCGGCTGCCGCGTACCAGCCGCCCGGCAGCGGCCTGGACGCGCAGGGCCAGGTCGGCGTCCTCACGGAACGCCCGTGGAAACCGCGGGTCGAACCCCCCGACCCGGGACAGCGCCGCTCGCCGGTACGTCATGTCGGCGGTGATCCACTGCGCGTCGGCCAGACCCGCCGTGACCCGCTCCCAGTCGGTCGGCCGGCGCCAGTGGGGCAGCGGCACCTGCACGCGTCCCTGGCTCCCGGCGACCCCGTCGGGCACGGTGGCCAGGTCCCGCTCGAGTGCGGCGAACCAGTCCTCCTCGGGCAGCACGTCGTCGTCCAGGAAGCTCACCCACGTCGTCCGTGCGTGCCGCCACCCGACGTTGCGCGCGGCTGCCGGCCCCCGGCCACCGGAGCGCACTTCCGTGACCGGCAGCAGGCCCTGCGTCGGCAGCAGACGGCCCAGCTCGCGGGGGGCGGGCCGGTCGTCCACCACGACGACGGCGGCGGGACGGGGACCGGGAGCGGCGGCCAACCTGTCGAGCAGGAACCGCAGGCTGGAGCGCCCGACGGTGGGGACGACGACTGTGGTGTCCAGCGTGGCAGGCTCCGCCGCGTTCATGCGGCAACCGGTCGCCGGAGCACGAACGGTCCGATCGCCAGCAGGTCGACCGGGGCGGAGCCGAAGCACTCGAGGGCGTCTCGAGGGTCGTCGACCATCGGTCGCCCCGAGGTGTTCAGACTCGTGTTGACCACGACCGGAAGCCCTGTCTGCCGCTCGAACGACGCCAGCATCCGATCCAGCAGCGGTTCGTCGACGGGGTCGACCGTCTGGGCCCGCGAGGTGCCGTCCACGTGCACCACCGCAGGGATCCGATCCCACCAGGCGGGATCGATCTCGTGCACGAAGAGCATGTACGGGGAGCGTGCGGGGCCGCTGGTGAAGACGTCGGTCATGCGGTCCAGGCGCACCATCGGAGCCACCGGACGGAACTGCTCACGGCCCTTGACCTCGTTCAGCCGCTCCAGGTTGGCTGCATGGCCGGGGTGGGCCAGCAACGAGCGACGTCCGAGGGCGCGGGGTCCGAACTCGCTGCGGCCCTGGAACCACGCCACGACGCCGTTGTCCGCCAGACACCCGGCGACGGTCTCGGCCACGTCGTCCGGCCGTTCGTAGGGCAGCCGGGCCCGGCGCAGCCAACCTTCGATCTCGTCCTCGTTCCACCCCCGGCCGAGATCGGCACCGGGCATGGGTGCCGTGACGTCACCGAGCTCTCGGGCCACGTGCAGCGCGCCACCGAGGGCCGTACCGGCGTCCCCGGAGGCGGGCTGCACCCAGACGTCGCGGTACGGACCCTCGGCGAGGAGGCGACTGTTGGCGACACAGTTGAGCGCCACCCCGCCGGCCATGGTGAGCACGTCGTTCCCGGTCCGGCGCTGCTGCCAGCGCGCGAGCTCGAGCAGCACCTCCTCCAGCCGCTGCTGCACGCTGGCCGCGAGGTCGGCGTGGTCCTGTGACCACGGCTCGTCGGCGGCGCGCCGTTTCACCAGGGAGTCCCACTCGACCTGATCGGTGCGGAAGCCACCGTCTCCGGTGCTGCGCACGGCGTCTCGCAGCTCAGCGAAGCGTGGTCGACCGTAGGAGGCCAGCGCCATGACCTTGTACTCGTCGCTGCTGCGCAGGAAGCCGAGGTGCTCGGTGACGTCCTCGTAGAGCAGCCCCAGGGAGTGCGGCAGCTGCTGACTGGCCAGCACCTCGAGTCGGCCGCCGCTGTAACTGCCGGAGAGGTGGCTCGCGGACTCCCCCCGGCCGTCGAGCACGAGCACGTCACAGTCCCCGTGCGGGGCGGCCAACCCGGCGGAGGCGGCGTGTGCGACGTGGTGCGGCACGCACCGCACGACGGCCGGATCCAGACCCGGAAGTGCGGTCGCGAGGAAGCCAGGAGCCTGTCGGGCGTAGGTCACCCGGAGGTGGTCCCAGGGGTCGTCGAGACCCATCTGGTCGGCCGGTCGTGCCAGGTCCGGGTCGAATGAGTACGCGACGGCGTCGAGGTCGCAGGCACTGATCCCGGCATGTTCGAGACACCACCTGGCGGACAGCTCGGGCAGCTCCCAGGTCGAGAAGGGGACCGGACGCTTTCCGTGCTTGCGCCGGCTGAAGCGCTCCTCCTCCGCAGCGGCCACGGTCACCCCGTCGACGACGAGCGCCGCCGCGGGGTCGTGGAAGACGGCGTTGATGCCGAGGACCTTCACTCCCACCTCCGCCTCGAGGACCACGAGCGGACCCTGAGAACAAGCCGTGCCCACTTCTCCCGTCGGCAAACCCGCCCCGGCACGAGCAGCGCCTTGCGGTTGGTAGCGCCTGCATGTTCGTGAGGCATGAAACCGACAAGGCGGGGCACGGGCGGTCATGCACGTCTCCGTCCTCGGCACCGGTTACCTGGGCGCCACCCATGCCGCGTGCCTGGCGGCGTTGGGTCACCGCGTGCACGGAGTGGACGTCGATCCCGCCCGCATCGAGCTGTTGGCGAGCGGGCGGGCACCGTTTCACGAGCCCCGCCTCGACGCGCTGCTGCGCGACGGTGTCGCCTCGGGCATGCTGAGCTTCGGGGTGGACCTCTCCGCCGTCGCGGAGGCCGACGTCCACTTCATCTGTGTCGGGACCCCGCAGTGCGCCGGTGGGTCCGGGCAGGCCGACCTGTCCTCCCTGTGGCAGCTGGCCCACGAGCTCGCCGCCGAGCTGCACCGCGACTGCCTGGTCGTCGGCAAGTCGACCGTGCCGGTCGGTACCGCTGCGCGCCTGCGTCAGCTGCTGCAGCGGTTTGCTCCCGCCGGCGCGGGGGTCGAGGTGGCGTGGAACCCGGAGTTCCTGCGTGAGGGCCACGCGGTGGCCGACTCGCTTCGACCGGACCGGCTGGTCCTCGGGGTGGACACCGACACCGCCGACCAGCTGCTGCGAGACCTGTACCGACCGCTGCTCACCGCCGGGGTACCGGTCGTACGGACCGACCCGGCCACCGCCGAGCTGGCCAAGGTGTCGGCCAACGTGATGCTGGCCAGCCGGTTGTCGCTGGTGAACGTGCTGGCCGAGGTGTGCGAGGCCGCCGGAGCCGACGTGTCCGACCTCGTGACGATCCTTGGTCACGACCCCCGGATCGGGTCGTCCTTCCTCGTGCCGGGGCTCGGGTACGGCGGCGGCTGCCTGCCCAAGGACACGCGGGCCTTCGTCGCCCGAGCCCGTGAGCTCGGTGTGGGCGGACCGGCCCGCCTGCTCGAACAGGTCGACACCGTCAACCGCCACCAACGCACTCGTACCGTCGACCTCGCCGTGCACATGCTCGGCGGTGAGATCCGCGGGGCAGCCGTCACGGTGCTCGGGGCTGCCTTCAAGGCGGGGTCGGACGACGTGCGGGACTCCCCTGCTCTGGATGTCGCCGCCACCCTGCACCGACGCGGCGCCGACGTCGTGGTGTACGACCCGAGGGCCTGCGACGGTGCCCGGCGAGTGCATCCGGAGCTGCGGTACGCCACCGACGCGGTCAGTGCGTGCCAGGGCAGTGAGCTGCTGTTGGTGCTGACCGAGTGGGAAGAGTTTCGCGGCCTCGACCCGGTCTCGCTCGCGCAGACCGTCGCCGTTGCGCGGGTCCTCGACGGGCGGCTGGTGCTCGACCCGGCGAAGTGGGAGCAAGCGGGTTGGCAGCTGTGCGCGCTCGGGCGCACGAGCGGCGAGGGCAGGAGTTGAGGTGCGCATCCTGCTCTGGCACGTGCACGGTTCCTGGACGACCTCGTTCGTGCAGGGCGGTCACGACTACCTGGTCCCGGTGCTGCCGGACCGGGGTCCTGACGGGCTGGGCAGGGCCCGCTCGTGGACCTGGCCGGACTCCGTCGTCGAGGTGTCACCCGAGCAGCTCGGCGATGAGCCTCCCGACGTGGTGGTGCTGCAGCGGCCTCACGATCTCGAGCTGGTGCAGCGCTGGACGGGTCTGCGGGCGGGCCCTGACCTGCCGGCTGTCTTCCTCGAGCACAACACGCCGGTGGGCGACGTCCCGCTGACGCGGCACCCGATGGCCGAGCGCACCGACGTGCCGGTGGTCCACGTGACTCACCTGAACGCCCTGCTCTGGGACGGTGGTGCCGCGCCGGTCACGGTGATCGAGCACGGCGTCGTCGATCCAGGCCTGCTCTGGACCGGCGATCTGCCGCGCGCCGCCGTGGTCACCAACGACCCGGTCCGGCGCATGCGCTACGTCGGGGCAGACCTGCTCCCTCGCTTCGCGCGGGTGGCGCCGCTGGACGTCTTCGGCATGCGTGTCGACCTGCTGCCGGAGGCACTGCGCCTGGGTCACGACCGGCTCTGTCCGCACGAGGACCTGGACCAGGAGCAGATGCACGCCGAGGTCGCACGTCGGCGGGTCTATCTGCACACCACGCGCTGGACCTCCTTGGGGCTGTCGCTCCTCGAGGCGATGCACCTGGGACTCCCGGTGGTCGTCCTGGCCACGACCGAGGCGGCGCGGGCGGTGCCGCCATCGGCAGGTGTGCTCTCAGCAGACATCGACGAGCTCGTCCGCGGGCTTCGCAGCCTGATTGCCGACCAGGACCGTGCCCGGGAGGCCGGCCTGGCCGCCAGGGCGGCCGCGCTCGAGCGCTACGGCCTCAAGCGCTTCCTGGAGGACTGGAACCACCAGCTCGAGCGGGTTTCCCGCTGATTTCTTCACCATGACGAGGAGGACCACGTGAGCACGCATGACGAGCAGGACATGACCGGCCGGGTGGTGCTGGTGACCGGCGGGGGCAGCGGTCTCGGACGCGCCACCTGCGTGCGTCTGGCCGGCGCCGGTGCGACAGTGCTGGTGGCCGATGTCGCCGACGACGGGGCCCAGACCACCGTGAGGGGGATCCGAGCGCACGGTGGTGACGCCCGGCCGTTGCATCTGGACGTCACCGACTCCTCCGCGGTCGACGACGTGCTCGCCGCTGCGTTCGCTGAGCACGGCACGCACGTGGACTGCCTGGTCAACAACGCCGGTACCGACCGAGGTGCGGATGTCATCGACGTGACCGACGAGCAGTGGCGCTCGGTCTTCGGTGTCAACGTGGACGGGCCGATGTACACCAGCCGCGCCTTCGTGCGCCACGTGCTCGCCCAGGGGCCGCGCGACACTCCTGCCGACATCATCAGCGTCGTTTCCATCTCGGCCCTGACGGTGGGCTCCGGCGCCGCCGCATACAACTCCTCGAAGGCTGCATTGCTGAAACTGACCGAGGTGCTGCAGACCGAAGCCCGCGAGCACGGCTGGCCGATACGGGTGTGCGCACTCAGTCCGAGCGCGATGAACACGCCCATGATGGATCAGTGGAACCTGCCGGCGGAGAAGATGATGGACCCCGCCGGCGTCGCCTCCCTGATCCACCGGGCCGTCACCCTGCCGCCGACGATGGTGCTGCAGAGCATGGTCGTCACCGGCCGCACGGAGTACTACCCACGTTGAGTGATCCGTTCACTCAGGCCGTCGTGGTTCGCTCAGGCCGTCGTGGTACGGCTGCGGGTGGTGGCCACGCCCAAGGCGATCATGCCCAGGCCAAGCCCGAGGTGCAGCCAGTTGTCTGCGTCGTTCAGAGGAACGAAGTTGGCGTCGCTGCCCAGATCGATGACCAGCCCGTAGACCCACAGCACCAAGGGTTGCCCTCAGGCCCGTCGACGTACCTCGCCTTCCACCCGGTAGGCCAGTCGCTGCAGCGTCTCGACGTTGCGCCAGTCCAGGAGTGCACTGCGGAGCACTCCTGGCACCAGGAGCCCGGGACCGGAGACAGCGTCCTCCGTGATCGTCACCACGGTGCCGGAGCCCTGCTCCTCCAGCTCGATGCGGATCCGTGCCTCGCCGGCCGGCCAACCGCGGGCCCGCATCTGCAGCATCCTGTTGGGAGTCATCTCCTCCGCCGCGGTGTGGTCGTCCAACAACAGCGGCCAGCTCCCCACGGAGTGCTGGATGCGGGTGCCCGGTTGCGGCCAGTGTTCGTCCACGTCCCGAATCCGGGAGGCTCCCACCACCCAGGACGCGAACGTCCAACCGTCGCTCAGGACAGCGAAGACATCCTCCGGTGCAGCCGGGATCGTTCGTGACGTCACACTCATGAGGTCAGGAAACCACCCGGACGGGTCTGCTGCCATCCGACCACGCGCTCGACGGACGTCAGGGCAGCTTCCGGCTGCCGACAGGGCCTCGGCGGACCAGCCGCGCCAGCTGCTGACCGACCGACCGTGGCCGCAGTGCCGGGCTTGGGGTCCCCGCCGCTTCGGCCATGCCGCCGACGGCCTCGGCGAGGACGTCGCGGGCGTCGACCCGCGGACGCCATCCGAGCTCGTCGTGGGCACGGCAGCTGTCCAGCAGCGGCACCGCGAAGGCCAGGTCGATCCAACCGGGATCGAGCGACTGCAGCCGTGCCCGCCATGTCAGCGACGTCAGGGTCCGCAGCGCGGCGGCCGGGACGTGGAGCGCAGCCGCCCCCAGAGCCTCGGCCATGTCCTCGCGGGTCAGTGGTGGTTCGGCCGCCAGGTTGAACGCGCCGGTGGCTCGCCGATCGAGCACCCGCACGATCGCGTCGGCCACGTCGTCGGGGTGCACGCACTGCGTCATGATCCTGCGGTCCAGCGGCAGGAACGGCAGCAGCCTGACCGCTGCTGCCGGGACGAATGCTGGAACCCCGTAGCGCAGCAGAGCACTGCCGGCGTCGCGTTGCAGCACCAGCCCGGGGCGGATCCGAGCAACGGCCATGCCATGCGTGCTGCGGCCGACGTGCGCGTCCAGCAGGCGCTCCGCGGCAACCTTGTGCCGGCTGTAGGCGAGTGTCGTGATCCCGTTGGTGGGCCACGACTCGTCCACGCGTCGGTCATCGGGGCCGGGTGAGTAGGCACCGAGCGACGACATGTGCACCAGGTGACCGACACCGGCCGTATCCGCAGCCTGCAGCACCGCGCGGGTGCCACCTACTCCCACGCGCTCCAGGTAGTCGGTGTCGCGAGAGGGTTGGAACCCCCAGGCGAGGTGGACGACGGCGTCAGCGGCGGCCAGCACCGGAGCCAGCGCTTCGGCTGCACCCGGATCGGCCAGGTCGAGTGCCACCCAGTCGGCGCAGTCGTACGGTGGGACGCCGTCCGGCGGCCGCCGGCAGATGCCGATGATGTCGTGCTCCGCGTCCCCGGCAGCGAACGCACGGAGCAGAGCAGTACCGATGTTGCCGCTGGCTCCGGTGACGACGATGCGCATGACACCCGGTACCCACGGACCGGGCCGCCCATGCGCTGAACGTTAGGTCCGCCGCGAATGGGTACTGGGCCGGTACAGAGCACACACCAACGGCACGACTGCCCAGTGCCCCCACCGGAGGACAGAGATGACGCAGCAGTGGGATGACCCCACCGGACCCTCGGGCCCCGGCCCGTACACCGCCAGACCCTCTGCAGGGTCACCCGGCACGCCCGGGCCCCCTGTCAGCGGTGGCCAGAGCACCACTGACCAGGCCAAGGACGAGGCCCGCGACGTTGCCGGCACCGCTCAGGAGCAGAGCGGCCAGGTTGCCAGCAGCGTGCGGGAGCAAGGATCACGCGTCGCCTCCGAGGCCAGCAGCCAGGCCCGCGACCTTCTTGATGAGGCACGTCAGCAGGTCGGTGAGCAGGCAGGTGTCCAGCAGCAGCGCGCCGCCGAAGGGCTGCGCTCGCTGGCAGCTGAGCTGGACACGATGGCCTCCGCGACCGACTCTCCCGGCGTGGGCACCGACTTGACTCGCCAGGCCTCCCAGCGGGTCAGCCGAGTCGCCGACTGGCTCGAAGCCACGGACGGCGCCGGACTGCTCGACGACGTCCGTGGTTACGCCCGCCGCAACCCCGGCACCTTCGTGCTCGGCGCGGCGGCGGCCGGATTGCTCGCCGGACGACTCACCCGAGGTGTCCAGGCTGCCGGCAGCGACGAACGGCCCACCGGCACGCCGTCACCCGGCGGAGCCGCCCTTCCGGCAGCGCCGATCCAACCCCCGGCGGGTAGCGTCCCGCCTCCGCCGCCGCGTCCGTACGCCGCACCGGTGGATGCAGGCCCCCCGGCGGGTGCTGTCCCGCCGCCTGGTGCCGTCCCGCCACCCGGTGCCGTCCCGCCGCCGGGTGGCCCTCTGGGCGGACCGGGCAGCGTCGAAGGGAGACCGCTGTGACGACATCTCCAGGAGGCCAGACCGGACCCGATCCGCGAGTGGCGTCGGGTCCTGCGCCTGCCGGCGCAACCGGCGGGGCGTACGCCGGGGACACCGGGGGCGGCGCAACAGCCGACGACAGTCACTACGGCGCGGGCGCCCAGTCGGGAGCGCCCACAGCCGCGGCCACCGATTCCGACCACCGTGACCCCTCGCAGGTGTCGGTCGGCCAGTTGATGGGCGAGATCAGCAACGACCTGTCCACTCTCATGCGCCAGGAGCTGCAGCTGGCCAAGGCAGAGCTCACCGTGGAGGCGAAGAAGGCAGGCCCGGCAGCCGGCATGCTCGCCGGCGCAGGGTACGCCGGGCACCTGCTCGTGCTGTTCGTGTCGCTGGCGGTGTGGGGGTTCTTGTCAGGCCCGATGGGTTGGGGCTGGTCCGCCGTCGTGGTCGCAGCCTTCTGGGCCGTCGTCGCTGCAGTCCTCGCAGCCCAGGGCCGCAGCAAGCTCCGCCAGGTCAACCCGAAGCCGGAGAAGACCGTCGAGACCATCCAAGAGATTCCCGCCGCCCTCAAGGGCCAGGCGGGCTCGCACCGCTGAGGAGACACGATGACCACGAACCCCGACCAGATCAGGGCAGAGATCGAGCAGACGCGGGCGTCGCTGAGCCAGGACGTCGACGCGCTGAACCAGAAGGTCAACCCACGCTTCGCCGTGGAGCGTGGCAAGAACCGGGTGCGAGACCGCTTCTCCGACGCCCGCGACAAGGTGATGGGCACGACGTCCTCGGCGACGACGTCCTCGGCGACGTCGTCCATGTCCGACGTGACCGACGCCGCCCAGCAGGCACCCACCATGATGCGTCAGCACACTCAGGGCAGTCCGTTGACCGCAGGTGCGATCGCCTTCGGCCTCGGCTACCTCGTGTCGGCGCTGGTGCCTGCCAGCCAGGCCGAGCAGCAGGCGGCCGACCAGCTCAAGCAGCAGGCGGACGAGCTCAGCGAGCCACTGAAGGAGCATGCCAAGCAGATGGCGCAGGAGGCCTCAGGACCGCTCGCGGAGAGGGCGCAGGAGGCCGCAGAATCGGTACGTCTCACCGCTCAGGACGCTGCGGAGCAGGTGAAGGACGACGCCCAGGCGGCGAAGTCCACGGTCACCGACCAGGCCAAGGGGTCGGCACAACAGGTACGCAGCGACGGCGGCTGATCACGACGGCTCGGGGCCGCATGGGTCAGCAGCGCGGCCAAGTGCTTCTTCCCAGAAAGGTGGTTCATGTTCCTGCACACCCAGTTGTTGATCAACGAGATCGCGGTCGACGAGCCGGATCCTGCCGCGGCGAACGCATTGCAGGAGGGTCTTGGGCGGCCAGTTCGGCGAGATGCGCACGATGATGCAGTACTTTTCCAGAGCTTCAACTTCCGCGGTGACTCCACGGCCAAGCCCTGTAAGGATCTGCTGTACGGCATCGGCACCGAGGAGATCGGACACGTCGAGCTGATCGCCACGACCATCTCGCAGTTGCTGGACGGTTCGCCTGCGTACCAGGGCAAGAAGAAGGATCCCGTCGACAAACCAGGCGCGAAGGGGGCGACGCCGCTGAGCATCGCGCTCGAGTCGACGGGTCGCCTGCAGAAGTGCCGCATCTACGAGATGACCGGCAACAAGACCGCGCACTCGACGACCGCCTACCTGATCGTGCGGGACCAGGCGCACGAGAACGCCTACGCCAAGGCGCTGGAGAGCCTCGGCGTCAACTGGGGCGCCACGCTGCCCATTCCGAAGACCAGCGCCGAACGGTTCCCCGAGGTCAAGAAGCTGCTTGATCAGGGTCTGCAGAGCCTGCAGTACACCTTCAGCGCTGACGACAAGAGCGAGGCGGCCAAGCTGTTCCGTGGCGCCTCACCGTCCGGTGACGGCACGGAGCTGACCACCGCTGTGATGCCCGAAGGGTCGCCGATGACCATGGCACCCGAGCGCCGCGAGGAGTTCTCTCCCGGCCTGGACCCGGAGCTGCTCGCCCTGATCCAGGCCACGGCAGAGGTCGAGATCTCGGCCGCCGGCAAGCCAAGCAGCTAATCCCTCGGATAGCTGGGGGTCTGCTGCCGGAGGGGGCCGGAATCGACTCCTTCGGCACAGTTTTCTCCTCCTCTAGCCTTGGCACTCTCGACCACAGAGTGCTAACCTCCACCCGTCGCGGCACCCGATGGGTGGCGCGACAACGAGCCACAGAACCCCGGTCCGCCAGGGTGGCGGCCGTGGCACGAGGAGGTGGTGGTTGTGGCCCTGACCTTTGACCCCTTCCGCGAGATCGACCGGTTGGCCGGCCAGCTGCTCGGTCCCACATCCGCTGAGGCCCGCGGACCTCGGTGGATGCCGATGGACCTGTACCGCTCGGGCGACCACTACGTCGTCAACGTCGACCTTCCCGGCGTCGACCCCGGTTCCATCGACCTCGATGTCGATGGGAACACGCTCACCGTTCGCGCCGAGCGGACCCCGGGCACCGAAGAGTCCGCGCAGTGGCTGGCGCAGGAGCGTCCACGCGGTTCCTTCATGCGCCAGCTCAACCTCGGTGACGGACTGGATGTCGAGGGGATCCACGCCAGGTACGAGAACGGCGTGCTGTCCCTCACCATCCCTGTGGCCGAACGGGCCCGACCCCGCAAGATCGAGGTCCAGGCCGGTGGTGGACAGAGCGACCAGCCGATCCAGGGCGAGGTGACGTCCAGCAGCAGCTCGACCAGCTGAGGTAGCTGCGGCGGGTGCGGCCCGGTCGGCGTGAGCCGGCCGGGCCGCGTCGACCCCTGGCCTGGCACGGCATCGCAGCCGCGGTCCGCCGGACTGATGGCAACAGGCACCGTGGCATCCCGAGCAGGGCATGTCGACTCCCGATGCGTTGCGTCCGAAGTTTGTCAGCAGGCATAGACAACCGGATTCAGGTCGTCGTTCTCGAGCTGGTCTCCCTTCGTGAGGGTGTCGAGGTAGTCGTCGCCGAGGACCTGGACGTCGCGGCGGCCGTTGAAGCGGGCGTCGGCGGGCATGAACGCGGTGGTCATCGCGCGTCGCCGCCCGGGCGTCATATTCGCGCCCGCACCGTGGATCGTGTGCCCGTTGTGAAACGAGCACCCGCCGGCGCGCAGCGGACTGGGGAACGGCCGTGCCGCCGCCTCCGGGTGTGCGGCAAAGAGCGCGCCGAGTGCTGGCCCAAGATCGCCAACAGCGGTGAGCCTGCGTTGGTGGCTGCCCGGTATGAAGTAGAGGCAGCCGTTCTCCAGTGTCGAGTCGTCGAGCGCGACCCAGAGGGTGCAGGCGTGGGGCGAGGTAAAGCTCCACCACGGGATGTCGAGGTGATACTGCGTCGGCGCACCGTACGGCTCCTTGACGAGCGCCTGGTCGAGATACAGCCGGACTCCGTCCACACCCTCAAGTTCTGATACCAGCCGGCCGATGTCCTCGTTCTGGATCAGGTGCTGAACGGCTGGGCTCGTGCGGCGAAGGTGCATGCGTTGGGTGAACACCATCTCGCTGTTCCTCCCGGACTGCTCCAGGCGGACCTGAGCCGAGGCGGCTTCCACTACGTCGCGCCAGTGCGCGAGCTCCTCAGTGGTCAGGAAGTCCTCGACGACCAAGAACCCGTTGTTGCGGTAGTCCTCGATCTCCTGCTCTGTAAAGCTGCTACGCATGGCCTTCTCCAGACGTCGTGGGCACTGGCCGAAAACGCTGCCAGGACGACCGGGCAGCGTCCACGCCCGGACGGGTTGTTCTTATTCGAGATCCTGCTACCTGACTGTCTGGCCGGCGACGTCGCGGCTACCATGGTCGAACATATGAGACCGGCGACGCCGTACCCAGACATCCTGAACCTGCTCACCGGACACGAGCGTCGCGACGTCACCTGGTGCTGGCGTCCACACGGCACGCCGGCTCCCCTGCTCATCCATACACGCAGCGGTCATGGGTTGCTGAGGATCACCGGAGGCGACGACGAGCACACGATCTCGGCAGGGGACTCCGTCTTGTGGGCTGCGGGAGCACGCCAAGACTTCGGCTGCCACCGCAGCGGCGAACCGTGGGAGATCGTCTGGGCGCACTTTCGTCCCCGGGAGCACTGGCAGCACTGGCTAGGGTGGCCCATCCTCGACGCGGGCGTGTCATGGATCCCCAAGCCACAGGCACAACTGCGGGCACGTATCGACGAATCGCTGCTAGAGATGGACGCGACGCAGCACAGCCACTTACCGCGTAGTGCCGACTTCGCGCTGAACGCCCTCGAGCGGGCCATGCTCTGGCTCGATGCCGCCAGCCCCGGAACCCAGCAGCTCGATGACCGCCTTCACGAAGCCGTACTCTTCATCGCGCGCCACCTCGCCGGACCGCTCAGCGTTCGGGAGATCGCCGAGGCCGTGCAACTCTCGCCCTCGCGGCTCAGCCACCTGTTCAAGGACCAACTCGGAACCTCGCCCGCACGCTTCGTCGAGCTGCGACGGATCGAACGTGCGCAGACCCTGCTCGAGTCGACCTCCATGCCCATCGGCGCCATCGCACGAGCTACCGGCTTCAACAGCCAGCTCTACCTCGCGACCCGGTTCAAGGTGCTCACACACATGAGCCCGACCGACTGGCGCCGACGAGCGTGCCAGCAACACGACACCCCGTGACCCGAAGCGCGGGGGTCCACGCCGTACCGAGGGGGATCGCGGCAGGCGTACACAAGACTTTGGCGCTCGCCGTCGAGGCTTGCCTTGCCCTGCGCGAGGCCACCGAGATCAACGCTGCCCGACACGCTCCACGCCCTGCCGCGCGTGGGGTGACGATGCCGGTGCGACTCGTCCCGCGACGTGTACGTTGTGGTTCCTGGCGGGGACGCAGAGGATTAGCCTGGGTCAAGATTTGGCGAGGGCGAGGGCGAGGTTATCGTCACGCGGGACGCAGCGTTTGGTGACTACGACGTTGCGGTGCTGCCCTCCTGAGTGATCAGGGTGTCGAGGCCCCAGGAGGTCACCTCGTCGCAGGCCAGGCGGATGGTGCCACTGTCCTCGTCGACACGGGCCCGGCCCCGGACGATGAATGCCCAGGGTGACCACGCCGGGCCGGGGGCGAGGCCGTCGATGACCACGGCGGCTCGACCGGAGGCCCGGACGTGGCCGGCGCGCCTGGTGCGTGGCACGGCCCTGCCGCCCAGGACGAGTTCGTCCGCGGCCGGGTCGAACGACCACCCGCCTGGCACCACGTGAGGCGTCCCGCTGGCGTCGACGGTGGCGATCCGGGCCAGCGACCGGGGCGGGTCGGTCAAGAAGCGTCGCTCCAGGTCGGACAGTTGCGAGCGCGCCACGTCACAGGACCACGGGTCGGGCGGCACGACGGACCGCGACGAACCAGACGACGCCGGCGACGACGTGCATGAGTGCGAGCCCGGACGCCGTCCCCGCCGCGGCGCTCACGGTGAACGGCATCACGACCGTCGCCACGCCGATCACCAGGCCCCCAAGGGCCAGTGCACGCCAGGCAGCCGGCCCCCAGCGGCGCAACGGCAGAAGCAGCAGGGTCGCGAGCAGTAGGGGCACGACGGTCATCACGACCACGGATCCCGCACCGACCGTGATGGCCTGGTCGGTGCTCTGAGGCTGGACGACCATGTCGGCGCCGGCGAGTCGAGCCACCGCGAGGACGCCGAGGTTGGTGGCCGCAGCGACGGCCGTGCTGGTCAGCCCGGCCTGCCATGCCCGCCTGAGCGTCGTGGACGGCGCGGTCGCGCCGGTCGCCGAGGGGATGGACACGTTCGACATGATGGACCTCCTAGATGGTTGATGTAGCCAAGCAAAAATAAAGGCTTCCACCATTTACTTGGTCTTGTCAACAGTTATGTAGGTCTATTAGTGTGGCGAGCATGCCGCCCAGGGCCACCAAAGCCACGCTCACCGAGGCCCACGACCTCAGCCGAAGGCTCTTGCAGGTCGCCGAGCGAGCCAGGGCCGACTTCGCCGACGTGGTCGCCGAGCTCGGGCTCACCCCGGTGCAGGCACGAGCGGTGCTCTGGCTCGATCAGCCGTCGGCGATGCGGGCGCTCGCCGGCCACCTGGCCTGCGACGCGTCCAACGTGACCGGGCTCGCGGACCGGCTGGAACAACTCGGCGTGGTCGAGCGAGTCCCTGGTGAGGACCGGCGGGTGACGCTGCTGCAGCTGACGCGCGAGGGCGCCGCTCTGCACGCCGAACTAGCCGACCGCGTCGCTCAGCGGTCAACGGTCACGGCGCGGCTCACCAGCCCAGAGCGCCAGCGGCTGGCAGTGCTCCTCGACAAGCTCCTCGACCAGCCAGGCTAGACGGGATGCACCCTGGGCCGGTGATGCTTGCCATGGGGCGGGTGACCGTCGAGGAGCTGTGACGGGTGCGGCCGCACCGCGTCCAGGTGCGCGGCGAGTCGGCTGCGCGGATCAGGCCGCGGGCGGGAGGGCACCGACACGGTGTCGCCGCCGTATCCGTTCTCGCTGTCGCGTCCCTCGATGACCACATCGACTGTCCCATCCGGGATGTTCACCCCCGTCTGGGTGCGCGTAAGGGCTGCTCGGTGTGCCGTCGTAGTGGGCGGTCGTAAAGAATCGGCCGGCCTCGTCGGAACCTCATCTCGGCGCTCAAATCGGCGCTGCTCCCGCTGGCAGATGCAAGGCCCGCCACCACCCCGGCCGGACAGGTCTGCATCTGGACCTCGAAGGCAACACGTCTGCACAGGTCCTGACCGAAACGGCGCGGGTGACCGGCGGGACCACCCCGCCACCACCATGGTGAACAGATGACGACTGCACCACCGCGTCGGGCCACACCGCCTCGATCGCGGCCGGGAGCCCGGTGAGGCCGTTGGGGACCACGATGAGGACATCCTCGACGCCACGGGCCTTGCGGTCATTCACCACTCGCAGCCAGAAGCTTGCGCCCTTGGTGTGCTACCCAGGGCCCAGGACTTCCTTCTTGCCGTCGACACCGACACCGACCGCCAGGTGAGCGGCCTTGTTTTTTTGCCGTGCCGGAGTCACGGACCTTGCACACGATCGCGTCCAGGAAGATCACCGGCCAGACCCGGTCCAGCGGCCGCGACTGCCACTCCTGGGCCTCGCAGAGGACGGCGTCGGTGATCCTGGAGATCAGGTCTGAGCAGACGTTGATGTCGTAGATTCGCCCAGCTGGCCCGGATGTCACGGGTGCTCACACCGTGGGCGTAGAGGCCGAGGACGATCTTGTCGATGCCGTCCAGGCGCCGTTGCCCCTTGCGCACGATCCTCGGCTCGTGTGCGCGCGGTCGCGTGCGGCGTGAAGGGTCGATCCTGCCAGCCTCGGTCAGCCCCCGCTTCGACGAGTACCGATGCGGCTGTTGCCCGACCCCAGCCCCGGCCGGGTCCCCGCTCTCGTAGCCGAGGTGGTCGGTGAGCTCCTCGGCCAGCGCCCGCTCGAGCACCCGTCTTGGTCACCTGCCGCAGCAGACCATTGTCCCCGAGCAGCTCCACACCCTGCTCGCGAGCCTGCGATCAACGCCTCGGCCGTCTGCTCGTCGACAGCCGCGGCTCCTCCGCGTCCTCGCGAGGTCGCTCCACCCTCGGACTGGGTCTGGTCGGAGGCGGGTGCCGGATGACGATGTTGACGCCACCGCCCGCAGGTCCGATACCAGGTCGTTGCCCAGGTCGCCGCCGTCGCCTTGCCAAGGGTCGTGGGCTCGAGCGGGGGGTGCGGTCCGGACGGCTGCAAACCGCGCCTCCGGCCAGGACGACGCACAGGCTCAATAGCGCGACCGTCTTGATGGTGGCCCCGCCGCGACGTGGATCACGTACGGCGAGGCCATCTGTTCTGAGCCTGACTGCCCGAGTGCGACCACCGGTCGGCGAACAGCCTGTCCAGGCTGAACCGGCCGGGGCCGGCGAACAGCAGCAGGATCGAGGACGCGCACATGATGAACGCGTATCCGGAGCCGCTGCCGTCCTGCCCCATGACCAGGGACTCACCGCGGTGGACGAAAAGCAATGCCCCGGTCATCACGACAACGAACCCGGCGCTCAGCGGCCGGGTCAGCGCGCCGAACACGATCACCAGGCCGCCGAGTAGCTGGACGTAGGCGGCGAACGGTGCGGCCAGGGCGGGCAGGGGGATGCCTGCGTCGCCGTAGTTCTGGATATTGTTCGACACCCCCGCCTCGAAGACGTCTCCCCAGCCGTGGGCGATGAACACCGCCGCGACCGCCAGCCGAAGGATCAGCAGGCCGACATCGGTGGCGACGGGATGGGTGTCGCCGGCAAGAACTCGGGTAATCATGGTCATCTCCTTCAGCGATGGTGGGTTCCGTACGGTCTGAGCGTTCTCCGGGCCGGCAGGCCGCGTGTCACCAAGGCACGACAGCGGGCTCGCCGCGGTGGTCGGCCTGGAGGAAAGCGCCGGTGGTGCGGTCGGCGTCCAGTGCGAGCCGGACCGGGAGTTCGGCGCCCTGCCCCGTGCTCAGCTGTCCACGGTGGTGGTTAAGGTCGGTGGCCACGAATCCGGGGCTGACTGCATTGACCGTGATGTCGCCTCTCAAGGCGTTCGCGTACAATTGCGTAATCGAGTTCACCGCGGTCTTGGACGAGCTGTAGGCGAGCAAGCCGACCGAGGACACCTCGTCGTCGGGGTCGCCGATCAGGCTCAGGGAGCCCAGCGGGCTGGACAGGTTGACCACCCGGCCCGCCGCCGACCGGCGCAGCAGCGGGATGAAGGCTCGGGTGACGGCGACGACGCCAAACACGTTGACCTCGAACGTGCGGCGCATCTGCTCCACCGTGACCTCGTCCGCCGAGCTGCCCCACTCGATGCCGATGCCGGCGTTGTTCACCAGCACGTCGAGCCGCCCGAAGTCCCCGTCGACCTGCTTGGCGGCCGCCTCGATCTGCGCCTGGTCGGTCACGTCGACCTGGACGAAGCGGACGTCGACCCCGTCGCCTCCCAGTTCCTGGGCGGCGATGCGGCCGCGCTGGTCGTCTCGGGCACCGAGGTAGACGGTCATGCCTTCGGCGGCCAGCCGCCGCGCGATCTCCCGACCAATCCCCTTGTTGGCCCCCGTCACCAGAGCCACCTCGCCAGCGTGGCGTTGTGTGGTCATCACTTGCCTCCTCCTGTCGACGTCGTTGTGCCGTGCCCATTCGAACCGCTGGTGCCCGGCTGGCAGAAGGACCGTCCCGGTCTGGCCCTATACCCTGGAGGCATGGATGATCTCGAGGTGCGGGAGCTGCGCTACTTCGTCGCGGTGGCCGAGGAGCTCAACTTCTCGCGGGCCGCGGAGCGACTGGGGATCTCCCAGCCGCCGCTGTCGCGGGCGATCAGTCAGCTAGAGCGCCGCCTGGGGGTGCAGCTGTTCGAGCGAGACACCCGCGGGGTCGCCGTGACCGCGGCCGGACAGACCATGCTCACGGAGGCACGCACGGCACTTGAGGTGATGTCACGGGTTGCTCGCCGCACACGCCGCGCCGGCTGGGCCGTGCCGACGCTGGTGACCACCGCGAAGCCCGGTATCGCCTCCGGTCTGCTGGGCCGGATCGTGGAGGTCTATGCCGCGCTGCCCGGTAGCCCGCGGGTCGAGATCGTGGTCAGCGGCTACCGGCAGCAGGCCGACATGGTGCGCGACGGGCGGGCCGACGCGGCGCTGCTGAGTTCGCCGTGCGACGAACGCGGTCTGGACTCCGAGCCGTTAACCACCGAACCGAGGGTGGCCGCCCTGCCAGCTGCGCACCGCCTCGCCCGCCGAAGCACCCTGCGGTGCAGCGACCTCCACGGCGAGCGGATGCCTCGATGGTCCGGGGCGACTCCGGAGGAGTGCGTGTACTGGTCCGGGCGGGACCGCACCGACGGACCCGGGCGCGGAGTCGGTGCCCATCAGCCCGAGGTGACGGTCCCAGGCCCCGTCGTCAACGACCCGACGGAGCTGCTCGAGGTGGTGAGTCTCGGTCAGGCCGTGGCACTGATCCCGGCGTCCCTGGCCGAGGCAAACCTGCGCACCGACATCGCCTACCGACCGGTCGACGACGCCAGCCCGTACACCGTCGCGGTCGCCTGGACCCGGGGGGCCCGATCACCGGTCCTGGCCTCCTTCGTCCGCTCAGCCATCGATGTCACCACCTCCGAACAGGGCACCGCCGCACCTCATGTCTCGTAAACTCACGCGGCGCCGGACCCCCGTCGGGTCGACCTCCGACTGGCCGTGGGGCGGCCAGGGTCGGTGACACGCCCC
>Ga0136624_1000053_pt1 | contig 32043 bp, 30 predicted proteins | sample AntDrymUQ4692206_2_FD_104802 | JGI IMG/M metagenome (GOLD analysis project Ga0136624, IMG submission 104802) | Polar desert sand microbial communities from Dry Valleys, Antarctica - metaG UQ469 (22.06) | ecosystem: Environmental > Terrestrial > Soil > Desert | place: Antarctica: Dry Valley... | reverse complement strand
GGGTCGTCGATCGGGTCGTCGTCGCTCCCGCCGCCGCCCCCGCCACCGCCGCCTGGGCCGTCGGGTGGGTCGGGAAGGTCTTCGACCACATCGTCCACATCGGGGATCCCGCCGCCGCCGTCGGATCCGCCCCCGCCGCCGCCTCCGCCGTCGGATCCGCCCCCGCCGCCGCCTCCGCCGTCGGACCCCCCGCCGCCGCCCCCGCCACCGCCGCCTGGGCCGTCGGGTGGGTCGGGACGGTCTTCGACCACATCGTCCACCTCGGGGCTCCCGCCGCCGCCGTCGGATCCGCCCCCGCCGCCGTCGGACCCGCCCCCGCCGCCGCCGTCGGACCCCCCGCCGCCGCCGTCCACCTGCTGGTCGTCCTGCCCGGTCGGTGGGTGGTCCGGCTCCGACGGTTCACCACCCCCGCTGCCGCCACCACCAGGGTTCTGCCCAGGAGCGTCCGTACCAGTGTCCGGGGTGCTCGTCACCGGGTCTGCGCTGGCTGACACCGGGAGCGCCTCTGAGGTGAGGACGTTGCCGACGGTCTCCAGCAGCGCTTCGAGGTCCGCTGACTGAGCGGGGTCTGACGGGCAGGACGGGCAGGTCGCATCGACCTCCTGGGTCAGCACCTCGAGCGCGCCGGCCGCACTGGCGAACTGCTGCCCGGTGTCCTCCGGCAGTGAGGCGGCGATTCCTTGCAGGTCGTGGATGGCACGGGTCGCAAACTCGTCGATCTCCACCAGAGCGGCCCGATCACCGTCCGCCTCGAACGCGGAGACAAGGCCCGATCCACCGGCGGCGGCCTGCTCGGTGAAGTCGTCCAGGGTGGAACCGACGAGCCGTGTGTTCTCTGCCGACTCGACATCGTCGCGCAGCGTGAGCGAGCCGACTTCGTCCAGGCGGACGTCGGCGTGCTCGAGGTTCACCCGACCTTCCGAGGCAGGACCGCGTGCGAACGCGAGTTCGACGCTCTCCCCGGCACGCTTGACCGGGTAGAGCACGTCGCCGGGCAGTGCCTGCGCGCTGCCCGCCACGACCCCGACGCTGGAGGCAGCCACGACGACCGTGCCGGCCAGCCGCCCCAGGTGTCGCCGGACCCACGGAGAGCGCGACGGTGATCTGCGGGTACGGCGATCGGGTGAGGCCGCCGTCGCAGTGGCCGCCGACGAGGCCAGCTGCGCTTCTGCTGCTGCCACGAGGTGGTCTCGCAGCTGATCGAAGAAGTCCGGCGAGGGGCGAGGCAGCTGGACCGAGCGGAGCCGCTCGACGACTGACACCAGCGCGAGCAACTGCGCATCCCGGGGCGCGCCGGCTCCGTCGAGGGCTGCGGACAACTCCTCTGCCTGGCGCGACGTGCGTAGCGGACTCATGGTGTGATCCTCGGGATTGGCTGATGCCGGACCGAGCTCGGACACCCTGCCCTGTCCAACGAGGCACCTGCTGGTGAGGTCACGGTCATCGGGCACCGGTCGGCAGCTGCTTGGCGAGGTTGCGCACCGCACGCAGCTGCAGCTGCTTGACCGCACCATCGCTGCGTCCGAGCACGGATGCGGTTTCCGCGATGGACAGCCCCTGGAAGAAGCGCATCACCAGACAGTCGCGCTGCTCCGGCACGAGTGAGTTCACGGCGTCGACGAGGTCTTGGCGGGACAGCGACGCCAGGGCGAGCGACTCGGTGCCCGCCGACGCATCGACGTGGTCGGGGATCTCCTCTGCCACGATCTCGAGGCGGGTGCGGCTCGACTTGTAGTGGTCGGTCACCAGGTTGCGGGCGATGGTCGTGAGCCAGGCGCCGAAGTTCCTGCCCTGCCAGCTGAACGAGGAGATCGAGCGCAGTGCCCGGAAGAACGTCTCGCTGGTGAGATCTTCGGCCAGCGAGACGCTGGACACGCGCGCGTAGAGGAACCGGTAGACCCCGGTGACGTAGTGGTCGTACAAGGCTCCGAAAGCCTCAGCGTCACCGCCCGTGGCCAGGTCCACCAGGGCTTCGATGCGCAGGGACTCGACATCGTCGGCGCCGCTGCGCGGTTCGTGTCCACCGGTGCCCGACTGCGGCGTCCTGCGCCCACCGGTGCCGGTGACGTGTCCGTCGGCGGCCGCGTTCAGGAGCAGGTCGTCGAGGGTACGCGCGGACACCCCGAGCGGGAGCAGCTGGGGGCGGGCGAGTGCCAGCTCGAGGGCGCGGCGAAGCGAAGCCGAGGCGCCGAGCGCAGACCCGTCGACCGAGCTGGAAGGTCTCATTGTCCCCCGTGCCTCAATGGCCTGACTGGTACCATTTCGATGGTAACCGTGGGGTACGGTGTGCGAGGCGGAACAGCGGATGTGCGCTCAGCGGAGGCGTCAGGGGCCGTGTGCGAGACTTCCAAGGTGACCTCGGAACCGGCCGCTGACGCGTCTGACCCCCTGGCAAAGTCGCTGATCGCAGCACTGGCGGCAGCGCCGACGAACGTCGCGGACCTGGTCGGCTTCCACGCAAGCGAACGCGGTGACCGACCCGCGATAGTCGAGGCGTTCGACGCCGGGCGAACCGTCACCTGGCGCGAACTGGACCAGCTCGTCGAGTCCTGTGCTCGGGGCCTCGGCGAACAGGGACTCGTCGCTGGGCACCGGGTGGCGCTGTCCCTGCCCAACACGGTGGACTTCGTCGTCACGTACCTCGGTGCCGCCCGTGCCGGCCTGGTGTCGGTGCCGGTCAACCCACGTGCGGTGACGGGCGAGCTGATCCGGGTGCTCGTCGACAGCGGTGCCCGTCTGGTCGTCACCGACGGCTCGACCGTGTCCGACGTACGTACGGCGGTCGCGGGTGTGCTGGACGCGTTGGCCGGTGCCACTGATGAGGTCCGTGTGCGCTCGGCGCCGCCCCAGGTCGTGGTGTCAGGCGGTGGCACCCAGGTGGGCGAGTTGTCCTTCGACACGGTGCTGGCCGCTGCAGGACGCGCGGTCGTCAGCCCGGTCGACGTCGAGACCCTGGCGGCGTTGCTGTACACCTCGGGCACCAGCGGTGCTCCACGCGGCGCGATGCTCACCCATCGGGCCCTGCTGGCGAGCATCACCCAGACGGCGTCCCTGCAGCCGCCGGTGATGAGTTCCGATGACGTGGTCCTGGGACTGCTGCCGCTGTTCCACGTCTACGGCCTCAACTGCGTGCTCGGACAGGCGCTCGCCCAAGGTGCGACGACCGTGCTGTTGGACCGGTTCGACGGGGCCGGCACCCTGGACATGATCGCCGAGCACTCGATCACCAGCATCGCCGTCGCCCCGCCGGTCATTGCTGCCTGGGTGGAGCGTCCCGAGGTCGCCGACCGGCTGTCCGGAGTCGAACGGGTGCTGTCCGGCGCCGGGCCGCTCGATCCGGACCTGGTCAGCGACTTCGAAGAGGTCAGCGGGGTGCGAGTCGAACAGGGGTACGGCCTCACGGAGGCCGCACCGGTCGTCACGTCGACGCTGTCCTCACGCGGAGAGCACGCAGCTCGAGGCTCCGTCGGCGGGCCGGTCCCCGGGGTCCAGATCGAAGTCCGGGATGCATCCGGCCGACCGGTCCCGGGCGACGATCCGGCCCAGGTGTGGGTGAAGGGCGACAACCTGTTCTCCGGCTACTGGCCCGAGGGGGCCGACGGTCCGGGTGAGGACGGCTGGTACGCCACCGGTGACGTCGGTTTCCTGGACGAGTCCGGCGACCTGGTCCTGGTCGACCGGTTGCGCGAGCTGGTGATCGTGTCCGGGTTCAACGTCTACCCCAGGGAGGTCGAGGAGGTCATCATCGCCATGGAGCAGGTGGCCGAGACGGCTGTCATCGGGGTCGAGGACGACCACACCGGGGAGGCGGTGCTCGCGTACGTCGTGCCCCATGGCGGACAGACGCTGGATGTCGACGCGAGCGAAGCACTGGAGGAGGAGGTCCGGGCCCGGTGCGAGACCCAGCTGGCGCGCTTCAAGTGGCCGCGGCAGGTCGAGGTCGTCGAGTCCCTGCCGCACTCGACGAACGGCAAGGTCGCCAAGGGCCGGCTGCGAGCCGCTGCTCACCGTTCGGGCCTGGGCCTGCGATGAGCGAGGGGCGCGTGGTGATGTACGGGAAGCCCGGCTGCCACCTGTGCGCAGTGGCCGAGCACGTCGTCGCCCGCGTCTGTGAGGCGACCGGCGAGACCTGGCGACACGTCGACATCAGTGCCGACGACGAGCTGATGCACACGTACGGCGAGCTGCTCCCCGTGACCTTCGTGGACGGCTCCCAGCACGACTACTGGCGGGTGGATCCCGCTCGGTTGCACGCGGCACTGGCCCGCTAGCCCACTGGGCGGCTGTACTACGTACCGGCTTCATCACGGGGTGGCCCCGCTACGAACCTAAGGTCGCAGGGCCACCCCGTGACGAAGGCTCGGCGATTTTGTTCTCCTGTTCACAAACTCCTACAGTTGAGCCACCGCCGCCCATCGGTCACCCACCGTTTCGTCCACGGGCGAGCGGAACAGGAGCACTGTGACCCACGCACCGACCCAGCGCATGCGCACCGAAGCACGTCAGGGACGGGGCATCCCGGAGGCGACCGTCGCCCGGTTGCCCGTCTACCTGCGTGCGTTGACTGCCTCCTCCGACCGAGGGGTCTCCGTCGCCTCCTCCCAGGACCTCGCGACCGCTGCGGGGGTCAACTCAGCCAAGCTGCGCAAGGACCTGTCCTACCTCGGCTCGTACGGCACCCGAGGCGTCGGGTACGACGTGGAATACCTGCGCTACCAGATCTCGCGGGAGCTCGGCCTCACCCAGGACTGGGCCGTCGTCATCGTCGGGATCGGCAACCTCGGTCAGGCGCTCGCGAACTACGCAGGGTTTAGCACCCGAGGTTTCCGGATCATGGCACTGCTGGACGCCGACCCGGCGCGTGAGGGGGAGCGCTTCGGTGGCCACGAGATCCGGCGGATGACCGACCTCGAGGACATCGTCGGCGCGCACGGTGTCTCGATCGGGGTCATCACCACACCGGCGGCCGCCGCCCAGGGCGTGGCCGACCGGCTCGTCGCGGCCGGCGTCACCAGCATCCTGAACTTCGCACCCGCCGTCATCTCGGTCGCGCCGGGCATCGACGTGCGCAAGGTCGACCTGTCGATCGAGTTGCAGATCCTCGCGTACCACGAGCAGCGCAAGGGACCGGCCACGGCGGGCGTCACCTCGCCCCCGGGGGTGGAGAGCGCATGACTGTCCTGGTCGTGGGTGTCTCGCACCGCAGCGCACCGGTCGAGATGCTCGAACGCGTCGCGCTGGACGAAGCGGCTGCGCGCAAGCTCAGCCAGGACCTGATCGACTGCGAGCACGTCGGCGAGACGGTCGTGATCTCGACCTGCAACCGGGTCGAGGTGTACGCCGAGGTCGACCGCTTCCACGCCGGCATCGAGGAGGTGTCGCGGCTGCTGGCCGACCGGGCCGGAGCCGGACGCGACGACGTCGTCCCGCACCTGTTCGTGCACTACGACGAGGCAGCCGTCGCGCACCTCTTCCGGGTCGCCGCCGGGTTGGACTCGATGGTCGTCGGCGAGAGCCAGATCCTCGGGCAGGTCCGGGTGGCCCTGCAGCGGGCACAGGAGTCGCACACCGTCGGTGCCGTGCTCAACAGTCTGTTCCAGCAGGCACTGCGTGTCGGCAAGCGTGGGCACGCCGAGACCGACATCGACCGGGCGGGTCCGTCCGTCGTCGTGGCCGCCCTCGACGCGGTGGAGCAGCAGGTGGGCCCGGTTGCGAACCTGCACGCGCTTGTCGTCGGTGCCGGGGCGATGGCGGGCCTGTCGGTCGCCGCGCTGGTGAATCGTGGCGTCGGCGATGTCACGGTCGCCAACCGCACGCCCGAACGCGCAGAGCGCCTCGCGGCCGGCGCCGGCGGTACGGCAGTGCCGTGGAACCAGCTGCGTGCGGCCCTCGCCGCCGCCGATCTCGTCGTTTCGGGGACCGGGTCGACCGGGATCGTCGTCAGCGCCGAGGACGTCGAGCACGCGCTGAGCCGGCGACCGGCGGGCCGTCCGTACACCTTGGTCGACCTCGCCCTTCCGCACGACATCGACCCGTCGGTGGCGGCACTGCCGGGCGTCCACCACATCGGCCTGACCACGTTGGTCGAGCAGCTCGACGGCGAGCCGGTCGCCAACGACGTCGAGGAGGTACGGGCCATCGTCGGCTCTGAGGTCGCGGCCTTCCTCACTGCTCGGTCCGCTGCACGGGTGACCCCGACGGTCGTGGCCCTGCGGTCGATGGCGACCGAGGTGGTCAGCTCGGAGCTCGACCGGCTCGAGCGCCGGCTGCCGGGACTCGATGCGCAGGTGCGTGCCGAGCTGCAGCAGTCCGTGCGGCGAGTGGCCGACAAGCTCCTGCACAGCCCGACTGTCCGGATCAAGGAACTGGCCGACTCCCCCGGTGGGTCCCACTACGCGGAGGCGCTGGCTGACCTGTTCCGCCTGGACCCGGCCGAGGTAGAAGCTGTCACCCGCGCCGACCCGGACGCGCGCGCCGGGGCCACCTCGTGAGCGCCCCGCTGCGGGTCGGCACCCGCGCCAGTCTGCTGGCGACCACCCAGAGCCGCTGGGTCGCGCACCAGCTGGGCGTCCCTGTCGAGCTGGTCGAGGTGAACACCGAGGGCGACGTCAACCGCGGGCCGCTGGCCCAGATCGGTGGCACCGGCGTCTTCGTGTCTGCGCTGCGCGACGCGCTGCTGCGTGACGAGGTCGATGTGGCGGTGCACTCCCTCAAGGATCTCCCCACCGCGGCAGCCGACGGCATCGTGTGCGCGGCCATTCCGCTGCGGGAGGACCCCCGCGACGCCCTCGTCGCACGCAATGGTCTCACGCTGGGGGAGCTGCCCCCCAGATCCACGATCGGCACCGGCTCGCCGCGGCGCACAGCCCAGCTCAACGCGCTGGGCCTCGGTCTCACCGTCCTACCGATCCGCGGCAACGTCGACACCCGACTGGGCAAGGTCGCCTCCGGCGAGGTCGACGCGGTGGTGCTGGCCCGCGCCGGGCTGTCCCGCCTGGGCCTTCTCGGCGAGGTGACCGAGATGCTCGACCCGCTGCAGATGCTCCCGGCCCCCGGGCAGGGGGCACTCGCCGTGGAGTGCCGGGCCGACGTACCGCACCTCGTGGAGCAGGTGGCGCTCACCCTCGACGATCTCGCCACCCGCAGTGCCGTCGAGGCGGAACGTTCGCTGCTCGCGACCTTCGAGGCGGGGTGCTCGGCCCCGGTCGGAGCCCTGGGTGAGGTCGTCGACGGCGACGACGGCGTCGAGTTGTGGCTGCGAGCCGTCGTGGTCCATCCCAGCGGCTACCCGCTGATCAGACTGTCCGCAACCGGTCGCCTCGACGACGCATTCGGGGTCGGACGCGATCTGGCCCACCAGATGCTCGCCGACGGAGCCGACTCGATCGTCAAGGAGCCGGTGACGTGACCGTTTCACCACTACGCCAGAGCAGGAAGAAGAACGTCGTGACCATGTCGACCTCCCCAGCATCCCGCGACGCGAAGGAGGGCGCCGCGTCCAGGGCGGCGACCGCCCGTCCCCTGGGCACGGTCAGCTTCGTGGGGGCCGGCCCGGGTGACCCGGACCTGCTGACCGTCAAGGCGCTCGAGCTGATCCGGCGCGCCGACGTCGTGATCACCGAGTCCGCGACCCACGCCGACCTCGTACGGTCGCTGCGCAGCGAGGATGAGGACACCGTCACCCTCGTGGAAGGCGGCCTGAGCGACGACGGCTCGGTGCTGACCCACGCGGTACGGGGACGGCTGGTCGTCAAGCAGGCCAGGTCTGGTGCCCACGTGGTGCGCCTGCTGGTCGGCGACCCGTTCCTGCACGGCACGGCACCGGAGGAGGCGCTGGCCTGCCACAAGGCCGGCGTCGGCTTCGAGATCGTGCCCGGGGTGTCCGCCGCAGCCGGTGTCCCGGCGTACGCGGGGATCCCGTTGACCACGCGTACCCAGCGCGACGTCGCGATCGTGCGGGTCGGTGACGGTCGCGTCGACTGGGGGTCCTACGGGTCGAACCCCACGCTGGTGGTGCTCTCTGCGGGCGAACAGATCGGTGCGGTCGCCAGCGCGGTCATCGCAGCCGGACGTGACCCGCAGACGCCGGCCGCCCTCACCTCGGCCGGTACCACGACCGGCCAGGCCACCGTGGTCGCCACCCTGGACCGCATCGCCACTGAGGCCAAGGCAGCCCAGCTCGAGGAGCCGGGCGTGCTGGTGATCGGTGATGTGGTGTCGATGCGCGAGTCGTTGTCGTGGTTCGAGACCAAGCCGCTGTTCGGCTGGCGGGTGCTGGTGCCGCGTACCAAGGAGCAGTCCGCTGGCCTGGTCAGCCGGTTGCGGTCGCACGGCGCGGTTCCCGAGGAGGTACCGACCATCTCGGTCGAATCGCCCCGCAACCCTCAGCAGATGGACAAGGCGGTGCGCGGTCTCGTCGAGGGCCGCTACGAGTGGATCGCGTTCACCTCGGTCAACGCCGTCAGGGCCGTGCGGGAGAAGTTCGACGAGTACGGCCTGGACGCCCGCGCGTTCTCCGGCCTGAAGATCGCAGCCGTCGGCGAGAAGACAGCCGAGGCCATCGCGACCTGGGGCATCCGTCCTGACCTGGTGCCGGCCGGCGAGCAGTCCGCGCGCGGTCTGCTCGAGGACTGGCCGCCGTTCGACGAGCTGCTCGACCCGATCAACCGGGTCTTCCTGCCGCGTGCCGACATCTCCACCGAGACGCTGGTCGCCGGCCTGATCGGGCTGGGCTGGGAGGTCGACGACGTCACCGCGTACCGGACCGTACGTGCCGCTCCGCCGCCGGCTCCGACCCGCGAGGCGATCAAGTCCGGCAAGTTCGACGCGGTGCTGTTCACCTCGTCGTCCACGGTGCGCAACCTGGTCGGCATCGCCGGCAAGCCGCACCCCAGCACCGTGATCGCCTGCATCGGGCCGCAGACGGTCAGCACCGCCGAGGAGCACGGCCTGCGGGTCGACGTCGTCGCCGAGCAACCGTCGGCCGAGCTGCTGGCCGATGCGCTGGCAACGTTCGGCGCCGAGCGTCGCAGCGCCATGCTCGAGGCCGGCGAGGCGGTGCTCCGTCCGTCGCAGCGACGGGTGACCGGTCGCCGCCGCGCCACCTGAGCGTGCGCGAACCGATGCCGGGTCCGATCCTGCGGCCGCGACGGCTGCGACGCAACGCAGCAGTCCGGTCGCTGGTGGCGCAGACGTCCCTGGAGCCGCGACACCTCGTGCTGCCGATGTTCGTGCGCGAGGGCACCTCTGCGCCGGTACCCATCTTCAGCATGCCCGGGGTTGTGCAGCACTCCCGGGACTCCGCGCGGGCGGCGGTCGCACAGGCAGCCGAGGTCGGTCTGGGCGGGGTGATGCTGTTCGGCATCCCCGAGCGCAAGGACGCCACCGGGACGCAAGCTGTGGACCCCCACGGCATCCTCAACGTGGCGATAGCCGATGCCGTGGCCGAGGTGGGCGACGCGCTCGTCGTGATGAGCGACCTGTGCCTCGACGAGTTCACCGACCACGGTCACTGCGGGGTGCTCGACGACCGGGGCGAGGTCGACAACGACGCCACACTGGCGATGTATGCCGCGGTGGGCGTGACCCAGGCCGAGGCCGGCGCCCACATGCTGGGACCCAGCGGGATGATGGACGGGCAGGTGGGGGTCATCCGGCAGGCGCTGGATGCCGCGGGCCACATCGATACCGCGATCCTCGCGTACGCGGCAAAGTACTCCTCGGCGTTCTACGGCCCGTTCCGTGAGGCCGTCGACTCCTCGCTGTCCGGTGACCGCAAGACGTACCAGCAGGATCCGGCCAACCGCCGCGAGGCGGTCCGTGAGGCTCTTCTGGATCTCGAGCAGGGCGCCGACATCATCATGGTGAAACCGGCGCTGGCCTACCTCGACCTCGTCCGCGACGTCCGCGACGCGGTCGACGTACCGGTGGCGGCGTACAACATCTCCGGTGAGTACGCGATGCTCGAAGCCGCGGCTGCCAACGGCTGGATCGAGCGTGAGCGCGCCATCATCGAGCTGCTGACCGGCATCCGCCGCGCAGGCGCCGACATCGTGCTGACGTACTGGGCCACCGAGGTCGCCCGGCTGCTGCCCCGCTGGGGGTAGAGAAGTCGCGAGGACACGCCGGCGTTTCGCACAACTCCTCTACCCTTACGGGTTGGGGAGGTGACGGCGTGGCTTGCCGGCCGAGCGCTGAACGAGGATGTCTTCCAGGATGATGGCTGCCTCGTCGGTGCTGCGACCGAGGACGTCCTCGACGCACGCCTCGACGTCGCTGAGGTGACTCGGACTCGGACTTCTGTGAGCTGCTCGGCGCAGAACGCCGCTGCCTCCTCAGCCGTGACCAGTACGTCGGGCTCGGGCTCCGGGTCGGGGTCCGGCTCTGGATCGGGCTCCGGCTGCGGCTCTGGTTCCGGCTGCGGAGCTGGCCGGGGATCCGCAGGCGACACGGTCGGGCCCGGGTCGGAGGCATAGGAGGAGAAGTCGCCGCTGCGGTAGGCAGCTGCGATCGACAGCACCAGGTCGGCGTACTCGTCGGAGTGGTTGTAGACGGCGCTGGCCAAGGTGGCGTCGTAGATGTTCTGCGGGGTCGTCGTGCTCGAGGTGCGCCGGGCCTCGCGGGGGGAGCCGACCGGGACGGCTCCCCCCGTCACCGTCAGCTCGGTCGAGGCAGGGGCCAGCCCAGCCATCCGCACGCTTGCCGGCACGTCGAAGGCGGTCGTGGGCACGACGGGTGCCTCGATCGTGGTGCGTTGCGAGGTCGCGGTCGCGGTGGTGACATCCGAGAGGTCGACCGACCAGGCGACGGCGAGCATAGCCAGCGGGACGACCGTCGCCACCCCGTGCTTCGACATGCGCTTCCTCCCCGACACCCTCCGCCGGCACGAGCGCAGCGGCATCTCAGCAACATCTGGGAGAACGACCGGGCACCTCGTCACACCTGTCTCAGTGGTCACGTCCGGCGCTTGCGCGGCACAGTTTCGGCTCATTACTACATCGCGTAGCACATGGGGGAGGATGGTGACGTGACCGACGCCCCGCCACTCACCCGTTCGCCGTCCGCCGTCCCGGCCAGTGCCGCGATGTTCGACCGGGCCTGTGCGGTCACACCCGGCGGGGTCAACTCGCCGGTCCGTGCCTTTCGTGCGGTGGGGGGGACCCCGCGCTTCATGCGCTCGGGTCAGGGCGCCTACCTCAGCGACGTGGACGGCAACACCTACGTGGACCTCGTGTGCTCCTGGGGACCGATGCTGCTCGGCCACGCGCACCCCCAGGTCATCGAGGCGGTGGTCAACGCCGCAGCGCAAGGCACGTCGTTCGGCACGCCGAGCGAGCCCGAGGTCGTGCTCGCTGAGGAAATCGTCGCCCGTACCCCGGTGGAGCAGGTCCGCCTGGTCTCCTCGGGTACCGAGGCCACGATGTCGGCGATCCGGCTCGCTCGGGGTGTGACCGGTCGCGAGCTGATCGTGAAGTTCGCCGGGTGCTACCACGGCCACGTGGACTCGTTGCTGGCCCAAGCCGGCTCGGGGCTGGCCACCTCCGGAGTCCCCGGCACACCGGGCGTCCCGGTCGCGTCGACCGCGACCACGCTGGTGCTGCCCTACAACGACCGCGCTGCGTTGGAACAGGTGTTCGCCGAGCGTGGCGACGAGATCGCCTGCGTCATCACCGAGGCGGCGGCCGGAAACATGGGCGCCGTCGCGCCGCTGCCCGGGTTCAACGGGTTCCTGGCCGCCCTCACCCGACGCCATGGGGCTCTGCTGATCAGCGACGAGGTGATGACCGGGTTCCGGGTCAGTCGGTACGGCTGGTGGGGGCTGGACGGCCGGCTGGAGGGATGGGCACCGGATCTCATGACCTTCGGCAAGGTGATGGGCGGCGGCTTTCCTGCGGCAGCGTTCGGTGGTCGCGCCGACCTGATGGCGCACCTGGCACCCGACGGTGCGGTCTACCAGGCGGGCACGTTGTCGGGTAACCCGATAGCCACCACCGCAGGGCTCACCACCCTCCGACTCGCCACCGACGAGGTGTACGCGAGCGTGGACGCCGCCGCCGAGCACATCAGGTCGCTGACCACCTCCGCGCTGACGCAGGCCGGCGTGCCGCACGTCGCGCAGTCGTGCGGCAGCATGTTCAGCGTCTTCTTCGTGTCCGACCCCGACACGACGCGCATCACGGACTTCGCCGGCGCGCAGGCCCAGGAGCAGCACCGGTTCCGCGCCTTCTTCCACGCCATGCTCGAACGCGGTGTGTACCTGCCGCCGAGCGCGTTCGAGTCCTGGTTCGTCTCAGCAGCCCACGACGATGGGGCGATCGACCGTATCGCCGAGGCACTTCCATACGCTGCGAGGGCGGCCGCCGAGGCGCAGCCCACGTACTGACCGTCCCATCCCCGTGAGGAACCATCCATGAGCCACTCCCGTACGGTCGTCCACCTGTTCCGCCACGGCGAGGTCCACAATCCCGAGGGCGTCCTGTACGGACGGTTGCCCGGCTACCACCTCTCCGAGCTCGGCCACCGCATGGCCGACCGGGTCGGCGACTGGTTCGAGGCGGAGAAGGTGGTGCACGTCGTCTCCTCACCGCTGCAGCGGGCCCGGGAGACCGCGGCACCGCTGGCCCGCCGTCTGGACGCTGACGTCATCATCGACTCACGGGTGATCGAGGCGGACAACAAGTTCGAGGGCAAACCCTTCGGCGTCGGTGACGGCGCGCTGCGTCACCCGCGGGCATGGTGGCTGCTCCGCAACCCGTGGAAGCCGTCCTGGGGCGAGCCCTACAAGGTGATCGTCGAGCGGATGATGGCGGCCGTGCGCGACGCCCGGGCGACCGCCGAGGGCCGCGAGATCGTCGTCGTGAGCCACCAGCTCCCGGTGTGGATCACCCGGCTGCACGTGGAGAGGCGACGCTACCTGCACGACCCGCGCAAGCGGCAGTGTGCCTTGGCCAGCGTCACGTCCCTGACGTTCTCCGGCGAGGACCTTGTCGGTGTCTCCTACACCGAGCCCGCCGCCGACCTGGTCCCCGAGCGGGCGAAGCAGAACTTCACGGCGGGAGCCTGACCGCATGCAGATCGGCTCCCTCGTTCTCGCGGTCGGTCTCGGGCTCACCCTCGGCGCCTGCAGCTCCTCCGACGCGTCCTGCTCGGGCTCGTCGACCAGCGGTGGCTTCGTCAGCTGCGACGGCGCGATCACCGTGCTGTCGCCGGCCGAGCGTGAGCCGGCACCGAGCATCGAGGGGGAGACCCTCGACGGGGAGCGGCTCGCGCTCGCCGACTACGACGGCCAAGTCGTCGTGCTCAACGTCTGGGGCTCGTGGTGCGGACCGTGCATCGCCGAGGCGCCGGCGCTCAACGAGGCCTCTCGTGAGCTCGCGCCGGACGACGTGCAGTTCGTAGGGATCAACATCCGCGACGAGCGGACCGCCGCACAGCTGTTCGAGACGCAGCAGGACGTGCCGTACCCGAGCATCTTCGACCCCCCCAGCAGCACCTTGCTGGAGATGCCTGCAGGCATGTACCCCAGCGCCACCCCCACGACGTACGTGATCGACGCCCAGGGCCGGATCGCCGTACGAGTCCTGGACGCCACCACGGCGCCGACGCTGATCGGCCTGACCGAAGACGTCCTGGCAGAAGCCAGCGCAGAGGACAGTGATGGCTGACCTCGGCGACTGGTTCGGCACCACGGCCTTCTCCGGGTCGATGCTGCTGGCGGTCCCGATTGCGGTGATCGCCGGCCTGGTGTCCTTCTTCTCGCCCTGCGTGATGCCGCTGCTGCCGGGCTACCTGTCCTACGTCAGCGGGCTGTCGGGGGTGGATCTCGAGCAGGCCAGGCGTGGGCGCATGCTGGCCGGGACGTCACTGTTCGTGCTCGGATTCTCCGCGGTGTTCGTGTCCTACGGTGTGCTGTTCGGCTCCATCGGTCTGGAGCTGCTGCGTTACCAACGTGAGCTCAACGTGGTGCTCGGTCTGCTCACCATCGTCGTCGGGCTGATCTTCATGGGGCTGGTCCCGTTCGGTCAGCGCGACCTGCGGGTGCATGCCGTGCCAAAGGTCGGCGTCGCCGCGGCACCGCTGATCGGCATCATGTTCGGTGTCGGCTGGACACCGTGCCTGGGCCCGACGCTGACCGCCGTGCTCAGCCTGTCGATGAGCGAGGCCAGCCCCGCACGCGGCTCGCTGCTCACGCTCGCCTACACGCTCGGTCTCGGGCTGCCGTTCGTCGTGGCGGCGCTGGCGTACCGTCGGATGCTCGGCGCCCTCGCCTGGGTCAAGCGGCACCACGTCGCCGTGTCCCGGGTCGGTGGCGGGCTGATGCTGCTGATCGGCGTGCTGCTGGTCAGCGGGGTGTGGCAGCTGCTCGTCAACCAGCTGCAGCAGTGGACCGTCGGCTACACGGTGGTGGTGTGATGGTCCTCGACGAACGTCTGGGTCAGCGACCCGACACCGCGCCACCACTGCCGGCCCGCCAGTTCGCTCGCTGGATCTGGCGCCAGCTGGTGTCGATGCGCACGGCGTTGCTGCTGCTCCTGCTGCTCGCGCTCGCGGCGGTGCCCGGCTCGTTCGTCCCGCAGGTCGACGTGGACGCGCAGGCGGTGTTCGCGTTCGCTGAGAAGTATCCGTACCTGGTCGGGACCTTCGAGGCACTCGGGCTGTTCGACGTCTACGCCAGTCCCTGGTTCAGCGCCATCTACCTCCTGCTCATGGTGTCGCTGGTGGGCTGCATCATCCCGCGCACGTTCGTCTACGCCCGGGCCCTGCGGGCGCGTCCGCCCAAGGCACCGCGTCACTTCGACCGAATGCCCGCCTCGGGTGCCTTCGACACCGACGCGGACCCCGACGTGGTGGTGGGCCGGGCCGTGCGGGCGCTGCGGAATCAGCGCTACCGCGTCGACCGCGACGCCGGCACCAGCGAGGGACCGGTGCCACACCTCGGGGTGGTCCGCGCGGAGAAGGGCTACCTGCGCGAGGCCGGCAACCTGGTCTTCCACGTCAGCCTGGTCGGCGTCCTGGTCGGCGTGGCTGTCGGCTCGCTGTTCGGCTACCGCGGCAGCGCGATCGTGGTCGAGGGAGAGGGCTTCTCCAACACCCTCACCCAGTACGACGACTTCACCTCCGGTGCGCTGTTCGAGCCCTCGGACCTGCCGCCGTTCTCGGTGGCGTTGGAGGAGATGAACGTCAGCTTCTGGATCGACGGGACCCAGCGCGGCGCGCCGCGGCTCTTCGAGGCGGTGGGATCGGTCACGCCTGCTCCGGAGGAGCCTGCCGAACCCTTCGACATCACGGTCAACAACCCGCTGCAGATCGACGGCACCTCGGTCTTCCTGGTCGGACAGGGGTACGCGCCGATCGTCACGGTCCGCGACTCCGACGGCGAGGTGGTGTCCTCGGGTGCCGTCCCGTTCCTGCCGGCGGACCCCACGTACACCTCCAACGGCGTGCTCAAGATCTCCGCCACAGACCCCCAGCTGGGCCTCGAGGGCTTCCTGGTCCCGACCACCGGGGTGCTCGACGACGGCACCATCGTGTCGGTCTTCCCCAGCGCCTTCGACCCGACGCTCAGCTTCTTCGCCTGGGAGGGCGACCTGGGCCTGGCCGACGGCAGTCCGCAGTCGGTCTACTCGCTGGACAAGGAGCAGCTGACCCGTGTCGAGGGTGCAGACGGCGAGGCGCTGCGCATCAACCTCGGTCGCGGTGAGTCCGTCGAGCTGCCCGGCGGTGGGGGCAGTGTCAGCTTCGACGGGATCAGGAACTTCGCCCGCTTCCAGGTCGCGCAGGCACCGCTCAAGGAGTTCACGCTGGCCGCCGCGGTCGCCGGGATGGTCGGCCTGCTGGGGTCGCTGTTCCTGCGTCCGCGCCGGGCCTGGGTACGGGTGCGGGAGGTCGACGGGCGTACCGTGGTCGAGGTCGCGCGCCTCGACCGGGTGTCCGGGGCGGATCTGGGGGCCGACGTCGACGACCTCGTCGCCGCTGTCAGCGGCGAGGGCGTCGCGCGAGGAACGAGCGGGAAAGACCGAGCGCGACGTGCAGGGCTGAGCGGCGAGGGCGTCGCGCGAGGAAGGGACCCCGAGTCATGAGCGTCGAGCAGTGGGCCACGCTGTCGGACCAGGCGTTCGACGGTGCTGCCGTCGTGCTGGCCCTGGCCTGGATCGCACACCTCGTGGAGTACGCCGCCAGCCGCAAGGTGGCGTATGCGGCCTCGCCGGTCACGGTGGGGGCAGCTGCCGCGCCCACCCCGACCGAGCTGCCCGAGCCCGAGCGCCGCGCCACGCTGTTCGGACGCATCGGCGTCGCGCTGAGCGTCCTGGGCACGGGGGTCCTCGGCCTCGGTGTCCTGGCCCGCGGGACTGCGGCACAGCGGGTGCCCTGGGGCAACATGTACGAGTTCGCGACCACCGGCGTCTTCCTCGCGATGGTCCTCTACCTGGTGCTCGTGAAGCTGCAGGGGATCGCCTGGCTCGGGCCTGTGGTCACCGGGTTCGCGGTCACGGTGCTCGGGCTGTCGCTGCTGGTGTACACGCCGGTCGGGCCGCTGGTGCCGGCGCTGGACTCGCACTGGCTGGTGCTGCACGTAGTTGCTGCGGCGATCGCCGGTGGAGCCTTCGTGGTGGGCGCCGGCGCCTCGGCGTTCTTCCTGGTGAAGTCGCGCGCGGAGCGCCGCACGCCGGTGGACCAGCGGCACGGCTACCTGTGGCGGCTCCCGACAGCGGACTCGATGGACCGGCTCGCCTACCGCGTGCACGCCTTCGCGTTCCCGATCTGGACGTTCGCCGCGCTGATCGCCGGTCCGATCTGGGCGTACTACGCCTGGGGTCGCTTCTGGGGTTGGGATCCCAAGGAGGTGTGGGCGTTCATCACCTGGACGGTCTACGCCGGCTACCTGCACGCGCGAGCGACCGCCGGGTGGCGCGGCAAGGGAGCCGCAATCATCGCGCTGATCGGCTTCCTGACGTTCGTGTTCAATTTCGTGGGCATCAACCTCTTCGGCTCCGGGCTGCACGCCTACGCGTTCTGAGCCTGGCCCGCGGTTTACCAGGGTCCCCGGCTACCCGGGATCGTACGGGTGGTGCCGGCCGTCGTGCGCGGACTCAACCCGTGGGCTGCTCGCCCGGATCACTGTCCGGGCCCTTGCGAGGGCGCTTGCGACGGTCGATCTTCCACAGGAAGTCCGGGTCGTCGTCGGGGCCGACCACGCGGGGGCGGCGGCCCGACCCGCTGGGTCGCGAGAAGCGAGGACGTCCGAGCGCGAGCCACGCGATCGGCCCGAGCACCGGGATCAGGACCACCACGACCCACACGACTTTGGGCAGCAGCCGGACGCGAGTCTTCGGCTGTGCGATGACGTCGAACAGGCTGTAGACGCTCAGGACGACGACGACGACGATGATCAGTGCCTTTCCCACATCTTCAGGGTAGGCCGGTAGCGGTGAGGCCGCCCGCGCATCCCCTCATCGGCCCGTACAGAGGCTCTGCCACCCTGGAACCATGGACTCCGAATCCACCGATGACCTACGTCTGGTTACGTTGCAGGACGTACAGGCAGCCGCGGCGCGCATCGCCGACTCGTGCCTGCGCACGCCGGTGCTGAGCGCCGGCGTGGACCTGCCCCGACTGTGGCTGAAGGCCGACTCACTGCAGCCGACCGGAGCCTTCAAGCTGCGCGGGGCGACGAACGCGGTAGCCGTGCTGGATGCCGAGGTACGCGCGCGGGGGGTCGTCACACATTCGTCGGGCAACCACGGGCAGGCGCTCGCGTGCGCGGCCGCACGGGCCGGCGTCACGTGCACCGTCGTCATGCCCGAGGAGTCGGTGGCGGCCAAGGTCGAGGCCACGCGTGCCTGGGGAGCCACCGTGGAGCTCGTCGCCACCGCCGAGCGGGCCAGCACCTGCGCCGCCGTCGCGGAGCGGACCGGGGCGGCTTTCGTGCCACCCTTCGACGACCCGTCGGTCATCGCCGGCCAGGGCACGGTCGGACTCGAGATCCTCGACCAGCTGCCCGGCGTCGAGACGGTGCTCGTGCCGGTCGGCGGCGGCGGGCTGATCAGTGGCATCGCTGCCGCCGTCAAGGGCCTGGCCCCCCACGTGCGGGTCATCGGCGTCGAACCCGAGCTCGCCGCCGACGCGGCCGAGGGCATGACGACCGGGCGTCGTACCCAGTGGCCGCTGGAGCGCACCACCGCAACGATCGCCGACGGACTGCGCGGCAGCAGCGTGGGCGTCCTCAACTGGGCGCACCTGCAGGCCCATGTCGACGGGATCCTCACGGTGGCCGAGGCCGACATCGTGGCGGCCGTCCGCGCCATCGCCCGGCGCGTGCGGCTGGTGGCCGAGCCGAGCGGGGCGGTCAGCACGGCGGCCTACCTGGCCCATCCCGACCGGGACTCCCTGGGTCGTACGGTCGCCGTGGTCTCCGGGGGCAACGTCGACCCGGCCGCGTACGCCGGCATGCTGAACACGTCGAGTCTCGGCGCCGCCCGTACCGACCCTCGGGCCGTCAGTCGATGAAGCCGTTCGTCCTCTACACCCTGGCCCGCCTCGGGCTCTTCGTCGGTGCCCTTGCGGTCGTGGTGCCGGTCATGGCGCTGATCGGGTTCCCACTGACCGCGGCAAATCTCCTGTGGGGTGCTCTGGTCTCGCTGGTCGTCTCCGCGGTGCTGTCGCTGAAGCTGCTCGGCGGCCTGCGGGAGGACTTCGCCGCGTCGGTGACCGCGCGGGCAGAGCGGATCCAGGGGCGGTTGGACGAGGCCCGGCGCAAGGAGGACGGTAATGATGTCGACTAGCCCGACCACCTGCACACCTTCCCGCTACCCGGACCGCCCGGCGTCGACCTGTACCTCAAGGACGAGTCGGTGCACCCGACCGGCTCCCTGAAGCACCGGCGGGCTCGATCGCTGTTCCTGTACGCCCTGTGCAACGGCTGGATCGGCCCCGGCATAACGGTCATCACGGCGTCCAGCGGCTCGACCGCGATCAGCGAGGCGTACTTCGCGCGTCTGCTGGCCTGCGGTTCGTCGCGGTCATGCCGGCGCGGACCAGCTGCGAGAAGGTCGAGCTGATCGAGTTCCAGGGCGGCCGCTGTCACCTCGTCGAGGATCCCGGGGCCATCTACGCCGAGTCCGCCCGGCTGGCGCGGGAGTGCGGCGGCCACTACATGGACCAGTTCACCCACGCGGAGCGGGCAACCGACTGGCGAGGCAACAACAACATCGCGGAGTCCATCTTCGCGCAGCTGGCACTCGAGCGGCACCCGGTGCCCCGCTGGGTGGTCATGGGCGCCGGCACCGGAGGTACGTCGGCGACGATCGGACGCTACGTGCGGTACCAGCGACACACCACCCAGATCGCCGTCGTCGATCCGGAGGGCTCGGCGTTCTATGCGGGCTGGGCCAACGGCGACGCCAGCCGGACCGGGACGGGGTCCCGGATCGAGGGCATCGGTCGCCCGAGGATCGAGCCGTCCTTCGTCTCCACGGTCATCGACACGATGATCCAGGTCCCCGACGCAGCGTCGATCGCGGCCATGCGCTGGTGCTCGGCGCTGACCGGCCGCTCGGTGGGGGGGTTCGACCGGCACCAACATGTGGGGCGCACTGCAACTGATCGCCGCCATGCGCGAGGCGGGCGAGCAGGGCAGCGTGGGGACCCTGCTGTGCGACTCCGGCAACCGGTACGGCGACACGTACTACGACGACCCCTGGTTGCAGGCTCAGGGGATTGACATCGCACCGTACGCCGAGCTGCTCGACGTGTTCACCCGCTCCGGCGACTGGCCGGCGACGCCGTTGCTCGCGGCCGCTGCCCCACCAGCCCCACCAGCCTCCGGTTTACCTGGGTCCCCTGGGAAACCGCACTGCCCACGGGTTGCATCCCATGGTCAGTGACAAGGTGCCGTGGGGAGTCTCAACCCATCAGCAAGCCGGCGGTGATGCCCACGGCGTACGCCAGCTCGGCCAGCCCGGTGTCACGCAGCACCGGGACGAGGTCGACGCCGGCCGCCCCGCGGAGCACCTGCCGGACCGCCGGAGCACCGGGCAGCACCGCCGCAGCCCCCAGCATCGTCCAGGGCGTGACCACCGCCAGGACCACCAGGCAGACCAGCGCCACCACGTGCAGGCCCACGAACAGGCCGCGCGAGCGGGCGTCGCCGAGCACGACGGCCAGCGTGCGCTTGCCGGCAACCACGTCGGTGGGGATGTCGCGCAGGTTGTTGGCCACCAGGATCGCGCAGGCGAGCGCGCCGACGCCGATGCCCCCGAGGACTGCCGCGGTGTTGACGGTCCCGAGCTGCACGTACGTCGTGCCCAGCACCGCCACCAGGCCGAAGAACACGAACACGCTGACCTCGCCGAGGGCGCGGTAGCCGTACGGTGCGTCACCACCGGTGTAGGCCCAGGCGGCGGCGATCGCCAGCGCTCCGATCGCCAGCAGCCACCAGCCCGACGTGGCGGCCAGCGCCAGGCCGGCAAGGGCGCCGATCCCGAAGCACCCGAACGCGGCCCGCTTGACCGCCCCCGGCGCAGCGGCTCCGGAGCCGACGAGCCGCACCGGACCGACCCGCCCGTCGTCGGTGCCGCGGACGCCGTCGGAGTAGTCGTTGGCGTAGTTGACCCCGACCTGCAGGGCGAGCGACACGACGAGCGCCAGCGCCGCCTTCCACCACACGGCACCGCTGTCGTACGCAGCGGCGCCGGTGCCCACGAGCACCGGCGCGAGCGCGGCCGGCAACGTACGAGGCCGCGCACCCTCGATCCAGTCGGTCACGGTGGCCACGGGGGCTGAGTCTCCCAGGCTCGCCTAGCCTGGGCGCCGTGCCCTCCCCCCTGCGACCGCTGCACGGGCCGACCGACGCGATCCGTGCTGCGCTGGACGCCTGGTGGACGGCGCCGGACGGCGCGGTGGTGGTGCGTACGTCGGGCTCGACCGGGACGCCCAGACGCGTGGTGCTGTCGGCCGCGGCACTGCGGGCCTCCGCCGTGGCGACGCAGTCGCGGCTCGGTGGGCCCGGTCAGTGGCTGCTCGCCCTGCCGGCGACGTCGGTCGCGGGGCTGCAGGTGCTGATCCGCTCGCTGCTGGCGGGGACCGAACCGGTGGATGCCGCCGCACGTCCCTCCTTCGCCGACGCGATGCGCGACCTGAGCGGCGAGCGCGCGTACGTCTCGCTGGTCCCCACCCAGCTGCACCGGCTGGCCGCAGCCGGTGAGCTCGAGCTGCTGCGCCGGTTCGACGCGGTCCTCGTCGGCGGGGCTGCACTGGCACCCGGTCTGGCCGGCCGCTGCGTCGACGCGGGCGTCCAGCTGGTGCAGACGTACGGCATGAGCGAGACCTGCGGAGGATGCGTGTACGACGGCCGTCCGCTGGACGGTGTGGCGCTGCGACTGGACGTCGACGGCCGGATCCACCTCGCCGGGCCGGTGTTGTTCGACGGGTACGAGGGCGACCACGCCGCCAGCGCGCAGGTGCTGCGCGACGGGTGGTTCAGCACCTCCGACGTCGGACACCTCGACGCGGACGGGCACCTGGAGGTGCTCGGACGCGTGGACGACATGGTGCTCAGCGGCGGGGTCAACGTGGCGCTGCCCGCGGTGACCCGGGCGCTGCAGTCGATGCCGGGCGTCGCCGACGCGGTGGCAGTCGGGGTGCCCGACGAGGAGTGGGGCGCCCGCGTCGTCGCCTGCCTGGTCGGCGAGGACAACACCCTCGAGGCGGTGCGCGACCACGTCTCGGCGACGCTGCCGCGGACCTGGGCGCCCCGCGCCGTGCTCACCCTGGACGCCGTCCCGCTGCTGCCCGGCGGCAAACCCGACCGGCTCGCACTCGCCCGGCTCGCCGTAGGCCTCGCCGCCGATCCCGGGTGACGGCGGCCGTAGGCTGCCGCGGTGAGAGATCCGAGCCTGCGGTGGACGGCCTTCGCGATCCCGATGCGCACCCGCTTCCGCGGAATCAGCGTGCGCGAGGGCATGGTCGCCCGTGGCCCGCAGGGGTGGACCGAGTGGAGCCCGTTCTGGGACTACGACGCGACCGAGTCGGCGGCGTGGCTGCGAGCCGCGCTGGAGGCCGCGCACGAGCCGTGGCCGGCTGCGCTGCGTGACCGGGTCCCGGTCAACTGCACGGTGCCCGCGGTCGGACCTGACGCCGCCCGTGACGAGGTGGCGACGAGCGGGGGCTGCCGCACGGCCAAGGTCAAGGTCGCCGAGCGGGGACACGCGCTGGCCGACGACGTGGCCCGCGTCGAGGCGGTCGCCGACGCGCTCGGACCGGGCGGCAGGGTCCGCGTCGACGCCAACGGCGGTTGGTCGGTGGACGAGGCGGTCACCGCGATCGCCGCCCTGGACCGCGCCGGCGGCGGCCTGGAGTACGTCGAGCAGCCGTGCCGGACCGTGCCGGAGCTGGCCACCGTACGCCGCCGTGTCGACGTACCGATCGCGGCTGACGAGTCGATCCGCCGCACCGAGGACCCGCTGCGGGTCAAGACACTGCAGGCGGCCGACGTCGCGGTGCTGAAGGTGCAGCCGCTGGGTGGGGTCCGCGCCTGCCTGCGCATCGCCGAGCAGATCGACCTGCCGGTCGTCGTGTCCAGCGCCCTGGAGACGCCGATCGGCATGGCCGCCGGGCTGGCACTGGCAGCCGCACTGCCCGAGCTGCCGTACGCCTGCGGCCTGAACACGCTGGGTCTGCTCCACGGCAGCATCGGCGGCGACCTCCCGGTCACCGACGGCACCATGCGCGTCGGACGCCGAGCCGTCGACGAGCGTGGTCTGGCCACCCACACCGACGACGTGCTGCAGGCCCGTTGGGACGCCAGGCTGGGCGCCGTGGAGCAGGTAGGCGCATGAACCCCTCGACCGTGCTCGCCCGCACTCTCGTCGACGAGCTGGTGCGCAACCGCGTCCGCGAGGCGGTGCTGGCTCCGGGGGCGCGCTCGGCGCCACTGGCGATGGCGCTGCACGACGCCGACGTGCAGGGCCGACTGCGCCTGCACGTACGAGTCGACGAGCGCAGCGCCGGGTTCCTGGCCCTGGGACTCGCCAAGGGCTCGCACCGGCCAGTCCCGGTCGTGACCACGTCAGGGACCGCGGTGGCGAACTTGCACCCGGCGGTGCTCGAGGCCGACCACTCCGGCGTCCCGTTGCTGGTGCTGTCCGCCGACCGGCCGGCGACGCTGCGCGGCACCGGCGCCAACCAGACCACCTGGCAGGCAGACCTGTTCGGCAGAGCGGTGCGCGAGGCGGTCGACTGGCCGGCCGGCGCGAGCGACGGGCCGGCGGTGAGGGCGACGCTGTGCCGGCTGCTCGCGGCCGCGGCCGGCACCCGCAGCCGCCACCCGGGGCCGGTGCACCTGAACGTGCAGCTCGTCGAGCCGCTAGTGCCCGGACTCGCGCACGACGCCGCCGCGTGGCCGCCGGGCCGCGACGAGAACAGGCCGTGGATCGCGCTGGACCCCGACCCGCCAGCACTGCCGACCCCGTTGCCGCTCGGCCCGCGGACTGTCGTGCTCGCCGGTGACGACGCCGGTGCCGCGGCCCGCCAGCTCGCCGAGCGGGCGGGCTGGCCGCTGCTGGCCGAGCCCTCCTCCGGTTCTCGGACCGGGCACGCGCCCGTCGCCGCGTACCGGCTGCTGCTCGGCTCGGAGCGTCTCGGCGGCGCCGTCCAGCGGGTGGTGGTCGTCGGGCACCCCACGCTGTCCCGGCCGGTCACCCGGCTGCTGGAGCGCGACGACGTCGAGGTCCTGGTAGTGGCGCCGACCGGGCGGTGGACCGACCCGGGGCACCGTGCCGTGCAGCTCGCTCGCGAGGTGACCGCGGAGGAGGACCCGGGCGCGCAGGAGTGGACCCGGGCCTGGCGCCGGGCCGATGCGGCAGCGATGGCTGCCGTCGACCGGGTGCTCGCCGAGACCCCCCGGCTGACTGCCCTGGAGGTGGCTCGCGAGGTCTCGCACGCGGTGCCGCCCAACGGTCTGCTGGTCGTGGGCAGCTCCAACCCGGTACGCGACCTGGACCTGATGGCCGTGGCGTCACCGGTGGGTGAACGCCGCATGGTCATGGCCAACCGTGGACTGTCCGGCATCGACGGTCTGCTGTCCACCGCGGTCGGGGTCGCTCTCGCCCGGCGCCCCACCCGGGCGTTCGCGTACGTCGGCGACCTGACCTTCCTGCACGACGTCAACGGGCTGCTGATCGGACCGGAGGAACCGCGCCCGGACCTCAGCATCGTGGTGGCCAACGACGACGGAGGGTCGATCTTCGCCGGTCTCGAGCAGGGTGGCCCCGCGCACGCACACTCCTTTGAGCGGGTCTTCGGCACGCCCACCGGTACGGACCTGGCCGGCCTCTGCGCCGCCCACCACGTGGACCACCGGCGGGTGCACGACGCGGCCTCGCTGCGCTCGGCGCTGGCCTCCCCGCGACCCGACATCGAGGTGGTCGAGGCGCGGCTCGACCGGCGAAACCGCCGCGAGCTGGACAACCGGATCTGTGCCGCGGTCGCCGCCGCGATCCAGTGAGGGTCGGTGGCGCGGACCGACTCTGGCGAACCCCGTTGCGACCCGCGTACGTTTCCTTCGTGGCCCGGTGCCGGGCCCGGAGGGACGGCGACGATGAAGAAGCTGATCAACGACCCGGGCGACGTCGTGGCGGATGCGCTGCGTGGCATCGAGGCGGCGCACCCGCGCCTGCGGGTCGACCACGGGAACCGGGTGATCGTCCGAGGTGACGCACCCGTCACGGGCAAGGTGGGCCTGGTCTCCGGGGGCGGTTCGGGTCACGAGCCCCTGCACGGCGGGTTCGTCGGACCGGGCATGCTCGACGCGGCCTGCGCGGGGGAGATGTTCACCTCTCCGGTGCCCGACCAGATCCAGGCCGCCACGACGGCCGTCGACGGCGGCGCGGGGGTGCTGCACATCGTGAAGAACTACACCGGCGACGTGATGAACTTCGAGATGGCCGCTGAGCTGGCCGCCGCCGAGAGCGGTGTCGAGGTCAGCTCCGTCGTGGTGGACGACGACGTCGCCGTGCAGGACAGCCTCTACACAGCCGGTCGCCGTGGAGTCGGGGCAACCGTACTGCTGGAGAAGATCGTCGGGGCCGCCGCCGACCAGGGGCGCGACCTCGCCGCACTCACCGCGCTCGCCGGAGCGGTCAACGCTCGCGCGCGCAGCATGGGGGTGGCGCTCACCTCCTGCACGGTGCCCTCCGCCGGGCGGCCGACGTTCGAGCTGCCCGAGGACGAGATGGAGGTCGGCATCGGCATCCACGGCGAGCCCGGCCGCAGACGGGTACCGCTCGCCCCGGCCCGTGAGATCGCCTCCATGCTCGTCGAGCCGATCCTGACCGACCTCGACTTCACCGCGGGCGACGGCACGATCGCGTTCGTCAACGGGTTGGGCGGTACGCCGCTGATCGAGCTGTACGTCCTGTACGCCGAGGTCGCCAAGCTGCTCGACGCGGCCGGGGTCGCGATCGCCCGGTCACTGGTCGGCCCGTACATCACCAGCCTGGACATGGCCGGTGCCTCGCTGACCCTGCTGTCCGTCGACGACGGCATGCTGCGTCTGTGGGACGCGCCGGTGGACACACCCGGCCTGCGGTGGGGGGCCTGAGGTGGCCGACCAGTTGACCCTGGACACCGCGCGGGCATGGGTGGAGGGCTTCGCGGCGCGCATCCACGCAGCAGCCGATGAGCTCACCGCGCTGGACTCCGCCATCGGCGACGCCGACCACGGCTCGAACATGACGCGCGGGATGAGCGCCGTGTCGGCGGCGCTGGACGGGTCGCAGACCGACATCGGGTCGTTGCTGAAGAAGGTCGGGATGACCATCGTCAGCAGTGTGGGCGGTGCGAGCGGGCCGTTGTACGGCACGTTCTTCCTCCGGGTCGGGACCACGGCCGGCGACAAGGCCGCCCTGGAGCCGGCTGAGTTCGCTGCCGCGCTGCGCTCTGGGCTGGAAGGTCTGAAGGCTCGCGGGAAGGCGACCACCGGCGAGAAGACGATGCTGGACGCGCTGGCCCCCGCTCTCGACGCGCTCGACGCCGAGCTGTCCGACGGTGGCTCCCTCTCCGACTCGCTGGCCACGGCGGCCACCGCCGCCGCGCAGGGGCGGGACGCCACTGTGCCGATGGTCGCCACCAAGGGGCGGGCCAGCTACCTCGGTGAGCGCAGCGCAGGTCACTGCGACCCTGGCGCCACCTCCATGGCACTGCTCGTCGACGCCGCGGCGACTGCCGTGTCCGCCTGACGGTGGGCGTACGCGTCGGATTCGTCGTTGTTTCGCACAGTCTCGCGCTCGGGGAGGCGGCCCGGTCGCTGGCGGCCGAGATGGTGCCCGGGACCGAGGTGCCCGTCGAGGTGGCGGCCGGCCTCGACGCCACCACCTTCGGCACCGACGCCACCGCGATCAGCGACGCGGTGAGCGCCGTCGCGGCGGCGGTCGAACAGGTCGTCGTACTGATGGACCTCGGCAGCGCGGTGCTGTCCGCCGAGCTCGCCCTGGAGCTCCTCGACGACGTGCGCGAGCGGGTGCTGCTGTGTCCGGCGCCGCTCGTGGAGGGGCTCGTCGTGGGTGTCGTCGCGGCCGCCGGGGGCGCCGACGCCGAGCACGTGGTGGCCGAGGCCGCCAGGGCTCTGGACGCGAAGGTGGAGCACCTGGCACCCGGCGGTGTGGCCGGTGGTGACGCCGGTGGTGCCGCCAGTGGCGCCAGTGGTGCCGCCGGTGCGGCCAGTGGTGACTTCGAGGTGACGCCGCCGACCGGCCTGCACGCCCGGCCGGTCGCCCTGCTCGTCGCCGCGCTGTCCGACCTGGACGCGCGAGTCCGGTTGGTCGACCTGACGACCGGTGCCGGGCCGGTGCCGGGGGACAGCCCGACCGCCGTGGCCGGACTCGGCGCCGCTCGTGGCCACCGGGTCCGCGTGCTGGCCGACGGTCCCCACGCCGACCAGGCGGTTGCCCGGGTGCTCGGGCTGGCGGCTGGCGGCTTCGACGCATCGCCCAGTGGGCGGCTTCACTCCGTACCGGATGCGTCACGGGGTGGCCCCGCTACGAACCTATGGTCACGGGGCCACCCCGTGCTGGAATCGGACGCCGCGGAATCGGGTGCCCGAGCGACGGCCGCCGTCGAGGCATTGGCACGCGTGTGGCACCCGCCGGCACCGTCAATCAGCGCAGCCCTCGGCGATGAGCAGGCGCAATGGACACACCTGGAGTCGGCGCGTGCGACGACGAGGGAACGGATCACCGCGGTACGCGAGCAGGCCAGGGACCGCCTCGGCGACGACGCGGCCGCGATCTTCGACGCCCATCTGAGCCTGCTGGAGGACTCCCACCTGTTGCAGCGGGCCCATGAGCAGATCGCCCGCGGTGCCGCCCGTGCGTGGGAGCAGGCCGTCGCGGGTGTCCAGGAGCAGCTGGCCGCGCTGCCGGACCCGTACCTGCAGGCACGATCCGCCGACGTCCGCGCGGTAGGCGACCAGGTGCTGCGCGCGCTGGCCGACGAGCCGGAGCCGGCGCCTGACCTCGACGGCATCCTGGTCGCAGTGGACGTGACCCCCGCACAGGTGGTGGCGCTCGGAGCCGGCGTGGTCGGCGTCCTGCTGGCCGGGGGCAGCGGGGTGTCGCACGCGGCGATGCTGGCGGAGCAACGTGGACTGCCCTGGGTGGCCGCCGCCGGGTCCGACGTGCTCGATCTCGACGGCCACGCTGTCCGGCTGGCACGCGGCTCCTGGGCGCGGGTGCAGCCATGACGCGCTGGAGCGAGATCGCAGGCGAGCAGTCACCGGACGCGTACAACGAGCGCTTTCGCTCCCTGGCGGCGACCGGTGCCGACGCACACGGGGAAGCCGGCCTGGTGACCCGGTTGCTGTCTGCGGGCGCGACTGTCCTCGACGCCGGGTGCGGCACCGGACGGGTGGCAATCGAGCTGCACCGCCGCGGGTTCGACTGCACCGGCGTCGATGCCGACGCCTCGATGCTCGCGGGTGCCCGTGCCGCTGCTCCCGCGCTGCGCTGGCTGCACGTGGATCTGGTAGACCTCGACCTCACCACCACGTACGACTGCGTGCTGGCCGCGGGCAACGTTCTCCCGTTGCTGTCCCCGGGTACCGAGCCCGAGGTGGTGCGGCGACTGGCCACCCACCTGGCGCCCGAGGCGCTGCTGATCTGCGGCTTCGGTCTGGACCCGGGGCATCTCCCGCTGGACGAGGCACCGTTCGGCCTGGCGTCGTACGACCACTGGTGCCGCGCTGCCGGACTCACGCTCGCCACCCGCCTCGCCACCTGGGACGGCGACCCGTACGACGACGGCGGCTACGCGGTGAGCATCCACTGCCGGGCCGACGGGCACACTCAGCAAGCGCGATCAAGCCGGACCGATTGCGCCGGCCGCAGGATCGAGGCATGAGCCCGACCGACACGTTCGCACGTTTCGTGGACGTCGTCGCCGACGCACTTGACGACAACGGCCTGGACGGGGCCGCGATTGCGGGTCGGGCGCACATGTCTCGCTTCCACTTCGACCGGGTGGTCTCGGCCGCCGCGGGCGAGACACCGGCCGCTTTCCGCCGCCGGATCAAGCTCGAACGCGCCGCGTACCACCTGGCCGTCACCGACCGCGGCGTCCTCGACATCGCGGTCGACGCGGGGTACGGCTCGCACGAGGCATTCACCCGTGCCTTCGCCCGCGCGTACGGCCGCCCACCGTCGTCGTGGCGCCGCAGCCCGGGCGGCCGGTTGGGACTCGAGGCGCCGAGCGGCGTGCACTTCCACCCACCCGAGGGCCTACGGGTCCCCGCCCGAACGAAGGTGACCGGCATGGAGCTCTTCGAACGCATCGTCTCCCACCACGTCTGGCTCGTCGGCGAGATCGTCGACCGCGTCGCCCGCCTGGAGGCTGACGTGCTGGACCGACCCATCGACATCGGCATCGAGTACATCGACTGCGACCCCACTCTGCGGTCCGCAACCTCGCGCCTGATCGGCCAGCTGGCCATGTGGAACGCCGCCGTGGCCGGCCGCGACTACGACTTCGCGATCGAGTGCGATGAGTCTGTGTCGGCGATGCGCGGGCGACTGGAGGTGGCGGGGCCGGAGTTCGAGCAGCTCGTGCACCAGCTCGTCACCGAGGGCCGCCTGGACGAGTCGTTCGTCGACGCGAAGTGTGAGCAACCCGAGATCCGCACGTACGGAGGGATGCTGGCCCACGTGATCGCCTTCGGCTCGACCCGTCGCACCATCGTTATCGGAGCGCTCGCCTCCGCCGGTATCAGCGACCTCGGTGCGGGCGACCCGATGAGCTGGGTCGCCGAGCCGCACTGACGCCATCCGCCACGCCCGAACTCACGGACGGGCCGCACTGAACTCACGGACGGGCCGCCGTAAACTCACGGACGGGCGGTCAGCCGCCGAGTGCGTCCCGGACCGGGATGAACTTCGCCTGTGCCTCGGCGAGCTCGGCCTCGGGGTCCGAGCCGGCCACGATCCCGCAACCGGCGAACAGTCGCACCCGCGTGCCGGTCAGGACGCCGCAGCGCAGCGCGAGACCCCACTCACCGTCACCGTCGGCGTCCATCCAACCCACGGGGCCGGCGTAGCGTCCGCGGTCCATCGACTCCAGCTCGTCCAGCGTGCGCACCGCGAGGTCGGTGGGCGTACCGCCGACCGCTGCCGAGGGGTGCAACGCCGCGGCCAGCTGCAGCGAGCTCGCCGCGTGCGAGCCGACGCCGGCCACGTCGCTGGCCAGGTGCATCACGTTGGGCAGGTGCAGCACGAAAGGCGTCTCCGGCACGTTCATGCTGGAGCAGTAGCGCGCCAACGCCGAGGCAACCGAGCGCACGGCGTACTCGTGCTCCTCGAGGTCCTTGCTGCTGCGTGCCAGCGCGCCCGCCAGCGCCAGGTCGTGCTCGTCGTCACCGGTGCGGCGGATCGTCCCGGCGAGCACCCGCGAGGTGACCAGGCCACGCTCCCGTCGTAGGAGCATCTCCGGCGTCGCGCCGAACAGCCCGTCGACGTGGTACGTCCAGCACGACGGGTAGGACGCGGCCAGCTGCTGCAGCGGCCACCGCACGTCGATGTCGCCGGTCGCGGTGGCGATCAGGTCACGGGCCAGCACCACCTTCTCCAGTGGCGAGGAGGCGATCCGCTCGACGGCAAGGGAGACCCGGCGCGCCCACTGCGCGCCGGACATCGCCCCGTCGGCGAAGGCCAGCCCGCTGGGCGCGACGGGCGGGTCGGACGCCACGAGGTCGACCGGCCCCGTGATGGAGGCCACGGTGGCGGTGGTGACCCACCAGTGTGCCTCGCCGGCCACCATGCGGTGACCGACGACCACCTGCGGCACGACGAGCGTGGACTGTCCGGAATCGAGGAAGGCGAACGAGCCGAACGTCACCAGTCCGGTTCCAGGCAGCTGTATGTCGTCACGGACTACGGCGTGCCGGGACAGCGAGTCCCACCAGTCCTGGGCTGCACCGAACCGGCCGGAGCCGGTGACCTGGGCACGGGCCGCGACGCCCCAGCCGACGAGGCCCTGACCGCCTCGCACCCACGCAAGCGGGTCGACCGACGGCAACAGTTCCAGCAACGGGCCCGGGTCGCTCAGCCGATGGGTGCGCACTACGAGCCCCGAGGCGTCGCCTGCCGGGCTGGTCGTCATCGTGCCTCAGGGTACGACCGCAGGTGCGGCGGGCCGCGTGCGAGGGTGGGTGCATGCGAGCGCGTGGGACCCGGGCCGGCCTGGACAAGCGGCCGCACGAGGTCCGGGAGATGTTCGATTCGGTGGCCCGCCGCTACGACCTCACCAACGACGTCCTCTCCCTCGGCCAGGACCGTCGGTGGCGCCGGCGTACCACCGAGATGGTCGACACCGGGCCTGGGGAGACGGTGCTCGACCTCGCCGCGGGCACCGGTACGTCGAGCCAGCCGTTCGCCGACGCCGGTGCCTTCGTCGTGCCCTGCGACTTTTCGATCGGGATGCTGACCGTCGGCAAGCACACCTGGCCGCAACTGCCGTTCACTGCGGGCGATGCCACCGCGCTGCCGTTCGCGGACGAGACCTTCGACGTGGTCACCATCTCCTTCGGCCTGCGCAACGTCGTGGACTTCGACGCCGGGCTGGTCGAGATGCTGCGGGTCACCCGCCGGGGCGGTCGGCTGGTCGTCTGCGAGTTCAGCCACCCGACCTGGAAGCCGTTTCGCACTGTCTACAGCGAGTACCTCATGAGGGCGCTGCCGCGGGTGGCCCGGCGGGTCTCGAGCAGCCCGAGCGCGTACGTCTACCTCGCGGAGTCGATCCGGGCCTGGCCCGACCAGGAGACGCTGGTGGGGCACCTGCAGCGGGCCGGGTGGGACGACGTCGTCTGGTCCGACCTGACCGGCGGCACCGTGGCCCTGCACCACGCCGTCCGGCCGTGACCCTGGCAACGGCGTGGGGCCAGAGCCTGCCGGAGCCTGCGGTCTACGCCAGCACCTACCCTGGCACGTTGTCACTGCCCATGGGATGCAACCCGTGGGCGGTGCGGTTTCCCAGGGGACCCTGGGAAACCGCAGCAGTGGGCCGCGTTCGCGGGTGGCAGGCAGGATGCTTAGAGTGGTGGCCGTAGGGGACGTTGTGAAGCAATTCACGAGCGTCCCGGCCTTGACGTACGTCGCGCGACACCGGCAGTCCAGCACAGGCAGTTCAGCACCGGCACAGCACAGGGAGGAGCCGAGGTGGACCTCGATCTCTACGTGCCGATCCTGGCGATCGGCGTGCTCGGCGCCGGCTTCGCCGTCTTCTCCCTCGCCGCCAGCTGGCTGAGCGGGCCACGGCGCTACAACCGTGCCCGGCTGGACTCCTACGAGTGCGGGATCGAGCCCACGCCGCAGCCGATCGGCGGCGGCCGGTTCCAGGTGAAGTACTTCATCACCGCGATGCTGTTCATCGTCTTCGACATCGAGATCATCTTCCTGTACCCGTTCGCCGTGGCCTTCGACGCGCTCGGCTGGTTCGGACTCATCGAGATGGGCTTGTTCATCCTCACGCTCGTGGCCGCCTTCGCCTACGTGTGGCGCCGAG
>Ga0136624_1000051_pt1 | contig 32418 bp, 38 predicted proteins | sample AntDrymUQ4692206_2_FD_104802 | JGI IMG/M metagenome (GOLD analysis project Ga0136624, IMG submission 104802) | Polar desert sand microbial communities from Dry Valleys, Antarctica - metaG UQ469 (22.06) | ecosystem: Environmental > Terrestrial > Soil > Desert | place: Antarctica: Dry Valley... | reverse complement strand
GTGAGCCAGTTCATCGGTCAGAGGACCCTCTGGTCGATCCACGACGTGCAGTGGGCGGCAGGCTTCGTCAACACCGATCGGACGTCCGAGCCCGAGATGCCGTTCGGGCCCGAGCTCGGCGTCTACCGCCTGGTCGACGCCGACGCCGTCGACCGGCTACTCGAGACCCTGGGTGAGCGGGACTACGACCGCACCGAGTCCGCAGACGCCGTGTCCTTCACACCACCCGGGGCCGACGACGCCCTGACCACGAGCGTGCTCGAGGACGAGCAACTGGTGGTGGTCGGCGACGTCGATGAGGTGCTCGACGTGCTGGCCGGGGACGCGGCGCCTCGCTGTCCCGTACCTGGACGCCGCCGGAGAGCTCGGGACGCCGGATGCGTTCTACGTGGCGCAGCGCGACGTGGACGCGCAGACCTACATCGACGTGGACGCGCAGACCTCCGTCGACGCCCGGCTCACCTTCGTCGACGACAAGGCCGCCGAGCTCGACGCGGCGGCCCGCGACACAGCGCTCAGCGGTTTCGCGAGCGAGTACTTCGAGACGCCGGAGGTCTCGGTCAACGGTCAGGTCGTCCGCGTCGAGGCGACCTTGGCCACCGACGAGGACCTCTCGCACCCGGCCGTGGAAGCGGAGGCAGTCGCGCTCGTGGGATGCGGCGGCTGAGCACACGTCCGGAGATCCAGTCCCGCCGCACCCCGTACCCTGTCGTGCGTGGCCGGACCGGACTTCGCAGCACAGCTCAAGCAGCTCGACGCGACGATGCACACCATCGAGCAGGTGCTCGACATCGACGCGATGCGGGTGGAAATCGACGAGCTCGCCGAGCAAGTGGGTGCGCCGGACCTGTGGGACGACCAGGTCCGCGCCCAGGCGGTCACCAGCCGGCTGTCGGTGCTGCAGGCCGACCTGGAGCGGGTGACCTCCATCCGCGCCCGGATCGAGGACCTCGAGGTGCTGCGCCAGCTCGGCCAGGAGGAGGCCGACGAGGACTCCCTCGCCGAGGCCGAGGTCGAGCTCACCCGGCTGCACAAGCTGGTGGACGCCTTCGAGGTGCGCACGCTGCTCAACGGCGAGTACGACGCCCGCGACGCGCTGGTCTCGGTGCGCTCCGGCGCCGGCGGGGTGGATGCCGCGGACTTCGCCGAGATGCTGATGCGGATGTACATCCGCTGGGCCGAGCGCCACGGCTACGCCACCGAGGTCTACGACACCTCCTACGCCGAGGAGGCCGGCATCAAGTCGGCCACGTTCGCGGTCAAGGCGCCGTACGCGTACGGCACCCTGTCGGTGGAGTCGGGCACGCACCGGCTGGTGCGGATCTCCCCGTTCGACAACCAGGGGCGCCGCCAGACGTCGTTCGCGGCGATCGAGGTGGTGCCGGTGATCGAGCGCTCCGACGAGGTCGACATCCCCGAGGAGGAGCTGCGCGTCGACGTGTACCGCTCGTCGGGGCCCGGCGGGCAGAGCGTCAACACGACCGACTCCGCAGTCCGGCTCACGCACGTCCCCACCGGCATCGTGGTGAGCTGCCAGAACGAGAAGTCCCAGCTGCAGAACCGCGCCAGCGCGATGGTGATCCTCAAGGCCAAGCTGCTCGCGGTGCGCCGCGCCGAGGAGCGGGCCCACCTCGACGAGTTGCGCGGCGACGTCCAGGCGTCGTGGGGCGACCAGATGCGCAACTACGTGCTGCACCCGTACCAGATGGTCAAGGACCTGCGCACCGAGTACGAGAGCGGCAACACCTCCGGCGTGCTCGACGGGGAGATCGACGAGTTCATCGAGGCCGGGATCCGCTGGCGTCGGGCCGCACCGGGCGAGGCCTGAGCCGTGATCCGGTTCGAGAATGTCACCAAGTCCTACGGCTCGACCAAGCGACCGGCCCTGCACGCCGTCGACGTCGAGGTCGACAAGGGCGAGTTCGTCTTCCTGGTCGGCGCCTCGGGCTCCGGCAAGTCGACGTTCCTGCGGCTGATCCTGCGCGAGGCCCAGCCGACGACCGGACGCGTGTTCGTCGCGGGCAAGGAGATCAACCGGCTGGCCAGCTGGAAGGTGCCCGGTCTGCGTCGCCAGATCGGCACCGTCTTCCAGGACTTCCGGCTGCTGCCCAACAAGACGGTGGCCGAGAACGTCGCCTTCGCGCTGCAGGTCATCGGCAAGCCGCGCGCCACGATCCGCACGGTGGTGCCCGAGACCCTGGACCTGGTCGGGCTGGCCGGCAAGGAGGACCGGATGCCCGAGCAGCTGTCCGGGGGTGAGCAGCAGCGGGTGGCGCTGGCCCGGGCGGTGGCCAACCGGCCGATGATCCTGATCGCCGACGAGCCGACCGGCAACCTCGACCCGACGACCTCGGTCGGCATCATGAAGCTGCTGGACCGCATCAACCGCACCGGCACCACCGTCATGATGGCCACCCACGACGTCGGCATCGTCGACCAGATGCGCAAGCGCGTCATCGAGCTCGCCAACGGCGACGTGATCCGGGACCAGTCGCGCGGCGCGTACGGCTACCAGATCTAGATCCCGACCGGCCGGCACGTCCACCACCCGACGGCCACGACCCCACGGAAGCCATGCAGATCATTCACATCTTCACCGAGCTCGGCACCGGGCTCAGGCGCAACGTCTCGATGACGCTGTCACTGGTGGTCACGACGTTCGTGTCCCTCGCGCTGGTCGGCTTCGGGCTGCTGGTCAACGAGCAGGCCGAGGCCACCGAGGAGTACTTCAACGGGCGCTCCACCCTGCTCGTCCTGCTGTGCTCGGAGACCTCCAGCGGCGGCACCTGCGTCAACGGTGAGGTGACCCGGGAGCAGCGTGAGGCGGTCGAGGCGGCCCTGGAGGAGAACCCGCAGGTCGACTCCTACACCTACGAGACCGCCGAGGAGCAGTACGAGAAGGCCGGCGAGCTTCAGAACCAGACCGCGGCCGGCCGGCGCGCCTACGAGGCAGCCGAACCGGCGAACTTCTCCGCGGTGTACACGGTGATCCCGTTCGACCCGAACCAGGTCGACGGCATCTCTGAGCAGCTGGCCGGGATGAGCGGGATCGAGAACCTGGTGAACGTGGCCGACCAGCTCGGTCTGCTGTACGAGTTCCTGGACCTCCTGCAGTTCGCGGCACTGGTGATCGCGGCCTTCCTCGCCGTCACGTCCGTCCTGCTGGTCTCCAACACGATCCGGCTCACCGCGTACGCCCGGCGCAAGGAGATCGGCATCATGCGGCTGGTGGGGGCATCCAGCTGGCACATCCAGCTACCGTTCGTCCTGGAGTCGATGCTGGCCACGGTGCTCGCCGGGCTGCTGGCGGTCGGCTCGCTGGCGGCGATGGTGGAGCTCGGGGTCAACCGCGGTCTCAAGCAGGCATTCGGTGACCTCACTGTGTGGATCGGGTGGTCCGACGCCGTGTTCGCGGGTACGCTCACGATGGCACTGGCGGTGGTGCTGGGTGCGATCCCGCCACTCGTGTTGACCCGCAAATACCTCGACGTGTGACATCGGTGCGTTACCGTCGTTTCCGCAGGGCAACCAGAGTGACGCATGTGACTCATGTGCATGACATGGACACCTATCCATCGCTAGCCGAAAGTCTCCACGTGCCTCGACACCCCGTTCGTCGTGCTCAGCGGCTCGTCGGCAGTTCCCGTGCCCACGGTGACTGTCCGGTGCGGCCCAGGGCCCGCGACGCCGCCCTGCGGCAGCGGGTCGCCGTGCTCGCCGGTGCGCTGACGATGGGCGTCATCGCGACTGTTGCGGTCCCCGCGCTGGGCAGTGAACGGCAGGACGACCTGGAGCACCGCAAGGCCGGGGTCATCGACTCCCTGCAGTCGGCCAACAGTGACCTCTCCGAGGTGAGTGCCGACCTCGTGCGCGCCACCAACGCCCTGAGCACCGCGCAGACCCGACTGGTGAGCGCCCAGCGCGAGCTGGCTCGCACCCGCGGCCAGCTCGCCGTCGCTGAGTCCCTCGACGAGCAGATGGCCGACGAGCTGGCGCAGGCCCAAGCCGAGCTGGTCGATGCGATCGCGGCGGTCGAGGAGACCGAGGCCGACATCGAGGTCCGACGCGCACGCATCGGCGACATGGTCGCGGACACCTCCCAGTACGGGAGTCCCGAACTGGCTAGCCTCGGTAGTGTGCTGGGGGGATCGGATCCAGCCGAGATCGGCGCGAACCTCGCGCTCACCAGCTCGGTCATGAACTCACAGACCAGCGAGCTCGACGAGCTCAGCGCGACCGAGACGGTGCTCGGCGTGCAGCAAGAGCTGATCCAGGAGCTGCGCGACGAGGTGGCGCTCGAGCGGGCAGCCGCCGCGCAGAACCTCGAGGTCAAGGCGGAGCTGACCCGGTCCGCGCAGGCGCAGACTGCCGCTGTCGCGGAGATCGTGGCCAGCCGCAGAACCGCCCAGCAGGATGCCGCCGCCGAGCGACAGGTCGAACTCGACCGGATCGCCGTGCTCGAGGCCCGCCGGCAGCAGGTCGAGACGATGCTGCAGGCCGTCGCGCGACGACAAGCCGCGCGACGTCTCGCCGCGGCGCAGGCAGCAGCCGCGGAACGGGCAGCCGCGGAACGGGCAGCCGCGGAACGGGCAGCCGCGGCGCGACATGAGTCCACACCCACCGTGAGCGCAAGCGTCCAGCCGTCGAGCAGCCCCCTGTCCTTACCGGTGGACAGCAGCTACGTCACCTCCCCGTACGGCATGCGGCTGCACCCGATCCTCAGCGTGTACAAGCTCCACGACGGCACCGACTTCGGAGCCGGCTGCGGCACGCCGATCTACGCAGCGGCCAGCGGCACCGTCGTGTCGGCGCTCAACGACGCCGCCTACGGCAACCGGGTGATCATGACTCATGGAATCATCGGGGGTCGCAGCCTCGCGACGTCGTACAACCACCTCACGAGCGACACGGTCAGCACCGGCCAACGGGTGTCGAAGGGTCAAGTCATCGGGTACGCCGGCACCACCGGATACTCGACTGGGTGCCACCTGCACTTCATGGTGTACGAGAACGGCAGCACCGTGGATCCGATGGGCTGGCTGGGCTGAACCGGCTCGTACCCGTACGGACCGTGAGGGATGATGGTCCGATGGCCAAGGAGCGCGGCACCAAGGTGATTGCCAGCAACCGCAAGGCGCGGCACGACTACCACCTCGAGGACACCTACGAGGCAGGCATCGTGCTCACGGGCACCGAGGTGAAGTCACTGCGCGCGGGACGGGCAACGCTGTCCGATGGCTTCGGCGAGATCGAGAACGGTGAGGTCTGGTTGCTCGGCGTCCACATCCCTGAGTACACGGCGGGCACCTGGACCAACCACGAGCCACGCCGCCGCCGCAAGCTGCTTCTGCACCGCAGCGAGATCGAGAAGATGAGCGGCAAGATCATCGAGCGCGGGCACACGCTCATCCCGCTGTCGCTGTACTTCAAGGACGGACGCGCCAAGGTGGAGATCGCCGTCGCCAAGGGTCGCAAGAGCTACGACAAGCGGCATGCCATAGCGGCCAAGGAGGCCAAACGTGAGGCCGAGGCAGCGATCGGGCGTGCTCTGAAGGGTCGGGATCGCTGATCGCGGGGAACTCCCGCGCGTCCTCTGGCCCGCTGTTCAGTTGTGCGGTACGGGCTCAAGTCTCGACTTCTCAGCGCTCGGCGCATCCAACAGTCGACGATGTTTTGACCAGCCGACGCAGCGCTGCAGCGCGGTACGCATCTACGACGCTCATGGCGTAGGCGAAGACACCGCCGGCAAACTTGCCCACGAACGATGCCTCCTGGTCGGCGAAGGTGAATGTCAGCATGCCGAGCAGGAGCATGTAGGACACCATCACCAGCCCCCGCTTTGGGTTGGTTGTTCAACACCTGCCCCATGCCCGGCAGCACGACGGCCACCACCAGGACGACCCACGGCGAGAGGGCGGTCTTCACCGGACCGCTCGCCGGGGCACGGCAGCCGGTGGCGCGACGCACCGCCGGAACAGTTCCACGACCTCGTCCAGCGCGGTGAGCACCTCCTTCAGCGCACGGACGTCGACTCGCGCATGCGTGAGGTCGACCCTGCGGGTGACCCGGTAGGACCCCGAGTCGGCCGTGGCGCACTTCCACACCGCACGTGTGGACGCCGGTCCCACGACGACCTGCTTCAGCGTCCCGTCCGTCATGGCGACGCGGACACGATCCAGGGGCTGCGGGCACTCAGTCACCACGTCGCTCCCGTCCGACCTGACCGAAAGCTCCCCCGGCCAGTCTTCGCCCAGCTGCACCGGTTCTGGCAGCTGGTCGTGCCGGGCGTAGAACTCCGTTCCGCACGCCCGGGCGAGCACGGACAGTCGCCCGGGCACCGGGTGGGGGCCGCCGATGGTCACCACGAGCCACAGCACAGGTAGCGTCCGCATGCTCAGCGTGTCAAGGACGGGCTCGATCCGGACGTCGTGCCCACTTCGTCGGCCCTCGAGGAGCGGGAAGTCCAGTCCGCGTCGGACGAGGACTGGGTCCTCCAGCAGTCCGGAGCAGTACTCGAACAGCCTCCCCCGGTCCGCACGCACCCGTGCCGCGTGTCGGCGGTGGACCAGGGCGAGCACCACGACGCCCAGGAAGAGCAGGCTCAGCACCCAGAACCCGGATGGGTCACGCATCGCTCAGTAGCCCCGGGGTCGGGGCAACGGCGCGGTGAACTGGGTGTCCCGGTCAACGTACTGGAACCGACGGAGAACGAACCACACGGAGGCGACCAGGTAGAACACCAGGATGGACCACAACGTGGTGCCGTAGCCCAGGAAGGTCGCGAAGAAGACCATCGCGGACAGGATGCCGAGGACCAACGCCGGCAGAGGGTGGACCGGCAAGGTGTAGGCACGATGGATGGAGCCCATCGGCCACAGCTGCCGGAACCGCATCATGTTGACGACCATGAACATGTACGTCAGGAGACCAGACAAGATCGAGAACGTGATCACGGTGGCCAGCAGCGTCGGGTTGTCCAGCAGCAGGGGCAGGATTGCGAAGGCGATCGCCACCGGAACCAGGAACAGGATGGCGCGGAAGGGCGTGCGGTACGTGGGATGGACCGCACCGAACCATTCCGGCAGGTAACGGTCACGCGCCATGGCGAACCATGCTCGGGAGGCGTCGTTGATGCACCCGTTCGCCGAGGCGAGGGTAGCCGCCATGGTCCCGAGCATCAGCAACCACACCAAGAAGCCGCTGCCCGTGAGCTGTGCGGCGTCGAACAGCGGTGTGACCGCCGTCCCGAGGTACTGTCAGGGCAGCAGCGCCGCGCTGACGTACCACGTGATCGTCGCCGCGATGATCAGTGTCATGATGCCGGCCAGGCTGCCCAGAGGGATGGAGCGGCTGGGTGAGCGACACTCCTCGGCGGCCTGGGCGGTGCCCTCGATGCCCAGATAGAACCACATGCCGAACTGGAAGGCTGCGATCACGCCGATCCAGCCGTAGGGCAGGCCGGAGTCCATCGACGACGCGAGCTGGTTGAACTCGGTGGCTGCCCCCGGGTTCCATCCCTGCATGCCGAGGAAGAGCGCAATGATGGTGAGGAAGGCGAACCCGGTGACGACGAAGTTGACCGAGAGCGTCACCAGGACACCGCGGTAGTTCAACAGGGCCAGCAGCAAGATGGCCAGGATCGCGAAGGGGTAGGCACTCAGTTCCTCCTCATTGCCCAGCAGCCGCGACATGGTGGTGAGCAGGTAGCCCAGCACGTTGGCGTGGCCGCCTCGAGCATCGTGTAGGCCATGGTGAGGTAGAGACCGACGTTGAACGCCATGAGCGGGCCAACGGTGTGCTTGGCCTGCGAGTACTGCCCGCCTGCTGCCGGGATCGCCGAGGCGACTTCGGAGTTGATCATCACGATGCAGGTGTAGAGCAGCCCGACCACCCAGCAGGCGATGAGCGCGCCGTACAGCCCACCCTTCTCGACCGCGAAGTTCCACCCCATGAACTCGCCGACAAGCACGATGCCGACGCCGAGACCCCAGATGTGGATGGGCCCGAGCACCTTGCGCAGCGTGAGGGCCTCGCCCTCACGGGCTTGCAACGAGTCAGTCATGGCCGCTCGCCCTCCCTTCTGGAGGTGTCGGTCTGCACGAGGTTCGCGTCACCGAGGTCCTCGATCGTGTGGGTCAAGAACTCCTCGCTGTACCTTCGCGAGGTCATCACTGCGTCGTACAACAACCAGCCGGCGGTCAGCGCGCTCAGTGCCCAAGCCGTCCACTCCAAGAGATCCCAGACCGTCATAGCGAGCCTCCCTCTGGGGGTCCGAACCGCGCACGAACCACTTCTCGGTACTCCTTGAACGACGCCGCGTAGACGAAGCCCAGGTACGCCAGGGCCAGGGCGACCGTGCCGGCCAGGGCCAACCAGCTGAACGAGTACCTGTCGTCCTGCGGTGCGTTGGCGCTTACCGAGGCCGCAACGGTCTCCTCGTCGACCATTTCGAGCTCGGTCATCTTGGTGAACTGCCCTTTCTCCTCGGCCGAGATGGGCAGCTCCTCGATCGAGACGACGTCTTGGTCCGCGCTGCTCGAGGTGCCATCGTCAGCGAAGACGAACGTCGTGACGAACAACGTGAGGAACAACAACGCGAGCAGGAAAGCCGCGTCGGCCATTTGGCTCCCGGTGGACTGCGTCCGCCTGGTCGTTGGCTGCGATGTCATCGCAGATCAGCCCCTTTGCTTCTGCGCTGCTGAGCAGCCCGGTTGGAATCGAGGTGGGCGATGTCCTCCCCGTAGACGTGTTGACGTTCGTCCCGATATCTGCTGATCAACGACAGCAGGGACAGCGTGTTGAGAGGCCGAGGACCACCGCGGAAGCGCCGAGGACCAGAATGACCATGGTGTCGTCGACGACCCGGGCCGTCACGAAGAAGACGAACAGGAGCGTCAGCCACATGGCGCCGGCGAAGACCACCCCCGCCGCGACGTCGCGTTTGAGCATCGTGTCGATACGCTGCTGCGTAGTTGGGTCCACGTCTTCGCGTCCTCTCACCAGGCACGGCATCCGGACGGAGCCACCATCAAAACAGCGTCAAGTACTTGTCGATCTCCCACTGTCCGACCGCGGAGTGGTACTCGAAGAACTCTGCTGACTTGACTCGTGCGTAGTAGTCGATGTAATCGCCGTCCTTGACCTTCCCGAATGCTGCGCGCAGGACGTCGTCCCCGGCGAGCAGGGACACCGCGTGAGCCAGGGTTCCGGGGAACCGTTTGATCCCCATCGCGTCGATGGCGCGGTCGTCGAGAGCAAAGAGGTCGGCCTCGACGGGCGCGCCGGGGTCCAGGTCGCGAACGATCCCGTCCATACCCGCGGCGAGGATCGCGGTCGTGGACAGGTAGGGGTTGGCGGAGCCGCAGACCCCGCGGTTCTCGATCTGCCCGCCTTCGGGCACGCGCAGCATCACGGTCCGGTTGTTGCCGCCGTAGGAGACGTACCCCGGAGCCCAGGTGGCGCCAGATGTCGGTGCACCCACGCCGATGCGCTTGTAGGAGTTGACCGTCGGACACACCAGTGATGACATCGCGAGACCGTGGTCGAGCTGGCCGGCAAGGAACTGACGGCCTACCTCGCTCAGACCCAGGCCGTGCGGATCATCGTCGCCTTCGAACAGGGGCTGGTCGTTGGTGGACCACAGGCTCATGTGGGTGTGCAAGCCGTTGCCGGTCAGGTCGCTGAACGGCTTGCCCATGAAGGTCGCCGTCATCCCGGCTTCGTGAGCCAGCATGTGAATCATGTAGCGGAAGAAGATCGTGCGGTCGGCTGTGACGAGCGCCTCATCGTACTCGAAGTTCTGCTCGAACTGTCCGCGCGCGTCCTCGTGGTCGTTCGCGTAATTGCCCCAGCCGAGCTCGTTGAGGTACTCCGAAACGCGGGTGAGGTGGTCGAACATGCGGCTCAGGCCCTTGGCCTCATAACAAGGCTTGCTGCTGGTGTCGAGCTCATCGGCAACGCGGATACGCCCTTGCTCGTCGCGACGCAGGAGGCTGTACTCGGCCTCCACCCCGGTCTTGAACACCCAGCCGTGCTGCTCACGGGCCTCTTCCAGCAGGTTTCGCAGGATGACTCTCGGCGCGTAGGGCCAGGGTTCTCCGTCAACATGCGGGTCGCAGTGCAGAACCGCCACGTCGCGCTTCCACGGCAACCGCATGTACGACGCCGGGTCCGGGACCGCCATCAGGTCGGGGTCGGCCGGCGACTGGCCCATGTCCCCCACCGCAAAGCCGGCGAACCCTGCCCCGGTGCTCAACAGCATCTCCAAGGAGGACGCCGGCACCAGCTTGGCGCACGGCTTGCCGTGCATGTCCACGAACATCGCCAGGAAGAACTTGATCCCGTCCGACGTCGCTCGCTCCCGCAGCCAAGCCTTCTGCTCTTCCAGGGTCGTCATCGATGCCTACCTTCCCTCACGTCCCGGTATCCAACTGGTTCCTGCCAGCGGGACTCCTGCCATCGCCGCCGCCTCCAGGTTCAGAGCGACCAGATCCTCTGGCTCCAAGTTGTGCACGTTCGATTTCCCACAGGCCCTCGCCAGGGTGGTCAGCTCCATGACGAGCGCCTTGAGGTAGTTCGTGACCCGCCGTGCGCCCACCTCCGGATCAAGCCGGCGCTCGAGCTCGGGGTCCTGAGTGGCGATGCCCACCGGGCAGCGACCGGTCTGCATGTGGTGGCAGTAGCCGGGGGCGGTCCCCAGGCGCGCGTAGTCCTCGGTCACGTCGACCTCGACGCCATCCATCAGCGCCTTCGCGGAGTTGCAGCCCAGCGCGACCAGGGAGGCCATCCCGATCGAGACCGCGTCTGCGCCCAGCGCCAGTGCCTTGGCCACATCGGCGCCGCTGCGGATGCCCCCGGAGACGACGAGCTGCACGGTGCCGTCCATGCCCACGTCACGCAGGGCCTCGGCAGCAAGTCGTACGGCGGCCAGGGTCGGGATTCCGGTGTGTTCCATGAACACGTCCTGGGAAGCCGCTGTTCCGCCGACCATCCCGTCCACCACCACGACGTCTGCTCCGGCCGCGACGGCCAGCTTGACGTCGTTGGTGACCCGGGTCGCGCCGACCTTGACATAGATGGGGACCTGCCATTGGGTCGCCTCGCGCAGCTCCTCGATCTTGATCCGCAGGTCGTCGGGACCGGTCCAGTCGGGGTGCCGGCTGGCGGACCGCTGGTCGATGCCCGGCGGGAGGGTCCGCATCGCGGCCACGCGCTCGCTGACCTTCTGCCCCAGAAGCATGCCGCCGCCGCCGGGCTTGGCACCCTGGCCGACCACCACCTCGATGGCGTCTGCACGCTGCACGTCCGCGGGGTTGAAGCCGTAGCGCGAGGGCAGGCACTGGTAGACCAGACGTTCGGAGGCTCGCCTCTCCTCCTCGGTCATCCCGCCGTCGCCCGTGGTCGTCGACGTTCCCATCGCTGTGGCCGCCCGTCCGAGAGACTCCTTGGCCGTGGCCGACAGGGCACCGAAGCTCATGCCCGCGATGGTGATCGGTATGTCCAAGGTCAGGGGCTTCTCGCTGGATCGGGTGCCGAGGACGGTCTGGGTGTCGCAGCGTTCCCGATAACCCTCCAACGGGTACCGCGAAATGGACGCGGTCAGGAACGTGAGGTCGTCGAAGGAGGGCACCCGGCGGGTGGCTCCGCCACCGCGGATCTCGTAACGTCCGGTGCGGGCCATCTGGTGAACCTGAGCGATGGTGTGCGGGGAGAAGCTGGCGTTCGGCCGTAGTTGCTCCTGTGCCACCAGGGGCACCTCTGCGGCGTGGAAGTTCTGTTCTTCGGCAGCCGACATCAGTACTTCTGCTCCCTCAACGCGTCGAAGTGGTACAGCTGCTTGGCCGACGCGACGCGGGTGACGTCCTGTGGGGAAATGTGGTCGTAGCCCGCTCGTTCGACGAGGGAGGTCACCACGGCGACGTCATCCTCGGTCAGATCCTCGATCCTCGCGTCGGATCCCAGTGAGGCGATGCTGCCTGCGACGTAGATGACCGCCTCGTACAGCGAGTCACCGAGGGCATGACCTGCGTTGCCACCGACGAGGATCCTTCCGGCCTGCGCCATGAACCCGCTCATGTGACCGACATCACCGCCGATCGCCAGCTCGGCTCCCTTCAGTGAGATCCCAGCGCGCGAGGAAGCGTCGCCGTGCACGATGATCGTGCCACCGTGACTGGTCGCACCACAGCACTCCGAGGCATTACCGAGCACCCGTACGGTGCCGGACATCAGGTTCTCGGCCAGCGACCACCCCACGAATCCGTTGACCGTGATGGAGGGCCCATTGCTCAGGGCACCGACGAAGTAGCCCGCGTGACCGTCGATCTCGATGTCCAGCTCGTGGGAGAGGCCCACCGCGAGGTTGTGGCGTCCGTGCACGTTCAGTATCCGGACCCTGGATCCGGCCGGTAGCTGCCGCAGGACAGCGTTGACCTCTCGCGTCGTCATCTGGGCGCAGTCCAGATCCGCCACCTGTGTCACGCGGGCGTCGGGAGCCACCTCCACTGCTGTCACCGGCCCCATACGTGGATCTCCCCTGGCATCGGCTCGTACACCGTGGCCGCCCCGATGCCGGGCAGGCTGGTCATGGCGATGTACTCGGAAGTGACTGCGACGTAGTCGTCGGTCTCTGCGACCACCAGCGGCTTGCACGCGAAGGAGTCGCGCATGACGGCAAACTCCGATCCGGTGGCGACGAGCAGCGTGTAGAAGCCGTCCATCTCGTTCCCCATGTCCTGCAGTGCCGCTTCCAGGCTGGCTCCGGCGCTGAGCGCACGCCCGACCAGGCGCGCCGCGACCTCGGAGTCGTTGTCGGTCACGCACCCGATGCCCTCCTTGGCCAGCCACCGGCGCACCGTGGCGTGGTTGGAGAAGGAGCCGTTGTGGACCAGCGCCAGGTCGGGGTAGGGCGCGAACGGGTGCGAGTGATCGGTCGTGACCGCAGACTCCGTGGCCATCCGGGTGTGTCCTATGCCTTGGAAGCCGGTGCGGTTGTTGATCTCGTGGCGGTGGCAGATCTCCTGCGGCGTGCCCACGTCCTTGACGACCTCGATGTGCCGGCCGAAGGCGACGACAGTGGCATCCGGACGCCGCGCGGCAAGGCAGGACGTGACGTCGGTCATCGACTCCGGTGCGACGAGGACCGCCCCGTCCGGCCTCACCCGTTCACAGGTGACCGTGGTGGCGAGGTCGTCGGAGAGCTCGTCGACGAGGGCCGCAACGACGGACTTCACTTCTTCCGTCGAGTCGACGCCGTCGAGGCGGACCGAATAGCGGAAGTACCCTTCGGGAACCGGCTCCTCGTAGATCGCGAGCCCTGCGGAATCGGATCCTCGAGTCTCCATGCAGCCGAGCATGGGACCCAGCAGGCAACCCAGAAGGTCCTGATACTTCGGCGACTTCAGGTGCAGACCGACGATCCCGCACACGACGTGCCCCCTCCCTCGCCAAGACCGAGTGATCCGGTGATGTGGTGGGCAGCTGTGCCGGACCAGCCACAGCCATTGGCCCCATCCGCGGCCCAATGCCATCAAGGTGATGGAACACCGGGCCACAGCACCTGTCAAGGGTTTCCCGCACCTGGCGGCAAGCCGGTCACCGCGAGTCGTTGACGAAGGATCTCAACTGTTGCCGCGTGTGTTCGATGTGCGTGGTCATCAGCTCCGCCGCGCGGGCACTGTTGCCGTCTCGGATGGCCGCATAGATTGCCTGGTGGTCGTCCAGCACGGGTTTGGTCGGCTCGTCGAAGGTCAGCAGGTCGTACGGCGTGAAAAGCTCGAGGCGCGCCTCACGAATGACTCGGTCGAGGCGTCTGTTCCTCGCTGCCTTGGCCAGCGCGTCGTGAAACTGACCGTCTGCCTGCCGAAAGGCGGTGCGCGCGTCCTGTCCTGGTGACCGCAGTGCCCGCATTGCTTTCAACGCCGCCCGCATGTCCCCCAGCTCCACTCGGTTGGCCCGCTCCGCAGCCAGGCTCGCCGCCTTCGCCTCGATCGCGATCCGGAAGTCGATCAGCTCGTCGAGATCACCTGCCATGCTCCGCAAACGCTGACGCCATGCTTCGAGGGGCTGCGAGAGCTCGGTGACGAATGCCCCCCCGGCTGCACCGCGGCGTACCTGAAGGTACCCGCTCTCGACGAGCTGCTTGATGCCCTCGCGCACACTCACGCGCGCCACACCAAGCTGCTCGGCCAGGTCGCGCTGCGGCGGGAGACGGTCCCCGGGACTGTAGTCGCCAGCATGGATGCGCTGCCTGAGATGGACAGCTACCGCTTCGGAGGTCGTGACAGCAACGATGGCGGAAACCACCACAGCATTCTATGCGGCCGCGGCCTCGGCGATTCCGCGGTGCTGCCGGACACGGGCACTAGGCGCTGTGGTCAGTCGTGGAACCGACCATGATGGGCACATGGAACTCCACGAGAGCCTCGAGTACGACGCCGATCCCGGCACAGTGTTCGCCATGCTGTGCGACAAGAGCTGGCGCGAGGACGTGTGCCGCGACGTACACGCCCTGTCTTTCGACGTGTCCGTGCGGCAGGAGGGCGACGCAGTCGTGATCCGGACCAAGCGGACCATGCCGGCGGAGGTTCCCGACGCGGTCAAGAGGTTTGTCGGTGACACGATCGTCGTGGAACAGGTCGAGACGTGGGGGCCTGCAGGCACCGACGGCAGGCGCTGCGCCGACCTCGTGGTGGACGTCAAGGGCAAGCCGGCCGGGATGGTCGGCACAGTCACGCTGGAGCCGGTCGGCAGCAAGAGCCACGAGGTCATCCGGGGTGACGTGACCGTACGGATTCCGTTCGTCGGCGGCAGGATCGAGCCCGAGATCGTCAAGGCCATCCGCGCCGCGATCCGCGTCGAGGGCGAGGCCGGTAGGGTCTACCTCGACGGCTGACGCTGGGTCCGGTCCCTGCGGGCCGTTGCGGTCAGGACGCCCTCCCGGTGAGCCAGTAGTCGATGGTGGCGTCCAGGCCGTCGTCGCCGTCGGCCTGCAGCTCACCCGCGCACAGCTGCTCCTCAGAGTCCCAGTAGACGCGACCGTCGTCGCCGCCTGCGTGGTTGAAGGCCACTTGCTTCCCGTCGGCCACCTCGTCCTGGCCGGCGGGCGGCTCGGTCACCGACTGCCGCGTCCCGTCGACGGCGTTGTCGAGATAGACCCGCCGGTCCGCTTGAAGCTCCTGCGGGGTGATCTTGCACCAGAAGGTCCCCGAGTACGGCACCTCGTCGCTGATGCACTTGACCAGCTCGATGTCCGGCTCGACCTCGGCGACGGGATACTCTCCCGGCTCGGGCACGAAGCATTCGTCGGGCTCGAAGAGGTACCGGGCGAACTCGTACAGCGTCGCCGACTCGAACGGAGCCGGCACGGTGCTGTCGGGTGTGTCGGGATCGGCCTCGCTGTCATCACCTCCGAGGAGCGCATTGCCGGCCAGCACCCCGGCCAGCACGAGCACCGCCAGGATGGCGAGCACGGGCGGCGTGCGCGAGCGTCGCCGGGCGGGCTCGGTGTCGCTGTCGCTGCCGGTGCCGGTGTGGGCGTCGGCGTCGGTGTTCTCGCTGGACGGGCCGATGGCGGAGAACTCCTGTGACGCGGAGCGCCTTGACGGCTCCGGCGCCACCAGCGACATCGTGCTGGACGGGTCGGCGGACTCGGCGGAGTGCACGGCTGCCTGCAACAGCGGGCGCGCTTGGGCGGAGGTCAGGCGGGTGGCCGGGTCCTTGTCCAGCAATCCCATGATCGCGTCATGCAGCGGTCCCTGCACGCCGGGTGGGGGGATCGGGTCGGCCAGCACGGCGGTGATCGTGCCCATGGCGTTGTCGGCTCGAAACGGTGGCGTGCCGTTGGCCGCGGCGTACAGCGTCGCCCCCAGCGACCACATGTCGGCTGGCGGAGCGATCCCACCACCTCGCAGCCGCTCCGGTGACATGTACGACGGCGAACCCACCAGCAGCCCGGTCGAGGTGAGATTGACGTCGCTGTCGCTGGAGGCGATCCCGAAGTCGGTCAGCACGACGCGCCCGTCACCGCGCAGCATGACGTTGTTCGGCTTGACGTCTCGGTGCACCACCCCCTCCTCGTGGGCCGCGTCGAGGGCGGAGAGGATCTCCAGCCCGATCTGCGCCACCCGCGCAGCCGGTAACGACCCGTGCTCAGCCACCGCGTCGCCCAGGCTGAGCGCGTCCAACAGCTCCATCACGATGAACGGACGGCCGTCGTGGGACACCACGTCGTAGATCGTCACCACCCCGGGGTGGTTCAGCCGGGCGGTGAACCGCGCCTCACGCATCGTGCGCTCGAGCAGCACGGCACGCTCGTCGGCCGGGATGCCGGCAGGCCAGTGCACCTCCTTGACCGCCACCCTGCGTGCGAGCTTCTCGTCGTGGGCCTTCCACACCTTGCCCATGCCGCCACGACCCAGCAACGAGTCGAGCCGGTAGCGGCCGGCGACCAGCACCGGAGTCTCTTCCATGGCTACGTCCTACCCGGCCGTCAGCCCATGTGCGGGTAGCTGTGCTGTGTCGCGGGGACGAACGTCTCCTTCAGCGACCGGGTCGACGTCCAGCGCATGAGGTTCTGCATGGCACCGGCCTTGTCGTTGGTGCCGGACCCGCGTGCCCCACCGAACGGCTGTTGGCCGACGACCGCGCCCGTGGGCTTGTCGTTGACGTAGAAGTTGCCGGCGGCGAAGCGCAGCCGGTGCTGCAGGTCGTCGATTGCGTGCCGGTCCTGCGCGATGACGGCACCGGTCAGCGCGTACGAACTGCCTGCCTCCATCTGCTCGACGACCTTGTCGTACGCGCTGTCGGCGTACACGTGGACCGACAGGATGGGCCCGAAGTACTCGGTCGAGAAGATCTCGTCGGTCGGGTCGCTTCCCTCCAGGATCGTCGGGCGCACGAAGTAGCCTTCGGAGTCGTCGTAGCTGCCACCGGCCAGCACGCTGATCCGACTGGCGGCGTGCGCCCGGTCGATGGCGGCCTTGTGCTTGGCGAAGGCACGGTCGTCGATGACGGCACCCATGAAGTGGGCCAGGTCGGTGACCGGACCCATCGTGAGCGACTCGGTGGCCTCCACCAGCGACTTCTTCAGCCGCCGCCACACGCTGCGAGGGACGTACGCCCGTGACGCGGCCGAGCACTTCTGCCCCTGGTACTCGTAGGCGCCGCGGATCATCGCCGTACGCAGCACGTCCACGTCCGCAGATGCGTGCGCCACGATGAAGTCCTTGCCACCGGTCTCGCCGACGATGCGCGGATAGCTGCGATAGCCGGCGATGTGTGCGCCGATCTCGGACCACAGGCGCTGGAAGGTCGTGGTGGAGCCGGTGAAGTGCAGCCCGGCCAGGTCCGGGTCGCGCATGGCGACCTGCGACACGGCCAGGCCGTCACCGGTGACCAGGTTGATGACGCCCGGCGGCAGGCCGGCGGCCTCGAGCAGGCGCATGGTCCAGTACGCCGAGAAGGTCTGCGTCGGTGCCGGCTTCCACACGACCGTGTTGCCCATCAGGGCCGGCGCAGTGGGCAGGTTGGCGCCGATCGCGGTGAAGTTGAAGGGCGTCACCGCGTAGACGAATCCCTCGAGCGGACGGTGGTCACTGCGGTTCCAGACGCCCGGGGAGTTCGCGACCGGCTGCTCGGCCAGGATGCGCCGGCCGAAGTGCACGTTGAAGCGCCAGAAGTCGATGAGCTCGCACGCGGCGTCGATCTCGGCCTGCTGCACGGTCTTGGACTGCCCGAGCATGGTGGCCGCGTTGAGCGTCTGGCGCCACGGGCCGCTCAGCAGGTCGGCGGCCCTGAGGAACACCGCGGCGCGGTCGTCGAAGGACAGGTCGCGCCAAGCCGGGGCCGCCGCCTTGGCGGCCCCGACGGCCGCCTTCGCGTCGGAGACGTTGGCGTTCCTCATGGTCCCGAGGACCTCGGCGTGTGCGTGCGGCTGCACCGCCTTGATCGCACGGCCTCCCCCGAGCCGCTGCTCCCCGCCGATCGTGAGCGTCAGGTCGACCGGCTCGGCGGCGAGCTTCGCCAACGCGACCTCCACGTCGGCTCGTTCGCCGCTGCCGGGTGCGTAGGTGAGCACCGTCTCGTTGACGGGGGCGGGCACCTGCGTGCGGGCGTCCATGACTCTCCTTCGACGGGCGTGGCGGAGCGGGGCAGGTGCCCGCTCAGCATCTCACCGACCCCATGAGCGGGACAAACGGCCGCGGCCCGGGCGCACGCTCGACCTCAGGGCGGCGTGGTTGTCCGCTCCACGGGGCAAGGACGTTGGCCGCCAGCACGTTGTGGAAGCGGGCCCGCAACCGGTTCGCGCCCCTGCTGCGGTCCACCCTCGGATGGGTGGCGTCGGTCAGGAGCACCGCCACCAGATCGACCGCCGGATCGACCCACAACGATGTGCCGGTGAACCCGGTGTGGCCGAAGGCCCGTGGGGACATCAGCTCGCCACCAGTGCGATGCCCAGCGCGACGAAGCCGAGGTCGCTGTACTGCACGCGCGAACCGGGACGACAGGTCAGCCCGCAGCCCTCGACGGCCGCCAGCACAGCGTCTCGGCTGCTCCCTGACAGGTACAGTGGGTGCCAGGCCGCGAGTCCGGACGAGTGGCCGTGACCGAGGCGACGTCGAGCTCTTCCCCACTCTCGCCGGTGCCTGGGGGCCCGCTCACAGCACGTCGCCGAGTTCCTGCGTGCCGTGCCACGCGAGCTCTTCCTCCTCGAGTGCGTCGACGGCTGCCGCGGCTGACTCGTCCCCCGCGGCGGCGGCCGGGAGTGCGCGCACGGCGACCCGCACCAGGGATCGGACGTCGTCGGTGTCGACGTGCACCGAGACGATGCTGGCCAACGGCACCGGTGCCACCAGCTCCACCCGCGCAGGGTGGGCCGGATGGTCGGGATCCCGCAGCGACCGCACCTCGGTGTCAGCGGCCACCACGATGCGCCGATCGTCCTGCGGGTCGCCGGCGTCCAACCGGGTCAGCGAGACACCCGCCGCGACGGTCATCGCGACGTACTCGAGCTCCTCCTCGTCGTCGATCCCCGCCTCTGCGTACGACGAACGCAGCGCGGGTGTCACGGCGAACGCGGGCCCACCCTCGAGCACGGCGCGACCGGCAAGCTCGGTGAGCTCGGCGCGGGTGAGCGCGATGTACACCCGGGTCACGGGGGCCGCGTCCCGGGCGCCTGCGGCCGTGCACGTCCGCGCGGTGCCCGCTCAGGGATCGGCGAGGAGGTGGAGACGAGCTCGTCGAGAGCCTCCACCATGCACTGCCCGAGCACATCCACGTCCGGTACCGCGTCTCGGTCGGCCACGATCCCGACGTAGACGCCGCCGTCGTAGGACGTCACCCCGATCGCCACCGCATGACCCTCGGTGAGCGGCAGTGCCGGATAGGTCTCGACCATGCGCGCACCGGACATGAACAGCGGGTCCTGCGGTCCGGGAACATTGGTGATCGCCACGTGGTAGGAGCCCAGCGGTTGCTGCTGCACGATGCGCGCCCCGAGGACGTGGAACGTCGTGGGCGCGAAGCCCGGCAGCGCGGACAGCCGGTTCGCGGCGACCGCGCGTCCTGTCTCCCGGTGGGCCCTCAGCGCGTACGACACCTGGTGCAGGCGTACGACCGGGTTGGTCTCGCCGACCGGCAGGAACAGCTGGTGACCGACGACCTGGCTGCCGAGGGAGGTCGGCTCGGCGTCGATGTCGACCACGCTCATCGGGACCATCGCACGCAGCCGGGTCGTCGCCCGGATCTGCTCACCCCGGGTCAGCATCCAGCCGCGCAGGCCTCCCGTGATCGTGGCGAGGATGACGTCGTTGACCGTACCCCCGTGTGCCTTGCGTACGCTGCGGTAGTCCTCGAGCCGGGTGGCGACGGTGACGAACCGCCGCTGCTGCGACAGCGTGGCTGCCAAGGGTCCCCGCTGGTCCGAACGGCGGTGCACCGGCAGGCCCGGTAGCGCGGAGGCGAACCGCCAGGCCGTGCTCACTGCGACGTCCGTGGCCTGGCGCGGGTGGCGGACGCTGTCCAGCACGGACCGGGCGAGCAGCTGTCCGGGACCCGGGCCGACCCGCGGCCGCCAGTGGTCCCCCGGAACCTCACGCACCTCATCGGTCTCGTCCAGCAGGACCTGCGCCAGGTCGACGGTGTCGGTGCCGTCGACCAGGGCCTGGTGGGACTTGATGAGCAGCGCGACCCGCTCGTCGGCGAGCCCCTCGACGAGGTAGGCCTCCCACAGTGGTCGCTGCCGGTCCAGCCGCCTGGCCAGCAACCGGGCGACCAGGTCGCGCAACGCTGCCATGGAGCCCGGCCCGGGTAGCGCCGAGCGTCGGACGTGGTAGCTCAGGTCGAAGGCCTCGTCATCGAGCCACACCGGCCGCCCGAGCCCGGCCGGGGCACTGACCAGGCGTTGCCGGTAGCGCGGGACGATGGCGATCCGCTCGTTGATCAACTCGACCAGGGTGGCGTGGTCCAAGCCGCTGGGTCCCGGATCGAGGATGGCGAGCGTCGCGACGTGCAGTGGCTCCCGCGTGCTCTCCTGGGTCAGCAACGCGATGTCACGGGTCGGCAGGCGGCTCGGCATGGCGCACATGGTGGCACGGCCGGCCAGCACCGGAGCGGCCGTCGGTGCACCCGCTGCGTCAACGACGCCCTTCGCGCAGCACGTCGACCGCTTTGGCGATGCGCCGCTGCCGGGTCTCATCGGTCTTCGCACCGTCGATCGCGAGCACGTGGCGCTGCTGGTGGCTGTTGGACAGTCCGTCGAAGAACCGCCGGGCACCCGGCTCGGCATCGAGCGCCGCCGCGAGATCCGGTGGGACGGTGACGGCACGGGGCTCAGTGTCGAGCTCGATGTCGACGTCCACCTCGTCGCCGCCGGCGACGCCGGCACTGGCCCGATTCTCGGCGCTCAGCGAAACCATGAAGTGCCCACGTAGCGGTGCCACGGTGCTGCGGTAGCTGTGGTCACCGACCGTGATGCGGACCGGCAGACGCCTGGCCGACCCGAGGGCGGCCACGACGTCCTCCGGTACCTCGATGCCCGTGGTGTTCGTGCCGCTCTGCACGATCGTGGTGCGAAACCTCATGAGCGCGAGTATGCACCCACGGCTACGGGAGGGGGCTGAGGCCGGGCAGCGCGCTCAGCGACCCCGTCGCCGCAGTCGCCTCCGGGGAGTGACGGAGCCGGTGGCGCCCAGCGACGTGGCCAGCTCCGCGATCGCCGCGCGCAGGGGCGAGTCCGGTGCGCACTCCGTCAGCGTGCGGCCGTCGATCCAGGTCCGGTCGACCGCGGCCCGGTCCTCGGGAAGGAACGCGATCGGTCGGCGTCCGACGAACCGTTCGACGGTCGCAGCGATGTCCTCGGTCGTCCAGCCGAGGGAACTGCGCATCCGGTTGACCACGATCTGGGGGTCGCAGCCCGGGACCGCCTGGGTCAGGTCCAGCACCCCGCGTGCGAGTCGAGCCAGCCCCAGCGGCTCGGCCGAGCCGATCGCCAGCACCACGTCGGCGCGCTCGAGCGCGGCGAGAGTCGCCCCGTTGCGTCGGGGCGCGGACGTGTCGAAGGACAGCTCCTCGTCCTGCTCGAGGTCGAAGCCGCAGTCGAGGATCACGAAGGGCGCCATCTGGCTGGCTGTGCGTAGCAGGGACACCAGCGCCGACGGGCGCAGCTGCGCCCAGCGGTCCGCGCGTGGGAGGCCGGTGAGCACCCGCAGGTGCGGGTTTATCTCGCGGACGTGCCCGTGCAGGGCAGCGAGGGTCAATGTGCCGTTGCCCGCCAGTCGAGCGGCTGCGAGGACGCCGGACACCTCGTCGAGCATCGCGAGCATCTGAGCCAGAGCGCCGCCATGCACGTCCACGTCGACCACGAGGGTGGGCACGGAGCGCGCGCTCAGCTCGGAGGCCAGGCCCAGGGCGACTGTGCTGCGTCCCGGAGCACCGGTCGGTCCCCAGCAGGCAACGACTCGACCGACCGGGAGCGGCGAGCCGTCGACGCCGAACGCCTCGTCGGGGATGGCCGGCTCGAGCGCACCCGGGGACGGGTGCACGAGTCCGTCGGGCGTGAGCCGGCGGGCACGCTGGACCGCCGCCGGCACGTCCTCGAGCGCCGAGCGGTGCACGACACACGCCACTCCCATGTCGACCAGGGTCGTCGCGTCCGGCCCTTCGACGTCCTCCACCAGGCCGACAGTCACCGCGCCACTCTCGGTCACCCGGGCCACGACGTCAGAGTCCAGTCCCGGCAGTGCCCGACCGAACAGCACGGCGTCGGCCTGACCGCTGGCAGCCGTGGCCACCGCGTCGGCGACGTCCATGCAGCGCCGCACGAGGATCAGGCCACAACCGGGACGTTGAAGGTCTAGCACCACCTCGGTCTCCCACGGTTCGCCGGCCGACGCCAGCAGCACCTGCACGAGAGTCACTCGACCCGGGTGAGCACGACCGACCCCCGGCCGATCGTCGCGAGCGTCTCAGGCAGTGCGGTTGCGTCGGAGTCCTCGAGCGCAACGAGCACCACCGCACCGGAGCCACCGGCGAGTCCGCCGACGGAGTCCTCGACGGATCGCACGGCGACCCCGGTGATCACCTGCTCGGCGACCTGAGCCTGATCGGACTGGCCGGGCTCGGGCGCGACCCACACGTCGACCCGGTCCCCAGTGCCGAGGTCGGGTGGCATCGCCCCGTCGAGCACGGGCAGCGGCAGTTCGACGCCCTCACGGTCCTCGCGCTCGAGCCCCGAGAGGGCGAGCAGCTCGCCCGCGGACGTGTCGTGTGCCAGGACCAGACCCTCGGGCAGTGGGTCGGTGGCCGACAGGTAGAGGCTGACGTCACCGTCATCAACGAAGCGGATGTCAGCCACCTCGACGCGGCTGGGATCCACATGTGCACCGGCAGCCAGGTCCTCCCGCAAGGTCCAGACCGGTGTGGTGTCGTCGGCAGTGGCGAGCACGCGTGCTCCCAGCACCACTGATCCGGCCACCAACACCACTCCGACCGCCAGCCGTGGGTCCTGCCACCGCATCCGCTCCAGCCGACGGGCACGGGGCGTTGCACCGGCGATGGTGTCCTCCCCCGGCGGAGCACCGCGTGACCTCATGGAGCCATCGTGCCCGTTGCCAAGCGCGGTCAACCATCACCATCCACAGGTGACGGGGTCCGACGCCGACCTACGGATGCCAGACTGGGCCCATGCCACTCGGATCGGACCAGCCACGGTTCCTGTCGCTGACGGATGTCGCCGAGGTCCTCAACATCTCCGCCGCGCAGACGTACGCCCTGGTGCGCTGTGGTGATCTGCTCGCCATCAAGGTCGGGGGGCGCGGTCAGTGGCGCGTCGAGACGGCTGAGCTGGAGGCCTACATCCAGCGGCAGTACACGAGCACCCGCGACTACATCGCGTCCCACCCCTGGCGAGAAGCCGACTCGGAGGCGCAGGGCGGCGACTGAGCCGGCTCCTGGCTGCGGTCGGTCAATCCTGACGCGGACAGCGGATCGCGACCACCGCCGTGAACGGCACCACCGCACGCGTCCGCGGCCGTCCGGATGACGGGTCACCGGCGCCGGTGGAGAGCTCGACGAAGTCCTCGCCCACGCGATCGGCGACCCCGGACAGCGTCGAGCCGTCGCGACGGCAGACCAGCAGCGGTGTGCGGTCACGAGCGAGCACGCGCCACGCCGACGCCCATCCCAGGGCTGCCGCCACAGCACCGCCTGAGCCGGGCACCCGAGCCGCTGACGGGAGCCCGTGCACTCCCAGGACCGACGCGGTGTCGATGATCCACTCGGCGCGCCCTGCTCGGAGCAACAGCCAGGTCGAGCCGACCCGCAGCAACGTGCCCTGCACCGGCCCGAACGCATCGACTCTGACGTCGAGCTCGTGACCCTGCGCCGCCCGCAGGCGGTCCTGCAGACCGATCCTGGATCGCTCGACCCGCGTCCGCTCCGCGATCTCACCGTCCCGCTCGCGCTGCAGGACAGCCTCGGCCTCCAGCTCGAGGTCGGCGAACAACTCGTCCCACCGCATGCGCGCACGGTACCGCACCGTGCACAGATCAGTACCAAAGGGTTGCTAAACGACGCTATCGGTGTTGAAAATAGTCAAACGCATACAACCGAAGGTAAGCCATGATCACGACGACTGCACTGGCGAGGCTCCGAGCGTTCCCGTTGCTCGTGGCCACCGGGACGACTCAGTGGCTGCTCTGGCAGGCAGGCTCGAGCGCGGCCGTGCGAGCGGCAGCCACGGTGCGCGACCCGGTACGTCGGGTCGATCCGTTGCTGACCGGTCAGCTGGTGGCCGACCTGGCTATGACCCTCGTCCTCGTTGCCGGTACCTGGCTGGTCGTCGTGACACTGGTGACGGTCGTGGACCAGATCGTGCCCGGGCCGTCGCGGTGGCGGTGTCCGACGCTGGCACCCAAGGCCTGGCGACGGCTCGTGATCACGCTCCTGGGCACCGGCGTGCTCGCAGTGCCAGTGCTGGTGACCGGCACGACCAACGCCATGGACAGCCGCGATGCCGAGTCGGCCCGTGAGGACACCCCGCTCGGGGCGCTGCACGGACTGCGGTACCTCGACCGGCCGACCACGGCGCGCCCGGCCCCGTCCGATCCGACACCCCCGGCGCGACCCGCTGTCGTGGTCCGGCCCGGCGACTCGTTGTGGTCGCTGGCAGCAGCGGCCGATCCGGGGGCCACCACTGCCCAGGTCGCACGCCGGTGGCCGCGCTGGTACGCCGCCAACCGCGCGGTGATCGGGCCCGATCCCGACCTGTTGATCCCCGGCACCGTGCTCATCACGCCGAGGCACCCATGACGTCCAGCAGACCGCTCCCAGACGTGAGCGCCTCCGACACCAGCGACCCGAGGACCCCCGCCATGCTTTCGACGACGACCCGTCAGTCCGTACGCCGGCCGCACAGCTGCGCGGGCGTCCCCGCCATCGTCACTGCCGGGCAGGGCACCGAACCTCTGATCGAGCAGGCGTCCCGCTTCATCCAGGCGGTGGTGGAGATCGTCGCCGGCGACCGCCCCTGCACGCAGGTGATCCGCTATGCCGACGAACGGGTCTACGCGACGCTCACGCAGCACCTGGTCGCCAGGACCCGAGACGAGGACGGCCGCAGCGTCCACCACCGGCCCCGAGCCAGGGTGGTGTCGATCCGCGTGACCTGCCCTCGCAGCGCCGTCGCCGAGGTCAGCGCCCGGGTCAGTGACGGCATCCGCTCACGAGCACTGGCTGCCCGCCTCGACTACATGCGAGGACGCTGGGTCTGCACCGCCCTGGAGATCGGCTGACCAGGTCGCGAGGCACCCTCAGACGCGTGCGGCCCGTGCCGCGGGGTCGCCGTGGCAGCGCTTGAACTTCTTGCCCGACCCGCAGGGGCACGGGTCGTTGCGGCTGACGCCGCGGTACTCGTCGTCGGTCGGTGCCTCGTCCGCACGCAGCTCGACGTCGCCGTCCTCGGTCGGTGCCGAGTACGCGAGCCGTTGCGGCCGTGGGGGCTCCAGGCCCTTGGCGCTGATCCTCGGAGCGTCGCGCTCCACCTGCGCCGGAGCCTCCCCGTCGGCGTCGGTGACCTCCGACGGCCAATCCACGGCGTCGTCCTCGCGGTCGGTGTCGATCTCGTCGACGACCTCGACGCCGTCCGCCTCCTCGTCGGTCTCGTCGGCGTCCTGCGCCTCGACCTGGACCTCGACGTTGAAGATGAACCCGACGGACTCCTCCTTGATGGCGTCCATCATCGCGTTGAACATGTCGAAACCCTCGCGCTGGTACTCCACCAGCGGGTCGCGCTGGGAGTACGCCCGCAGGCCGATGCCCTCGCGCAGGTAGTCCATCTCGTACAGGTTCTCGCGCCACTTGCGGTCCAGCACGCTGAGCACCACGCGGCGCTCGAGCTCACGGGTGACCTCCTCGCCGAGCGCCTCCTCACGCTGGTCGTACGCGGCGAGGGCGTCCTCGACCACGATGTCGGTGAGCTTCTCGGTGGTGAGGTACTCGCGCCCGCCAGCGTCCTCGACGAGATCGGTGTGCTCGACACCGACGGGGTAGAGGGTGCCCAGCGCGGTCCACAGCCGGTCGAGGTCCCAGTCCTCGGGGAAGCCCTCGGTGGCACCGGCGACGTAGTCGCTGACCACGTCGGTGATCATCGAGCGCACCCGGTCCTTGAGGTCCTCGCCGGCGAGCACCCGGCGACGTTCGGCGTAGACGACCGACCGCTGCCGGTTCATCACGTCGTCGTACTTCAGGATGTTCTTGCGGGACTCGAAGTTCTGGCCCTCCACCTGCGACTGCGCCGAGGCGATCGAGCTGGTGACCCGCTTGTTCTCGATCGGGACGTCGTCGGGGATCTTCATGGTGGTCAGGATCCAGTCCACCCAGTCGGACTTGAACAACCGCATCAGGTCGTCCTCGAGGGACAGGTAGAAGCGGGACTCACCGGGGTCGCCCTGGCGGCCGGAGCGACCGCGCAGCTGGTTGTCAATCCGCCGGGACTCGTGGCGTTCGGTCCCGATCACCGCGAGGCCACCGAGCTTGACCACCTCGTCGTGCTCGGCCTTGACCTGCCTCTCGATCCGCTCGTGCGTCTGCGGCCAGGCGGCCTCGTACTCCTCGGGCTTGTCGACCGGGTCCAGGCCGTGCTCGCGCAGCTCGGCGTCGGCGAGGAACTCGACGCTGCCGCCGAGCATGATGTCGGTCCCACGACCGGCCATGTTGGTCGCGACCGTGATCGCGCCCTTGTGACCGGCCATCGCGACGATCGACGCCTCCCGCTCGTGCTGCTTGGCGTTGAGGACCTCGTGCGGGATGTTGCGGCGCCGAAGCAGGTTGGACAGGTGCTCGCTCTTCTCCACGCTCGTGGTGCCGACGAGCACGGGCTGGCCGGCCTGGTAGCGCTCGGAGATGTCGCCCGCGACGGCCTTGAACTTCGCCTCCTCGGTCCGGTAGACGAGGTCGCCGTGATCGGCCCGCATCACCGGCATGTTGGTGGGGATCGGGACCGCACCGAGGCCGTAGACCTTGTCGAACTCGCTGGCCTCGGTCATCGCCGTGCCGGTCATGCCGGACAGCTTGTCGTACAGGCGGAAGTAGTTCTGCAGGGTGATCGTGGCGAGGGTCTGGTACTCCTCGCGGATCCGCACCTTCTCCTTGGCCTCGATGGCCTGGTGCAGGCCCTCGTTGTAGCGCCGGCCGGCCAGCATGCGCCCGGTGTGCTCATCGACGATCAGCACGTCGCCATCCATGACGACGTACTCCTTGTCCTTACGGAACAGCTCCTTGGCCTTGATGGCGTTGTTCAGGAAGCTGATCAGCGGAGTGTTGACGGAGTCGTAGAGGTTCTCGATGCCGAGGTGGTCCTCCACCTTGGTGATCCCCGGTGCGAGGACCGACACCGTGCGCTTCTTCTCGTCAAACTCGTAGTCGACCTCGTTGCGCATGTCGCGCACGATCGTGGAGAACTCGCCGTACCACTTGACCTCGTCCTGGGTGGGGCCGGAGATGATCAGCGGCGTACGCGCCTCGTCGATGAGGATGGAGTCGACCTCGTCCACGATCGCGAAGTTGTGCCCGCGCTGCACGCACGACTCTGTGCTGGTGGCCATGTTGTCGCGCAGGTAGTCGAAGCCGAACTCGTTGTTCGTCCCGTACGTGATGTCGGCGGCGTACGCCTCGCGGCGCTGCGCCGGCGTCATGCTCGGCACGACCACACCGACCTCGAGGCCCAGGAAGTGGTGGACCCGACCCATCCACTCCGCGTGGTAGCGGGCCAGGTAGTCGTTGACGGTGACGACGTGCACACCGTTGCCGGACAGCGCGTTGAGGTACGACGGCAGGGTCGCGACCAGTGTCTTGCCCTCACCGGTGCGCATCTCGGCGATGTTGCCCAGGTGCAGCGCGGCACCACCCATGATCTGGACGTCGAAGTGCCGCTGGCCCAGCACACGGCGTGCGGTCTCACGGACGGTCGCGAACGCCTCCGGCATCAGGTCCTCGAGCGTCTCACCGTCGGCCAGGCGCCTGCGGAAGTCCTCGGTCTGCCCTCGCAGCTCGTCGTCGGCCATGGCCCTGAACTCGTCCTCGAGGGCATTGACCTGCTTGGCGACCGACTGCAGCTGGCGCAGGATCTTGCCCTCGCCCATCCGGAGGATCTTGTCGAGCAGTGGCACGTCTCTTCGGCTCCTGGCGGGGCACGCTGGCCCCCGTTGATGCGTATTGCCCCTTACCGACGTCCAGCCCGGACGCCCCGACCATATTAGGGGCACGCGGAAACCACGCTGCACGGTCACCGCGGTCAGGGAGTCGGCGCTGCAGGATCATCCGTTCCACGACGTGCGGCCCAGGCGCGGATGGCCGACCCGTCGGCGTCGAGCGTCGGCGGCGCCCGGTGCACACGGCGCGTGGTCTCGGCGCCGTCGGCGTCGAAGAACCGTAACGGCGGGCCGGGCAGTGTCACCGTGCCGAGCGTGTCGTGCTCGACCTCGACGAGCAGCCCCTGACTGCGGGTCTGCTCCCACTCGTACACCTCGTCGAGGCTGCGCACCTTGCCCGCGGGCACGCCCACCTCGGCCAGCAGGGCCAGCAACGGCATGGCGTCCCACTCCGCGAAGGCGGACTCCACGAGTGCGATGACCTGGTCGCGGGCAGCGACCCGCTCCGGGTTGCTCGCCATGCCCTCGGTGTGCGGATCCAGGCCGAACTCGGTGCAGAAGCGGCGCCACAACGCCTCACTGCCCAGCGCGATCTGCACGGCGCCGTCACGGCAGCGGAACAGGCCGTAGGGGCTGATGGAGGGGTGATGGTTACCCTGGGCGCGCCCCACCTCCCCAGTCACCGTCCACCGTGTCCCCTGAAAGGCGTGCACGCCCACGAGCGCGGAGAGCAGCGAGGTCCGCACGACCTGGCCCCGGCCGGTGCGCTCCCGCTCGTGCAGCGCCGCAAGGACCCCGTACGCGCCGTACATCCCTGCGAGCAGGTCGCCGATCGGCACACCAACCTTCTGCGGCTCGGTGGGTACGGGACCGGTCAGGGACATCACTCCGGCCTCCCCCTGGGCGATCTGGTCGTACCCGGCCCGGCCGCCCTCGGGCCCGTCGTGCCCGAAGCCGCTGATCGAGAGCAGCACCAGCCGTGGGTTGCGCTCGAGCAGGGTGTCGGCACCGAGTCCGAGGCGCTCGAGAACGCCGGTACGGAAGTTCTCGACCAGCACGTCGGCGTCGTCGACCAGGGTCAGCAGCACGTTCCGGTCCTGTCCGCACTTCAGGTCGAGGGTGATCGACTCCTTGTTGCGATTGGTGGACAAGAAGTACGTGGACTCCCGCCCCGCCCCGTCGGGCTGCACGAACGGTGGTCCCCATGAACGGGTGTCGTCGCCGGTCCCCGGTGCCTCGACCTTGACGATGCGCGCACCGAGGTCGCCGAGCATCATCGTGGCGTGCGGTCCGGCAAGGGCGCGGGTGAGGTCGACGACGAGCACGTCGTCCAGTGGTCCAGTCACAACGGGCTCCTGAGGGTCGCGAGGGGGATCAGAACAGGCCGGGCACGACGACCATGGCAGCCCAGGCGACCGTCGGGCCGATCAGGGTGACGGCGACGCTGTAGCCGAGGACCTGCTTGTAGAACGCGTCCCGGTCCAGTGACTCCGGTGTGTTGGCGATGACCAGCGCACCGTTGGTGGAGAACGGGCTGACGCCGACGATCGTGGAGGCCACGCTGAGGGCGCAGATCAACCCGATCGTGTTCACGTCGCCGGCCGCAAGGAACGGTGCTGCGAGCGCGATGGTGACTCCGATGATGGCCGTCGAGGACGCGAAGGCGGAGACCACGCCGCCGAGTTCCGGACGATCAGGTCCACCGAGCCGTTGTTGCGCGCGATGGCGAACAGGTAGGTGACGCCGATGAGCGTGATGACGAGCTCGGACGGGAAACCTGTGGCGTCCGTGCCTTCGACGCCTCCGACCAGCTCGTCGACCGTGAGGTCGAGGGCGATCGTGCCGATCACGAAGGCGGCGACGAAGCCGAGCGCGCCCATGTTGATCGGGACGACGGTGGCGACGGCGAAGATCGCCACTAGAGCGAGGATTGCGATCAGCTCAACCGACATCGGGGATGCCTCCTGACATGCTCACGAGCAACCTAGCCGCCAGATCCCCCCGCGGCTGCACCTCCACATCGGACAACCTCAGCCAGCGGGCCATCTCTTGCAGCTCGACCGCGAGCTCGGCGGCGGTCTCGCGCGGGGCTTCGGGCTCGGCGTAGGCGCCCTTGACGACGAGCACACCGCGGCGCCGGTCGGCCTTGAGGTCGACCCGCGCGACGAGTGCGTCCCCGAGCAGGAACGGCAGCACGTAATAACCGTGCATGCGCTGGTGCTCCGGCACGTAGATCTCGATCCGGTACCGGAACCTGAACAGCGCCTGCACACGCGACCGCTCGAACACCAGCGGGTCGAACGGGCTCAGCAGCGACCGGGCGCGTACTCGGCGCGGGACGACGGCACTGTGGTGCAGGTAGGCCGGCCGTGGCCAGCCGGTGACCTCGACCGGCAGCAGCGTCCCGGCATCGACGAGGTCGGCGATCGCGGCCTTCGTGGGCGCCGCCTTCAGCCGGAAGTAGTCACGCAGGCACCCCTGCGTCGCGACACCGTGGGCTCGCGCGCAGACCTCGACCAGCAGCCGATGCGCTTCCTGCTCGTCCGGGGTCGGGGTGGCGACGACCTCCGGCGGCAGCACCCGCTCCGGCAGGTCGTACATCCGCTCGAAGGCGGGGTTGCGGCGCGCGGACGTCACTTGCCCGGTCCAGAACAACCACTCCAGGCAGCGCTTGACGGCGCTCCAGTTCCATCCCCAGTGCTCGGTGGGCCGGGGGACGTCGTGCTCGATCTCACGTGCCGTCAGGGGACCACGGCTCGCCACCTCGTCCAACACCCGATCGACCAGGCCGGGGTGCTCCTGGACCACCCTCCGCATGCCGCCCCAGGCGCTGGACGTGTCCTGCATGCGAAAGCGCAGCGCCGGCTGCAGGTCGGTGCGCACCAGCGACGCCTCGTGCGCCCAGTACTCGAACAGCCGCCGAGGGGCCCGTGCGAAGGCTCGGTCGAGCAGCCCGACGTCGTACGGGCCGATGCGCGAGAACAGCGGCATGTAGTGGGCGCGCACGAGCACGTTGACGGAGTCGATCTGGAACAGGCCGAGCCGTGCGGTCACCCGGGCCAATGCCGCCGGCGTGGGGGCCACCGGCCGCCGGCCGGTGAACCCCTGGGCGGCGAGTGCGACGCGTCGGGCCTGCGGCACGGTGAGCCGGTTCAAGGCATGTCCACCAACCGCTCACGCACGGCGTACATGACCGCTTCCATGCGCGAGTGCAGCTGCAGCTTCTCCAGAATGTTGCGTACGTGATTCTTGACCGTGTTCTCACTGATGAACAGGTCCCCGGCGACCTGACGGTTGTTGTGGCCGCGGGCCACGAGGCGCAGCACCTCCAGCTCACGGGCGGTGAGCTTGGGGGTGGGCAGGCCCGGCTCGACGTTGGAGATCTGCTTGAACTCCGCGAGCAGCTTGGTGGCCATCGCCGGACTGATCAAGGACTGACCGTCCGCGACCAACCGGATGGCCTGCTCGACCTGGTCGACAGAGGAATCCTTGAGCAGGTAGCCGGACGCTCCGTTCTTGACCGCGTCGTACAGGTCGGCCTCCTCGTCGCTCGAGGTCAGCATGACGATGCGAGTGCTCGGTGAGAGCTCCTTGATGGCGGCACACGTGTCGATGCCGCTGCGCCCGGGCATGCGCACGTCCAGCAGCACGACGTCGGGAGCCAGGGTCGAGACCAGCTCGATCGCGGTGCCACCGTCAGCTGCCTCGCCGACGACGCGGATCCCAGCCTCGCCGGCGAGCACCATGACGAGTCCGCGGCGGAAGAGCTCGTGATCGTCAACGACGAGAACACCGATGGGCTCGTCCTGTCCTCCAGACGAACCACCTGCCCGGTCGTCGGCCCCGTGCGCCTGCATCGCGTGATTGTCGCAGAAACCAGACGCTGACGGCGTGCCTGAACGCGAACCCGCTGCTGGAGCTCGACGACTGGTGGTCACGCCCGTAAGTTCGCGGGGTTCAGGTCCGCGTCACAGTGCTGATGCTCAGGTGACCAAAGTGACCCCACCAGCTACCGGCTCTTCACCACGCTGCTGGACCCGGCCGAGGTCACCGCGGTCGACCTCGCCGCCGCGTACACGCAACGGTGGGAGATCGAACTCGCCTTCGACGAACTGAAGACCCACCAGCGCGGACCACGCACCGTGCTGCGGTCAAGGTCCCCCGACCTGGTCCTGCAAGAGATCTGGGGACACCTGTGCTGCCACTACGCGATCCGCTCCCTGATGGCCCAGGCCGCCACCCACTCCGGGCACGATCCGGACCGGGTCAGCTT
>Ga0136624_1000050_pt1 | contig 32472 bp, 34 predicted proteins | sample AntDrymUQ4692206_2_FD_104802 | JGI IMG/M metagenome (GOLD analysis project Ga0136624, IMG submission 104802) | Polar desert sand microbial communities from Dry Valleys, Antarctica - metaG UQ469 (22.06) | ecosystem: Environmental > Terrestrial > Soil > Desert | place: Antarctica: Dry Valley... | reverse complement strand
TTCCCAGGATCTGTCGTCCAGCGAGTTGCCTCGCGGCAGGGCCGCCAGGACGTGCTCAACGGGCTGAGTCAAGATAGCTCCTGCAGCGCGGCTGGCTAGCGAACATTACTTCCAGTGTTGCCCGCGGGCCGCTGCCGGCAACGGGTCATCTTGCGGCCCTTCAATATGACTAGTGCGCTGACCAGTGCGCTGACCAGTGCACCGACGACGGGCGAAGAGAAAAGCGCCGCCGGCCCTTAGCCGCGCTCCAGCGCCGTGTCCAGCAGGCCCAGCGGTGGAGAGCCCAAGGCCATCAACGCGCTGTGGAACCGCAGCAGCGAGAACTCGTTGCCCCACGTCGCGCGCGCCCGCTCCCGCAGGTCCATCAGGGCGAGCTTGCCCCAGGTGTAGCGCCCGTAGGTGGGGTCGAAGGTCGCGCGCACTGCCTCGCTGCGCGCCGCCGGTCCCTGCAGGTGCGCGTCGGAGACGAAGCGTTGCACCGCCTCCTCAGTGGTCATCGTGCCGCTGTGCAGCCCGATGGCCACGGCCAGGCGCGTTACCCGCACCAGCGCCTCGATGGCGACGCCCGCCGCGAAGCGCGGGTCGTCAGCGCGCAGCCCTTCTTCCAGGCACATCTCCTCGGCGTAATGCGCCCAGCCTTCGACGAAGGCCAGACTGAACAGCGTGCGCCGGACGAGCGTCGGCGCCCGCCGCAGGGAGCGCCCGTGGGTGAAGTGACCGGGTGCCACTTCGTGGGCGGTGACGGCCGGCAGCGTGGCCCGGCTGAACACCGCCAGCCACTCTTCCTGGTCCTGGGCTGGCCACGATGAGTCCGGTGGCGTCACGTGGTACCAGGACGGGCCGTCATCCTCGTGGGGCGCGGCCCATGACATCATCGCCATCGCCCAGCGGCGCGATTCCGGTGCCGGACCCACTCGGCATTCTCCGTCGGTGTGCGGGACGAGCCGGTGCTGGGCGGTGAAGGCGATGGTCTCCTCGGTCAGGGCCCTCGCCTCGGTCAGCACACCGTCCGGGTCGGGATGGTCGGCGACCAGCGCGGCCACGGCGTCGGGCAGGCTGCGCTGCGGGTATAGGGCCGAGCAGGCCTCGGCGAGCATCGCGCGCAGCCGGTCCCGCTCGGCGTCAGCGCGCTCGGCCAGCCGGCCCAGGTCGACGTCGAGGCTCTCCGCGGAGCCCATCAGCCGCGCCAAGCCGTCGGCGCCGAGGGCGGCATCAGGGTGGCCGTGTTCGGCGGCGGTCGCGATGTGGGCCACGAACTGTTGGTGGGCCGCGATCGCCGCGGCTTCTACCTGCCCGCTGTCGGCGTCGATGCCGGCCGCCAAGCCGCGGATGGCCGGCAACAGCGCTTGGGCCACCGGCGCCGGTACGGCGTCCAGCGCCTCGAGGGCCATGGCGATCCCGTCGGGCCAGGCAGCCAGATGCCGGCGGCGAGCCGCGGCGCGTTCCTCGGCGGGCGCATACTCCCGGTCGTAGCAGGCCAGGTCGAGGTTGTCCATGTGCAGCAGCGGGTTACGACGGTGGTCGCCGATCACCTCGAAACTGACGCGCAGCAACGTCTCGAAGGCGGCGAGGTGGCGTTCGTCGTGGGGGTCGTCCAGCGGTGGGCCGTCGCCGAGCTTGGCCAGCCCGGCGCGCACGCCGTCCGCGGACAGGTCCTGCAGGCGGCCGTCGTACTCATGTAACCCGGCATGCTCCCGGGCGGCCGGCACGGACAGATCACAGACAGCGCGAAGTCGGGCATCCATCAAGACGCAGCCTGCTCAGCAGACTCTGCGCGAAACCTCGTCGATGACCTGGCTGGGGAGAGGCTGGCGGGATTTGTTGCCGACTAATCAACGCTGATATTATGCGAACTCCGGCTTCGCGACTTGAGCGCGGAGTCGGGTTGAGGCCTCGTGGTGGCACTCGACACAATCCGTCGACGACCCGACCGGGGTCTGGGGCACGATCGCTGGCAGACGGCAGAGGCCACCACGGGGCCTCTCTGGCAGGCTCTACGCCAAGGCGCGCCGGTAAACCCTCGGTTACGGGAACCTGTCGGCAAGTAACGCGCGGCAAGACGCAGGTCAGTCCACCAGTCGGCAGGCCAGACCAATAGACCAATCGGTTCGGCAGCACCTGGGTAGGCAACAGGGCATGGATCCTATTCTGGAGACCCTGTCCGAGGACTTCTGGAACGCCAGGCTGGCGGCGGACCCACTTGGGGCCAGCCTGCTCGGCGATCACCGCTACGACACTGAGCTGCCCGACCCGTCGGCCGAGGGACAGGCAGGGCACGCGGGGCGCCTGCGCACCCTGCTCGAACGCGCCGACAGCTTCGATGACGCCACGCTGCCGGTCGCCGATCGGGTCAACCTGGCGACCTTGCGCTTCGAGTTGCGCAGCGACATCGAGGCCCTGGACTCGGCAGAGGCCGAGTACACCGTCGCGCCGACCTTTCGCAGCCCGCATGCCAAGCTACTGGAATCCATCCCCAACCTCACGCTGTCCTCACCGGCTGACGCCGAGGCGCTGCTGGTGCGCTACGGCAAGGTGGCCGGGTACCTGGCGCAGGCCGAGCAGCGGCTGCTTGACGGCGTCGCCGCCGGCCGCACCCCACCGGCCCAAGCGGTCACCGCTACCATTCGTCAGCTCGATGAGTACCTCGCCAGGCCTCTGGCCGATGATCCGCTGCTGACGCCCACGCCGCCGGCCGCCTGGGACGAGGCCGCCGGCTCGGCGTGGCGGAGCCGGCTGCAGGAACGTCTCACCGACACGGTGCGCCCGGCCCTGCAGCGCTACCGCGATCGGCTGCGCACCGACATCCTTGTTGCCGCCCGCCCGCCCGAGCACAGCGGTGTGACCTGGTTACCGGACGGCTCCCAGATCTACGCTCGCGCCATTCGCCAGTACACCTCGCTAGACCTCGCGCCTGAGCAGCTGCACCAGCTGGGCTCCGACGCGGTCGCCGGGCTTGCCGACGAGTACCGGGAGCTGGGAAGCCAGGTCCTTGGCACCGGCGACCTGCGCGCCATCTTCGACCGGCTTCGCAACGACCCCGAGCTGCGCTTTTCCACCAGCGAGGAGGTCAGGGCCACGGCGGAACAAGCCCTGCGGCGCGCCCAGGACCACGTGCCGTCGTGGTTCGGGCGCCTGCCCCAGGCCGACTGCCGGGTGCGCGAGATGGCCCCGCACGAGGTCAAGGACGGCACCATCGCCTACTACTACGCGCCCGCCGATGACGGCTCGCGGCCGGGGACCTACTACATCAACACGTGGGCGCCGCAGACACGACCCCGCTTCGAGGCCGAGGCGCTGGCCTTTCACGAGTCGGTGCCGGGTCACCACCTGCAGCTGGCAATGGCCCAGGAGCTGGACGGTGTGCCCGACTTCCGCCGGCACGCCGGGATCAACGCCTATGTCGAGGGTTGGGCGTTGTACGTCGAGCGTCTCTCCGACGAGATGGGCCTGTACTCGGGCGACAGTGACCGGCTGGGGATGCTGTCGTTTGACTCTTGGCGTGCCTGCCGGCTGGTCGTCGACACCGGCCTGCACCACCTCGGGTGGAGCCGGGACCAGGCGATCGCCTACATGAGCGACAACTCGCCGCTGGCGCTCAACAACGTCGCCAACGAGGTGGACCGCTACATCTCCTGGCCGGGCCAGGCGCTGGGCTATAAGGTCGGCCAGATCGAGATCCGCCGGCTGCGGGAGCACGCGGAGCGCACCTTGGGCGGCGACTTTGACCTGCCCGCCTTCCACGACGAGGTCCTAGGCCACGGCGCGGTGCCGTTGGGCGTGCTCGGCGAGCTGGTGGACCGCTGGGTCGCCGACCAGCTCACGGGGCAGCCACCGACTCCACAATGAGTTCATGCGGCGAATCAGCCGACTCCAGGATGAGCTCGTGCGGCTGCCTGCCAACAAGGCGCGCGACGTCGGCGGCCTCGCGGTGGATCGCCGCGCGGACGGGTGCGCCTTGTGTGCTACCGCTGCGCTGCGAGAGGACGGCCGGGTCGTCGAACGGGCGGACGCTGATCTCCAGGCCACGTCGGCCCCGACGCCGGCTACGCCACGTCCCAGCGGCGCGGCCGTCCACCGCCAGGACCGCATGGATGATGCCGCCGCCAGGGTGCACCGCGCGTGCGCGTGTCGCGGGCACGATCAACTCCCGGCTGCGGTGTCCTAGCAGGTAGGTGTCGTAGGCGGGAAGCAGGCGGACACGCGGCTGCTGGCTGTCCGGTGCCTGCTGCTGGCCGTCCGGTGTATCCGCGCGCTGTCCGTCCAGCAGCCACGCGGGCGCTTCAGCGACGCGCACCTCGGTCAGTCCCCGATGCGCCGACCAGGCGGCACGGGCGTCGCGCAGCGGCAGGCCCGACCAGGCCGCGCAAGTCCTGCGGTGTCGCAGGTCCGTAGGCGGCGAGATAGCGCGCGGCCAGTGCGGAAAGGGCGACTTCCCGGTCGACAGGCCGCAGCGCGGGAAGCCAGTCGTCGACCAGCACGTAGGTGGCGTCGCGTCCCCGGTCAGGCCCTTGACAGATCGTCCCGTGCATCGACGTCCACCACAGCAGGTGGGGCGCACGCTGGCCTGACGCGTCGATGCCGGCGCCCTGCAGCCGGGTGACCAGCTCGGTGCGGGTGAGCGGGCCATGAGCAGCCACCGCGTCGGCGATGTTGCAGGCCCCCGCCGCCAGGGTGCGGTGGTCGAGGCCCAGCTGCGCGTGGCGGCGGGCTGCTCGCGGCAGCGCGACGGGGGCGACGAGGGCCAGCATCCAGCGCAAGTCCTCGGAGGCGATCAGGTGCAGGGTGCCTCGCCATGCCCAGGTGCGAACGACGGTGCGCTCGTGGGTGAGCATGCGGTCGACGTCGGCGGCTGCAAGGCCGCTGCTGCGGGCCCGCACGCCCAGTGCGGCGGCCTCGGCCACCTGCGCCTGCAGCCCGCCGACGCCGCGGAGCAGGCCGGCGATCCCGCCGGCAACAGCGGGTCCGCTGCCGTCGAGGCGCTGGCCGCGCAGCCGCAGTCGCACGGCTTGCGCAGGGGTCAGGACCGGGATCACCGTGGCTGCCGCGGCACGCCGCCGAGGACGAGGATTAGCTCGCTTACGGCCTGGGTCATCGTGGCTGGCGCAGCACGCCGCCGAGGACGGGGATCAGCGCGGTAGCCACGACTGCCAGCCCCAGCGCCGTTGTCACTGAGGTGGCCTGGGCCAGTCCACCGATGCTCGTCGGTGCCAAGAGCCAGCCGAGATAGCTGATGGTGGCCACGCTGGCGATCGCCCGCCCGCCGGTGGTGTCGGCCGAGCCGGTGGCGTCGCCCGAGCCGGCGGCGGCGAACGCCAGCGGGACGACGCAAGCCATCCCAAGCCCCAGTAGGGCGAAGCCCACGAGCCCGGTCGCGGTGCTCGGCACGAGCAGGGCGACGGCCAGACCTGCAGCCCCCAGGCAGCCTGCCGTGCGGACGACACGCACCGGTCCCAGCGCCGCGATCACGCGGTCGCCGACCAGCCGGCCGCCGGCCATCGCCAGCGAGAAGGCCGCGAACGCGGTCGCCGCCATGCCCTCGCTGGTGCCCACCACCGACCGCAAGTACACCGCGCTCCAGTCGGCGGCGGCGCCCTCGGTGAACAGGGCGCAGAACCCCAGCAAGCCCAACAGGAGGACCCGCCGGGATGGGCGTCTCAGCCCCATCGCGGGGACAGGTCCTGCACCGTCGCCAGGGTGGGCCAGCCGCAGCACGGCCGCCGTGCCGATCAGGCCGGTCGCCACCGCCACCGAGGCCAGGTGCACTGGTGCGCCGATCCCGCGCGCGGCGACCGCCCCGGCCAGACCGGCGCCCAGCAGGCCGCCGATGCTCCACATGCCGTGCAGGCCCGACATCACGGGGCGGCCGACTCGGCGTTCCACCTCGACGCCGTGGGCGTTGGCCGCGACGTCCAGCGCGCCACCCGCCGCGCCGTACAGCGCGAGTGCACCGACCAGCGGCGGCAGCGCCGGCATCACGGCCGGCAACGCCAGGCTGCCGGCCAGCAGCGGGACGCAACCTCGCACCACCGCGCGGCTGCCGACGCGGGCGACCAGCCGGCCGACCAGGGGCATGGTGCACACCGCTCCGACGGCGGGTGCCAGCAGCGCCAGCCCGAGCGTCCCCGGGTCAAGCCCGAGCGCGGATTGGACCCACGGGATGCGCGCCGCCCAGCTGCCCGAGACCGCCCCGTAGAGGACGAACACCACGCCCAGCGCCTCCCGACCGGTGGGCAACCCCGTCCCTACATGGTCTGACTGCGTTACGCCGGCCGCATCGGCGCGGGTCGGCGCAGCGCCCACCCCGGGGTGGTGGGCGTCCGATACCGATTCGGTACTGGATGCCCACCACCCCGGTTTACCGGGGACCGCGCGCGGCTCAGCCAACGGCGGCCTCCAGAGCGTTGCCATCGTCAGGGATGACGGGAAGCGCGCACATCGTCCTTCTTATACTCGCCGCCTGATGCCCCGCGACCAGAGGCCGTCGTCCGTGGCAAGCCGGGTCCGCTCCCCCACCGCCGACTCGACCGGTCAGCGGGCGATCTTCGACGCCCACCTGCACATCATCGACCCACGCTTCTCCCTGGTGCCCAACCAGGGCTATACGCCCGAGCCGTTTGACGTGGCGGCGTACCGCCTGCGCACCGCTGCGCTACCCATCACCGGCGGGGCGGTCGTTTCCGGTTCGTTCCAGGGCTATGACCAGACCTACCTGCTCGACGCCCTGCGCCAGCTCGGTCCGGGCTTCGTTGGCGTCACGCAACTGCCGGCCACGGCGACCGAGGAGCAGATCCGCTCCCTGCAGGCGGCTGGAGTGCGGGGGCTGCGTTGCAACCTGTACCGAGGGGGCGGCTGGCAGGATCTCGACGAGCTCGCGGGACTCGCGGCTCGCGTCGCGAGGCTGGCCGGCTGGCACGTCGAGCTCTACGTCGACGCCCGCGACCTACCTGACCTCAGCGGATGGCTGGCCCGGCTTCCGGCCTTCAGCGTGGACCACCTCGGACTGTCCCGCGATGGACTGCCCGCCCTTCTACGCCTGGTAGAGCAAGGCGCCAAAGTCAAGGCCAGCGGCTTTTCCCGCGGTGATCTGGACGTTCCCACGGTCTTGGCGGCGATCGCCGCCACCAATCCGCAGGCCCTGCTGTTCGGCACCGACGTGCCGTCCACCCGAGCGCCACGACCGTTCGCCGATAGCGACGCCGCCCTGGTGCTCGACGTGTTGGGCGAGGAACTGGGCGGCCGGGCACTGCACGACAACGCCGTCGCCTTCTATCGCCTGGACTCGGCCGGCCACTGACGCTGCCAGGCCCGGCAGGCGCGCCACGCCCGGTAAGGCGCCACGCCCGCATTGCCCGGCGGCTCGTCGGGCACAGCCTGGCCGCCTGTCCGACGAGCCGTTGAGCACTATCGCATTGGGTCCAAGCCGCGCCCTCAGCTGCCGGTGTTGCACATGTCGGCGGGCCGGGGACTAGGCGGGGTGGGTGCGCCGGCGAGGGGCTGGGGGTCTTCCAGGTAGGTGAACTCACCCTTGCCGTCCGGGCTGGTGCCAGACGCCCAACTGCCCTGGCGGGACTCGGTGCCGTCCGAGCAGTTCCAGAACTGGTAGCTGTACTCGTTGTGCTCCTCGCCCTCGATGGTGGCGGGCACCGGGGTGGACTCCAACCCGTCGCGTTTCCAGCTCGGCAATCGCGGCCAGCCACTGGTTCTGGTGCATGGTGTCACCGGCTGCTTCCTAGTCTTCGGCGTTCTCGCGGCCATCGGTTACCGCCGCGACCTGGAGCGCAGCTACGGCTGAAGGGCCCCTTGCACTGGCCTGCCGAGGGGAAATCGACGGCTACTCCGGAGAGGCGACGTCAGCCGGTGAAGCTGGCGAGGACAGTGGCCGCGCCCGGTTCGGTGCGTATCTCGGTAGCGAGCAGGTTCGGATGCCGCAGCCAGTGCAGGCGGGCCTGGTCCACATGGCCGTCGTAGGTCGGCGGCCAGTCAGTCATCGGGGTGAAGTCGTCGAGCACTACCACCCCGCCCTGGTTGAGCCAGCCGGCCGGTTCCAGCGGCGGCTCGGAGCCCTTGCCCTGCCCGCCACCGTCAAGTGCGAGCAGGTGGAATGGTCCGTAACGCTGCAGCTGGCTCCAGTCGCCGTGCACCACGGTCACGGCGGATACCTCCGCGAATAGCTCCTGCGCTAGCGCGGCCAACTCGGCGTCCCGTTCGATGCTGACCAGTCGTGCTTCCGGGCAAGCTCCGCTGGCCAGCCAGGCCAGGCCTACGCCGCAGCCCGTCCCCGTTTCCCCGATCAAGCCCGAGCCGACACCCGCCGCCAGGACCTGCAAGAGCCTTCCATGCGATGGGAGGCAGGAGAAGGCGAAGTTGCGCCTTACCGCCGCCGCGACCGCTGCGTGGACCAGCGGCGGAAGACCGTCTTCAGCCTCGTGAGCTCGGGTGCCGTTAATCGCCACGCGCCTAGTCTCTCGTGCGCGTCGGCCGCCGCCACTCAGGTCGTGGTCGAAGCGCAAGCCGATCCTTATGCGGACGGCCTTGATCGGCCTCGCTAACGTCGGGCCGGTGGAGCGATGGGACCAGACCGAACCGGGGGTCATGTGGCTGCCGTCGGGACGGCTGGTGCGCGGGCGTGGACTGCGCCGCCCCGCTCCCGGGGGTGTGCGACCCGAGTTCGGACTGTATCTACAGGCCAAGCCGCCCCCGCCGATGGACTGGCAGTCGCGGTGGGTGCGGTGGCCGGACTGGCGGCTGCCGGCCGATCGTGGCGCCGCCCGAGAGGCCATGGTTGAGCTGTGGCAGTGCGCCGAGTTCGAGCGGGTGGAAGTTGCCTGCAGCGGCGGCCAGGGTCGGACGGGCACGGCGCTGGCCTGCCTGGCGATCCTCGACGGCGTTGCGGCTGCTGACGCGGTCGGCGGCGGTGGCCAGCAGCGTGTCCACGTAGGGTCGCAGCAAGTCCGGCCGGACACGGGTGATCTTCTCGACGGCGTCGGCGGCGCGCATCCGCACGATCGGTTCGTCGTCACTGATCGCCGCAAACACGGCGGCGAACAGCGCGTATCGGACAGGACGTCGGAGACCACCTCGTTGGAACGGCCGATCGAACGCCGATCCGGCGGGTCCAGCAGCTTGGCGGCGATGTCTAGATCCACACGGATGTGTACGGGTACGCCCCTCCTGCAATGGGTCCCGCGACTTGGTCAACGCAGCGGCGACAAATTCGCGGGACCGCGCCCGGGGGCGCCGCTGAAGCGCAACCGGCGGGCTACGGCACCGACGCCTGCTGGCCGCCGACAGCTGCTGGCGAGTGGTCACCGAGACCCGAGGAGGAACGCCGTGACCGTGTCCGTTGGTTCTGTGACGGTCGACTGCAATGACGTCCCAAGCGTCGCCGGTTTCTGGTCCGCAGCCCTCGGCATCCCGCTGGACCCGGATGCCTCGCCGTATATGGCTTCGCTGAACCGCTACGCCAGCCAGCTGCCCCGCTTCCTGTTCCTCAAGGTCCCGGAGTCAAAGACCGCCAAGAACCGGCTGCACCTGGACCTGCTCGTCGACCAGGCGGTGCCTCGCGCCCAGGAGATCGCTCGGCTCGTCGAGCTGGGCGCGACGCACGTGGCCGACAAGGACGAGTGGGGACACTCCTGGGCGGTGCTCGCCGACCCGAGGGCAACGAGTTCTGCGTCGCCGCCCGACCGTGATCGCTGCTACCGCTGCGTGCTAGCCGCCCATGAGGCGTTCGGTAACTGCCTGTCCTCGTGGAGACAGCCGGTAGCCGATGCCAAGGCTTTCGGTAAGGCCGGGTCCTTCAAGCGACGAACCCGCCGCTTCAGCCGCACCTGCTCATCACCTAGCCGTTCGGCAAGGTCACCACTACGCAGGCCGGGCGACTCCTCGATGGCGGCCAGCAGCCGGCGGGTCCAGCCGCGCATGGCGGCTGGCGCTGTCGAGACGATCCAGTCGCTGGACCACCTGTGCAAGGTGCTCGTCATCGGCCAGGGTCTGCCGCAGCCGCTCACGAGGGTCCGCGCCGGCGTGGTGGAAGGCGACCCGCGCGCCGGCAGCGCGCGGCCTCGGCTCAGCTGGGTAGGGCGTAGGCGTCCTGCAGCGACGGGTAGTAGTCGTCCCACCTGTCGGGCACGGTTACACCGGCCACGACCGCACCGAGCCGATCCAGGTAGTAGTGCCAGCCGGGGCCGATGCTGCTCGCGTCGTACGGCTCGGCCAAGCGCTGGGTGAACAGGAGCGTGGTCTCACCGTCCTGCGCCCGCAGCGAGACCGACAGGCGCCAACTGCCGTCGGGGCTCGGCAGGTCGACGGAGAGCCGGGTCGGTGGCTGGCACTGGAAAATCGTGACAGTCTGCGGGGTCGAGCTCTCGTCCTCGGCCATCAGCAACTCGATGGTTCCGGTGGAAGGGTCACCGGTCCAGGTGCCGAACCAGCGGGCGACGCGGTCGGGTTCCGTCAGCGCCGACCAGACGCGGTCGATCGGGTCGTCATAAGCGCGGACGAACTCCAGCCGCATCCCGCCCCCGTCGCGCAGTACCTGCCCCAGTGGCGTGGTCACCGTCATTGGTAGTCCTCGGTGTTGGGCCGACGCAGGGTCAGGCGACCGCTTCGGCGGCGGACGGCTGGTCGAACTGGGTCCGGTACAGCTCCTCATAGCGGCCGCCGGCCGCCAGCAGCTCGCTGTGCGTGCCCCGCTCCACGACCCGTCCGTCCTCGATGACCAGGATGTGATCGGCGGCGCGCACGGTGGACAGCCGGTGGGCGATCACGACCGCCGTGCGCCCCGCAAGCGCCTCACTCAGCGCCGCCTGCACTGCCGCCTCCGACGTCGAGTCAAGGTGCGCGGTCGCCTCGTCGAGGAGCACCACCCGAGGGCGCGCCAGCAGCAGCCGGGCGATCGTCAGGCGTTGCCGCTCGCCACCGGACAGCCGGTAGCCGCGCTCGCCGACGACCGTGTCCAACCCGTCGGGTAGCGCGGTGACAAGGTCGGCGAGTCGCGCGCGGCGCAGCACCTCCCACAGCTCGTCCTCCGACGCCGTCGGCCGCGCGATCAGCAGGTTGGTGCGCACCGACTCGTGGAACAGGTGGCCGTCCTGGGTCACCATGCCGAGCGTCTCGCGGATCGAGTCGGCGGACAGGTCGCGCACGTCGACGCCACCCAGGCGGACGGCGCCGCCCTCGACGTCGTACAGCCGTGGCACCAGCTGCGCGATCGTGGACTTGCCGGCGCCCGACGAGCCCACCAAGGCGAGCATCTGTCCCGGCTCGGCACGGAACGACACGCCGTGCAGCACCTCGACGCCGCCCCGCTGGTCGAGTTTGGCGACCTCCTCCAGCGAGGCCAGCGACACCTTGTCCGCCGACGGGTAGCTGAAGTGCACGTCGTCGAACTCGACGGAGACCGGCCCGTCCGGCACCGGCCTTGCGTCGGGCTTCTCGGTGATCAAGGGCTTGAGGTCCAGCACTTCGAAGACCCGCTCGAAGCTGACAAGGGCGCTCATCACCTCGACGCGCGCGTTGGCCAGGGCGGTCAGCGGCGCGTACAGGCGGGTGAGCAGCAGGGCCATCGCGACCACCTCGCCCGGCTCCAGCTGGTTGCGCAGCGCGTAGAAGCCGCCCAAGGCGTAGACGACGGCCAGCGCCAGCGCCGAAACCAGCGTCAGGGCACTGACGAACACCCATTGCAACATCGCGGTGCGCACCCCGATGTCGCGCACCCGCCGCGCCCGTACGGCGAACTCGGCCGATTCCTGGGAGGGCCGGCTGAACAGCTTCACCAAGGTCGCCCCCGGAGCCGAGAAGCGCTCGGTCATCTGGGTACTCATCAAGGCGTTGTGGTTGGCCGATTCCCGCTCGAGCTGCGCCAGCCGGGTGCCCATCCGCTGCGCCGGCAGGACGAACACCGGTAGCAGCAGCAGGGTCAGCAGGGTGATCTGCCAGGACGTGCCGATCATCACAATCAATGTCAGCGCCAGGGTCACCAGATTGCTGACCACGCCGGAGAGGGTGCCGCTGAAGGCGCGCTGCGCGCCGATGACGTCACTGTTCAGCCGGCTGACCAGCGCCCCGGTGCGGGTGCGGGTGAAGAAGGCGATGGGCATGCGCTGGACGTGGTCGAACACCGCCGTCCGCAGGTCGAGGATGAGGCCCTCGCCGATTCCCGCCGACAGCCAGCGTGTGACCACCCCGAGCCCGCTTTCGGCGATGGCGATGACGGCGATGAGCCCTGCGAGCCCGAGGACGACCTCCAGCGCGGCGCTCGCGACGATCGCGGTCACGACCCGGCCGGCCAGCACCGGGGTGGCGACCGCCAGGCCGGCCGTCACCACGCTCAGCACCAGGAACTGCAGCAGTTGCCGGCGATGAGGTCTGGCGAATGCGGCCATGCGTCGCAGCGTGGCCTTGGAGAACGGCCGCCGATCCTGCTGTGCGTGCATCGCGTTGTACAGCGACATCCACGCTGTGACTTCCATGTCCATCGTGCACCGCCAGGATTCCAAGGTCGCCGGCCGTCCTGGCCGGTGACGCGAACACTCACGTTAGAACCTCAACCGTTGTTGAGGTCAAGTCCCGCGCGGCTCCCAGCGCAACTCGATCCGCACGGCTGCTCCGCCGAGGTCGCTGTCGCCGATCGTCAACCGGCCGCCGTGCGCGGCCGCGATGTCGCCGGCGATGGTCAAGCCTAGTCCCGCACCGCCGCCGTCACGGTCACGGGCCTCGTCAAGCCGTGCGAACGGTCGAACGACGTGGTCGCGCCGGTCGGCGGGAATGCCGGGGCCGTCGTCTTCGACCGTGACCAGTGCGATGTGGTCGTCCGACGTCGTGACGACACGCAGTCGACTACGGGCATGCCGCAGCGCGTTGTCGATCAGGTTGCCCACGGCGTGCTCGACCAGCGTTGGGTCGGCCTGCAGCTGCACCGGTAACAGCGCCGAAAGGTCGATCTCGAGCTCATGGCCGTCATGCATCCGCGCCACGGCCACCGCCACGACGTCGTCGAGGTCCACTGCGCGCCGGCGAGGCGCCAGCCCGGCGCCGTCGAGCCGCGCGAGCAGCAACAGCTGGTCGGACAGGCGCTGCATGCGGATGGTGGTGGCGAGCAGGTCGCCGCTCGTGGACAGCCAGTCCACCCGCTGGCTGCTGGCGCGTGCCGTTTCCAGCTGCGTGCGCAGATTCGCGATCGGACTGCGCAGCTCGTGGGCGGCGTCGGCCACGAACCGTCGTTGGCGCGTCGAGGCTGCCTCGAGCCGGGAAAGCATGCGGTTGAGGGTGTCGGCCAGCAGTCCGATCTCGTCACGGCGGCGAGGTTGTGGGACCCGCCGGTGCAGGTCGCGGGCGCTGATCTCGCGGGCCTCCGCCGTGATCGCGGCGACCGGCGCGAGCGTGCGGCTGACCAGCACCCACAGTGCAGCACACAGGGGTAGCAGCAACAGCAGCAGCGCCGTGAGCACCAACCTGGCAGCGACAGCGATCGTGTCGGTGACGTCCTCCAGGGAGGAGGCGACAAAGACGGTCGTCGGGCCGGCGGCGGTCTGCACGGTCGAGGCTGCGACCCGAAAGCCGGCCTCGTCGTCGTCAACGGGCAGGAACTCCACCTGGGAGACGGCTGTCTCACCCGCCGGGGGGCGCGGCAGCACCAGAGCAGGGCGCTGACGCAAGTTGGCGCTGGCGGCAACGACATCGCCATCCGGTCCCACGATCTGCACGAGAGCCTCGTCCCTGCCGGATACCGGAATCGGGTCGGGCACCGTCCCTCGCTTCACCAGTGCAGCGATGTCGCGGCTGCGCAGCGCGGTTGTCTGGCTGACATTGCCGATCAGCGTCCTGCGCCACACGCCGCCCAGCAGCAGGCCCCCGGCCAGCAAGATCAGCGTGACACCGATGGTGCCGAGCAACACCATCCTGGTGCGCAACGACAGCGCAATCCCTCGGTCAGGCATCGTCACCCGCCGTCACGCGGTACCCGTAACCCCGGACCGTTCGAATCAGCTGGGTGGAAAAGCGCTGGTCGATCTTGCGGCGCAGGTAGCCGATGTAGACCTGCACGACATTGGGATCGCGTTCGAAGTCCACGCCCCAGACGTGCTCGAGGATGTCCTGCTTCGAGCGCGTCTGGCCAACGCTGCGCAGTAGGTACTCGAGCAGCGAGAGCTCGCGTGGGGTCAGGTCCAGACGGGCGCCGTCGTAGTCGGCGGTGCGCTTGCCGGGATCAAGCGTCAGGGGCCCGCTGCGAAGCAGCGTCGGGCGTTCGGCGGGGCGCCGCAGCAATGCGTGCAGGCGCGCCACCAGCACGACGTAGGAGAACGGCTTGCGCAGAAAATCGTCGGCGCCGAGGTCGAGCGCCTCGGCCTCGTCCAACTCATCGTCCATCGCCGTGAGCATGAGGATCGGAGTCCGTACGCCGTCGGCGCGCAGGCGCTCGCACACTTGGAAGCCGTTGGGCTCGGGCAGCATGATGTCCAGCACCACGGCGTCGAAGTCCTCATCGCGGGCCAGCAGGTAACCGGTGAGGCCGTCAGCGGCGATCTCGACGGCGAACCCATGGTCGGCCAGACCACGCTGCAGCGCAGCGGCGAGCGGGCGTTCGTCCTCGACGACCAGCACCCGCATGCAAGCCTTCCTTCCGCTACGAGTCGGGTGTGCCCAGCGGTCCCGTGCCAGCCGTGCTGGGGGCACGGTCGACATTGAGCAGTTCTTCTCGCCCGACGCCTCCGGAGATGCCGAGCGCGAGGACGGGGCCGACGCCCTTGGCGTACAGCTTGTACTCCAGCACATTGGGCTCGATCGCGTTGGTGTCCTTGGTCAGCAGCACGTTGTCGTAGTGGCCCGCCGGCACGTCTGCCATCTCCCGCGTGCTGAGGACTCCACCGTTGTCTTCGGCTTCGCCCTTGTAGTACTCCTGGCGATAGCGCAGCCCTGCTCGTGGGTCGCCGGGCATGATGATGCCTGCCAGGGCACCGTCGACGCCGGCCTCCCACGAGCCGCTCTTGGTCGCGATCTTCCCGTTTTCGAACTCTGCGGTGTCTTCTCCCAGGTACCACACGTTGCCGTCGTTGTCTTGGGCGTACCAGTCGAAGGTGTCCTCGACGAGCTCGCCCGCTTCGGTCACGGTGTCGCGCACGACCCGAGCCGTGATGCCGTTCGCGATCTCCTTCGTTTGGTTGGTGACGATCACCACGACCTTGAGCTGCTTGCCCTCCTCGTCGATCTCGCGGTAGGTCCAGCGGGTCCGGGGCGCCATCGGCGAGTAGGGATTGTCGATCTTCGTCGTGAAGTCCGCTGGATACAGCTTCACGGGGTCGTCGCCGCGCGGCAACTGAGGCCTGGCGGCGACCTGTCCGGTCGCCGACGAGGGCTCGGCCGACGGCTGCGCAACGGCCTCGGTGGTAGCGGCTTCCGACCGCGGGGCAGCCGGACGGGTCGGGCTGGACTCGGCGGGGGCGTCGGAGCAGCCGCCGAGGGTGATGGCGAGCAGCACCATGAGGGGCAAACGGTAGTGCGAAGTCGGCGGCATCTGTCGGGCCTTTCTGTATCGGGAAGCCAGCGTGGCCCACGCCTCTTGAGAAACCCTTGAGAAGCCGGACCGCGGCCTGCAGCGGCCAATCGACGAGGACACGTGCTGCATCGACGTGCTCAACCAGGTGGCGGCGGCAACTCAGGCGCTCCAGAGCGTGGCTGTTGGCCGGCCTTACGAGCACGTCCGCGACAGCGTCCCGGGGCGGTGGGGATTCAGTACCGGATCGGTAGCAGATACCGACCACCCGGCGCGCTACTGCTGTCCGCCCTCGATCGAACCAGGCTGTAACGAGCCGTGGTGAGAGGATGGATTGATGCCAGACACGCCGACGACGCTGCGCTTCTATGGTGACCTAGCCGTCTGGTGGCCGTTGATCTCGCCGCCCCAGGAGTACGCCGAGGAGGCCGCATTCGTCGCGGCGCTGGTGCAGTCGGCGTCGATCCCGGTGCGACAAGTGCTGGAGCTGGGCAGCGGGGGCGGCCACAACGCCGCGCACCTCAAGGCGAGCTTCGCGATGACGCTGCTGGACCTGTCCGCACCGATGCTGGACGTATCGCGCCGACTCAACCCCGAATGTGATCATCAACTTGGTGACATGCGCACGGTGCGGCTGGGCCGCACCTTCGACGCGGTGTTCATCCACGACGCGATCGACTACATGACCACCGAGACCGATCTGCGGGCAGCCGTCGAGACCGCCTTCGTGCACTGCCGGCCCGGGGGGGTCGCGGTCTTCGTGCCCGACGCCACCACTGAGACGTTCGAAGAGGCCAGCGACCATGGCGGCAACGACGGTACCGACGGTCGAGGTGTCCGCTACCTGGAATGGACGTGGGACCCGGACCCCCACGACAGCTGGTCGCTGACCGAGTACGCGTTCCTATTGCGCGACACCGACGGTGCCGTGCAGGTCGTCCATGAGACGCATCGCACGGGCCTGTTCGGCCGCATCGACTGGCTGCGGATACTGGCCGGCGCCGGCTTCGATCCAATGGCCGCCACCGAGGCGACAACCGAGGATCCCACACCTCGCGAACTGTTCGTCGGGCACCCGCCAGTCACATAAGGGCTGTTCCAGGCGATGCTCGATCGCTTTGCTGCGATCGGCGGGGTCGAACGGTCTGCCGCCGCGGGCAACGCCGGTGAGAGCCGCCGATCTGGCGGCTTGATCGCCGTCGTCACCAGCGTTGCCTCCGAGGTTCATGAGACCTGCCCTGGTCTGCCAAGACCATCTGGTCAAGTCCAGCAGCACGAGTTGGACGCCGACAGGCCGCTACTGCCGGGTTCCGCGTCGATCGTCGATCTTGCGCTGGAGGTACCAGGAGAAGTAGCCGCGATACCGGTGCTGCAGCTCGGGCCGCTGCCAGTCACGCCCGTCGATCGTGCGACGGCAGCCGACCGTTTGGCAGCCGCAGGTCATCTGCCCGTCGTAATCGTCGAACAGGGCGTAGTCAGTAGTCAGCTTCTCGCCGGCGGCGATGTCGCGCATGGCCACCAACACGGTGTTGCCGCCGAAGCCGACATTGGGCTCGCACGAATGGTTGATGAACAGCATCACCGGCTCGTACTCAGCCCCGGTGAGCGCGACGAGGTGCAGCTCGTCGGTGATCTGGATGTCGGAGTTCGGCAGCGGGTCGGGAAGGTCATGCAGCGTCTGCGTGGTCACGATGTGGCCGCCCTTGACCGCGACGACCTCGCCGGCGCCGATCGGCTCGCTGGCATGCAACCCGCGCCCGGCGATACCGCTGGTGCCGCCTTTGCTGGCCTTCGGCGTGATCCAGGACGAGACCATGGCAGCCACGCTAGCTGGGTCCCCGAGCTGTGATCCCGACGCAGCTCCTCGCTCAGGCCCTCGTCAGCGCGACGACGGGGATGGCGCGGTCGGTGCTGGCCTCGTGATCGGCGAAGAACGGATAGGTCTGCTTCAGCATGGCCCACAGCCGCGCCCGCTCCTCGCTCTCGGTCGGTGCGGCCACGGCGTCATAGGTCTGGTTGCCGACTTCCACGGTGACGCGGGGATTCGCCAGCAGGTTGCGATACCACTGCGGATGTTCGGGCGCACCCACATTGGAAGCGATGACCAGCAGTCGGTCGCCATCGCGGTGGAACATCATCGGCGTGGTACGCCGCTGCCCGGTCTTGCGCCCGACTGTCGTGAGCAGCACCAGACGGTCACGGTCCATGCCCTCGATCGGGCCACCGGCACGGAACTGCTCGATCGTCCGGCGATTGATCTGTTTGATATCCACGCTTGCTCCCTGCCCGCAGCCGGTCTTTGTCATCGCCGGCGAGCACACCCGGCCAGCAGTATCACGACACGCCGTACCAGGCGCGGGCCCCATACCCGAGGTGCTGTGACTTCTGCACCGCGGCGGTGCAAGAGTCACAGCAGCAGAGTCCGAGAGACCAGCTGCCCCGGTCCGCCGGGCGGCCATGCAAGGAGGATCGAGATGCGATTCCGCACCATCATCCAGCGCAGCGGCAAGACCGCCACGGGGATCCAGGTTCCCGAGCAGGTCGTCGAGGCCCTCGGGGCGGGCAAGCGACCCGCGGTCAAGGTCACCATCAACGGCTACAAATATCGCAGCACGGTGGCGGTGATGGGCGGCGTCTACATGGTCGGGATCAGCGCGGAGCACCGTGCCGGCGCCGCGGTGGCCGGGGGCGACGAAGTGGACGTCGAGATGCAGCTCGACACCGCCCCTCGCGAGGTGACCGTGCCCGCCGACTTCGCCGCTGCCCTTGATGCCGAGCCCGAGGCACGACGCACGTTCGACGGCCTGTCCTACAGCAACAAGTCGTGGCACGCGCTGCAGGTCCAAGGCGCCAAGACCGACGAGACCCGCCAACGCCGCATCGCCAAGTCGGTCGCCATCCTGAAGGAGGGCCGCGCCCGCTGACGGCCGGCGACCAATCCGGACTGGCCGTGTCGCAATCGTGGTGCACAACGGAGGGATGCCGACCGTTCAGGTTGCCGATCCGTGTGCTCCCGTTGCTCGGTGGTCGGCGAGGACTTCATCGATTGTCCGTGTGGCGACGGCGACGAGCGCGGGATTGGTGCGCCGGTAGTACGGGACGATGATCAGCGCTTGGGACAAGGCCCACCCGCGACCGCGCTCCCACGTCGCGTTGTCGACCCCGAGCGCAGCGCGGAAGACCTTGCGGGTCCCGGCAGAAAAGACGCTCCACGCGGCGACCAAGTCGCAGGCGGGGTCGCCCATGCCGACACCGCCGAAATCGATGACGGCGTTGAGCCGGCCCTGGACGACCAACAGGTTGGTAGGCAGCAGATCGCCGTGAGTCCAAACGGGCGGCGCAGCCCACGCTGGGGCTTCAAGCGATGCTTCCCACGCCGCCGCCGCCGTGTGGGTATCCACAAGGCCGCGCAGCGCCCGGATGGCGCTGCGGGCGGACCCGTCTCGATCTGCCAGCCGCAGGCCGCGGCCTGAGGCTGGCCCGCCGGCGCGATCGATGTGCTGCAGCGCGGCGACGAACTGGCCCAGGTCGATCGCCGCTTGGTATGGATCGGCGAAGCGCTCGATGCTGGCGTTCTCGCCTTCCAGCCAGCGGTAGACCGACCAGTGCCAGGGGTAGCTGTCGGCAGGGCTTCCCATGGCCAGCGGGGCGGGGATCTCTAGCGGCAGGTGCGGGGCAAGTCGCGGCAGCCACCGCTGTTCCCGGTCGACCTGTTCAGCGGCTGCCGGGTAACGGGGCAACCGCACGGCCATGCCGTCGCCGAGCCGGTAGATCGCGTTGTCCGTCCCTGCCGAGGGCACCGGTTCGAGTGCCAGGTCGGCCCACTGCGGGAACCGCGCAGCGGGCAGCCGGCCCACGAGGCGTCCGTCAATGTCGATCTCGTCGGCATGCATCTTTTGACCGGACACAGCACCTCCTTGCCCTAGACCCGTCGCTGGACGTGGCGCAGATATTCCTTGCGGTTGAGTGGGTTGTGGTCGGACCGGGGCCGGGTCGGGCTCGTGCCTTGCACCGGTTGGTAGCCCGCGAAGGCGCATTCCAGGACACCGTCGCCGCGAGTCAGCGCCGGCAGCTGTCGCTGCAGCTCGTGCACCCGAGCTGCGGGGATTTCACCCTCCAGCGTGCACGACGAGCCCTGCATCGCCGGCGCCTGGGGGGCGGCCTGCAGCCGTGTCAGCACGGGCAACACCGGTCCGAGGGTGTCGGTCGGAACCTCGAGGTGGAAGTGGTGGATCGGCTCGCACACCATGGTGCCGGCCTGCTTTAGGGCGCTCATCAGGACAAGTGGTGTCAAGTTGCGGAAGTCGCGGCCCGTGCTCGACATGCTCTTGTCAAAGCGTTGATGGGCATGGCTCTGCCGCGGTGCATAGCCCGAATGGGTCATGGTGACGGTGCAGTCGGTGACCTGCCATCCGTAGAGCCCTTGGCGAAGCGTCTCGTGCACGGTGGCTTCGACCGCCCTGAAGAACGCGAACGGCATCGACCCCAGCGATACCTCAACCCGGAACTCCGCGCCAGAGCCGATCGCGGCCGGGTCGACGTGCAGCCCGACCGTGGCGAGGAATGGATTTGGCGCTCTGTGGATGATCTCGACGGCGGCACCGGTGCCGATGGGCCGTTCGATGCAGATCGTCGTCGTTTCGAGGAACTCGACGTCGATGCCGAAGTCGAGCGCCAGCGTCTGCTGGATGACCTCCTTCTGCACCTCGCCGTAGAGCGAGACGAACAGCTCCTGACGAACGTCGTCCTGGCGGAGGTTGATCAGCGGGTCCTGCTCAGCGAGCTGTTCGAGCGCAACGTGGAGCGCACCCCTGTCGCTGGCGCGGGTGGGAATGATGACCGTCTCCAGCGTCGGTGGGGCGAAGTGATGCTCCTCCGACGTCGTTCGCGCTGTGCCGATCGTGTCGCCGATCTGGACGTCGCCAAGACCCCACAGTTTGCCGATCTGTCCTGCGGACACCGATGGACGCTGGACGTCCGTGCCGTGGTCGAACACGCTGATCGCGGTGATCTTGCGCTGATCGTCCCGGCCGACCCGCAGCCGATCTCGCGTTCGCACCCTGCCGGAGAACATGCGGACGTACGCAATCTTCTCCCCCGCCGGGCCCCGGTCGACCTTGAAGACAGTGCCCGACACCGGGCCGTCGGCATCGCCTTGCTCGGCGGGCAACAACTCGGTGATGCCCGCGATCAGGCAGTCCACGCCCGCCCCCGTCATCGCCGAACCGAAGAACACCGGATGCAGCAGCGCCTGCTTGGATTGGGCCGCGAGCCCGTCGCGGAGCTGGCGGTACGCCACCGCCGTGCGGTCATCGACATAGGCAGCCAGCAGCGCATCGTCGTGGTCAGCGAGCACCTCGACCAGCCTGGCCGTGAAAGCCTCGTCGGCCGATCCGTACAGCGTGAAGGCAGCGCTACGGGCGCCCAGGTCGCGGGCCGATCCCATCGGGATGATCGCCGGCGTCAACTTCTCCGAGATGGCCCGCAAGACGCGCGCGGCATCAGCGCCCCGACGGTCGATCTTGTTGACGAAGATGACCGTCGCCACGTGCAGGCGCTGTAGCGCCCGCAGCAGCACCCGGGTCTGCGGCTGCACACCCTCCACCGCCGAGATCACCAGCACGGCGCCGTCGAGGACGTTCAACACCCGTTCCACCTCGGCGATGAAGTCCGGGTGGCCGGGCGTGTCGATCAAGTTGACCGTGACGTCATCGACGACGAACGACGCGACGGCGGACTTGATCGTGATGCCTCGCCGACGTTCCAGCGCCAGCGAATCGGTCTGGGTCGTTCCGTCATCGACGCTGCCGACCTCGTCGATAACGCCGGCCGCGTGCAGCAGCCGCTCCGTCAGCGTCGTCTTACCGGCGTCTACATGCGCCAAAATCCCCAAGTTCAACGTTCTCAACTGTCATGTCCCCTACATAGGTGGCCACTCCTTCCTGAATGGACATGACAGCTCGCCGCATTTCCATCTCCTTGGTCGATCGGGCGCTGCCGGAAGTACAGCAGACGGCCACCAGCCAGGCAACCGACATGGCATCTCCGATCGATGGACATGCCGGACCGAGTAGCATGCCGGGCCCGGTTGGCATCGGATTGGATCGGCCGTGCGAACTGGACGGGAGTCAGACTTGGCAGGGGCGGTGGAACCGCTGTGCCGATGCGCACGATCGGAGGGCGTGGTGGGCGAGCTACCCGACTACGCGGTGGAGAACCGGCGGCACTGGGACGCCACGGCGGACCAGTGGGTCGACGCCGGTGAGCAGCGCTGGGCCGCCCACGAGCCGACCTGGGGCGCCTGGGGTGTGCCCGACGATCAGGTCCCGCTGCTGCCCGACGACCTGGCCGGCAAGGACGTCATCGAGCTTGGCTGCGGAACCGGCTACGTGTCCGCCTGGGCGGCACGGCGAGGCGCGCGACGCGTGGTTGGGATCGACAACTCCGCGCGCCAGCTGCAGACCGCCCGGCGTCTCGCCGGCGAGCACGGAATCGAGCTGACGCTGCATCACGGGATCGCCGAGGACGTGCCCGAACCCGACGACGCCTTCGACGTCGCGGTCAGCGAGTACGGCGCCGTGCTGTGGGCCGAGCCCATCGCCTTCCTTTCTGAGGCGCGCAGACTGCTGCGCGACGGCGGGAGACTGTCGTTTCTGACCTCGCACCCGCTGGCGGTGCTGACCGCGCCGCTGGATGGCAGCATCCCGTCGGGAACGCAGCTGCTGCGCCCCTGGTTCGGCAGCTACCGCTACGACTGGCGTGACGCGGTGGACGAGCCCGGCGGCATCGAGTTCGTCCCCACCGTCGGTCAATGGTTCGCGCTCGCCCACCAGACCGGCTTCCGGATCGACGACTACCGCGAAATACGGGTTCCCAAGTCGGCCAACGACGGGCTCAACTTCGCCGTCACCGGCGCCTGGGCCAAACAATGGCCGGCAGAGCACGCCTGCTGGCTCACCGCCTGCTGACCGTAGGCGTTCTGCAGCGAGGGGTAGTAGCAGTCCCCGGCTGCTGGGCACCGCGGTGTCCGCCACGACCGCGCCGAGCCGCTCGAGGTAGAACTGCCAGCCGGGACCGATGCTGCTCGCGTCGTAAGGGTTCGGCGAAGCGCTGGAGGAGTCAACGGTGCCAAGAGCCACAGAGGCGTCGCAGCGGTATGGGACACTTTGCCCAGCCCCGTCTCCTACCGCTTCGGGGGAAGCGATCGTGCGTACCTGGTTCCCAGTGTGACCCACTTCGCGAGTTGACGCTTCGTACCGACGTCGCGTGACTCGACGCGTAACCACCCGTGCATCGCTCGACCGCGCATCTCCATGAACCGAGCATTCGTCGTCTCGGCGAGCATGTCGGACTCCGCGGGATCCACTCGGACAAGGATGCCGCCCTGACCGCTGGCCGCCACCGCCATGTTGCCCGCGACGAGGAACGCGAGCCCGCCGAACATCTTCCTCTCGGTCAGATCTGGCTCGCCAGCCAACAGCTCGCGAATGCCCTCCGCGACGTCCTCGTCATAGGCCATGGCACATCGTACGGACCCAGCGCGACCGACTGTGAGCCAGCGATCGGGGGCCGATGCGGGTGGGCCGCCTCGTCGGGGCGCGTGCTGGACGGCTTTGGGAACGAACGACGCCGGGCTTGCCATTTACCCCATGGGGGTATAGTGTTTCTGCACAAGCCCCACCTATACGGTCCCCCGGTAGGGTGGTGTGGTCCGAGAACATCGACGTGGACGGAAGGGACGACATGGAGATCACCGAGCGAGCCAGCCAGTACGGCTACATCCACCGCAAGCAGGACTACCTCAAGCGCCTGCGCCGCATCGAGGGCCAAGCCCGTGGCCTGCAGCGCATGGTAGAGGAAGAGCAGTACTGCATCGACATCCTTACCCAGGTCTCAGCGATGACCAAGGCACTGCAGTCTGTGGCCCTGGGACTGCTGGACGAACACATGAGCCATTGCGTCGTGCAGGCCGCCGCAGCCGGCGGCCCTGACGCCGACGCCAAGGTCAAGGAAGCCTCAGAGGCGATCGCTCGACTCGTGCGGTCCTGACGCCCTCCGCCGACAGGTCCGCCGGACGAACCAGCACGGCCAGCACAATCCAACGGGACCCATAGCACAGCCAGCACCCCGAGAGGAACGAGCCTGAGATGAGCACATCCACCTACACCGTCGTCGGCATGACCTGCGGTCACTGCGTGAACTCCGTGACCGATGAGGTCGCCCAGGTTCCCGGTGTCTCCGACATCGACGTCGACCTGCCCACCGGCGGGCTCACCGTCACCAGCGAGGTGCCTGTCGACGACGCGGCCGTACGAGCTGCCGTCGAAGAAGCCGGCTACCAGCTGGCCGCCAAGTAAGCACCCGGCACCCCGTCCTGCGTTACAGGCAGGACGGCACGACCCCCGACGTGAGCGCGCCGGTTGAGGAGGACTCACAATGAACACCCCCATGAAGCTTGGCCTCTTTGCCGCCGGCCTGGTCATTGCCTTCGGCGCCGCCGCCGGTGTCGGCAACGCAATCGGACCGATCGGCTCAACCGGCGAGATCGCTCAACACGGCGCAGGCCACGCCGGAGCGGACACCACCGACAGCACCGCTGCACACGGCGCGGGCTCCGCCGCTTCCACCGAGTCGGGTAGCGACGAAGCCGCGGGCGGAGCCGCTGGCGACCACGCCGCGCACGGGTCCGCCGCTGAGGCGGCGGCCGAGGAGATCCCAGAAGGACTGATGCTGTCCCAGCACGGCTACACCCTGGCGCTGGCCCAAGTCTCGCTCCCCGCCGGCGAGGCGGTCCCGTTCGCCTTCCAGGTCTTGGGACCCGACGGTTCGCCGGTCACCAGCTACGAACAGACCCACGACAAGGATCTGCACCTGATCGCGGTTCGCCGCGACATGACGGGCTTCCAGCACGTGCACCCCGAACTGGCCGAGGATGGCACCTGGAAGAGCTCACTGGACCTGACGGCTGGGCAATGGCGTGTTTTCGCCGACTTCGCACCGACGGAGCACGGGCAGGCGATGACGCTTGGTGTCGACCTCGCCGTTGCCGGCGACTACGACCCCCAGCCCCTGCCAGAACCGGCTGCGGCCGCCGGGGTCGACGGCTACACCGTCACCCTCGACGGCGAACTCCGTGCCGGACGGGAGACCGAGTTGACCCTGTCTGTCAGCCGCGACGGCCAACCAGTCACCGACCTGCAGCCCTACCTGGCGGCCTACGGGCATCTGGTCGCGTTGCGCGACGGCGACCTGGCGTACCTGCACGTGCACCCCGCGGGCGCGCCTGGTGACGGGACCACCGAGCCAGGCCCGGACATCACCTTCTACGCGACAGCACCCTCGCGAGGCGACTACCGGCTGTTCCTGGACTTCCAGCACGAGGGGGTCGTGCGCACCGCCGAGTTCACCGCGGCCGCCACCGCCTCTGAAACCGAGATCGGACACGGCGACCAGACCGGCAGCGACGACCACAGCCACTGACGACCTCAGCTGGCACCAGCGGGCACTACCAGCACAAGGAGAACCGATGAGCTCCGCAACCGACAACAGCACGACCCCACCGGCTGCGGCGGACGAGGGACAGGTCGAGCTCGCGATCGGCGGCATGACCTGCGCGTCGTGCGCCGCGCGGATCGAGAAGCGGCTCAACAAGCTCGACGGTGTGACCGCGACGGTCAACTACGCCACCGAGAAGGCAAAGGTCAGCTACTCCAATGGCATCGCCCACGACGATCTGGTCGCGGCGGTCCAGAAGGCCGGCTACACCGCCCAGCTGCCCGAGCCGCCCCGCCGGCCTGGCCCAGCCGCTGCCGACGGGACGGGTGACATCAAAGAGCACGACCCGGTCCGCCCGCTGCGTCAGCGGCTGATCGTGTCCGCTGTGCTGACCGTGCCGGTGATCGCGATGGCGATGGTCCCGGCCTGGCAGTTCACGTACTGGCAGTGGCTGTCCCTGACCCTGGCGGCGCCGGTCGTGGTCTGGGGCGCCTACCCCTTCCACAAGGCCGCGTGGACCAACCTGCGCCACGGCACCTCGACGATGGACACGCTCATCTCCATGGGTACCCTCGCCGCCCTGGGCTGGTCGCTGTACGCGCTGTTCCTCGGCACCGCCGGCGTGCCGGGCATGACCCACCCCTTCGAGCTGACCATCGCCCGGATGGACGGCAGCGCCAACATCTACCTCGAGGCCGCCGCCGGCGTCACCACGTTCATCCTCGCCGGCCGATACTTCGAGGCTCGCTCCAAGCGGCGCGCCGGCGCCGCCCTGCGCGCCCTGCTGGAACTCGGCGCCAAGGAAGTCTCCGTCCTTCGCGACGGCCGTGAGCAGCGGATCGCTAACGACCAGCTGGCAGTCGACGACCTGTTCGTGGTCCGACCCGGGGAGAAGATCGCCACCGACGGCGTCATCACCGAGGGCTCATCCGCGGTGGACGCCTCCATGCTGACGGGCGAGTCAGTGCCCGTCGAGGTCACCCCCGGCGACAGCGTGAGCGGTGCCACGGTCAACGCCGGCGGCCGCATCGTGGTCCGCGCCACCCGCATCGGATCGGACACCCAACTCGCCCAGATGGCCAAGCTGGTCGAGGACGCCCAGAACGGCAAGGCCCAGGTCCAGCGGCTCGCCGACCGGGTCTCCGGAGTCTTCGTCCCGATCGTCATCGCGCTGGCCGCCGCGACGCTGGGGTTCTGGATCGGCACCGGCGGTGGCCTAAGCGCCGCCTTCACCGCCGCGGTCGCCGTCCTCATCATCGCCTGCCCATGCGCGCTCGGCCTGGCGACACCGACCGCGCTCATGGTCGGCACGGGTCGCGGCGCGCAGCTCGGCATCCTCATCAAGGGCCCCGAGGTGCTGGAGTCCACCCGCAAGGTCGACACCGTGGTCTTGGACAAGACCGGCACCGTCACCACCGGACGGATGACCCTGCTCCACGTGGTCCCCGCCGCCGGGGAGGATCCTGAGCAGGTGCTGCGGCTCGCCGGTGCGCTGGAGGACGCCTCGGAGCACCCCATCGCCCAGGCCATCGCCAAGGGCGCCACCGAGCGAGTCGGAACGCTGCCGACCGTCGAGGACTTCGCCAACCTCGAAGGCCTCGGAGTCCAGGGCATCGTGACCGTTGACGAGGCCAGCCACGCCGTCGTCGTCGGGCGCACCCAGCTGCTCGCCGACTGGTCCCAGCACCTGACCCCCGACCTCGAGCAGACCAAGGCCGCCGCCGAGGCCGAAGGTCAAACGGCGGTCGCAGTGGGCTGGGACGGCGCCGCACGCGGTGTCCTCGTCGTGGCTGACGCCATCAAGGAGACCAGCGCCGAAGCGATCCGCCAGTTACGGGGCCTCGGCCTCACCCCTGTACTGCTCACCGGCGACAACGAGACCGTCGCTCGCTCGGTAGCCGCTCAGGTCGGCATCGACGAGGTCATCGCCGACGTCATGCCGGCCGACAAGGTCGATGTCATCAAGCGGCTGCAGAACGAGGGCAAGACGGTGGCCATGGTCGGCGACGGCGTCAACGACGCTGCCGCCCTGGCCCAGGCCGACCTCGGCCTGGCCATGGGCACCGGCACGGACGTCGCGATCGAGGCCTCCGATCTCACCCTGGTGCGCGGTGACCTGCGGGCCGCCGCGGACGCGATCCGACTGTCCCGCAAGACCCTGAGCACCATCAAGGGCAACCTGTTCTGGGCCTTCGCCTACAACGTGGCCGCCCTGCCGCTGGCCGCCGCCGGACTGCTCAACCCGATGCTCGCCGGCGCCGCGATGGCCTTCTCCTCGGTCTTCGTGGTCTCCAACAGCCTGCGCCTGCGCCGGTTCAAGGCCTTGGCCTCCAACCAGACTGACGGTGGGACCGGCGTGGACTACCGAACCGGCGTCACCCAGCCCACCGAGGAGGCAGTACTCGCTGACAGCAGCGCCAGCTCCGGCTAGGCAGAGCACCCGTTCGCTCCATCGGTTCAACGAGCTCGGCAGAAGCCTGACCAAGGCGGCGACGCCGAACCCCGGGGCGCAACCGGTCAGCACTCCAGGTCCTCAACCCCGTGCCGATCGCGATAGGGGGCCCCGTGTACTGGGCAGTGTCGTGCCATCGGCGTCCTTGGTGACGTCCTTGGTGACGTCCTTGGTGAGTTCGGCCGCCGCTACGAACCCGGCGCCCCACGCGATGGCCGCGAGCGCCCAGGCCAGGCCGAGACCCGAGGTTGCGTCCGCGTACAGCAATGACGAAACCCCTAGCAGGGTTGGCAGGCCGCCCGCGACCCACGCAGTGCGCCTCCACCCGTCAGGCTGCAGGCTCGCCAAGACACCCACCCCGATGACGGTGAAGCCGAAAGCGGCCATGAACCCGTAATGGCCGGCGGCGGCATGGTCGTCGGTGACCGCTGCCTGCAGCCCGATGTTGGTGGACGCGAGCACGAGTAGCGGCACCGCCGCGATGATGACCAGTGCGAGCAGCATCCAGTTGACTCGCGCGAGGCTGAATGAACGGAGGAAATCACGGCCGGTCGGATGAAGAAGTGCGGTAAAGACCGTCAGCACGGCGGCCAAGCGCGACGGGTTCGACAGCACTACAGCTACGAACGCGTCTGAGAGGACAGCGGCCACCATGAGCGCCGCCCAGGGGATGAGCGCCATCAACATACCGGCGATGTTCTTCGCCGGCCGCCGGAGCTGGGCGAGTATCCCTACTACGGCCGGCAAGAAGAGGAATCCGAACGTGAGGTCGTGGACGCGGTGGTGTGGCTCCGTGAAGTGCGCCATTCGGGCGAATGGCCCGGGGAGGAGGAAGTCGAGCCGCAAGGCCATCAATCCGACCATCAGACCGATGAGCCCAACGTACACAAGCGTGATCAGCACGAAGAGTGCGAACACCGGCGAAGAGCGGAGCGAGTGCATCGTCTCGCGAAGCGCGTGCGCGGTGAGCGCGATTCGCGAGGGGCCGGGTGTCATGGTCATCAGTGGTCAGGAATCCCCGGCGGCGGTACGTGGCCCCCACCGCCCTGGTCGATCTGTTGCTCCTGGCTTTCAACCGGTGTGTTCTGACCCGGGCCACCCCCGCCGTGGCCGAACAGCCGGATGCCAAGCCCCAGGATCAGGACGAGACCGATGATCCCGACCACCATCTGCCAGCGTGATGTGCCCGTGGTCGATCGGCGGTCGGGCCCCACGCTGGTGTCCGAGTCGGGATAGGGAGACGGGTCAGCCATGTGGGTGTCCTTTGTCTGTGGTTGTCCGGACCCTCACCGAGGGCGACCATGAGCCAGCGCTGCCAACCGCTCCTACGAGTCCGCGATCGATCGCCGTTGCGAGCCATCGCCGAAGTTACGGGGGTCAGTGCCGAGGCGAAACGCCCCGCGAGGGGAACTTCTCTGTCCCCAACGAGTGGACGCGGGTCATCCGCGAGGGGGATTGCCGCCGACCCGTGCCGAGGTACGTTCGCAGCGTTCATGTCATCGACGGCTACAGCCAACAGGCGCTTCGCGGGCCGACCTGGCTCGGGAGCCCTCCTCGACGCCGCGGTCGCGGCCGCCACGTTCGCTGGCTCGTTGGCTTTGCTCAGACACGGCGGCATCGACCCTTTCCGTCCCGGGTCGGGGCAGCTCGATCTGGTCGGCGTCGTGCTCGTCGCGTGTTCGACGGTGCCGCTCGTCGTCTGGCGGCGATCCGCGATCGGGGTGTTCGCGGTCACCGCGGCGGCGAACGTGCTGCTGGCGGGTCTCGCCTACCGGATCGACCTGCTGCTGGGCCCAACCGCCGCGCTCTACCTGCTCGCCGCGAGCCGCGAGCGACAGACCCCGTGGACGCGGCGCACCACCGTCACCGTAGTTGGGCTGCTCTTGGCCTACCTTGGCGCGGCCGCTGTCGCGCAGGGAACCGTGCCCGCAAGCGAGCTCCTCCACACGGGTCTCGCCTGGGCCGTCGCCTGGTTCGCCGGCGAGCGAACGCGCCTGCGGCGCGAGCAGATCGCCGAGCTGAGCCAACGTGCCCTGCGCGCGGAGCGCGAGGCGGAGCGCGAGCGCCTGCTCGCCGCCGCCGAGGAGCGCGCCCGGATCGCCCGCGACCTCCACGACTCAGCTGGCCACACGATCAGCGTGATCGCCGTCCGCGCCGGAGCAGCCCGGATGCGACACCGCCAAGACCCCGATCGCTCGCTGGCCGCCCTGGAGGCCATCGAACAGCTGGCACGGCAGACGGTCGCAGAGATCGACCAGCTGGTCGGCGCACTGCGCGACAACGGCTCCCCGAGCGGGGTCATCGAAGCTTCGCTCGGACTGGCATCGCTCGACACGTTGATCGCGCACCATGCCGCCGCGGGGCTCGCGGTGACGGTTGACGCTTCGGGCGCTCCGCGAACGCTCGCCCGCGCCACCGATCAGGCGGCCTACCGCATACTCCAGGAGGCACTCACGAACGCGGCCCGCCATGGAGCGGGCGGCGCTCGGATCGAGCTTGCCTTCGGCGATGGAGCGGTTGAACTCACGGTCACCAACCCCGTGCTCGCCGACGGCACCTCGCGGTCCGGCGGCGGTCACGGGCTGATCGGCATGCGCGAGCGCGCGACGCTGCTCGGCGGCAGCCTTGACACCGAGCGCGCCAACGGCGCGTTTCGCGTTCGCGCCCGCATTCCCTACGGGAGGCCCCACCGGTGACCCGGGTGCTGGTCGCCGACGACGACGACCTGATGCGCGCCGGACTCATCGAGCTACTGTCGAACGACGCCACGATCGAGATCATCGGCCAAGCGGCGACAGGACGGCAGGCCGTCGAGCGAACGTGCCGACTCGCGCCCGATGTCGTGCTCATGGACGTTCGCATGCCCGACCTCGACGGGATCGCGGCGACCCGCGAGCTGTCGCGTGCGGTCCCCGGAGCGAAGGTCCTGATCCTCACGACCTTCGAACAAGATGACTACTTGTTCGGCGCCCTCCGCGCCGGCGCCTCGGGCTTTCTGCTCAAGCGCACACGTCCCGAGGAGCTGATCGCAGCCGTGCACGCGATCGCCGCCGGCGACTCGCTGCTCTCACCGTCGATCACGCGCCGCGTGATCGACCGCATGGCCCAACAGCCGACGCCTCAGTTCGCCGATCAGACCAAACTTGATCAGCTAACACGGCGCGAGCGCGAGGTTCTCGAACTCATCGCTAGAGGCTTATCGAACCGCGAGATCGCCACAGCGCTGGTCGTCGAAGAGTCCACGATCAGAACCCACGTGAAACGGATCCTCATGAAGCTCGGCCTTCGCGACCGCGTCCAGGTCGTGATCTTTGCCTACGAGTCCGGCCTCATGAAGCTCACCTGACACGCTAACGTCACCCAGGCACTGCCAGGTCACAACAGCGGATCGACAGCGTGCTCGACGCCCTTGAGGCCGAACCCGAACCGGTTCCCGGACTGACTTCCGCGCAATTCCACGCCAGTACCGACGGCAGGCAGGTCATCAACTACGCCGAGTGGACCAGCGAACAGGCCCACAGCGACGCCCTTGACCGCGGCCCCGACGGCGTCGGCCAAACCGACCTGCCCGAGTGGAGACGCGTCCGCGCCTTCCCCGGCGTCACGAGTAACACCGTCACCCGCTACATCCTCCACCAAGCCCTCACGCCGCGCCTCACGTGAACTCATGAACGAGACAGGGAATCTGTCGAGCTATGCCCCGAACCGCCCCCGTGCCTCGAAAGGAATGAGCGGCTTCTCACCGCGCACTTTCAGTTCCTGGACGGCCCAGGTGTTGCCGTCCGGGTCGCCAAATCCGAAGAAGGTACCGCCGTCCTGGTCGGCGAACGACTGGAGCTCGCTTGCCTCGACTCCTCTCGACAGCAGTTCTGACCAAGCGGCTGCGGCGTCTGCGACGCACAGTTGTAGGGCCTTCATTGAGCCGGGCGCCATCTCGCGCTGCGATGGCAGATCGCCGAACACGATCGAGCAGCCCGAGCCGCGCGGCGTCAGCTGCACCACGTGCATGTGCTCATTGGTGGTGTCGTGGTCGAGGTCGAAGCCGACCTGATCGCGGTAGAAAGCAATCGAGCGGTCGATGTCACTGACAGGCAGGACGACGACCTCGAGGGCCCAATCCATGGCGTTGTGCTCCCGATCATCTGGGGGACATGACACGCATCACTGCGAAACCCGCCGCAACGACGATGGTGACGCGAAACGAGGCCGGCGTGCGCGTCACTGAGTCGGCTCCTCACCGATGACGCCCTCGGCTTGCTCGCGCAACAGGTCGATGTGCCCGAGGTGGCGCGCGGTCTCTTCGACGAGGTGCAGCAGGATCCATCGCAGCGACATGCCGCGTTGAACGGAGACCGCGTCGAGGGAGTCGGCCACTGTCACTACCGCGTCGCAGCGGCGGGACTCGGCGGCGTAGTCGGCGAGCAGCTCAGCCATGGTCGTCCCTGCGAGCACCCGCCACTCCGCATCGGGGTCCTGCTCGGTTCAGTCGTACACGAGGCCCTCCTGGCCGGCGAAGACGTCGCGCAGCCAGGAGCGCTCCACGTTCGTGAGGTGGCGCACGAGACCGTGCAGGCTCATGCCAGTTGGGGTGGTTGCCGCGCTCAGCACCTCATCGGGCGCGTCCCGCAGCTTCCAGCTCACTAGGTCGCGTTGACGCTGCAAGAATCCCAGCAGGGCCGTTCGCTCGTCCCCGCGGTGGGCGGCCTCGGTGACCCCGAAGCGCATGCCGTTCGCGGTCCCGCTGCCGTCATCCACGCCGCAGATCCTGCCAGACGCTGGCTCGAAGTCCTCGCCGCGGGCAGTGACCGGTCCCCGATCGGGCAGGGGACGGCGCGCCACGGGTCAAGGAACGCACCCGACAGCACGAAGCCCGAGCCAGAGGCCCGGGCTTGGTGGAGGGACAGGTGGTCGTATGGGGTTACAAGACGTGGAGGTGCGGGGAATCGAACCCCGGTCCAAGTGCCTCAGTTCCGGAAGCGCTACGAGCGTAGGTCTCGGGTCATTGTCGGGCTGCCGCACCCCGAAACCAAGC
>Ga0136624_1000049_pt1 | contig 32841 bp, 33 predicted proteins | sample AntDrymUQ4692206_2_FD_104802 | JGI IMG/M metagenome (GOLD analysis project Ga0136624, IMG submission 104802) | Polar desert sand microbial communities from Dry Valleys, Antarctica - metaG UQ469 (22.06) | ecosystem: Environmental > Terrestrial > Soil > Desert | place: Antarctica: Dry Valley... | reverse complement strand
TGCCAGGCGTCGGTGATCACCTTCGCGCCCGGCTCCACGTGGTCGGTGACGAAGGCATGCAGCGACTTGGCGGATCCGTCGGCCAACGGCGCCATCCGACATCGACCGATGCCTCGCGGTTCCCGTACTTCCACGGCGATGCCGGTCAGGACCTTCTTGCCCCGTGCTCGACCGCCGCGCAGTCCGGGTTCTTCGCCGCCGATGTAGGTCTCATCGACTTCCACCGTTCCGGTCAGGCGGTCCCGGCCGGGAGCCACCAGCACTGACCGCAGCCGATGCAGCATCGCCCAGGCGGTCTGATAGGAGCCGATCTCCAGTGTGCGTTGCAGGCTCAGCGCGGAGATGCCGTCCTTGCCGGAGGCGAACATCCAACACGCGTTGAACCACACCGTAAGCGGGGTACGGGTCCGGTCGAAGATCGTGCCCGCCGTCGTCGACGTGCGGGCGTGGCACCGAACGCACTCGAACCGGGCATCGCCGAGCCACCAGCCTCCGGAATGCTCGCAGTCGGGGCACACAAACCCCTCCGGCCAGCGCAGCCACTCCAGGTAGTCCAGGCAATCTGCATCGGCGGAGAACCAGGCTTGCAGCTCGCCCACTGATGTCGGGTAGTGCACGCCAGCGCGATGTTGAACCACCTCGCTACTGTACTCCGGTTACATGGATAGCCCTGAGCCGGATAATGCTTCGACAACGCCGCCGCCGAGGCGTTCTTCTCCAGCCTGGAGTGGGAGGTGCTGTCGCGACACACCTTCACCGACACCCGCCAGGCCCAAGCGGTCCTGCTGGACTGGTGCTACGGGTTCTACAACCACCAGCGCCGGCACAGCTCGGCGGCCATGATGAGCCCGATCAACTACGAGAACACCGCGGCCCCCAACCGGGAAGCCGCATAAGGAACCCTCCACGATTCGGGGGGAACCACACTCATGCCATAGAGCCTTGCCCCGGAAGAAGCTGTCGAAATTCCAGTGTCGAAGCTAGGATGAGGCAGCGTTCGCGCAGCACTTCTTCAGCGAACTTGCCGATCAGGTTGTAGCGGCGGCAGGTGGCAGCCCACATGAGGTGGCTGCGCTCGGAGGTAGTGGACCCGATCAGCAGCTCGATCTCGTCGTCAGTGAGTAGCGCGAGACGCTGGACGACCTCGCGGGCGAGCCGGAAACCCGACGAGCGCGTGCGGGACTGAAGGAAGTTGTCCTCCTCAATCAGCTCCCGGACAGATCACCACCGTCGGGTCACCGGGGCCGGCGGGCCTGCGGCCATCGGCGATCGCGTAGAACTCCAAGACCCGGTTCTTCTTGGCCTTGTAGTCAGGGTCGGTGCTGGTCTTCTAAGGTCTTCACGGCTTGGAAAGGAGACGCCTTCATCACGCAGGAGCTGCCTGAGCCCTTCGTGAGGGATGTTTTCGACCACCCCCCGGGCCACCAGGTAGTCGGCCAGCTTCGTCAGGCTCCACGTCGAGAACGGCAGCCCATGATCGGTCGGGCGGGCCAACGCGATCTGCTTCATCGCGGCCCGCTGCTCGGAGTCGAACTTCGGTGGCCTGCCACCGGCGTACTTCGGGCGAAGCGGGTCGAACCCGTCGGAATTGAAGTTGTGGATCACATCGCGGACCCGGTCGGCGCTGGTGAAGGTCACCTGCGCGATCTGCGACACGTCCATGCCCTAGTCGGGTGAGAGCAGCACGATCTGCGCTCGTCGCCAGGTGACACTGACCCTGAGTCGCGACTCACAGTGCGCAACAGCCGGTTGCCCTACGTCGTTGGTGATTTCCCGGACCGAACACGTTCGGCCATCACGAGGCTCCTGAGGGGAAGGACAGGAACAGACCCCCTGACCATGCCGCCGATTCTCACCGCGTCAGCGGACCACGCGCGGAGTGTCCCCAAACAGGGTCAACGTTGGTGGACGCGGTACTAGTCGTCGTGGTCGGACTGTTCGAGCTCCTCGAACGGCTCGAGGGCGTTGCTCAGGGTGCGGTGGTCGAGCTCCTGCTGGCTGCGGTACGCCGCACGCCCCAACATGTTGCTCGCGACGGACGACACGACCAGCGCGGCCCCGACAGCCAGGGCTGCCTTGACCCCGTCGAGGACGGTGAGGTCGCCCGCTGCGAGATCGTGCACCGCTGCGCCGATGATGATCAGGGGGAGGCCCGCCGCGGTGGCGGGGCTGAGGTTGTTGACCCGGCTGATGGCGTCACGGGAGCGCAACATGCCGATCGCCGTGACGGCGAAGAACAGCGACCCGAGCAGCATCAGCAGCCCGGCGACGAGGGCGCCCGTGTCGGCCCAGCTCATCGGTCCCCCCGGGTGAGCATGCGGGCGAGGGCGGCGGTGGCGAGGATCCCGCAAAGGGTCGCGAGGAGCACCACGTCGTACAGGACCGCGGTGGAGCTCACCACGCCGACGAGGACGAACACCGCCGTCGCACAGAAGAAGAGGAGGTCCCCGACCACGGCACGGGTGGCGTCGTCGGGCCCCCGTGCGATCTGCACGGACCCGAGGGCCGAGGAGATGATGACCACCACGATGGCGGCAACGACCAGTCCGGTCATCGGTCGCCTCCGCCGCGGGTGGCGGCCAGCACCCTGGCCCGCATGCCTTCGAGGTCGGCGTGGACCGCTCCCTCGTCCTCCCCGAAGAGCGATTGCACGAAGGACGCGCGCGGCTCGGGACCGTCCTGCGGGGAGACCCCGAGCACGAGCGTGCCGGGAGTGATCGTGATCGAGCTGGTCAACAAGGTGACCTCCAGGTCCGTGAGGTCCCCCAGGGGCAGCTTGACGATCCTGGGTCGCTGGGTGGAGCCGGGGGTACACACGTCGGCGGCCAGACGCGCCACGGACACCGTCAGCTGCCACGCCAGCCAGGGCGCGTAGCCGAAGACGAGTCGGAGCAGCATCATGACGCGGTCACCGTCTCGACGTAGGCGGTGACGTCTAGCAGACCGTCAGCGGCCTGCAGGCACAGCTCCCACAGCGGCCCCGGTACGACGAAGATCGCCAGGGACATCAGCAGCAGGGCACCCGCGGGCACCAGGGTCCGGAGGCGCATCCGGGTGTCGTCGGGTACGACGGGCGGCTCCGTGTGCCCCTTGCCCCGTGACGGCATCTCCTCCATGGGGGGTCCCCAGAAGACGTCGGCCCACAGCCGTGACATCGCCAGCAGCGTGCCGATGCTGGCGACCAGGAGGGCGCCGAGCACCAGCCAGATCTGGAAGCCGTCGAGGTCGGCGACCGCACGCGCGATGCCCACCTTGCCGAAGAAGCCGGAGGAGGGCGGGAACCCGATCAGGGACATCATCCCGAGCGCCATGATCACGGCGAGCAGCCGCTCGCGGCGCATCAGCCCGGACAGGCCGACGAACTGGTTGGTGCGGTAGGCGTGCTCGATGGCACCGGAGCTGAGGAGCAGCGACCCCATGACCAGGATGTGATGGACCATGTAGAACAGGCCAGCGGCGAGCCCGAGCTGGGTGCCGATGCCCACCCCGACGAGGATGTAGCCCACGCCGGCGATCATCTGCCAGGCCAGGCTGCGCCGGACCATCCGCTCCCCGAGGGAGCCGTAGGCACCGACCAGCATCGTGAGGGTGAACAGCACCAGGAGCAACGTCATCCACTCCGCGGCACCATCGAGCACGGTCTGATGGATCCGGAAGACCGCGTAGATCGCCACCTTGGTGTGCAGGGCCGAGAAGAGCGCCATCACGGTGGCCGACGTGGCGGGGTAGGCCCGGGGGAGCCAGCCGTGCATGGGGACGACACCAGCCTTGACGGTCAGCGCGAGCAGTACCACCCCCACCGCCAACCGGAACCGTGGATCGTCGGCGTCCATGTCGGTGAGGACCGCCAGGTTCACCGAGCCGGCGACGCCGTACACCAGACCGATGCCGATCAGCAGGATCGTCGACGTCACCAGGTTGATCACCACGAAGAGCCGGCCCACACCGAGTCGCCGCCAGGTGCCGGTCATCGCGATCAACGCGTACGACGGGAGCAGCATCACCTCGATGAAGACGAACAGGTTGAACAGGTCGCCGGTCAGGAGCGCGCCGTTGACCCCGGCGGACAGCATCATCACCAGGGTCGGGAAGAAACGGAGCCGGGCCTCCCCGGTGATCAGCGCGAAGACGATGCAGGCGGTGGTGGTGAGGCCGGTGACGGTGATCATCACGGCGGTGAACGTGTCGGAGACCAGGGGGATGGCGATCCCGGCGACGAACCCGCCGACGTCCTGAGCGAGCACGGGGGTGTCCCCGTGGGTGACGAGCAGGGCGACACCGCCGGCGGTGGTCAGCACAGGGCTGAGCACGAGCATCACCCGGGCGATACTCCCGGGAACGAGCGCGCCGAGAGCGGCGCCCAGCAGGGGCACCACGACCAGCAGCGGCAGGAGGGAACCGGTCATGCGCGGTGGTCCTCTCCGGTGTCGGGCATGTGCCGGGTGCTGTCGTCGTGGCCGATCCGGGCGAGCGCAAGCATGAAGACGGTGACGGCGAGGGTGATGACGATGGCCGTGAGGACGAAGGCCATCGGCAAGGGGTCGCCGGCGTCGGCCGGGTCGGCCGTCCCGGTCAGGGGCTCACCCCGCCAGGCGGAGACACCGGAGGAGAGCAGGACCAGGTTGGCCCCGTGCGAGAGCAGGGTGATCCCGAAGACGATGCGTACCAGGCCCGGTTGGCAGAGCAGGTAGATGCCACCGGCGACCAGGATCCCGACAGTGATCGGCAGGACGGTCACACGATCCCCTCCTTGGTCCGGTCGGTAGGTGTCTCGGCAGCGGGTTCCTCAGCGGGAACGTCTGGTGGTGAGGCTCCGAGCCGGTCGAAGGCCACCATCACCACGCCGAGGACCGCGGCGTAGACCCCGACGTCGAAGAGCAGCGACGTGCTGAGCTTGGTGCCGGCGACCGTGCCGTACAACGGCTGCAGGAAGGAGGAGTCGGCGTACCCGATCAGGCCGGTGACCAGGGCGGTGAGCACGCCACCGCCGATCAGCGCGATGTGCACCCGCGGTGAACCGACCGCCCGGTCGTCGGGGCGGGACAGGTAGACCAGGGCCACCGCCGCCGACGCGACGAGGGCCGCGATGAAGCCGCCACCCGGGGCGTTGTGACCGCGCCAGAAGATGACCGCGGAAAGCACGAGCAGGACGGGCACGACCACCCGGAGCAGCAGCTGAAACGCACGCAGGTTGCTCTCCGGGTCGATCAGTGCTGTTCGGGCCTGGGGGTCCCGCAGTGCTCCGACGGGTCGTAGTGACGGGCGGTGGGTCCGGCCGGGCGGGTCGAGCGTCCGCGAGGGGATGGTGGCGAGGACGGCGACGATGGCGACCCCGGCCAAACCGAGGACGGCCAGCTCGCCCAAGGTGTCCAGGGCGCGGAACTCGACCAGGATGACGTTGACCAGGTTGTCGCCGCCGGTGACCTCCGTCCCCTCGGTGAGGTAGTAGTCGGCGGGCACGGACTTCTCGCGACGCCCGGTCAGGAGCCAGGTAGCCACCCCGGCGGCGACCCCGAGACCGCCGGCCAGGACGAGGGGTCCGCCAGGACGACGGAGATGGGAGTGGCCGAAGCGGCCGGGGAGCTGGCGCAGCACCAGCATGATGACCAGGACGGTCAGCACCTCGACCATCAGTTGCGTCAGGCCGACGTCGGGCGCGCCGAGCGCGAACAGCTGCACGGTCACTGCGATCCCCACGCCGCCGAGGGAAACCGTTGCGGCGATCCGGGAGTCGGCCAGGCACGTGCCGATGACCCCGAGCGCGATGAGAACGAGCAGTCCGACGTCGACAGGACGCCAGAGGTCGGGCTGGGTCGCGGGTACGTCGCCGGACGTGAGGATCGCGAGACTGCCGACCCCGAGGAGGAGGGTCAGCACGATGAGCGGCGGGACCACGTGCCGCCGGGGGTGGTCGGCGGCGACCGTCTGGGAGATCCTGCGGCCCAGGTCTCCCGCTTCATCGAAGATGCGTTCGAGCGCGTCTGCGCCGGTGCCGGGGAGGAAGTTGTCCCCGACCACGCGGTAGAGGGCCCGGCGCCGCGTCATCAGGGCCGCGCCGACCGCGATCGCGGCAGCAGTCACGAGGAGCTCCGGAGCCAGTCCGTGCCACAGCTTCAGCGGGTACGCCGTCGAGCTCCCCATCGCCTGGACGGCACGCTCGACCGGAGTGTTGAGGACACCTACGGCGAGTCCGAGCGGCAGCCCGACCCAGATCGGTGCCGCGGCGGGGAGGAAGAGCCATGCGCCGGGACCGTGGCAGTCCTTGAGCTCCCGCTCCCCGTCGACGAACGCCCCGAGCACGATCTTGGCGCTGTAGGCGAAGGTCAGGACAGATCCGGTCCCGGCCGCAGCCAGGGCGAGCATCCCCACCCAGGCGGGGCCGGGGGCCTCCAGCATCGAGCCGAGGATCGTCTCCTTGCTCACGAAGCCGAGCAGCGGCGGGATCCCGGCCATGCCTGCCGTGCCGAGGATGACGGTCGCGAAGCTCCACGGCATGACCCGTCGCAGCTCCGGGAGACGTCGGAGGTCCCGGGTCCCGGCTGAGTGGTCGATGACGCCGACCATCATGAAGAGCCCGGACTTGAACAACGCGTGCGCGATCGTGTGGATGACGGCGGCGGTCAGCGCCTTCTCGGTGCCGACGCCGATGGCCGCGGTGATCAGCCCCAGTTGGCTCACCGTCGAGTAGGCCATCAGCCGCTTGAGGTCGTGCTGCTGGAAGGCGAAGAGCGCCGCCATCGCGGCGGTGAAGAGACCCACGCTGATCAGGAGCGCGTTCCACACCGGTACGTCGGAGAACGCCTCGGAGAAGCGCAGCAGCAGGTAGATCCCGGCCTTGACCACCGCGGCCGCATGCAGGTAGGCGCTCACCGGGGTGGCAGCGGCCATAGCGTCGGGGAGCCAGGGGTGGAACGGGAACTGCGCCGCCTTGGTGAACCCTGCGACGGCGACCAGGACGGCCACGACGGCGGTGAACCCGGGGCGGTCGGCCCACACGTCGGAGGCTAGCGCCTGCGACAGGGACGTCGTACCGGTGGCGACGATCATCAGGACGACGGCGATCAGCAGGGTGAGCCCGCCGACGAAGGTCATGAACAGGGTGCGGGCGGAGGCGGACTCGGCCCCGGAACCGGACCGGGCGATCAGCAGGAAGGAGGCCAGGGAGGTGATCTCCCAGCACGCGAAGAGCAGGATGAGGTCGTCGGCCAGGACGAGACCGACCATGCCGAAGGCGAAGGCGGTCATCCACAGGTAGAAGCCGAGCTGGCGGCTCTCCCCGAGGTACTCCACGGAGTAGAGGAAGACCGCTGCCCCGATGACCAGGGCGATCATCACGAAGACCAGGGCCAGCCCGTCCAGGCGTAGCGCCAGGTCGATGTCGAGGGCGGGCAGCCAGGCGACCGTCTGGGCGACCTCGCCACCGTCCAGGACGTCCCGCGCGGACGGGATCATCGCGGCGGCGAGGGCGAGGAAACCGATCGCCAGCGGCCAACCCGCTCGACGGCCCAGCGCGCTGGTCAGGGGGACCACGAGGACGGGCACCGTCGCGAGGGCGGCGAGGAGCCACATCAACGTCATCGCAGACCCTTCGTCGGCCGGGCGGAGTGTCGGCGCACGAGTCGAGCCAGCCCGGCACGGAGCAGAAGCGATGCTCGTGTTAAGTGGTTCAGCCTAACAATCGCGCGGACGACGGTCCGACGCGGTCGGGCTCTCCGCACGGCTGGCCGCTATCACGTCGCGGTGTGAGGTAGATGCTCGTCATGCCGTAGAACTTCGCGGGCCGCCCGAACGTGTGGGTCCATCGCGTGGTTGCTCCGCCTGATGGCCGGGCATCCGATCACGGTCTTCGTCGGCTACCGGGTCGGGCTGGCGCTCGTCATCATCGCCATGCTCGCCGGGGGAGTGATCAGTGCGACGTGAGGTCGAGGAGCGACGCTCGCGGCTGCTGGGCGCTCCTCCGACTTGTTCGAACGCACCCGCCCACCCCTACGCGTGACCGCGACGAGCGTGGTTCGGCGTCCGTCGAGGCCGCCATTGGCGTGCCCGCCTTCGTTCTCTCGTTGGCCCAAACCTGGAGCCGGCCGATGCAGCAGCCGCCGTGCGAGCCGCATCCTGACGGGGTGCGCGCGATATGCTGCGATCGCGTCTGCAAGGTGGCGCGGTGTACAGGCAGTGGATCTGAGAGACGGGGTGGTGCTGCGATGAGCGGCGAGCCTCCGAGTCGGCATGCCGCGTAGTGTCGCCATCTCGCTGCAGTAGGAGCGGGACATCTGTCGGTGCTGGTGTGCGGTTCATGCCGATGTTTTGATCCCACCGCTGTGCCTAAGGAGATGCCATGCCGCAGTCGAACCTGTCCCACGAGCCGAGCGCGGAGCCGGCCGAGTCGTTGCAGAACATCCTGGAGGACCAGCGGCTGGAGCCGCACAGGAGTGGCTGGAGACGCACCCGCCGCATGTGATCGCCGATGAGCTGTCGCGAATGGACGCCGTCGACGCTGGGGTGGCGTTCCGCCTGCTGCGCAAGGACCGGGCTCTGGAGGTGTTCGAGGAGCTGGAGCCGGTCGACCAGCAGCCGATCCTGGAAGGGCTGCGGGACCGCTCGTTCCTGGATCTCATCGAGGGCATGGACCCGGACGACCGGGCCAGGATGCTGCGGGAAGCCCCCGCAAAGGTCGTCAAGCGGGTACTGGCCGGGCTGAGCCCCAACGAGCGCAAGATGACCTCCGCACTGCTCGGCTACCCGGAGGGCTCCGTCGGCCGCTACATGACCCCCGAGGTGGTCGCGCTGCCGCAGGACCTGACCGTCGATCAGGCGCTGCGGACGGTAAGGGCGAAGGGGGCGGACGCGGGGACGGTGTACACGCTGCCCGTGGTGGACTCCGGGCGGCGGCTGACCGGCATCGTGGAACTGCGCGAGCTGGTGCTTGACGCGCCGGACACGATGATCTCCACACTGGTCGTGACCGAGCCGGCCTCCGCATACGCCACCGACTCCGCCGAGGCCGCGGCCCGTCTGATGCGGGAGACCAATGACCTGAACCTGCCCGTCGTCGACAGCGAGGACCGGCTCGTCGGGTTGTTCACCATCGACGACGCCCTGGAAATCATCGAGGCGGCCGACAGCTCGCCCGCAACCGGGCACTGTGGCTAAGCCTGCTGCTGGTCGCGGCGACCCTTACGGTCGGCGTGACCCAAGCGTTCGAGGCCACCTTGGAGCAGGTCGCCGAGCAGGAAAGCTTGGTTGAGCCCGGATCCGGTGGACGCCTGCGCGTCAACAGACTCAGCGCCGATGAGATCCGGGGCCTCTACCAAGCGCGTGCCGCGCTCGAAGGACTCGCCGCGACCAACATCATCAGTCACCGCAACGCAGTGAATCGGTCGCTGCCCTGCGTACCGCGCTCGTCGGGCTGGCCAGCGGAGACGCAGACTTCCTGGAAAAGGTGGAAGCCGACCTCGGCTTCACCTGCTGCTGTGCGAATTGGCTGACAACCCCATGTTGGTCGAGAGCTGGCGGCATCTCGAGGGTCGAATCAGAGTCTCCATCATGAGCCACGACGCCACACAGCTTCCAGGGATCATGTCCGAGCACCGGCACGCGACCATCGTCGACGCCATCGAGAAAGGTGAGGTCACCAGCCCGTCACTGCCCATGGCACCTTGTCACTGCCCATGGGTTGCGTCCCATGGGCGGTGCGGTTCACCAGGGGACCCAGGTAAACCTGGGACAGGTGGGGTGCATGGGGTTCGGGGCAGGCATGACGCCAGGCACCTCAGCCCTTGACGGCCCCCTCGAGCATTCCCCGGATGAAGTGTCGCTGGGCTATCAGATAGACGACTACCACCGGCAGCGCGACCAGCAGGGCGCCGGCGGCGAGCAGCGACGTACCGGCGGTGTACTGGCCCTGGAAGAACGCGAGGCCCAGGGGAGCGGTCCGCAGGTCCTCGTCGGTGATCATCACCAACGGGAGCAGGAACTCGTTCCACGTCCACATGAACACCAGCACCACCATGGTGATGAGCGCAGGGCGGCCCATCGGCAGCAGGATCGACCAGAGGATCCGCAGGTGTCCGGCCCCGTCGATCCGGGCGGCGTCGATCACCTCGCGGGAGCTGCTGCGGAAGTAGGCCCGCATCCAGAACGTGCCGAAGGCCAGGGACTGTGCGACCTGGGGGAGGATCAGCGACAGGTAGGTGTCGGTGAGGCCGATCGCCCGCAGGTCATAGTAGAGCGGGACGACGATGGCCTCACTGGGCACCATGAGACCGAGCAGCAGCAGGTAGAACAAGGCGGTCGAGCCGCGAAAGCGCATCGTCCCGAAGGCGTATCCGGCCAGCGAAGCGAGGGTGGCGCTCAGCACGACGACGGCCAGCGACACGATGATGCTCGTGCTCAGGTAGTCGCCGAAGCGGCCGATCTCCCAGGCGTTGGCGAAGTTCGCGATCTCGAACCAGCCGTCGGCCCCGATCTGGTCCGGCTGCAGCGCGGTCACCACGATCAGCCCCAGCGGGTACAGGGCGAACGCCGCCGCGAGGATCAGCAGCGCGTACGTGGCTGCGCGTTCCACCTGCGTAGGCTTCACGAGCCGGCCCGCTCGGCCAGCCGGTTGATCAGCACGGTCGCCACCAGGATGACTGCGGTGAGCAGCAGCGCGATCGTGACGCCGGTGCCTACCTCCCCCTTGAGCATCGCCCGGTCGTACACCTCGTACGACGGGACCCGGGTGCTCTGGCCGGTGCTGCCGATCATCACGTAGACGAGGTCGAAGGTCCGCAGTGCGGCCACCACCGTCAGGGTGAGAGCCACAGCGATCTCACCACGCAATGCGGGGAGTCCGACCGCGAAGAACTCACGCACCGGCCGGGCGCCGTCGAGCCGGGCGGCTTCGTACAGCTCCCGCGGCACCTTGGCCAGGCCGGCGAGAAACAGCACGACGCACAGGCCGGTGCCGACCCAGGTGCCGACCACTCCGACGGTGACGAGCGCGAACGTCGGGTCGCCCAGCCAGGCGCGAGTCCAACTGTCGAGGCCGACCCACCGCAGCAGGCCGTTGAGCTGACCGGCCGGGGCGAAGATGTCCTGCCACGCGACGCCGACCACCACGAGCGCAACGACCTGGGGAAGGAAGAGCACGGTGCGGAAGAAGCCCGACCCGCGCAGCGGGTTGCGCGCCATCAGACCCGCCAGCCCGAGCCCGAGCACGACCGGTACGAAGCTGAAGAACCCGATCAGCAGCAGCGCGTTGAGGAACGGGCGGCGCAGCGCCGGGTCAGTCAGCACGGCGGTGTAGTTGTCCAGGCCGACCCACGTGCCGACGGTCAACCCGTTCCACTCGTACAGCGACAGCCACACCGAGCGGAGCAGGGGAAACAGCAGGAACAGGGCGAAGACGACGAGCGCCGGAGCGAGGTAGAGGTACGCGATGCGCCCCGGCTCACCGGGCGGACCGCCGTGTCGGCGACCCGCCCGTGCACGGCTGAGGGTGTCAGCCACCGGTGTTCTCGGACGTGAAGCTGGTGTACTCCGACTCCAGCGCGTCGAGGAACTCCTCGCTGGAGGTCGAGCCGCCGCCGAGCGCCTTTACCTGGGCGGTGAGCAGGTCGTAGGAGTCCGGCGTGGCGTAGTCGAGGTAGGGCACCAGTGCATCCTGCTCGCCGGCGGTCTCCCAGGCCTGGAAGACCTCGGCCTGGGCGCCGTCCACCGCAGAGGGGTCGGCGTCGACGACCGGCAGGTTACCCGCGTCGGCGATGGCGGTCATCGCGTCCTCACTGGTGATGAAGTCGATGTAGGCCGCGGCGACGTCGGGGTTCTCGCTGGCCTCGGTGATCGCGAACGGCAGGCCGGTGCCGCCGGTCACTGCCTGCTCACCGCTCGGTCCGACCGGAGGCAGGAAGAACCCCAGATCCTCGCCCATCGCGGCCTCGAGGTCGGCCAGCAGCCAGGTGCCGGCCACCAGGAAAGTGCCCTCGCCATCGGCGAACGCCTGCCACGCCGGGTCGTAGCCCAGGCCGTTGAAGCCTTCGGTGAAGTAGTCCGACTCGACCCAGTCAGTGAAGGTCTCGGCAGCGGTCACGTTCGCCTCACTCGTCCACGAGGCGCCCTCACGACCGAAGCCGAGGTCACGGATCTCCTCCCGCGACACGTACTGGTTCTGAACGAAGCCGAAGTCATGGATGCCCGGCCACCCGTCGAGGTTTCCGAACTGGATCGGCAGGTCACCGGACTCCCGCGCGGCCTCGAGTGCCGCCTCGAACTCCTCGGTGGTGGTCGGGATCTCGAGTCCGAGCCCGTCGAGCTTGCTCTTGCTGTACCAGACCCCGACGACCTCACCGACTTGGGCGAGGCCGTACAGGTGGCCCTCGCCGAACGTGGCGCCGTCCTCGGTGTACGAGGCGAGTGCCCGCACCGATTCCGGGAAGCGCTCGGTCCAGCCGTAGACCTCGGCGTACCCGTCCAGCGGGCGCAGCAGACCGGCCTGCACGAACTGACCCATGTCGGTGCGGCCGTTGTTGGCCTGCACCACGTCAGGGGCCGCGTCGCCGGTGATCGCGCGCCGCAGCGTCTGGCGAAGGTCATTGAAGCTGCGGGAGTCGCGCTCGATCGTGACGTTGGGGTACTGCTCCATGAACGCCGCGTTGAGCTCCTCGATCTGTTCGTCCTGCCCGCCGCGGACCTCCTGGTCCCACACGGTCAGGGTGACGTCTCCCATGGCTGCCACATCGGTCTCGACGTCGCTCGCCTCGGTCTCGGTGCCGCCCTCCTCGCCTCCCGTGGAACCCGGGGCACAGGCAGCGAGGCCGAGCGCGAGGACGGCTGCGCCCAGCACTGCTGTCGGCCGCCCGTGGCGTCGGCGGAGATAGGTTCGGGTGCTGACAGGCGTCATGGGGTTTCCTCCGGTACGTCAACGGTCGGGTGTCGGTGGAACGAGTGGGCTGAGATGAAGGGGTCCATCGGGCGCAGGCCGATGGTGGCCGCCGCCCGCGACACCGTGCGGGGCGTGGCGTGCGCCAGGACGTCGTCGAGAAACTCGTAGTCACGGGCCACGCGCGGGTGCGAGCGCGCCTGCGCCCACCAGTTGGCTACCTCAGCCCAGCCGGGCGCAGCCAGTGCGCCGCCGAAGTCCCGCACGGACAGTGCAGCGCACAGGTTTGCGAACCTTAACCGGTGCACCAAGGACCAGTCGCCGAGGCTGCCGACAACGAGCGAGGCCAGGAACACGTCTCCGGCGCCGGTGGGGTCCAACGCCTCGACGGGCACAGCCGGGATCCAGGCGGTCTCACCGGTCTCTCCATCGGCTGCGAAGGCGCCGCCGCTTCCGCTGGTCACCACCGCCAGGGGCACCCACTCCCGAAGGACGTTGAGCGCGGCGCCGGCGGAGTCGGTCCGGGTGTAGGACATGGCTTCCACCGCGTTGGGCACGAACGCGTGGCAGCCGGTCAGTCGTGCGCGCAGCGCGTCGGCGTTCCAGCTCTCGGTGGCGTCCCAGCCGACATCAGCAAAGACCAGGCTGCCGCGGGCAATCGCCTCGTCCACCCAGCTGTCCCGCTCGCCGCCGAGGTCGGCGAAGCAGACGACGCTGTCCGGCGGCGTCCCGATCATCTCCTCGGTGGGGATCGGGGGCGGGTGCGCATGGGTGATCATGGCGCGGTCGTGGTCGTAGGCCAGCGACACGGTCACCGGGGAGTGCCATCCCTCGAACCGGGTCGAGCAGGACAGGTCGACACCCTCGGCCTCGGACAGCATCGCCCAGCAGTAATCGCCGTAGACGTCCCCGCCGAAGGCAGCCGCCAACGAGGTCCGCAGCCCGAGCCGCGAGCACGCGACCGCGAGGTTCGCGACTCCACCGGGGCTGGACCCCATCCCGTCGGTCCAGACCTCGTGGCCACCGGCCGGTGGGGTGACCATGCCGGTGAAGATGATGTCGTGGAAGACCGTGCCTGCCAGGAAGATGTCCAGCCGGTCCATGCTCTGCGTCACGCGTGTGCCTCCTCGACCAGCAAGTCTCTGTCACGCTGCTCAGTTCTGGCAAGAGTTGATCAATATTGCCACCGCAGTGCCCCGCTGTGCGGCCAAGGGGGTCACCTACGGCCTACCAATCAGCACCGGGGACCCCCTTGCCGGAGATGCATGCTCAGTTCGGTACATAGTCATGCACGAACCTGACTGATACCGTTTGCGCATGCTTGCCCACCGGCGGTACGAGCAGATTCTCGATCGGCTTCGGGACGACGGCCCAGTCGAGGTCAAGGTCTTGGCCGACGTGCTGTCGGTGAGCGAGGCGACCGTGCGCCGTGACCTCGCTCGGCTCGAGCGCGACGGTGTGCTGCACCGGGTGCGTGGGGGTGCCGCGTTGTCGGGGCAGAGTGAGCCCCCATTCGCGCAAACGGCCACCAGGCACCTGTCAGACAAGGAAGCGGTCGCCTCGCGCGCCGCCGCCATGATCGGTGACGGTGACGTCGTGCTGTTGGACATCGGGACCACGGTGCATCGGCTCGCTGCCCGCCTCACCGGGCGCCACGTCACCGTGGTGACGTCCAGCCTCGCGGTGTACGAGGAGCTCGCCCGCGATGCCGCGGTCGACCTGATGCTGCTAGGAGGCAGTGTGCGACGCAACTACCGCTCGCTGGTGGGCTTCCTGACCGAGCAGGCGTTGCGTCAGATTCACGTCGGCACGCTGTTCCTGGGAACCAGCGGCATCCTCGACACAGGTGCGGTGCTCGACACCACCACGGTCGAGGTGCCGGTCAAGCACGCCATGATCGCAGCCGCGGACCGGGTCGTGCTGCTCGCCGACCCCGGGAAGTTTCCCGGCAGCGGGTTGGCCCGTGTCTGCGGCCCCGAGGACATCGACGTCCTGGTGACCCGGGAACCGGCCTGCGAGAGGACCCGGTCCGTGTTCACCGATGCCGGTGTCGAGGTCGTGCTGGCGTGAGCTGTCCATCCGGCCCCCGCCAGAGTAGGAGATGACACCGATGAAGCTCACGGTCCTCGGTGGAGGCGGCTTTCGAGTTCCTCTCGTGCACCGGGCTCTGCTGGCCGACGACTCCGCCACCCGGGTCGACGAGCTGGTGCTGCACGACGTCGATCCCCAGCGGCTGCGAATCGTCGCGGCCGTCCTGGCCCAGGCAGAGGAGCAGTCTGGCCGCCGCGGTCCCCGCATCAGCCTGGAGACCGACCTGGCCAGCGCCGTGCGTGGTGCCAATTTCATCTTCTCCGCCGTCCGGGTCGGTGGTCTCGCCGGCCGGGTCTGCGACGAGCGTGCCGCCTCGTCCCACGGGGTGCTCGGCCAGGAGACCACCGGCGCCGGCGGCGTGACGTACGGGCTGCGGACCGTGCCTGTCGCGCTCGACATCGCCCGTACCGTGCGCGAGAGCGCCCCCGAGGCCTGGGTCATCAACTTCACGAACCCTGCCGGGATGGTCACCGAGGCGATGGCCTCGGTGCTCGGTGACCGGGTGCTCGGCATTTGTGACTCCCCGGTAGGGCTGTTCAAGCGGGTGGCTCGGGCGCTGGACATCGACCTCGCACGGGCCTGGTTCGACTATGCCGGCCTCAACCACCTCGGTTGGCTACGCCGCGTGCTGGTCGACGGAGTCGACGTACTGCCCGATCTGCTCGGCGACCCGGTACGGCTGGCGACCACGGAAGAGGGGCGGCTGTTCGGAGCGCCCTGGTTGGCGACACTGGGCTGCGTCCCCAACGAGTACCTCTGGTACTGGTACTACAACGCCGATTCGGTCACGGCACTCGACACAGCCGGTGAGACCCGCGGGGAGTTCCTCACCCGGCAGCAGAGCGGGTTCTTCGAGGCAGCTGGCGCGTCGGATGACGCGTTCGGGTTGTGGGAGCGCACCCGTCGCGAGCGCGAGGAGACGTACATGGCCGACACTCGCGAGTCCAGCGGTGCGGGCGAGCGGGAGGCGGAGGATCTCGAGGGCGGCGGGTACGACCGGGTTGCTCTTGCTGTGATGCAGGCGATCGCAGCTGACCGGTCGAGCACGCTCGTCCTCAACGTACGCAACCAGCACGCGCTGGCCGGACTGGACACCGACGCGGTCGTCGAAGTGCCGTGCCAGGTCGACTCCAACGGTGCGCGGCCGCTGGCGACGCCGCCGCTCGACGCCCATGCACTCGGCTTGGTGACCAGCGTGAAGGATGTCGAGCGCACCACGATCGAGGCGGCGCGCAGCGGCTCGCTGGGTCTGGCGACCCGGGCGCTCGCGCTGCACCCGTTGGTCGACTCGGTCACGACGGCACGGGCGATCCTCGCCACCCAGCTCGAGCAGCTCCCCGAGCTGCGTCGGGTTTTCGCTCACTGAGCGGGGAGGGCGCCGCGTGAGGTACGAGCGGGTGAACGTCGCCCGGCATCCGGCAGCACTCCCCATGGCCCATCCGGCAGTACTCCCCATGGCATGTTGTCACTGCCCATGGGAGGCAACCCGTGGGCAGTGCGGTTTCCCAGGGGACCCTGGTAAACCGAGCACACCAGGCCCCGCCCCGGTGCGACACGGTGTGCCCGTCAGCGTTCGGGCAGCTCGCCGGAGGTGGCGACCCCCGCCTCGGCGAAGGCCGCGAGCGTGTCCGACATCCGTGCCGGGTCGACAGCAGCGGTCAGGTCCAGCAGCACACGGGGCGCGAAGCCACCCGCTGCCGCGTCCAGCGCCGTGGCGCGCACGCAGTGGTCGGTGGCGATGCCGACCAGGTCCACCCGGTCGACCCCTCGTCCGCGCAGCCATTCCGCCAGTCGGACACCGTCGGACTCGCCCTCGAAACCGGAGTACGCGGCATCGTACTCACCCTTGGTGAAGACTGCGTCGAAGGGTCGCGGATGCAGGGCCGGGTGGAACTGCGCACCGGGGGTCCCCACCCGGCAGTGCGGTGGCCAGGAGTCGACGAAGTCGGGCTCGGCGGAAAAGTGGGCTCCGGGGTCGACGTGGTGGTCCGCCGTGGCCGCCACCACCTGGTAGGAACCCGCGGCCAGCAGCGACCCAACGGCTGCAGCCACGTGGACACCGCCGGGAACAGCGAGCGAACCGCCCTCGCAGAAGTCGTTCTGCACGTCGACGACGATCAGGGCGGTGCTCATCGATGCTCCTCGCAGTTCTCGTACACGGTGGCGAGCACGGGTTCGCCGCGGGAGAGTTGACGTGCGATGGGCGGCAGCTCGTTCACGGCACGCGAGTGCACATTACGCGCGTCGTCGAGGCTGTGGCAGTGGACCCGCTCACCGCGGTGGACCAGTGGCACGAGCAGCGTACGGTCGGCGCCGACGTCCGGCGGAGGCGCACCGGTCCCGACCACCTCGGCCTCGGCTCGACCCCGTGCGGAGCCCCGTCGTACAGCCCACTTGCGACCACCGACGCTGAGCTTGTCCTTGGTCAGCTTGGCCACCGGGACACACCGCCCCGAGCCGTCCTCACGGGCCACCAGCTTGTACACGAAGCCGCAGGTCGGGTGCCCGGACCCGGTGACCACCGCGGTGCCGACGCCGTAGCCGTCGACCGGGGCGGCGGCCAGCCCGGCGATGGCGTACTCGTCGAGGTCGCTGGTGACGACCACCCTCGTCCCGGTCGCTCCGAGCCCGTCGAGTTGCCTGCGGACCGCAGCGGCGAGCGCCGGTAGGTCACCCGAGTCGATCCGCACCGCACCGAGTTCGGTGCCTGCCACCTCGATCGCGAGTCGCACCGCGTCCTCGATGTCGTAGGTGTCCACCAGCAACGTGGTGCCACGCCCGAGGGAGTCCACCTGTGCGGTGAAGGCGTCGCGCTCGGTGTCATGCACCAACGTGAACGCGTGCGCACTGGTTCCCGTGGTCGGGATCCCATGCGTAGCGCCGGCGGCCAGATTGGAGGTGGCAGCGAAGCCGGCGACGTACGCCGCACGGGCCGCCGCGACCGCGGACTCCTCCTGGGTGCGCCGTCCCCCCATCTCGATGCACGGTCGCCCACCCGCGACGTTGACCATCCGAGAAGCCGCCGAGGCGACTGCCGAGTCGTGGTTGTGGATGCTCAGCAGCAGTGTCTCCAGGAGCACGGCTTCGGCGAAGGTGCTCTCGACGACGAGCACCGGAGAGCCGGGGAAGTAGGCCTCTCCCTCCGGATAGCCCCACACGTCACCGGAGAAGCGGTAGTCGGCGAGCCAGCCGAGAGTCTGCTCGTCGGTGACCCGGGCGGCACGCAGCCAGGCCAGCTCGTCGTCACCGAAGCGGAAGTTCGCGAGTGCCTCGAGGGCTCGGCCGGTCCCGGCCAGCACGCCGTAGCGTCGCCCGTCCGGCAATCGCCGAGCGAACATCTCGAACACCGAACGCCGGTGAGCCGCCCCGCTGTGCAGCGCGGCCTGCAGCATCGTGAGCTCGTAGTGGTCGGTGAGCAGTGCCGTGGACGTCACGGCGGCAGTATGCCCGGCCCGAATGACCGGGGGAGCACTACAGGCCGTAGCTCTCACCGAATCGCAGCCAGATCTCGCTGATCGTCGGAAAGCTGGGCACCGCGTGCCACAGCCGGCTGACCGGCACCTCACCCACGACCGCGACGGTGGCGGAGTGGATCAGTTCGGCGACATCCTGACCGACCATCGTCACGCCCACCAGCACCCCGGCGTCCTCGTCGACGACGAAACGTGCCTTGCCGGTGTAGCCGTCGGCATGCACAGCCGAGCCGGCGACAGCGATGTCGAGGTCGATGACGCGGGTACGGATGCCCTCGGCCTGCGCCTGCGCCGCCGTCCGTCCGACCGAGGTGGCCTGCGGGTCGGTGAAGATCACCTGCGGCACCGCGACGTGGTCGGCTACCAGCGAGTGGGCCGACCAGGCACCAGTGTCCACGGCGTCGCCGGCTGCCCGCGCGATGATCACCGAGCTGACGATGCGCGCCTGGTGCTTGCCCTGGTGCGTCAGAGGTGCCCGTCCGTTGACGTCGCCCACGGCGTACAGCCAACCGTCGGCGACGCCCTCGACCGTCCCCTGGTCGTCCACCGCTAGTGCGTCACCGGGGGTGAGACCCAGGGTGTCGGCGCCGATGTCGTCGGTCGCCGGCCGACGACCGGTCGCGACCAGCAGCTCGTCGGCCCCCAGCATGGAACCGTCCTCCAGCCTGACGCGGACGCCGGGGTCGGTGTCCTCGACGGCGGTGGCCTGGACGCCCATCCGCAGGTCCACGCCCTGCTCACGCAGGCTGGCTGCGACCAGCTCGCCGGCGAAGTCCTCCATCCGGGCGAGCAGCCGCTGGCCGGCGACGAGGGTGACCCGTGATCCGAGCCCCGCGAACGCCTGCGCCATCTCCGCACCGACGACGCCGCCCCCGAGCACGATCAGGCGCTCGGGGATCCGATCGGCGGAGGTCGCCTCCCGACTGCCCCAGTGACCGGTCGTTGCCAACCCCTCGATGGGCGGTTCTGCAGGCACCGATCCGGTGGCGACGATGACCGCGTGACGAGCCTGCAGCGCGACCTCTTCGTCGAGGTCCGACAACGGCGTGGGGGACACCGTGACCCGGCGTTCGCCGCTGATCCGCCCGTGCCCGCGCAGCGCCAGGATCCCCGCCCCCTCGACCCACTCGGCCTGGCTGGAGTCGTCCCAGTCGGAGGTGAAACTGGTGCGCCGGGCCAGCACCGCGTCGACGTCGATGGACCCGGTGACCGCCTGAGCGGCTCCGGGCACGCGGCGGGCGCCGGCCAGCGCCTCCAGCGGCCGCAGCAAGGCCTTGCTGGGCATGCAGGCCCAGTAGGAGCACTCACCGCCGTAGAGCTCGGACTCGACCAGGACCGTCTCCAGGCCGGCAGCGGCGGTACGCCCTGCAGCGTTCTCACCGACCGGCCCTCCGCCGATCACGATCACGTCGACCGTCCGCACGTCTGTCGCTGTCATGGGGCCAGCCTGCCACGACCCATCGGGCGGCACCCGGTGCCAAGATGGAGCCGTGATCGCAGCGACCCTCGCTCTCGTCGTGACGCCAGCCCACCCGCCGCAGGTGCTGGCTGCCGGTCTGCGCCTGGCCCGCGGCGAGAGCTCGCCACCGGGCACTGTGGTGTTCTCCACATCCAGCGGATGTGTCGCCGCGGTGCACACCCTGCCGACAGGAGCCGACTCGCTCGCCCGCTCGGTGAGCACCGTGCTGCGCGGCGTACCGGTGGTCCTGATCACCCGCGAGGAGGACCGGTTGACGGCCGTACGGTGGCGCGACGGCCGGGCGGGGGAAGGGCTCGCCCCGGGGCTCTTGCTGAGCACGCTGGACGATCACATCGAGGACATGCTGATCGGAGGTGCCGCCCTTGCCTCGGTGCCCGACGTGATCGAGGTGGCCGCCCTGGGGCGGTGGAAGGCCGCGAAGCTGTTGGCAGCCGCTCGTCGGGCCCCCCGCTCCTGACCACGGGGGGACCCCGCGGCGTCACTGCGTCACAATGTCGGGGTGACCGCCCCCAGCCCCGTCGAGCTCGACCAGCCCGAGAGCGACGAGTTCACCGACCTCGACACCCCGTGGGTCACGCTGGTGTGGAACGACCCGGTCAACCTGATGAGCTATGTCAGCTACGTGTTCCGGACGTACTTCGGTCATTCCCGGGAGAAGGCCGACAAGCTCATGCTGCAGGTGCACCAGGAGGGGCGAGCAGTGGTCTCGACCGGAGGGCGCGAGGAGATGGAGCGCGACGTGGAGGCCATGCACGGCTACGGCTTGTGGGCCACGTGTCAGAAGGCCGACGCGTGAAGCGCTTCAAGTCGCGGAGGCGCGAAGGCGCGTACGCCGTGTTCGAACAGTCCGAGGCGCGCCTGCTCGCCAACCTGGCGGCGCAGGTCGCCGAGCTGCTCGGCGAAGGAACCCCGGATGTCGATCGGGCCGGCCAGGACCCGCTGGAGGCGATGCTGAAGCTCGACGGTCCGGTGAACGAGCCCGACGACCCCGTCCTGCAACGGTTGCTCCCGCCGGGTTACCGCGACGATGACGAGGCGGCGGCGGACTTCCGTCGCTTCACCGAGCGGGGGCTGCGCGAGGCCAAGATCACCAACGCGCGCCTGGTCATCGCTTCCCTCCGCGACGGCGGCATGGCCGACGATGACGACGACTCCGTCGAGGTGGATCTCGACGCTGCGGGCGTGCAGGCCTGGCTGCGCACCCTCACCGACGTCCGGCTGGCACTCGCGACCCGGCTGGGAATCGACGACGACGAGCACCGCTGGGACCGCGACCCCGACAACCCTGCCGCTGCCATGCACGACGTCTACGACTGGCTGGGCTTCGTCCAGGAGACGCTCGTCCACGCCATCGACCGGTGACCGAGCACTGAGTCGGCTGTGTCGCTGAACGTGGCCGTGTTGCGCAAGGAGCTGCCAGACCCGTTGTTCAGCGAACGTCCTCTGGGTTGGCGTTCACCCCCGGCGGCTTGAGGCTGGCCAGTCGTGCTTCGGAGATCCTCGGTCTGCAGGAACAGACGGTGTGCGAGGTCAGGCAGGCTCGGTCACGGACGCCGCCGTAGGACCACTGCAGCGTGGTCGCTGGAGCCGGGCACCCGATGGCGGGCGTGCCGCCGCATCCGCGCAGCTGCGTACTCAAGACCTGGAGGTTGGGCCCCTCGGCCGCTGCCGAGGACGGTGCGGTGCGGTGCCCAGGATGCTGAGTCAGCTGGGCATCCCCGAGGAGCGACAGCGCAACTTTCGAGGCGGCCCCCGCCAGCGGGCGCAACAACATGACTTGTGTCGCATTGTGCAGACGACGGATTTCTCGGTTGGATAGCAGTCATGTCTCATAATGTGGACCTCAGACGTGACCGTCCGGATGGTCCGAGGGCGCCGCCTACGCTCGGAGGCGTGCTGGTCATAGAGCAGGAGATCGTCAACGCGATCGTTGCGCACGCAAAGAAGGACCACCCGGACGAGGCCTGCGGCGTGGTCACCGGCCCGGAGGGTTCGGACCGTCCGACGCGGTTCGTCCCGATGCTCAACGCTGCGATGTCGCCGACGTTCTACGAGTTCGACTCCGCCGATCTGCTCGCGTTATACCAGGAGATGGACGCCCAGGTCGAGGTGCCGGTGGTGGTCTACCACTCGCACACCGCGACGCAGGCGTACCCGAGCCGGACCGACATCGGCCTGGCCATGGAGCCGGACGCCCACTACCTGCTGGTGTCCACCCGCGAGCACGGCAATGCGCCCGGTGACGTCGAGCTGCGGTCGTACCGGATCCGCGACGGCGAGGTCGCTGAGGAGCCGGTCCGGGTGGTCGCCTCGTACGACGGCGACCCCCCGGAATGAGCATCCGTTCCCGGATGTTTCGGTTGGTGATCACCCAGACTTCGCAGCACCGAGCAAGGAGAGAACCGATGGCAGTCCAGGTCAAGGTCCCCACGATCCTGCGCACCTACACCGACGGCGAGAAGGTCGTGAGCGGCGAGGGCGGGACCCTGGCCGAGCTGATCGACGACGTGGAGAGCAACCACGGTGGGATCAAAGCGCGCCTGATCGAGGGCGAAGACCTGCGCAGGTTCGTCAACGTGTACGTCAACGACGAGGACGTGCGGTTCACCGGTGGCCTTGACACGGGGCTGAAGGACGGCGACACCGTCGTCATCCTGCCCGCCGTCGCCGGTGGGGCCGGCTAGGCGATGCGCCACGACTCGCTGCTGGCCTCGGTCGGGCAGACCCCGTTGGTGGGGCTGCCCCGACTGTCACCTTCGGTCGATGTGCGGATCTGGGCCAAGCTCGAGGACCGCAACCCGACCGGGTCCGTCAAGGACCGCCCTGCCCTGTGGATGATCGAGCAGGCAGAGAAGGACGGTCTGTTGCGGCCGGGCTGCACGATCCTGGAGCCCACGTCGGGCAACACCGGCATCTCGATGGCCATGGCTGCGAGGCTGCGCGGCTACCGCATGGTCTGCGTGATGCCGGAGAACACCAGCGAGGAACGTCGCCAGCTGCTGCACATGTGGGGCGCGGAGATCGTCTCGTCGCCGGCTGCGGGCGGCTCCAACGAGGCCGTGCGCATGGCCAAGCAGGTGGCCGAGGAGCACCCGGACTGGGTGATGCTCTACCAGTACGGCAACCCGGCCAACAGCCAGGCGCACTACGACGGCACCGGGCCGGAGATTCTCACGGACCTGCCGGAGGTGACGCACTTCGTCGCCGGCCTCGGCACCACCGGCACGCTGATGGGCGTCGGACGCTACTTTCGCGAGCACAAGCCCGGCGTGTCGATCGTCGCCGCCGAGCCCCGCTACGGCGAGCTCGTGTACGGCCTGCGTAACCTCGACGAGGGCTTCGTCCCCGAGCTGTACGACGCGTCCCTGATCGACGCCCGCTTCTCGGTCGGCCCGCGCGACGCGGTACGCCGGGTGCGCGAGCTGCTCGACACCGAGGGGATTTTCGCCGGCATCTCGACCGGTGCGATCCTGCACGCAGCGCTCGCCCAGGCGGCCAAGGCGGTCAAGGCCGGCGAGCGCGCCGACATCGTCTTCATCGTGTGCGACGGCGGCTGGAAGTACCTTTCGACCGGCGCCTACGAAGGCACCGTCGAAGAGGCGGAGCACGCCCTCGAGGGCCAACTCTGGGCGTGAGCAGCGCCTCTACCCTCAGCGGCTCAGGACGCTGGTGGACCCACCCTTGCCGCGTCGCGACCCGCAGCACAGACTCGTGCCTCATGCGCGACATCGTGGTGTTCACCGGCAGCGCCCACCCCGCGCTCGCTCGGAGCATCTGCAACGAGCTCCGGGTCCCCTTGTCGCACGCCGACATCACGCGGTTCAGCAACGACTGCCTGCAGGTGCAGCTGCAGGCCAACTGCCGCCAGCGCGACGTGTACGTCGTCCAGCCGCTGGTGCCACCGACGCAGGAGCACCTGATGGAGCTACTGCTGATGCTCGACGCGGCCCGCGGCGCCTCAGCCGCGCAGGTGAACGCGGTGATCCCGCACTTCGCGTACGCCCGCTCGGACAAGAAGGACGCGTCCCGGATATCGATCGCCGGCCGGCTCGTCGCCGACATGCTCACCACCGCCGGAGCGGACCGCGTACTCACGATGACTCTGCACGCCCCGCAGGTGCACGGCTTCTTCTCCGTACCGGTCGACCACCTGACCGCGATCGGTGAGCTCGCCGACCACTTCCGCGACCACGACCTGTCCGACACCGTCGTGGTGTCGCCGGACCTCGGCAACGCCAAGACCGCCACCCTGTTCGCCCGGCTGCTCGGCCTGCCGGTGGCCGCCGGCAGCAAGCAGCGTCTGGCCGACGACCGGGTCGTCATCGATTCGATCGTCGGCGACGTGACGGGCAAGAACGTCATCGTCCTCGACGACGAGATCGTCACCGGCGGCTCCATCGTGGAGCTGCTCGACCGGCTCGCCGAGGAGGGCTGCCGGCGTATCTCGGTGGCCTGCACCCACGGACTCTTCACCGGTAAGGCGGTCCCGCGGCTGTCGACGCACCCCTCGATCGCGGAGGTCGTCACCACGGACACGGTGCTGGCGCCGGAGGACTGGCCGGGCCTGCAGGTACGCACGGTGAGCCGGCTGTTCGCCGAGGCGATCAACCGGATCCACGCGGGCGAGTCGGTGAGCAGCCTGTTCGACGGGGTCGATCCCGCCCACGCGACCCCGCACCCACAGCTGCCGCTGTAGTCAGGGGTGGTCGTCGCCCAACTCGTTGGACGCCCTGGCGGACGGACGGGACAATCGCCTATGGCCGGTGTCAACGCTGAAATCATCGTCCGCTCGACCACGGACCCGTCGGCCTTCGGGGAGCTCGTGGCGCCCCTGGTCGAGCGTGAACCCCTCCAGCACAGCGTCCTCGCGACGAACCTCGCGCGGGTGCTCGCCGAAGGAGACCCGGCCGGGGAGGCCCTGTGGATCTGGGCCGAGCACCATGGCCGTCCGGTCGGCGCCGCGATGCACATCCCGCCGCATCCGCCGTACCTCTGCACTTCCGATTCCGCTGTCGCTGTGGTCATGGCGGAGGACCTCGCGCGAAACTGTCGGGCGGTCCACGGTGTCAACGGCACCCGGGTCGCGGCCGAAGCGTTTGCCGAGCGGTGGCGCGAGCTGCGCCCGTGTCACGTGTCGACCAGGATGGAACAGGCGATGTACGCGCTGCACCACGTCGACCACCCGGCTGGCGTCGCCGGTCGGCTGCGGCTGGCCGAACAGGCGGACACCGGTCTGCTCAACGGGTGGGCCCGGGACTTCGCCGCCGCCGTCGGAGAGCCGCCGAGCGACCGCGACGATCCCATGACCGGCCGCATCGGCGACCGGGAACTGTGGGTGTGGGACGACCAGGGACCGGTCTCCATGGCGTACGCGTCACCCGCGCACGCCGGGGTCAGCCGCGTCTCGTGGGTCTACACGCCGCCCGCCCTGCGTCGCCGTGGGTACGCGACCGCCTGCGTCGCCGGGACCAGCCACGAGCAGGTGCGTCGCGGCCACCTCTGCATGCTCTACGCCGACCTGGCCAACCTGACGTCCAACACGATTTACCAGGCCATCGGCTACCGACACATCGGCGACGCGCTCAGTCTCGGCTTCGAGGCCGTGCCGTAGCGCTGCCAGCGTGTGCAGACTCACCCCGCGCGGCGTCGAGCGCGTTTGCCGTCACGCCTTAGGCTGGCGCGCGTGGCGGACGCACCCATCGGCATCTTCGACTCCGGGTTCGGTGGACTCACCGTCGCCCGGGCGGTGATCGACCAGTTGCCGCACGAGCCGGTGCTGTACCTCGGCGACACCGCGCGCCAGCCGTACGGCCCCAAGCCGATCGGTGAGGTCCGCGAGTACGCTCTGGACTGCCTCGACCATCTCGTCGCCCACGGGGTGAAAGCCCTGGTCATCGCTTGTAATTCGGCCAGCGCTGCAGTCCTGCGTGACGCCCGCGAGCGCTACGACGTACCCGTCGTCGAGGTGATCCTGCCGGCGACCCGCCGTGCGGTCGCTGCCACCCGTACCGGCCGGGTAGGTGTCATCTGCACCCGCGCAACCGCCGCCTCGCAGGCGTATGACGACGCGTTCGCGGCGGCACCGCACATCGACCTGCACACGCAGGCCTGTCCGCGGTTCGTGGAGTTCGTGGAGCAGGGCGTGACCAGTGGCCCGGAGCTGCTGACGGTGGCCCACGAATACCTCGACCCGCTGCTGGCCGCCGACATCGACACCCTCGTACTGGGCTGCACGCACTATCCCCTCCTCACCGGCGTGATCTCGTACGTGATGGGCGACGGGGTGACCCTGCTCAGCAGCGCCGACGAGACCGCCAAGGACGTCTACAGGCTGCTGGTGCGGCACGGGCTGGAGCGCGGCCCGGCGCTGCCGCCGCCGGCCCACCACTTCCTCACCACCGGACTGCCCGCTGAGTTCCGCGAGCTCGGTCGCCGGTTCCTCGGTCCGGAGCTCGACGCTGTCGACCAGTTCGCATGGGTGGGCGTGTGAAGCTCACCGTCATCGGCTGCTCCGGATCCGTGCCCGGTCCCGCCTCACCGGCCAGCTGCTACCTCGTGCAGGCACCGTTCGAGGGTCGGACGTATTCACTCCTGCTCGACCTCGGCAGCGGCGCCTTCGGTCCGCTGCAGGGGCACCTGAACCCGCACGACATCGACGCCGTCGCGCTGTCGCACCTGCACGCCGACCACTGCCTGGACCTGACCGCGCTCTACGTCGCCCGCAGATATGGTCCTGGTGGTCCCTCACCGTCGATCCCGGTGCACGGCCCGCCCGGTGCAGCCGAACGCATGGCGCGGGCGTACGACCTGCCGGTGGATCCGGGCATGAGCGAGGAGTTCGACTTCCTCGACTGGGACAGAAATCACGCCGTCGGCATCGGGCCGTTCATGGTCAGCGCGGTTCGCGTCGAGCACCCGGTCGAGACGTACGCGGTACGTGTGGAGCACGACGGTGCCGTCCTGGTGTACTCCGGTGACACCGGCCCGTGCGCCGCCCTGATCAGGGTCGCCCGGGGAGCCAACCTGTTGCTCGCCGAGGCGTCCTTCGTCGATTCGGCCGAGAACCCGTCTGGCCTGCACCTCACCGGTCGGCAGGCCGGTGAGCACGCCAGCGCTGCCGCGGTCGGGCGACTACTGTTGACGCACATCCCACCCTGGATCGATGCCGACGAGGTGCTGACGGAGGCCCGCGCGGGCTACCAGGGGCCGATCGAGTTGGTCACCGCCGGGGCCTCGTACCTCCTCTGAGGGCCCGCGCCGTAGGGTCGCGGACATGATCAGGATCGATGGCCGGCAGGCCGATCAGATGCGCCACGTCCGTATCACGCGGCACTGGCTGGACCATGCCGAGGGCTCGGTGCTCGTCGAGTTCGGCCGGACCCGGGTGCTGTGCGCCGCGAGCGTCACCGAGGGGGTTCCGAGGTGGCGCAAGGGCTCCGGCCTGGGGTGGGTCACCGCGGAGTACGCCATGCTCCCGCGCTCCACGCACACTCGCTCGGACCGCGAGTCCGTCCGCGGCAAGCTCGGCGGGCGCACGCACGAGATCTCCCGGCTGATCGGACGCTCGCTGCGTGCGGTCATCGACCACAAGGCGCTCGGGGAGAACACCATCGTGCTCGACTGCGACGTCCTGCAGGCCGACGGCGGTACTCGTACGGCGGCGATCACCGGTGCGTACGTCGCACTTGTCGATGCGGTCAACCACCTGCGCACCCGGGATGCCCTGGCGGGGGAGCCGCTGACCGGCTCGTTGGCCGCGGTGTCGGTCGGAGTTGTGGACGGTGCCCCGGTGCTCGACCTCCCGTACGAGGAAGACGTCAGCGCCGAGACGGACATGAACGTCGTGATGACCGGTGACGGCCGGTTCATCGAGGTGCAGGGCACCGCCGAAGGTGCTCCGTTCGACCGGGACCTGCTGGACCAGCTGCTCGACCTCGCCGCCGCCGGCTGTGCACAGCTGCGCGTGGCGCAGGAAGAGTCGTTGGCATGACCGCACCCACATGACTGGGCAGGTGTTCCTCGCCTCGCGCAACGCCGCCAAGCTGGTGGAGCTGCGTCGCATCCTCGAGCCGTACGTACCCGGCGTCGAGGTGCTCGGCCTGGACGACGTCGAGCCGTACGACGCGCCGGCCGAGACCGAGCCGACGTTCGAGGGTAACGCCCTGATCAAGGGTCGAGCCGGTGTGGCAGCGACCGGTCTGCCGTCGGTGGCCGACGACTCCGGCATTTGTATCGACGAGCTCAACGGGATGCCCGGGGTGCTGTCGGCACGGTGGTCCGGGGTACGGGGGGAGTCGGCTGCCCAGGCCAACAACAGGCTGCTGCTGGCCCAGCTGGAGAGCGTTCCCGACGAGCGCCGGCACGCGGAGTTCCGCTGTGCTGTCGTGTGCTGCATCCCCGGCGGGGAGGAGTACCTGGAGATCGGTGTGATGCGTGGACGGGTCCTGCGGGCGGCGCGAGGGGGCGGCGGCTTCGGGTACGACCCGATCTTCGCTGCCGATGGTTATGACGCCAGCACCGCTGAGCTGACACCGGGGGAGAAGGACGCGATCAGTCATCGTGGCAAGGCCTTGCGGTCCATCGCCCCGGCCGTCGCTGAGGCGCTGGCCGCTACCTGAGCGTGCCGACGGCGGGACTCGAACCCGCACGCCCGAAGGCACAGGAACCTAAGTCCTGCGTGTCTACCAGTTCCACCACATCGGCTCAGCAGGAGTCTAGGCCCCGTGTACGGCTCAGACAGCCAGCTCGCGACGCAGCTTGTCGACGTGACCGGTCGCCTTCACGTTGTACTGCGCGACCTCGATCCGACCCTTGCCGTCGATCACGAAGGTGGAGCGGATGACGCCTTCGACGACCTTGCCGTACAGCGTCTTCTCCCCGAAGGCTCCCCAGGCGCGCAGGACTTCCGTGGAGGGGTCTGACAGCAGGGTGAGGGTCAGGCTGTCGCGCTCGCGAAAGGCGGCCAGCTCAGCGGGTACGTCCGGCGAGATGCCCAGAACGGTGTAGCCGGAGGCCCTGAGTGTCTCCAGCGACTCGGTGAAGTCACAGGCCTGCTTGCTGCAGCCGGGTGTCATCGCCGCCGGGTAGAAGTAGACGATCACCTTGCCGCCGCGCAGCTGCGACAGGGTCACCTGCCGGCCGGTGTCGTCGGGCAGCGTGAAATCAGGCGCCTCGTCGCCAGGGGACAGGCGGACGGCTTCGGACACGGACTCGTGCATGGTGGGACCTTCCTGGCAGATGGAGCGGCACACAGTAGCGTCCGGTGTAGCGTGTCGGCGTACTGACGTGCAGTAACGATCCAGGAGGACGGCGTGGCCCGAGGGTCGAACGGTCCCGCACAGCGCGATCCGGACGACATTGTCGTCGATATCGAGGCCACTCGCGATCGCCTCGGCGGCACAATCGACACGGTCATCGACCGGGTCAACCCCAAGAACATCGCTCGTCGGATGCTGGAGGACGTCAAGGCCCACTTCGTCGACGACTCGGGTGCGGTGAGTGCGCAGAAAGTGGCACCGGTGGCCGGCGCAGTCGCCGCCGTGGCCGTGTTCGTGGTGGCACTGCGTCACTTCGTCGGTGACTGAAACCGGCCATGCCGCCAGCAGAGCACGCCGTGGTGCCCGCCGACCGGATCGACGACGGTGAGCCCGGGTCCCACCTCTAGGAGCCTGCAGTGATCGGTCGGCGGCCTCGGTCCGCGTTGTCCAGGCGCCTCGCGCAGTTGGCCGACGAGTCGCGGGTCTCCCCGAACCTGGGTGTCACCCGACGCCTGCACCTGCTGTCGAGCTCGCGCATCCTGATCGTCCAGCTGTGCGTGGCGTGCAGCGCCGCCTGGCTCATCGCATCTGCGCTGCTCGACCACCCGCAGCCGTTCTTCGCCCCGATCGCCGCCGTGATCGCGCTGGCTGGTGGGGTCGGGCAGCGCCGACGCGCGGTGCTCGAGCTGGTCATCGGCGTAGCCATCGGAATCGCCGTGGGCGAGCTGATCCTGTCGGTCATCGGTCGCGGAGCGTGGCAGCTGTTTCTCGTGGTGGGCCTGGCGGCGGCCGTGGCTGTGTTCAGCGGGCTCGGTCGGATGGCGCTGCTGCAGGCGGTGAACTCGGCTGTGTTGATCAGCGTGGTGATCCCGACGGTCGGAGGCTCCGGGACCGCGGCTGTCAACCGTTTCATCGACGCACTCGTGGGCGGCTTGGTCGGCCTGGCGGTGACGGCACTGCTGCCGGCCAACCCGGTCCGCCAGGTCGAGCAGGAGGTGTCAGAGGTGTTGAGCCGACTGGCGGCGGTGCTGCAGCTGCTGGCGACGGGCCTGCGATTCCGTGATCCTGGTCCCGCCTGGACCGCACTGCACGAGGCGCGAGCGATGGAGCCACAGATCCAGGCGCTCACCGAAGTGCTGAGCAGCGCCTCAGAGGTCTCGCGTGTGTCACCGATCCGCTGGAACCAGCGTGATCACCTTGGCCTGTACGTGAGCACCTGGCGCTACGTCGACCATGCCGTACGAGATGCGCGTGTTCTGGCCCGGCGCGTGGAGACGATGCTGCGTCGGTCCGTCGCGCCTCCGGTGGGTCTGGACAAGGCGTTGGAGGACTTGGCACACGCGGTGCGGCTCTTCGCGTCCGACCTGTCCGAGCAGGACCGTTTCGACGAGGCTGTGCAGCTGCTCGTGGAGACGGCACGCGCGGCCACTATCGGTCTCGATCCGCAGGCACCGTTGAGCGCGGTCGCTGCCGTGGCGCAGGTGCGTTCGCTGGCGGCGGACCTGCTCTACGCGACCGGGCTGGGCTCGCGCGACGTGGACGAGCTCTTCAAGACGTCGACGGATGCCGAACTCGACGAGGAGTCGCCGTAGCTTCGGGTTCCGGCAGCGACCTCGGTGGTGGCTGCTGGTCGTACATGCGGTCCCAGTAGTCCTCGAAGCTCTCGGCGTCCATCGGCAGCGCCAGCAGGAATCCCTGCATGAGCGGGCAACCCATCCAGGCGAGGAAGCGGCGTTGCACCTCGGTCTCGACACCTTCGGCGACCACGTTGCGACCGAGCGCCTTGCAAAGCCGGAGCACCGCGGCGACGATCTGGGTGTCGATGGGGTCGCTCCCCAGGCCGGCGATGAAGGCTGCGTCCAGCTTCACGGTGTCGACCGGGAGCCGCCGTAGGTACGCCAGCGAGGAGTAACCGGTGCCGAAGTCGTCGACGGAGACCCGCACTCCGAGGTTGCGCAGCTCGAGCAACGTCGGCAGGTTGGCGTCGAGATCGGAGAGCACGGCTGTCTCGGTGATCTCGAGGGTGAGCTGCCAGGCCGGCAGGCCGGTCCGGTTCAACACCGTGTCGATCTCGTCGGCCAGGTGTGGCTGGGTCAGTTGCAGCGCCGACAGGTTGACCGACACGATGACGGGCTCCCGCTCGGGGTGCGTGGTGTTCCACCGGTGTGTGGTCTGACACGCCTCCTCCAGCACCCAACGACCGAGGTAGACGATGAGGCCGGAGTCCTCGGCGAGCGGGATGAAGTGGGCGGGGTGCTGGGGTATCCCGTCCCTGCTCCAGCGCACCAGGGCCTCCGCGCCCACCATGGTCTGGGTCTTGGTGTCGATGATCGGCTGGTAGTCCAGACGCAGCCCGTTCGTCTCGATCGCGGTGCGTAGGTGCGACTCCGTCTCCAGTCGTACGCCCGCGGCCGCGACCAGCTCGGGGGTGGAATAGCGGATGCAGTTGCGACCGGCTGACTTCGCGGCGTACGCAGCTGCGTCGGCTGCCACCATGATGTCCTCGCGCGTCTGCCCTGGGCGGGTGATGGCCACCCCCAGTGACACTGTGATCGATATGGCGTGCCCGTCGATCAGGTACGGCAGGCGCAGGCTGGCGGCGATGGTCTCGACGATGCGGGACACCTCAGCGTCGTCTGGGCAGTCCTCCAGGAGCATGACGAACTCGTCACCGGACAACCGAGCCGCGGAGTCCGCTGCGCTCAGGTGCTCCTGCATTCGGTCGCTCAGCTGAATCAAGAGCTGATCCCCGACGAGGTGTCCGTAGGAGTCGTTGACGAGCTTGAAACGGTCGAGATCCACGAAGATCACGACGTGGCGCAGGCTGTTGGCCTCGGCCGAGGCCATCGCCGTTTCCAGTCGTTCCACCAGCAGCCGTCTGTTGGGCAGACCGGTCATCTCGTCGTGCATGGCCCGGTAGGTCATGGCCTCCTGGAACGCACGTCGCTCGCTCACGTCACGGAGCACCAGCACGGACCCGGTTGGCTCGGCACCCTCGCTGTCCCCGGTCAGCGGGTTGAAGGAGTACGAGACCTCGAGCCGTCCCGGCTGGACCTGCCTGCCGCGGGTCAGGTACAACGCGGCGTCGCCGTCGTGTACCCGCTCGCCGCGGCGGGTCATCTCGGCCACGTCGAGTCGCTTGTTCCCTCGCCGGAGCCGGACCAGGTCGTTCAGGGCGCGGCCGACCACCTCGGTGCTGTCCCTGGCCCGAAGCATCCGGAGGGCTGCCGGGTTGGCGAACGTGACCACGCCGTCGGCGTCGAGGGAGAAGACGCTCTCGGTCTGGCTGTCGGTGATGTTGCGCAGCCGGGCGAGGAGGTCGACGCTGCGCAGCGTGTCGTCACCCACTCCGGCCAGGGTCGTGAGGATCTCCCGCTCCTGCTGCGACCAGGAGCCGGGACCGAGCCGGCCGTGGACGACGAGTTGTTGGCCACCCGGCATGGCGGCGGCCAGCGCATTCTCAGGCACCGAGTCGCCGGGCCCGAGGATCGTTGCCTCACGTGCTCCCAGGAGCTCGGCGGCTGACATGATGAGCGATCGTTCGACGTCGCTGTGGTGCCCGGTCGCTCGCAGGACCGACGTGTGCTGCTGCAGTCGTTCCGCTTGGTTGCGGGCGGTCTCCTCATGCCACTGCGCGTTGATCGCTCGCTGAACGACTCCCACGAGCAGTATCACCGGCAG
>Ga0136624_1000047_pt1 | contig 32874 bp, 30 predicted proteins | sample AntDrymUQ4692206_2_FD_104802 | JGI IMG/M metagenome (GOLD analysis project Ga0136624, IMG submission 104802) | Polar desert sand microbial communities from Dry Valleys, Antarctica - metaG UQ469 (22.06) | ecosystem: Environmental > Terrestrial > Soil > Desert | place: Antarctica: Dry Valley... | reverse complement strand
CTGCCCGATCGGGTGTCGTGGCAGGACCCTCAGCCGGGCGTTCGGCCTCCGGTCCAGTGTGATCCGGGTCGATCTCATCGGCCTGTCGACGGCGCTCGTCCACGTCGCGTCGGGACGTCGCGGCGTCACCCTGGCGTTCTTGCGCGCTGTGCTCGAGCTTCTGTGCCTCGGCGGTACGGGCGTCGGCCTCAGCGCGAGCCTTGCGTGCGCGGGCGTCGACCTCGGCGGCCTCCGCCTCCCGCCGGCTCACGTCAGAGTTCCGTGCCGCCGCCTCCTCACGCATACCTTGCGCCTCGACCCGCTTGTCGTGCTGCTGCTGCTCCTTGCGCTTGCGCATGGCAACGACTACCAGCGCGACCACGACGGCCAGGGCGATGATGCCGATGATGATCCAGACGATGGGGTCCACGATCGCTCCTTCGGACTCGGGTGCGTGAACCTGTGGGTCCACGTTGTCGTGCCGACCGCTCGAAGGTAGCGGCGCCCGGCCGGTTTCGCATCGTGAACGGCCTCAGCCCACGTCACCGTGGCCCCGAGGACGTCGAACTCGCCGGTAGTCCCGACAGGAATCGAACCTGCGCACACCGGGTGTAAGCCGGATGCTCTGCCATTGAGCTACGGGACCGAACGGACACCGAGCGTAGTCGTTGCGGCGTGCAGTCGACCCGTGACCTGGACGAGGATCGCCGGGGACAGGTCGAGACCGCCGGAGTCTCGGGTCACCGGCGGCCTCAACACGATCATGGAACACCACAACAGGGCCACCGCGCCACCGCAACAGCCAAAGTAGGCTGGATTCCTTGCGCAGCGCGACCGGAACCTGGGTACGCCCCGAGAGTCAGCGCCGAGCACTCTTGGGGGCGACCAGCTTGGTGGCCGACCAGTGCGGCCCGGCTGCCTGAGTGGTCGTCGTCGACAGTCCGGCGACCGGCGCGGCCTCAGCGACGTCAGCGGCATCCACGTAGCTCGGGCGCCCGACCTTCGGCGTGAGCAGAAAAACCGCTCCCCCGCCCACCAGGTCGGTCAAGGAGTCCACGAGTGCATCGACGAGGTCGCCGTCACCGTCGCGCCACCACAGGACGACGACGTCGACCACGTCACCGTGGTCACCGTCCACCATCTCTGCGCCGCACACCGTCTCGATGGCCTCCCGCAAGTCCTCGTCGACGTCGTCGTCCCAGCCGAGCTCCTGAACCACCGTTCCGGACTTGAAACCCATCCGTTCGATCGAACGCTGGACGTCCGCGTGGTCCGCGGTGGTGCTCACAGACACTCCTCCTCATGACAGCGGTCGGGCCGCTACCCGTCCGAGTTCAGGTCACACTAGTCCGTGCAGAGCCCGTTCGACGGACCGATGCACAACGAGGTCGATCTGCATGTGGGGGCCACGGCCACGGTCGGTCGCCGGTCCGTCGAGACGACCCGACGGACTCCCGTACCGACGGTGGAGATGAAGTGCATGACGCGGAGTGGAACACTGGTGGGTGACTGGCCGTCCCCATTGATTCCGGCGGCTGCTCTCGACACGTCAGAGCTACGGAAGGACGAGCGTGGCAACCCCCGCCGAGCGTTCTGAGCGGCCCTCCATCATTCACGAGGGACTGCCCACCCAACTGCCAGACATCGACCCAGACGAGACCCAGGAATGGGTGGATTCGCTGGACGCCCTGGTCCAGGAGCGCGGCCGTGAACGCGCCAGGTACGTGATGCTGCGACTGCTCGAGCGTGCCCGTGAGAGCAACGTCGGTGTGCCCGCGCTGCGCAGCACCGACTACCTCAACACGATCCCCCCCGAGCGGGAGCCGTGGTTCCCCGGCAACGCGGACATCGAACGTCGCATCCGGGCCTTCATCCGGTGGAACGCCGCCGTCATGGTGTCCCGGGCCAACCGGCCGGGTCTCGGCGTGGGCGGGCACATCGCGACGTACCAGTCGTCCGCGAGCCTGTACGAGGTGGGCTTCAACCACTTCTTCCGCGGCCGGGAGCACCCCGGTGGCGGCGACCAGGTGTTCATCCAGGGGCACGGGTCCCCCGGTGTGTACGCCCGCGCGTACCTCGAGGGCCGGCTGGACGAGTCGCAGCTGAGCAACTTCCGCCAGGAGGTCTCCCAGGGCGCCGGCAAGGGCCTGTCGTCCTACCCACACCCACGTCTGATGCCCGATTTTTGGGAGTTCCCGACCGTGTCGATGGGGCTCACAGCCATCAATGCGATCTATCAGGCGCGCTTCAACCGCTACCTGCAGAACCGTGGCATCAAGGACACCTCGCAACAGCACGTGTGGGCGTTCCTCGGTGACGGCGAGATGGCCGAGGTCGAGTCGCTCGGTGCGATCGGTGTGGCGGCGCGCGAGGAGCTGGACAACCTGACGTTCATCGTCAACTGCAACCTGCAGCAGCTCGACGGTCCGGTCCGCGGCAATGGCAAGATCATCCAGGAGCTGGAGTCCACCTTCCGTGGCGCCGGCTGGAACGTCATCAAGGTGGTGTGGGGCCGCGAGTGGGACGACCTGCTCGCCCGCGACGTCGACGGCGTGCTCGTCAACCAGATGAACCGCACGCCCGACGGTCAGTTCCAGACGTACTCGGTGGAGAAGGGCTCCTACGTCCGCGAACACTTCTTCGGCGTGGACAAGCGGCTGGCCAAGCTCGTCGAGCACCTGTCTGACGACCAGATCGAGAAGCTGCCGCGCGGTGGCCACGACTATCGCAAGGTCTACGCGGCCTTCAAGAGCGCGACCGAGCACGTCGGCCAGCCGACGGTGATCCTGGCCCACACGATCAAGGGCTGGACCATCGACTCACTGGAGGGCAGGAACGCGACCCACCAGATGAAGAAGCTGAACAAGAACGACCTCAAGGTTTTCCGCGACCGGCTCTACCTGCCGATCACTGACGAGCAGATCGACGAGTCCGACATCGCGCCGTACTACCACCCTGGCGACGACAGCGACGAGATCCAGTACATGCTGGATCGGCGTCGGCAGCTCGGCGGTTCGATCCCGAAGCGCAAGGTCGACCCGGTGCCGGTCAAGCTGCCCGGAGACAAGGTCTATGCCGAGCTCAAGAAGGGATCGGGCAAGCAGCCGATCGCCACCACAATGGCGCTGGTGCGCCTGTTGCGCGACCTGATGCGCGACCCGGAGATCGGCAAGCGACTCGTGCCCATCGCTCCCGACGAGTACCGCACCTTTGGCATGGACTCGATGTTCCCGACCGCCAAGGTCTACAGCCCGCACGGCCAGAACTATGAGTCCGTCGACCGCTCGATGCTGCTCGCGTACAAGGAGTCCGCACAGGGCCAGTTACTGCACGAGGGCATCAGCGAGGCCGGGGCCATGGCCTCCACCATCGCGGCGGGGACCTCCTACGCCACCCATGGCGAGCCGATGATCCCGGTGTACATCTTCTACTCGATGTTCGGCTTCCAGCGCACCGGTGACTCGATCTGGGCGATGGCAGACCAGCTCGGCCGCGGCTTCCTCATCGGCGCTACCGCGGGTCGCACCACGCTGACAGGTGAGGGGCTGCAGCACGCCGACGGGCACTCTCCGCTGCTCGCGGTGACCAATCCGGCCACGGTGCACTACGACCCGGCCTGGGCGTACGAGTTGTCGCACATCGTGCAGGCGGGCCTCTCGCGGATGTACGGGAGCACCAAGGAGCAACCGCATGGCGAGAACGTCATGTTCTACCTCACCGTCTACAACGAGGCCGCCGTGCAGCCGGCGGAGCCCGATGACCTCGACGTCGACGGCCTGCTGCGCGGCCTGTACCTCTACCGCGCGCAGGACATCGCCGGAAAGGACGACGTGCCCCGCATCCAGCTGCTGGCATCGGGGGTGGCCATGCCGTGGGCACTGCAGGCGCAGCACCTCCTGGCCCAGGACTACTCGGTCGCCGCCGACGTCTGGTCGGTGACCTCGTGGAACGAGCTGGCTCGGGACGCGGTCGCCGTGGAGAAGTGGAACCTCAACCACCCGGGGGAGGCACCGCGCACCGCGTACGTGACGGAGAAGCTGTCAGGGACGCACGGCCCGGCCCTCGCGGTCAGCGACTACATGCGGGCCGTGCCGGACCAAATCGCTCGATGGGCTCCCAACGACTGGCAGTCGCTTGGCGCCGACGGCTTCGGGTTCGCCGACACCCGCGCCGCCGCACGGCGCTACTTCCAGATCGATGCCGAGTCGATAGTCGTGTCCGCCCTGCAGACCCTCGCCCATCGCGGCGAGGTCAAGCACGAGGTCGTGTGCGAGGCGTTCGAGCGGTTGTGCATCGACGACCCGACTGCGGTGGCCGGTGTCGAGCAGGAGGGCACCGACGCCTGACCTCCCGCTGGGGGTAATCAGCGGGGGGCACCGGTGCGGCCGAGGCGACGAGCTGGCTGCCACGTTCGTAGTCGTCGTCCGCGTCCTGGGTCAGCACTCCGACCGTGACCCCGGCGCGGCCGTACCAGACCGTGAACGCGCCATCGCAGTGGTCCGTCAGCGCCGCGCTGTCGAAGCCGTCGCCCCATGCGGCGTACTTCAGCGTGCGACCGCCGATCTCGGACCAGAAGCCGGGTACCTCGCCCCATGCCGCGTCACCGCCGGCGGCGCAGATGCCGGCGACCTGACCCATGGCGAGCCCCTCACCCCAGTGCTCGACGGACAACCGCCGCCCAGCGGTCGGGTTGTACGCCCAGGTGATGTCCCCGGCGGCGAAGACGTGCGTCGACGACGTGCGCATCCGCTCGTCGACCACCACCCGGCCCGTACGCACGGTCAGGCCGGCTGCCGCGGCCAGGGCCACCCGCGGCCGTACCCCGGCAGCCACGAGGACCAGGTCGGCGGCAAGCTCGCCGTGTCCTCCCAGGCGCAGCGTAAAGCCTTCGCCACGGGCTTCGAGCGCTTCCACCGACACGCCGCCCCGTAGCGCGACACCCTGATCCCTCAGCCAGCCGGCGATCCGTTCGGCGGCTTCGGGCCCAAGGCGATCCTGCTGCGGCAGCGCCTCGGCGGAAACGACGGTGACGTCCAAACCGAGCGCGCGAAGCGACCCAGCAGCCTCGCAGCCGATGAAGCCCGACCCGACGACGACTGCCGATCCGGCACGGGCAGCCGTGCTGCGCAACAACCGCTCGTCAGCGAGGGAACGCAGGCGCAGCAGACCCGGCAACTCGCCACCGGGCACCGGGAGCGTCAGCGGCTCCGAGCCGGTGGCGAGCACGCAGCCGGCGAAGCCGACAGTGCCTCCACCGTCGAGCAGGGCCGTGCGTCCGCGTGGATCGAGACCGACGACCCGCTGACCGTGACGGAAGGTGACGGACTCGGGCCTGTCCATCCACAAGTCGTCGTCGACGCTCTCGCCCCGCAGATGGTCTTTTGACAGCGGCGGCCGCTGGTAGGGCCGGTCCACGTCCTCGCTGACCACCACGGCGCTGCCGCCGTGCTCACCGAACGCCGCGGCGGCGCTGACACCCGCCGGTCCGCTGCCGATGACAAGCAGGTCGACCTCTTCGTGCGACACCGACATGCCGTCGACTCTAGGAGCACTCACCCCTGTGCGCAGATCACCGCGGGCGGCGTCTCCGGGGGACGGTCAGCCCTCGCGCCGGGCGGTGGACCAGGCCAGCAGCGCGTCGGCGTCCCGGGTGTTCACGATCCGATCCGCGGGTACGCCGTGGGCCTGCGCCCGCTCGGCTCCATACGCCTGAAACTCCAGCTGCCCGGGCGCGTGCGCGTCGGTGTCGATGGAGAACTCGCAGTCCCGCTTCAACGCCAGCTCGATGAGGTCGCCGGGCGGGTCACGTCGCTCGGGCCGGGAGTTGATCTCCACCGCGGTACCGAACCTGGCACACGCCGTGAAGACCAGGTCGGCGTCGAACTGGGAGGGCGGACGCACCCCCCGCTCCCCCTCGACCAGCCGCCCGGTGCAGTGGCCGAGCACGTCGACGCGAGGGTTCGACACCGCGACCACCATGCGCCGGGTCATGGGGTCGCGTTCCATCCTCAGTTTGGAGTGCACGCTGGCCACGACGATGTCGAGCTGCTCGAGCAGGTCCGGCTCCTGGTCCAGCGAGCCGTCCTCGAGGATGTCGACCTCGATGCCGGTGAGGATCCGGAAGGGCGACATCGACTCGTTCAACGCCGCGACCACCTCGAGCTGTCGCCGCAGCCGCTGCGGCGACAAGCCGTTCGCCACCGTGAGCCTCGGCGAGTGGTCGGTCAGCACGATGTAGGCGTGTCCGAGTTCGCGGGCTGCCTGCGCCATCTCGGCGATCGGGCTGCCGCCGTCAGACCAGTCCGAGTGCAGGTGCAGGTCGCCCCGCAGCGCCGCCCATACGTCCGCCCCTCCGGTGGCCAACGGCTCGGCCTGTGCCTGTGCCTCCAGCTCGCCGAGGAAGCTGGACCCACCGGCGAGCGCCTCGCGCGCCACCGCCGCTGTCTTGGGTCCGATGTGCTCCAGATCGGTCAACTTGCCAGTGCGGCTCAGCCGCGCCACCTCGTCCGGATCGAGCTCGGCGAGCACCCGGGCGGCTCGACGGTAGGCCTGCACGCGACGGGTGTCACCACCCGAACGTTCCAGCAGGTAACCGATGCGGTGCAACGTCGTGACGGGGTCCACGCCACCATCCTGGCCCCCGCCGCCGGTACCCACACGCCGTACCCCGCGTCACTAAGGTGGGGTCATGGTCGGCACCGATCGCGTCGCGGACCGTCTGGCCAAGGCCGTCGGTCCCCTGGCGGCCGCCACCCTGGCCCGCATGGAGACACAGCTGCCCTGGTACCGCGACCTGTCGGCCAGCGACCGTTCGTGGATCGGCGTGGTCGCGCAGAACGGCATCAGCGCATTCGTGCGCTGGTATCGCGAACCCGGCACCGATGAGGACCACTCCCCCGGGTACGTCTTCGGCATCGCCCCCACGGCCTTGACCCGCGTGGTGTCGCTGGAGCAGACGGTCACCATGGTCCGGATGACGATCTCGGTGGTCGAGGAGCAGGTCGAGGATCTCCTCGGTCCTACCGACGGGGCCACCGTCCGGACGGCGATCCTGTACTTCTCCCGCGAGGTCGCCTTCGCAGCGGCGGAGGTGTACGCCCGTGCCGCGGAGTTGCGCGGCGCCTGGGACGCTCGGCTGGAGGCGCTGGTCGTCGACTCGCTGCTGCGGGGCGAGGCCGACGAGGCGGTCCGATCGCGGGCCGCTGCGCTCGGCTGGGAGTCCTCGTCGCTGGTCACGGTCGTGCTCGGGCACGCCCCGGACGGCGCGGAAAGCGGCCCGCAGGCAGTGATCGAGTCCGTGCGCCGATCCGCCCGGCATATCGGCATGGACTCGCTGTGTGCCGTGCAGGGCGACCGGCTCGTGGTCGTGCTCGGCGGCGTGGACGACCCGGACAAGGCGGGCGCCGCTGTTGTCGAGCACTTCGGTGCCGGTCCGGTGGTGGTCGGGCCGCTCGTCGAGGACATGCTCACCGCCAACGTCTCGGCTCGCGCGGCCGTGGCGGGCCTGAGGGCGGCGCCAGGGTGGCCGCGCGCACCGCGACCGGTAGCCGCCAACGACCTCCTGCCGGAGCGATCGTTGTCCGGCGACGGGCACGCACGCCACCAGCTGGTCTCCTCGGTCTATACGCCCCTGCTGGCCAACGACGCAGTGCTGCTGGACACCGCGTCCGCGTTCGTCGACGCCAGCTGCTCGGTCGAGCGGTCAGCGCGGGCGCTGATCGTGCACGCCAACACCGTGCGCTACCGCTTGAGACGCATCGAGCTGCTGACGGGGCTGTGCCCCAGTGACCCTCGCGACGCCTACACCCTCCGGCTGGCCATCACCCTGGGCCGGTTGCTGGCACCACAGGTCCACGGGCCGGACACCCAGCGGCGATCACTGTAGGAAACCTACAAAAGTTGCCGAGGACTTTCGTCCGTTCAGGTCCCGCTACAGACGACACCGACCGGCAGGCTGGTCCCGTGCTCGTCATCGTCGCGCCGGGTCAGGGCGCCCAGACCCCCGGATTCCTCGAACCGTGGCTGGAGGACCCCACGTTCGCCACTCGGTTCGAGTGGCTGTCCGTCGTCGCCGGGCTCGACCTGGCACACTACGGCACGAAGGTCGACCAGGAGACCATCCGTGACACCGCCATCGCCCAGCCGCTGCTCGTGTCTGCCGGCCTCGTCGCGGCCCTGTCGGTCTTCCCGCACCCCGCTGACGCCTACAGCGCCATCGGCGCCACCAGCGGTCACAGCGTCGGTGAGATCACAGCCGCCGCCGGCGTCGGAGTGATCACTGCGGAGCAGGCCATGGTGCTCGTCCGTGAGCGCGGCCAGGCCATGGCACGGGCGTCGGCGACGACCCCGACGTCCATGACCGCGGTGCTCGGAGGAGACCGCGACGACGTGCTCGCCACACTCGAGAGGCACGGCCTGACGGCCGCCAACGACAACGGCCCGGGCCAGGTCGTCGCCGCCGGTACGCAGGACGAGCTGGAAGCCCTGGCCGACGACGTCCCCGCCAAGGCGCGACTGGCGCCGCTCTCGGTGGCCGGCGCGTTCCACACTCAGCACATGGCGCCAGCGGTCGAGCACCTCAGCTCGCTCGCCCGCGCCGTCTCCACCCATGACTCCCGAACCCGACTCATCTCCAACCGGGACGGTCAGGTCGTGCACTCGGGTCCCGAGGTGCTCGAGCGCCTCGTGACCCAGGTGGCCAACCCGGTCCGTTGGGACCTGTGCATGCAGACAATGCTCGATCTCGGTGTGACCGGCCTGCTGGAGATGCCACCGGCTGGGACCCTCACGGGCATCGCCAGACGGGCGATGAAGGGGGTGGAGACGTTCGCGCTGAAGACCCCCGACCAGCTGGACGACGCCCGGGCGTTCGTGGACGAGCACGCCTCGGACTCCCATCTGCTGAACTCGCCCACTTGGCGCCTGGTGATCGCCCCCGCCAAAGGCACGTTCACCCTGGCCGACGGCCTGCCGGAGGGCACGATGCTGATCGCCGGTCAGCAGATCGGTGTGGTCACCAGCCTCCGTGATGAGATCCCGGTGGTCGCTCCGCACGGCGGCAGTATCGTGGAGTGGCTCGCGGAGGACACCGACATCGTGTCGCCCGGCCAACCGCTCGTCCGTCTGCACCCGGAGGCCGGCTCATGAGCACCCACGCACGCATCCTCGGCGTAGGCGCGTACCGCCCGATCCGCTCGGTCCCCAACTCCGAGATCGTGGACCGGATCGACTCCAGCGACGACTGGATCAAGACCCGCTCGGGCATCACCTCGCGGCGTATCGCCGGGCCCGACGAGACGGTGATCTCGATGTCGGTGGAGGCGGCCAACGACGCACTCGAGCACGCCGGCATCGGCGCAGATCAGATCGATGCCGTCGTGGTGGCCACCGTCTCGCACCTGATGCAGACGCCCGCCGCGGCCGCCATGATCAGTCACCAACTCGGCGCCACCCCGGCAGCCGCCTTCGACGTGTCAGCCGCCTGCGCTGGATTCTGCTATGGCATCGCACTGGCGTCGGACATGGTGAAGGGTGAGTCTGCCGGGCACGTCCTCGTGATCGGGGTGGAGAAGCTGTCCGACATCACCAATCCCGTCGACCGGGGAACGGCGTTCATCTTCGCCGACGGGGCAGGCGCCGCCGTGGTCGGACCCTCCGAGGAGCCAGGCATCAGCCCGGTCGTCTGGGGCGCGGACGGTGAGCAGTACGACCTGATCCGGCAGACCGTCGCGTGGGACGACGTCTTCGCGACGCCCGACAAGGAGTGGCCGGCGCTGCAGATGCAGGGCAGCGCAGTCTTCCGGTGGGCGTCCTTCGCCATGGCCAAGGTCGCCCAGCAGGCGCTCGCTGCCGCCGAGCTGAGCGTCGACGACCTCGACGCGTTCATCCCCCACCAGGCCAACATGCGCATCACCGATGCCATGGCCCGCACGCTCAAGCTGCCGGAGCGGGTCGTCATCGCCCGCGACATAGCCGAGCAGGGCAACACCTCGGCGGCCTCCGTGCCGCTGGCGATGCACCGGCTGATCGACGAAGGGCAGGTCAAGCCCGGCGACAAGGCACTGCTCATCGCCTTCGGAGCCGGTCTCGCCTACGCCGCCCAGGTGGTGACCATCCCCTGAACCGCCGGTGACCCGCGCACTGCCCGGACCATGCGTCCACGCAGCACCCATTCCACCCGCACGCCGTAGCCACCACCCGAAGGAGCCCCCATGGCAACCACCGAGGACATCCGCTCGACCCTCGCCGAGATCGTCAACGATGTCGCCGGCATTCCCGCCGAGGACGTCCAGCTCGACAAGTCGTTCACCGACGACCTCGACGTCGACTCGCTCTCGATGGTCGAGGTCGTCGTCGAGGCCGAGGAGAAGTTCGACGTCAAGATCCCCGACGACGAGGTCAAGAACCTCAAGACCGTCGGTGACGCCGTCGCGTTCATCGAGCGTGCCCAAGCCTGACAACGAGCGTTCGTCCCGTACCCCTGGCCCGGCCAGCGGTACGGGCGGACGTCCCCGACGTACGAGTCTGGAGTGAACAGCAGATGAGTCCCACCACCGTCGTCGTCACCGGCCTGGGCACCACCTCACCTCTGGGTGGTGACGTCGACTCGACCTGGGAAGGCATGCTCGCCGGACGCTCCGGCGCCAACCGTCTCGAGCATGACTGGGCCGAGCAGCTGCCGGTGCGGATCGCGGCCGAAGTGGCCGTGGAACCAGCCGAGGTGCTCGACCGTGTCAAGGCGCGGCGCATGGACCGCTCGGCGCAGTTCGCGGTCGTCGCGGCCCAGGAGGCCTGGACCGACGCCGGTCTGCCCGGTACCGAGCTGGATCCGGAGCGCCTCGGGGTCGTCATCGCCTCGGGCATCGGTGGGGTCACCACGCTGCTGTCCAACTACGACGCCCTGCTGGCCAAGGGTCCGCGTCGGGTGTCCCCACTCGCCGTGCCCATGCTGATGCCCAACTCCCCGGCCGCGAACATCGGGCTGTTGTACGGCGCGCAGGCCGGCGTACACACCCCTGTGTCGGCGTGTGCGTCGGGCAACGAGGCCATCTCGCTCGGGATTGACATGATTCGGTTGGGACGCGCCGACATCGTCATCGTCGGCGGCACCGAGGCAGCGATCCACCCACTGCCGATGGCGGCGTTCGCCAACATGATGGCGCTGTCCAAGCGCGACGACGACCCTGCGCTGGTGTCCCGTCCCTGGGACCTCGCCCGTGACGGGTTCCTGCTCGGTGAGGGTGCCGGGGTCCTGGTCATCGAGTCCGCCGAGCACGCCTCGTCGCGAGGCGCCCGGGTGTACGCCTGCGTGGCCGGTGCCGGCATCACTGCGGACAGCCACGACATCGCCCAGCCAGACCCCGCCGGACGCGGCGGTACCCGTGCCATCGCACGTGCGCTGTATGACTCCAAGCTGGCCGCGGGCGACATCAAGCACATCAACGCGCACGCCACCTCCACACCACAGGGTGACATCGCCGAAGGTCTGATGATCCACGCGACGCTCGGCGATGCCGCCGACGACGTCGTGGTGACCAGCACCAAGTCCATGACCGGGCACCTGCTCGGTGCCGCGGGAGCGCTGGAGTCGATCGCAACAATCAAGGCCCTGCACCATCGCCAGGTGCCTCCCACGATCAACCTCGACGACCTCGACCCGGCGGTCGAGCTCGACATCGCGACCAGCGTGCGCGAGCTGCCTGACGGCGACATCGCCGCACTCAACAACTCTTTCGGCTTCGGCGGTCACAACGTCGCCATCGCCTTCACGACGGTCTGACCCGGACCCTCTTGCTGGAGACCAGATGACCACGACGCCCACCGCACCCGCCCGGCCCGCGAAGCTGCCGCGTGACGAGGACCCGCGCAACCCGAACCACCGGTTGGCAGCACTCTTCGACGAGGGCACGCTGGAGCTGATCAGCGAGGACGACACCAGCGGCATGCTGGCAGCGGTCGGGACCATCGAGGGGACGCACAGTGTCGCCTTCTGCTCCGACGCCACCGTGATGGGCGGCGCGATGGGTCACGACGGATGCAAGGTGGTCGTGCGCGCCTACGAGCGCGCCATGGCTGATGAGGCGCCGATCGTCGGGCTGTGGCACTCCGGTGGAGCCCGGCTCGCTGAGGGCGTGCTGTCTCTGCACGCCGTGGGACTCATCTTCCACGCCATGACACTGGCCTCGGGCCGGATCCCGCAAGTCTCCTGCGTGCTCGGACCTGCCGCAGGTGGGGCCGCGTACGGCCCGGCGCTGACCGACGTCGTGATCCTCGGCCCGGAGGGACGCATCTTCGTCACCGGCCCCGACGTCGTCCGCTCGGTCACCGGCGAGGACGTCGACATGCTGCGACTCGGCGGTCCCGAGCCGCACGGGCGCCGTTCCGGGGTCGTGCACGTGCTCGCCGACTCCGAGTCTCATGCGATCGGTGAGGCGCGCCGCCTCGCGAGCCTGCTCGGCGACCAGCGCACGCTCGACCTAGCCACCGTCGAGGACGTCGATCTGGCCGGCTCCCTGCCGGAGTCGGTCCGCCGAGCGTACGACGTGCACCCGTTGGTCGCTGACCTGCTCGACGACGGAACCGGCCTGGAGATGCATGCCCGCTGGGCGCCGAACATCACCACCACGCTGGGACGCCTCGGTGGTCGCACCGTCGGCGTCATCGCCAACAACCCGCTGCGGCTGGGCGGCTGCCTGGACTCCGCGTCGGCAGAGAAGGCATCCCGATTCGTACGCATGTGCGACGCATTCGGGGTGCCGCTGGCAGTGATCGTCGACGTCCCCGGCTACCTGCCCGGCGTCGGCCAGGAGTGGGACGGTGTCGTGCGCCGCGGCGCCAAGCTGCTGCATGCCTTCGGCGAGGCCACCGTCCCACGGGTGACGCTGGTGACCCGCAAGGCGTACGGCGGGGCGTACATCGCGATGAACGCCGCGTCGCTGGGTGCGACCAAGGTCTTTGCCTGGCCCGGTGCCGAGGTGGCGGTGATGGGGGCGGTGGCCGCGGTCCGCATCCTGCACCGGCGCAGGATCACCGAGGTTCAGCCCGACCTGCGTCCAGCCATCGAAGCCGAGCTGGCGGCCGAGCACGAACGCATCGCCGGCGGTGTGGACCGGGCGGTCGAGATCGGCGTCGTGCACGAGGTGATCACTCCGCAGGGGTCCCGCACGGCCATCGCCCGCGAGATCGCCGCAGCCCTGACGAGTCCGGCAACGCGCGGCCGGCACGGCAACATTCCGCTGTGAGATTTCCTGTGTCGCGTCAGCCTTGACACACTGGTGCCGTGAACTTCGACCAGGACACCGAGGACGGCGCCCGCAACCGGCTGATCGGCTTCAGTGTGCTGGGACTCGTCGCTGTCGGGGTGGTGATCGGCCTGCTCGTGGGCGGTCTCGGGCTCGCCGCGGTGCGCACAGCCGATATCGGGGCCGGCGACGAGTCGACGTCAACAGCTACGTCAGACGCCTCTGAGCAGCCCAGCGAGACGGGCGAGACGGAGCCGGCTCCCGAACCCACCGACGAGCCGAGCGATCGGGTGACTCGTGACCCCGACCGTGCCAGGCTGAGCGCGTCCCCTCAGCAGGTCGCGACGTTCGACGAGATCGATCTCGTCGGCGCAATGCCTGAAGTGGGAGCCGGTGTCACCCTCCAGGTGCAGCGCCGCAGCGACGACATCTGGTCAGATTTTCCGGCGGAGGAGTCCCCCGTCGAGGCGGTGACCGGTGACGGAGGCACGTTCAGCACCTTCGTGCAGACCGGAGTGACCGGACGCAACGCCTTCCGGCTGATAGACCCCACGAGCGGTGCGACGACGCCGCGAGCGGTTGTGGAGGTCGGCTGAGGTTCGACGCTCACACCTGGATGCCGCGCTCGCTCAGACCTGGATGCCGCGCTCGGGCTTGCCCGCCCGTACCTCGCGCGCCGCCCTCGCCGCTCAGACCACCTGGTGCAGCCAGCGAACCGGGGCTCCCTCACCGGCATAGCGGAACGGCTCGAGCTCGTCGTCCCACGGTTTGCCGAGCAACTTGTCGATCTCCCGCTCGAGCGTGTTCTCGCCGAGTGCGCAGCGTACGCACGCGGCCTTCAGCCGGTCCTCGGGAATCATGATGTCCCCGTGGATGCCGGTGACAGCGTGGAAAATGCCGAGGTCGGGGGTGTAGGAGTAGCGGACGCCTTCCGTGCCCGAGGTCGGCTCCTCGGTCACCTCGAAACGCAGGTGGCTCCATCCGCGCAGCGCGGACGCCAGTGCGGCGGCTCGACCCGCGGCGCCCTGCCAGGAAAACTCACTGCGGTACGTGCCGGCCGCGGCCGGCTGCGGAGTCCACGACAAGCTGCCGGACACGCCCAAGATGCCGCCGGCTGCCCACTCGACATGCGGGCACAGAGCCGACGGCGCCGAGTGCACGTAGAGAACGCCTCGAGTCGTCACGGTCACCGGTACCACTCCTTGTCTGTCGGGTTCGCCTTCCCCAGCGGCCGCATCGACAAAGCATCATGACGGTGATCCACCTACAGTGTGCCCCATCGGCACCACACGTGACCAGAATTCACAGGGATCACATCTGTCACCGTGGCAGGCAACTTCAGCGCTGCTGGCACAACCACGTGAGACGGCGCCCCTGGCGGTACTGATGAACGCTCTTCACCGTCGGGTGGCGCTGGCGAAGGAATTCCGGCCAGTCCACCCGCTCAACGACGTCGAAGCCGTAGACGTCCAACATCATCTCGAGCGCCGAGACCGACGGTCTGCCGGTCAAGTTGCGCTGGGCGTGCGCGTACGGATTGTCTGCGCCTGCCGTCTGCTTGGTGACGTCCTCGAGGAACAGGCGGACGACCTTCTCCTTCGATGGGTACACCGCGGTGTCGATCAGCAGGTGCTCGGCCTTCAACCTGCGGATGCCGGTGAACAGCTCGGGGTAGCGAAGCGTGTGGTAGATGAACCCCAGACACATCACCACGTCGACCTCCACCTGGCGGGCGGCAGGGTCCTCGAGCAGGTCGAAGACGTCGGCTTCGAGGAACTGGTACGAACTCGGGTCCGTGCCGTAGTGGACGAAGTTCTGATCCGCGTGCGTGACGAGCTCAGGTCGCGCCTCCACACCGGTGACGTGCGTCGCGCCTGCCTTGAGCGCGGCGAAGCTCCATCGACCGTCGTGGCTGGCGATGTCGAGGACCCGCTTGCCCCGCAGGATGTGCTCGTGCTCCGCGATCATCGCCTCATGGCGGATGTTGAGCCGCGTGCACTCGGCCGCGGTCGCAGCGGGCTCGGCACCGGTCCCGCTGGTGACGAGGAATTGGGGGTAGTCGTCGAAGAACATGAAGGAATCTCCATCGGCACGGGGGCAACAGGCCCGGCCCATTATGGGCACACTCCGAACGCATGACACCAGCGACAGGCCGTCAGTGATCCGCTCAGGCAGGATCGGGCGGTTTCCCAGGCGAGCGATTGCCCGGGCCGGGGGTCTGGATCATCTCTCGCGCGGGGGTCACCCGCGTCGAGCGGGCGCGATGGTGACCGGTGAACCGGGCCGCGAGCGCCACGGACAGCCAGCCGATCCCGATTCCGGCGACGTCGTCGAGGAGGTAGTGCCAGCCGAAATAGATCGTGGAGACGATCGTCAAGCCGAGGTAGGCCCACAGGCTGTAGCGCAGCAACCGGTTGGCCCTGACCTTGTGCGAGAACAGGGCCGCCGTGAACACCACCGACACGTGCAGCGACGCGAAGCCGGCAATGCCCTGGATCGACGTGCTCACCCCCGGATCGGCGAGCACATAGAGGCGGGTGCCGAGTAATGCTGCCTGCAGGTCGGAGACGCCGGTCTCAGGAAGGTCCCGGTAGAACTGGCTGTACGCGAAGATCGGTCCCTGTGAGGGCAGCATGTAGTAGCTGACGACGCCCAGCGACCAGTTCAGGCACAGTGCAGTGACGTACCAGAAACCGCGACGTATGTCGCGGCTCCAGACCAGTGCGGCACCGAGCGAGAGCGGGACGAAGAACAGGTAGGAGATGTAGATCCACGACAGGAAGTGGGCCGTGAAACCGACCCCGAGCAGGTCGTGCAGCACCGGACCGGGTTCGTTGCCGAGGAAGAGCGCCCGGTCGATCACGTGCAGTGCGGAGTCGACCTCGGCGTGGTCGTCGCGTACGAACGGCAGGAAGCCCTTGAGGTTGCGGTAGCCCACGTAGGTGACGTAGAACGCGATCAGGCCGGTGATGATCAGCCCCAAGCGGGTCAACGACCAGCGTGTGACCACGACCGTGCGCAACGACTGCAGAACGTTACGGGACCGTCGGATCTCCTTGAACAGCGCGGGCGCGATGTCCAGCAGCAGAAACACGACGACGATCGTGGGGAGCCGGATGTACGCCGGCCCGACGAAGCCGTCCGGATCCCGCAGCGGCAGGTCCAGGACGAGGGCCCCCAGCACAGCCAGGATTCCAGTCACCGCTGCCACCGTGCAGGCGAAGACGAAGTAGCGGCGGGCCATGGGAGCAAAGATTAGCCGGTAGGCGGCTTACGAGCCCTGCCTCACCGGCCGGTCAGCCGGGATCGTTGTCGGTTCGTGTCAGGTCGGTCCATGCCTGGTGGATCCGTCACGCCGCGGGCGGATCGAAACGAGCGGTCACGTCGGCCACCAGGCTGTCCAGCAGGACCGCGGGGTGGTCGCGCTGCACGTTGGCCAGCCGCCAACGCTCTGGGAAGAGCGCTATCAGCATCCCGTCGGAGCGGGTGAGCACCTCGACACCACGCTGCTGCGCCAGCAGCGCCCGATCCTCGGGACGGGTGCGCCGGGCGACTGTGTACCCCAGCGGCGACAGCCGGATCTCGGCGTTGAACTCGCTCTTCATCCGGTGCTCGAACACCTCGAACTGCATCGGGCCGACAGCCGCCAGGACCGGTGACTGGTTGCCACGCAGGTCCGAGCGCAGCACCTGCACGACACCCTCCTCCCCGAGCTGCTCGATGCCCCGCTGGAACTGCTTGTAGCGTCCGGAGTCGCGGGCCGTAGCGACCGCGAAGTGCTCCGGGGCGAAGCTCGGGATCGGCGGGTAGGTGACGCGCGCACCGACGTAGAGCGTGTCACCGATCCCGATGGACGCGGCGTTGACCAGGCCCACGACGTCACCGGGATAGGCGCGGTCGAGGGTGGCGCGGTCGCGACCGAACACGGCCTGCGCGTACTTGGTGGCGAACGGCTTGCCGGTCTGGGCGTGGTTGACGACCATGCCGCGCTCGAAGACCCCCGAGCAGACCCGCGCGAAAGCGATCCGGTCACGGTGCTGGGGGTCCATGCCGGCCTGGATCTTGAACACGAAGGCGCTGAACGGCTCCTCCAGGGGACGGGCGTCGCTGCCGACGCTCGGGTGCGGCGTCGGGCTCGGAGCGACGTCGACCAGCACCTCGAGCAGCTGTCCCACCCCGAAGTTGAGCACCGCCGAGGCGAACAGCACAGGTGTCGACCGCGCGGCCAGGAACGTGGCGTGGTCGTGGTCGGCTCCGTCGGCTCGCAGCAGGTCGTGCTCCTCGACCGCGGTCGTCCACGCCTCCCCCTCGACCTCGAGGGCGGCCGCTGCGTCCATCCGCTCCTCTTCGGCCACCGAGGACCCACCCGGCGTACGGGTGAAGCGGACGAACTCACCGCTGGTGCGGTCCAGAACGCCGCGGAAGTCGCCAGGTGCGCCGACTGGCCAGGTCAGTGGTGTCGGTCGGAGATCCATGCGGTCATGGATCTCGTCCATGAGCTCGAGCGCATCCCGACCGGGACGGTCCCACTTGTTGATCACCGTGATGACCGGAATCCCCCGGTGACGGCAGACCTCGAACAGCTTGAAGGTCTGCGCCTCCAGCCCCTTGGCGGCGTCGACGAGCATCACAGCGGCGTCCACGGCGGCCAGCACTCGGTAGGTGTCCTCGGAGAAGTCGGCGTGGCCGGGGGTGTCCAGCAGGTTGATGACCGCGTCGCCGTAGGTGAACTGCAAGGCCGTACTGGTGATCGAGATGCCTCGGGCCTTCTCCATGTCCATCCAGTCCGACACGGTGGTCCTGCGTCCCGCCTTGCCGTGCACGGCGCCGGCCTCGGAGATGACGCGGGCGTGCAGCGCGAGTGCCTCGGTGAGCGTGGACTTGCCGGCGTCGGGGTGGCTGATGACAGCGAACGTACGCCGCCGCGAAGCTTCGCGGATCGCGTCGGGGACGCCGGGTCTCGCCGGTCGTTGGGCCAACGAGCCCCTCATCGGCGCGGGCGGGGGCGGGAGGACGTCACGGGTCCCAGGCTAGCCCGCCCCCGCACGCATCCTGCGGTACGTGGCGGCACCGCAGTCCGTCTCGGGGTAGGACTGCGGTGCCAGCTGCATCCTGACACCCGTGTTCCGTCGCCCGGTCAGAGTTGACGGGAATCGTCGACTGATCTCACCGAGCGTGAGGCTGCGTCGTCTGGCCCCGTGCACACAAGAGGGTGCCGACGGACTGTCCACCACGCGAAGAGGTCACCGCCGCGCATGGGCCGTGCTATCACGTAACCCTGCCCCAGATCGCTGCCCAGATCCTCGACCTTGCGCAACGCTTCTGTCCCCTCGACTCCTTCGACCACGACGCGCAAGCCCATCTCGTGGGCAAGCCCGATCGTGGAACGCAGCACCGCGCTGTCATGCTCCCGGCCCTCCAGTGCCTGGACGAAGGCGCGGTCGATCTTGACCTCCTGGACGGGCAGTCGGTCCAGGTACGCCAGCGAGCTGTGGCCGGTGCCGAAGTCGTCGATGGAGAGCTCGACCCCCAGCTGAGAGAGACTCCGCAGCACAGCCAGCCCGCGCTCGGAGTCCCGCATGACGCCGCTCTCGGTGACCTCGAGGACGAGCAGACGGGCCGGCGTCCGGGTGGCCCACAGATGTCGAGCAACACGTTCGGCCAGGTCCTCTTGAATCGTCTGTGCGGCCAGGTTCACTGATACCGACACCGACAGGCCGTCCCGCTGCCAACGCGCCCGCTGCTCCAGGGCGGTGGCCAGGACCATCTCCGTGAGTCTGAGCAGCTGGCCGGTGCGCTCGGCAACATTTACGATCTCGCTGGGATTCACCCACGAGTACGTCGGGTGCTGCCACCGCAGCAGTGCCTCGGCTCCGTGCAGGGTGCCGTCGCGAAGGACGACCTGCGGCTGGTACCAGACCTCCAGCCCTCCCTCGTCGAGCGCGGTGGACAGGTCCGCGGCGAGGACGAGACGACGTTGCCCGTCCTGCACCCCAAGCGCCTTGCCGTGCGCCGTCGTGATCTCACCAGGCGCACCGGTGTGCATGGACAGGACTGCGAGGCGGATCAGATCCTCGGCGTCAGCGCCGTCCAGGGGTGCACAAGCGATGCCGACCCGGGCCGTGACGTGCAGCGGGACGGCACCCAGCAACAGTGGCTGACGCAGCGCAGCCACCAGCCGACCCGCCAGGTCGAGAGCGTCACCGGCGGCGCGTCCGGCGAGGACCACCGCGAACTGGTCGCCCTCCAGGCGGTACACCGGCTCCGGTGAGGCCTCGCCCAGCCGCTGCGCCAGGAGCCGCAGGAGCGCCATGCCGGAGGAATGGCCCAGCACGTCGTCGACGCGGGCGATGTCGTCCGTACCGAGCAGCAGCAGGGCCAGCGTCCCGCCGTCGAGAGCAGCTTCGAGCCGCTGCGACAGGCCGGCACGATTCGGTAGACCGGTGAGTGTGTCGTGCATCGCCTGGTGCTCGCGCTCCGCCGCGACCCTGCGCAGCTTGTCGAGCATGAACGCGTTGTCCAACGCGGCCGAGGCGTGCGCCGTCAGCGTGGCGAACAGCTGTGCGTCCTCAGGGGTGAAGGGATCGACATCCACCGTGCGGTCGTGCACCAGCAGCACACCGGTGACCCCGGCCTCGGCCAGACGCAGCGGCGCGGCCACACCGCCGCGACAATCCGCCCCGTGCAGGTCGCACTCGGTGACGTCTGCGCGAACTGCCTCACCGTCGAGCGCGCAGTGCCACCAGGTCTCCTCGGGGACCGGCTCAGCCGTCTCGACCACGTCAGGTGCCTCCTCGGACAGGGCTCGTCTCCGGATCTGCCCCCTGCCGTCGAGGAGCACGACCTCGGCTGCTGAGGCGTGCATGACGTCCCGGGCCTCGCGCAGCACCACGGTCACCAGCTCCTCGGCCCCGGTGAGGTCGGCGGTCTCCTGCACGAAGCGGTACAGCTGATGTACCCGTGCGTGTCCCACCCAGAGCACCAGGTACGCGCGGTAGGTGACGAACATGACCAGGAGGACCACGACCAGCAACGGCAGCGCGGAACTCTCGAGGACCAGCAGGACGACCACCAGGCACGCCAGAGCGGTGTTGGCCACCACCGCAAGCGAACCGCGGGTGAGCGTCTGTGCCAGCACCGAGCGGTCCAGCTCGCGCTCGTGCAGCGCGATCACCCCAGCAATGAGCAGCGCGCTGAGCACGTCGGTGAGCAACGTCGCCGTCAGCGCCGCCAGCCATCCGCGGGGATCGACCGGCGAGGCGTCACCGAGGACCAGCCGGTAGGCGGTGATCCCCACGACGACCTCGAGGGAGAACAGGGCGAGGTTGAAGGCGAGCTTCGTCCCACGCTGTCTTCGATGCAGCAGCAGGGCCGCACCGGTGCCGGCGAGGTGCGCCAGAAGGTACGCCGTGGGCGCCAGGAACGCCAAACCAAGCACGTTGGGCAGCTCGCGCAGCGAGTGCGTGTGGGCTCCTCCTCGCGAGGTGGGCACATGCAGGACCGCGACTTCGGCGAGGGCGAACAGTGGTAGCAACAACCACCACGGGATCCCCGGCTCAGCGACGGAAGCCGTCTGCTGGTCGCCGAGCGCAACGAACAGACCGACAGTGACCGCCAGCATCGTGGCGACCAGCAGCGCGATGCCGACATCCGGAGAGGGCAGGCGCTTGCCTGGCGTCACCACACGTCGCTGGCGGCCCACGTGTCTCCATGCCATGCCCGAGATGCCCACGCCTCCTGTGACCAGCTCCGAGCCAACAGGTCCAGGCTTGTCCACCCGGACGAGGTCCACACAGCGTCGCTCCAGCTACGGGCCGACCAGTCGACACCCGACCACGACCGTGCGGTCCACTCGGTGCTCGACCACGAGCGAGCCGTCCACGACGAACCTGTCCAGTCGGCCCCAGACCAGCTACGGGCGTTCCAGGTGCCGCCGGACCACGCCTCACCGGCGCTGGAGGCAGCCGACCAGGAGCGGGCGTCCCAGGGCTGCCCGAGTGCGTCCACCTCACCAGTGAGTACAGTCCCGTTGAGCGGGTCGACGACTTGGTTGTCACCGCGGGACGCCTCGAGGGTTCCCAGGCCGGTGGACGGTATCCAGGTCTGACGCGACCACAAGGCCGACGGGGTGGACGCCTCAAGGGCGCCCTTGATGTCGAGCACGCCTCGACCTTGCGCAGGGTCGAGGCTGCTCTTGAGGCGGTCAGCGGTCGAGGTGAGCAGCCGCTTCACCTGGTCTGGGTTCAGCTTGGGTCGCTGTTGCAGGAGCAGGGCCACCGCGCCGCTGACGACCGCAGCGGCCTGTGAGGTCCCGCTGCCTCGGAAGAAGCGCTGGTGCCTGTCACCGGTGACCAGGCCTTCCGGGTGCGAGCGGTCGGCGTAGGAGCCCGGCGTGCGCAACGACACCACCGACTTGCCGGGAGCGAGCAGGTCGGGTCGACGGATCGGCGTACCGGTGTTGGTGAAGTCGCTCACACGGTCGTCGTCGGAGGTATCGGTGCCGACGTGGTCGACGGCTCCCACCGCGATGACGTACGGGTCGGCCGCCGGCATGCTGAGTGCCGTTCCGGGCCCGTTGTTACCGGCCGCGGTCACCACGACGATGCCGTGCCGCCACGCGTTCTCCACCGCGTGCGCCAGCGGGTCGATGGTGTAGGACTGGGTGGAGCGAGTGCCGTAGGACAGGTTGATCACGCGGATGTTGAGACCGCCGGAGTTGCGGTGTTGCACCGCCCAGTCGATGGCCGCGATCACCTGGGACACGTCGGCAGCACCGTCGGCCGTGCCGACCTTGAGGTTGACGATCCGTGCTCCCGGAGCGACACCGGCGAAGTGCTTGGCGTCGTCCTCCCCTCCGGCAGGGATGTCGGCATCGCGGCCGGCGATGATGGCCGACATGTGCGTCCCGTGACCGTACCCGTCGAGGTGCCGGGTGTTCGGTGACTGGCTCTCGAACGACAGGTCCGGACCGTTGACGACGCGGGTCGGGTCCTCGAGGCCTGCGACAGGCGCGACGCCGGTGTCGATCACGGCCACGTCGACACCCGTACCGAGGATCTTGCGGTTGTCGCTGCCGCTGGTGCCCCACGCATTCTGGGCGCCGTACTGCTTCGCGATCGTGAACAGCGAGCCCAGGTCCTTGTCGGCTTTCCAGGTGCCGTCCTGTGACGAGGAGTCCTCGTCCTCATCGGAATCGTCGTCGCCCCACTCGTCGTCGGCGAACCACTGCCCCGTCGGTATGTTCGCGGGGGTGGTCGCAAGGGCGTCGACATGCGTTCGCGGATGCGCGGTGCCAACGCCCGCCATCACGGTTGCCATCAGGACGACCGCAACCCGTCTGCCGGTCCTCACGGTGAACCCAGTCGATCGCACGTAGTCCTCCGCCTCACTCCGTTCGACGCGCCCCGGATCACTTTGCGCGTCACAGATGACCGTTGTCTTCCGCCCAGCCCGAAATCAACCGGACGGGGCCGGGCCATCGGTCGAACGGCTGAGATGCGATCACTCTTCGTAACCGCATCCAGAGACGCCGCCATCCTTGACGTATCTATTCTCTATGTGAATAGATGTCCACATGTCGACGGGCCATGTGTTGTTGGGACTGCTGAGTCGGGGGCAGCGGCACGGCTACGAGCTCAAGCGGGAACACGATGAGCGCTTCCCGGCTGCGCGCCCACTCGCGTTCGGGCAGGTCTACACGACGCTGGAGCGGCTGCACCGCCAAGGGCTGGTGGAGCCGGTGGCGGTGCACCGTGTCGACGGACCAGACCGCACGGTGTATGAGGTCACCGACACCGGCCGGACCGAGATCCACGCCTGGCTGAGAAACATCGAGACACCCGCACCGCATGTCTCCAACCCGCTGTCCACCAAGGTGACCATCGCCCTGTTGGTCGGCGACGCCGCTGCCGCCGCCGACTACCTGCGGCGCCAGCGGCGGGCGCACCTGGAACGAATGCGCTACTACACCCGGGTCAAGACCGATGGCGGCTCGTCACTGCACGAGGTGCTCGCCGCCGACTACGCCCTCTCACACCTGGATGCGGATCTCAGCTGGATGGAGACCGCGTCACAGCGTGTGCACGCACTCGAGAAGGAGATCGGGACATGAACCGCACCTCCACGACACAACCGACCCCAAGCCATCTGGGCCCCGACTCGAGCATGCTGCGCGCCCGTTCGTTGGTGGTCTCCTACGGCCGCACAGCTGCGCTGCGCGGCGTCACCCTCGAGGTGCGCCGAGGAGAGATCCTGGCGGTGACCGGGCCATCCGGCTCCGGCAAGTCAACGCTGCTGCTGACCCTGGCAGGGATCCTGGTCCCTGATGCCGGTGAGGTCCACTTCGGTGAACGCTGCATCACCGCAGAGAACGAGTCCAGTCGATCACGGCTGCGACGCAAACAGTTCGGGGTGCTGTTCCAGTTCGGACAGCTGGTGCCGGAACTGACCGCTGAGGAGAACGTTGCCTTGCCCTTGCTGCTGTCCGGACGTCGCCGCGGAGTTGCCATCACGGCAGCCACGACCTGGCTCGACCGGTTCGGCGTGGCCGACCTGGCCAAGGTGCGCCCACCGGAGATGTCCGGTGGCCAGGCGCAGCGTGTCGCTGTGGCCCGGGCCATGGTCACCGAACCGGAGGTGTTGTTCGCCGATGAGCCGACTGGCGCGCTGGACACCCTGGCCGGTGAGCAGGTGATGACCCAGCTGGTCCGGGTGGCACGCGAGGCCGACACGACCGTGGTCCTGGTGACGCATGATGCACGCATAGCGGCGTACGGCGACCGGGAGGTCGTGGTGCGTGACGGCGTCCTCCCCGACCCGATCCCGGCGGACGAGGCCTCGGTTTCCGGTCGCGAGGAGGGTCGGTCGTGAGCAGTAGCTGCCCACGACCTGCGACGAGTCTGCGGCTCGCGGCCACCGGCGGTCGTGCGGACCTGATGCGGATCGTGTTGACCGCGCTGGGCGGGGCGGCCACCACGGTCGGCCTCCTCCTCGCCATGAGCGTGGCCGCGATCGGTTCTGGGGACGGCCCGTACACCGCAGATGTGCTCAATCAGCCAGGGCTGCGACCCGGAGTCATCGTCGTGCTGCTCCTGCTCTGTGTGCCGGTGCTGTTCTTCGTCGGCCAGTGCACCAGGGTCGGTGCGCCACAGCGGGACCGGCGGCTGGCGGCCCTGCGGATGGCCGGCGCGACACCCGCGGACGTACGACGCATCGCCGCGATGGAGACAGGATTGGCGGGGGTCATCGGTGCGGTGCTGGGAGCCACCACCTTCTTCGCGGGGCGCGCGCTGCTGGGTTCACCGCAGGTCCGCGAGGTCGAGATCAGCACCGACGAGATCGGGTCCGACGGGCAGGTCACTCGCATGGTCGAGACGCTGAGCACCGCCGCGCACACCCTGCCCACTGACGTCACCCTGCCCGCGTGGTCCATCGTGTTGGCCCTCCTGGCCGTACCGTTGGCCGCTACCGCCGCGAGTGTGGTGGCCCTGCGCCAGGTCACCATCAGTCCCTTCGGAGTCATCCATCACCGGGTCACGCGTCCCCCCACGCTGCTGCCCATCGTGCTCCTGCTCGCCGGAGCCGGTGGCCTGGCCATCTGGGAGACCGTGGCCACCACCCTGCGATTGGACCTGCAGGACGGTCTGGGGCTCTACGCCGGGGTCGCACTGGTGCTGTTCGTACTCGCAGCCGCCGGGCTGATCTTCGGATCCGCCTCCGTGGCGTTTCTCATCGGTACATGGTTAGCGCCACGGGTGCGGCACCCGTCCCTGCTCATCGCCGCCCGCCGGATGATCGATGCGCCCTTCACCGCAAGCCGCGCCAGCTCAGCTGTGCTGCTGGCCGTGCTGCTCGGAGCCGCGGTCCAGGGCACCCGCACCACTTTCCTGCTGCTCACCGACCCGAGCGACGGGTTCTACGCCGACACCTTCCGGCTGCTGGACACCGCGCTCCTGGTCGCCATCGGGGTCGCCGTCGCGGGACTGCTGGTCATCACGGCGGAGGGCATCGTCGCGCGCCGCCGGACGCTGGCCAGTCTGACCGCCGCGGGTACGCCTCGCCGCGTGCTCGCTGCGGCGACGTTGATCGAGGTGTTCCTTCCGCTCGTGCCCACCGTCGTCCTGGCTACCGCAGCCGGGGTGCTGGCAGCCAGGGGGTTCTTCGGGACAACCGTTCAACCCCCGGGGTCCGGGCGTGTGCCTGGGCGGGATGTCACCGCTCCGGTGGGGGTCCCTGTCCCGTGGGTCCAGTTGTCCGTCCTCGCTGGAGGAACACTCGCCGCGGTCATGCTCGTGACAGCGCTGGCGCTGATATTCCTGCGACGCAGCACAAGCGTCACAGAACTGCGAACGGCAGCCTGACCAGGCCGCCACGTGCCACCCTGACACGTGTTGAACAGCTGGCGGATCGGCTCGGTTTCGACGATCTCCCGGCGGTGAACGCAGTCGAACGAAGGCGTCCGGATCGGACTGTCCGCACCGGCGTCTAAGCTGGGCGTATGAGGCTGGCGCGACCCGAGGGGGACCTCGGTGGCTGACGCCGACGACGTGCGCCACCTCGCGCTGGTCCTGCCTCACGTGACGGAGATCGACAGCGACGGCTTCGACTTCCGGGTCGCCGACAAGGGGTTCGTCTGGTCCTATCCCGAGCGCAGGACGGGCAAGCCGCGGCTCATCCGGACCGACATCGCCGTGCTGTTCGTCGGCGACGAGGCCGAGAAGCAGGCTCTCCTGCTCGGAGAACCCGAGGTGTTCTTCACCACGCCCGGCTACGACGGCTTGCCGCTGGTGTTGCTGCGGCTGACGGAGGTGGACGTCGAGCGCCTGGAAGAACTGGTGACTGATGCGTGGCGGATGCGCGCCCCGTCCGCGCTCCTCAGCGAGCTCGACGGAGTCTGCGACCTGTCGAACGCAGATCTCGGCTGAGACAGCCGACCAGGGAAATGTGGCTGGCAGCGACGGGTGTCTACCTGGCGGCTCTGCCTCAGCCGATGCTGGAGCGCAAGTGGCGGACGATCCGCCGGACCACCAGTTCAGGTGTCACCCGCGCCTGAGACGCGTTGAACATCTCGAGCAGGCTGGAGGTATCTGATCCTTCGGCACGATGACGTGGTCGACTCGTAGCGAACCTCCTCGCAGCCCCGCAGCCGGTCCTTGGGATCTGCCGCGAGTACGTGGATGACGCGGTCTCGTCCCTTGCCACACTTGACGAGGTCCTCAGCGTTGTCTCCGAGGACGAAGATCAGGTCGTTGCCAGAGTCGCCATGCACGGTGTCGCTGCCTTCGCCGATGGCGAACCAGTCCGCTCCGGGACCCCCGTTGACGAGATCGGCGCCGGAGTAAGCCGCGTCGGATGGTCAACCCGAGTGGCTGCCCCGCGCGGGGCGGGATGGTCGGGCTAATCCTCGGCGCCCTGGAGTGGCCGTCGGGCCGTCTACGCTGGCTGCGTGTCGGACGACAGGAGCCGCCCAGCCCGGACCGAGGACGTCCACGAGCTGGCTCTGGCCATGCCACACGTCACGGTCGACCCTGGGACCGCTGAGAATGCGGTCTACCAGGTGGGCGGCAAGTCGTTCATCTTCTTCCGCAATCCCAGGCCCGACGCGATCGATCCAGACACCGAGGAGCGCTACCGCGACGTGATCGTCTTCTGGGTGACCTCCGAAGCGGACAAGCAATCGCTGGTCCAGGACGAAGCATCTCCGTTCTTCACCACCGCGCACTTCGACGGCCACCCTTCGGTGCTGCTGCGGGCCAGCCACATCGGTGACCTCACCCGGGAGGAGCTGGCGGAACTGGTCCAGGATGCATGGCTGTCCCGCGCATCGGCACGCCGAGCGGCGACCTGGCTCCGCGCCCATCCCTCCGCTTGATCACACTCCCACCGCCCGGATCAGCGCACACAACGACCCGGAAGGCTGATGGCCGTGGCCAAGGCGCGCAGCTTCGCGGCCTCGTCGGGGCGTTCGTGGAATCGTCCAGGCCAGGCGACGTGACAACTGCTGACACGCACGAGGCTGAGCCCGGCGCGCGACGTTGGTCGTTGCCTTCGTGTGTTCCAGCCGGTGGACGGGCTCACCGGCCAGGACCAGCCCCGCTGAGAGGCGGAGTCCGGCTCAGCACTGTCAGATGTCGCCCGGACCTACGGTGGCTGCATGACTGAGGAGATCACCCCGGGTCTCGGCCGACGGGTTGCCCTTCTGGCGGGCCGTGCTCGGCTACGAGCAGGTCAGCGACGAGGACCTGCTCGATCCGCGACGACGCGGCCCGGCGATCTGGTGCCAGCAGATGAAGGAGCTGCGCACCGAGCGCAACCGCATCCACGTCGACGTCTCGGTGCCGCACGCCCAGGCAGAGGCACGGGTCGCGGCTGGCGTCGCCGCGGGCAGACGAATCGTGTTCGGCCGTGACACCCCGGCGTGATGGACCTGGCCGACCCGGAGGGCAACGGGGTCGACATCGCCAGCTGGATGGGGCGGGAGTGACCCGCTGAGGCAGTGGTGCCGTTCGCGACGGGTCAGACGTCGACGGCCAGACGCACCGTCACCTTGTCGCCCACGTCGATCCGCTCGGCATTCCGGACCAGGTCCTTCAACGGCACGACATACCCCCCGTCCTTGGGGAACAGCGAGGTCGTCCACCGGGTGGACCCGATCCGGACCTCGACCGGGATCATGCCCCAGCCGTACGTCACCTGTGCGGACGTCGCCTGGAGCTCAGCGCTCTCGTCCTCGGGCACGGTGACGAAGTGGTACGGCGACGGCCCCCTCCAGAACCACACCTCGCCGCTGAACTCCACGTCCACCCGGTCAGCATAGGATCGTGAGCGCGGCAGAATCCCCGATCTCGACTCTTGACAATACGCGGCCTCCCGCTCCGCCTCGTGGACGAAGGACCGGCGTCCGATGGTTTCACGCGGGCGTCGGTGCGGGTGCCGGTCGCATCAGTCGGTCGGGTCGCGCTCGGCGTCGGGGAGGGTGGGGGCGTCGGTGGGGTAGAGGCCGGCACCAAAGCCGTAGACCTGGTCGCCGGCCCGGGGGATCTGCGCGAACAGGCGGGCGACCTCCTGGACCTGCGCCCAGAAGTCCCGCACTTCCTCAATCGGGATGCGGGCGTGCACGAGCAGGCACCGCAGCTCATCGGCCGCGTGGGCCGAAGCGGACTCGGCGGCCGCCTCCGCGAGCCCGTTGATGGCGGCCACGACCTGCTTGTCCTCAGGGCGGTTGAGCGCGCCGATGTAGACCGTGCGGGCGACTCGGCCGTAGTACCGCTCCTCGATCGCCCGTACCCGCCGGGTGCGCACCACGCGGAGGAGGCCGGTGTCGACGAGAAGGTTCACGTGGTAGGCGATGGTGCTCTTGGGGCGGTCGACCGCCCGCGCCATTTCGGTCACCGAGGCGGCCCGCTCGAGGAGCAGCTCCAGGAGGGTGGTGCGCAGCGGGTCGGCCAGCGCGCGCAGCTGCTCGGGAGCGGTGACCACGACCAGCTCGTCAAGGTCGTAGTCCGGGATCTGCTCATTGACCGGCATATCTGGACCATTCTATAGTTGTGGATCATTCGACCAGCTTCGTCCGATGACAGGAGTGTAGAGATGGCTGAAGTCGTGTTGTTGCACCACGTGCAGGGACTCACCGACGGAATACGCGCGTTCGCCGAGGAGCTGCGCGCCGGCGGGCACACCGTGCACACGCCGGACCTGTTCGACGGCGAGCTACCGCCGACCATCGACGAAGGTGTCGCTCATATCAAGAGCGTCGGAGGCGAGCTGCTCAGCGAGCGCGCCGACCGGGCCGTGGCCGACCTGCCCCAGGGCCTGGTGTATGCGGGCTTCTCCTGGGGTGCCGGCACGGCGCAGGAATTCGCCCAGACCCGACCCGGCGCACGCGGCGCGCTGCTCTACGAGTCCTGCATACCGATCACAGGCGAGTGGGCCTTCGGGCCGTGGCCCGACGGGGTACCGGTGCAGATCCATGGCATGGACAAGGACCCGTTCTTCGCGCTGGAGGGCGACATCGACGCCGCCCGGACGTTGGTCGAGACGGTTGGGTCCGAGCTGGCCGAGCTGTTCGTCTACCCAGGCGATCGGCACCTGTTCGCCGACAGATCGCTGCCGTCGTACGACGCGGACGCGGCGGCGCTGGTGGTGCAGCGCTCGCGGGAGTTCCTCGACCGGATGAGCTGACTCAGGACAGCGACTCGGCGGCTGTTCGCTTGGGTTCGCACAGGCGGGCGCAAGGCATCGTCCCGGTAGAGATATGGGAGAAGCTGCTCGAGCGGACCGAGGACGAGATCGACCTTGCGCTGTCTCGTCAACGGCTCGCTAGCGACGACGGACGCCTTCTGACCCGTGACGACCTTGATGAGGCGTTGCGCCAGGCGGCCGAGGCAGCGGCTCGTAAGCCTGCGTGACACGGCCACCCCGTCCCGCGCGACACACGCTGATCCCGCTCATGGACGCGCCATCGCCATCGGCTCCGCGCGACGAACCCGGGCTTCGCCCGGTAGTCGACTGCCCACACCTCGTCGCGGAACGGCACACGCAGTGCCATCGGTTCAGCCGGCGGCGTGGGCCATTCGGACGCCGAGGGGCAGCGGTGGCTCACCGTCGCCGCAGAACTCGTCGACGCTCAGCTGCGCCAGGACGCGAAGTTCCTGGGACTCCAGAGCCGCACCGAGATCGTCAAGGCCGTGTTGGAGTTGCTCCACCGTCACGGGGCAGAGGAACGCATGGCCCGCACCTGTCCGGACACAATCCCGAAGCGGCCGTACGTGCTGGGTCAGTTCGTCGTCGCACGTGCGGTTGATCACCTCGATGGACGCGATGTCGTCGACCCGATCGCGAAGGGCTGTGCGGACGGTGTCGCCGATGATCTCTCGTCGATGTCTTGACCGACGACGACGGACATGTCTCGGGTGATCGGCGGGAGCATCGAGACCGGTCGCCAGGGTCGCAGGTCCTGCATCTGGGAGGCCATGCGCGGCTCGGTGGCGCACAGGTAACGGATGTCCGGAATGCCCTTGCGGAGCATGAGGCGCGCTCCAGCCCCATGCCCAGGGCAAGCCCGGACCAGCGGCTCGGGTCGAGCCCCGCGCTGCTGAGGACGCCGGGGTGAATCCGGCCGCACTCCGCGATCCACGAGCAGCGTGATCAGCTGATCCATGTCGTCGTCCGTGGTGCTGACAATCGAGCGCAGTCGCCACAGGTCGACCTGGTGCGGTTCGCCGAGGTGGGTCCGCGACGACATCGCGCCGGTAGACAAGTCCGGGATGACGATGAGTTCGTCGACCGGGCTGGTGCGGGCACCGTCGTGGTGGTGCAAGCTCAGGCGGTCGTCAGGGCGGACACGACCTGGTCGAGAAGAACCTGCATAGCGTGAGATCCCTGCGTGGGTCACTCAGATCCCGCAGGGTCAGGGTGTGGTGGAGGTCAGAGGCGGTGAGATACGTGGTGTTCACGAGGGCGCTCCTGCAATCGCCCGGAGGCTTCACCAGCTCAGCAACCCTCAATCTCAATCGGAGTCGTCGGGATGCCCTCGGCACGCAGCCGATCGAGCAGCGCAGGGAAATCACGCGAGGCGAAGGTCGAGCAACCGTGCAAGTCTTCGACGGACCACCACCGGATCTCGTGCATGTTCACAGCCGCGAACTCTGAAGCTGACAGGGCTGGCTGCGGATCAAGTTGCTGGGGCCAAACCAGGTGAATGTGGTCCACCTGGCCATCCCGATCACCCATCTGGAATTGAGATGTCTTGGTCCACACCTCCTGTCCGAGAGCGTCGATCTCCAGTCCAATCTCCTCGCGCAGTTCCCGCTGCAAGGCGTCGAATCTGGTCTCGCCCACCTCGATCCCACCGCCCGGATTTCGCCCAGAAGCCCTCAGCCAGGTCGAGCCCTTCCCAGTGGAAGCGCACAAGCAATACCTGATCTGCGGGATCGAGAATCAGCGCCCCGAACGCTCTACCGGAGCCTCACAAGTCGAAGACGCTACGCCGTACGAGCGGGTCGCGGCGGAAAGACGCACTGACGTACCGCGGCGCAGGAACGAGCGGATCGCGGCATGTGCGGGCGCCCGCCGCGGTAGCGTCGTCGGGTGCAGGAGAACCCGCAGACAGAGGATCGCTGGTCTCGCTCGGACTGGTGGGGCGTCGTGTTGGACGCGCCGGATGTCGGCGTACTCGCGCGCTTCTACTCCGAACTGCGCGGGTGGCCCATCTGGAAGCAAGACTCCGAGGGTGCGGCGCTGGACCTGGGCGAGGGCGTGGCGTACCTCGCCATCCAGCACAACCCCGACTACGTGCGCCCGGTGTGGCCGGCCGCCGCGGAGCGCCAGCAGATGATGGTCCACCTAGACTTCGAGATCACCGACCTCAAAGAGGCCGTGGCCCACGCGGTGAGACTGGGTGCACATCTGCCCGAGCACCAACCGCAGGACGACGTGCGGGTCCTCCTCGACCCTGCGGGTCACCCGTTCTGCCTGTACACATAGCTGCGGCCCACGGGAGTGAACGCTCCCCACAGGAGGCCCGATGGATGTCGGGCGGCTGGTTGGCTACACGGTGCGCCCTTCCAGGGCGTCCAGGTCCCGCTCGACGTAGAGCCGGTGCTCCCACTCCTCGTTGAGGATGCACGCAAGGCATTCCCACACCGGGTAGCTGCGGGATTCCGGCCACCCGGGCCCCTCAACCGGTGCGGTGTGGCCGGCCAGCGACTCGTCGGTCAGGCCACCCAGGACCTGGCGCACGGTGGACATGCGGTCGCGGCGCAGCGCGAGCACAGCATCGAGAGACGGTCGTGCGTCGCGGTCTCGGGGCACACCCGGCGTGTCAGGCATCTCGTCCCAGGGCAGGTCCAGGGAATCCCACGGCGACGGATCGCCGAGCATCGCCCGTCTGATCCAGGAGTCGGTGGCAAACACAAGGTGCCGCAGCGTCTCGATGAACGACCACTCACCGTCGACCGACTCATGCAGCAGGTCCGGGTCCAGCCGGCGCGCCCGTCCGACGGTTTCGTCCCAGAACCGCTCGATGACGTCCCACGCCTCGCGGAAGCCGGCCGGGTCCGTCGGGCGCATCTTGGCCCGGTCGGGGTACCGCCTGTCGAGCTCGGCGTTGACCAACGGGCCGATGTCGACACCGTTGACCGTGAGGTTCACGATCTCGCCATCTATGTCGACGTCGACAGTTCGACGCCGCGCATCACGACGCGGCTCATGTCGACACCGCGGAACCGGGTCCCGGTCAGGTCGCTGGCACGGAACTCCGAGCCGCTGAGGTCAACGCGCTCGAACCGGGAGCCCCGGAGATCCTCACGGAAGAAGTCACCCACGGGTGGACCGTACCGTCACGTGCCGACAATCCGCCCACACATCGGCAGATCAGGTATACGCATTGGGGACAGGTGGATGCAGCAACGGTGGATCGCGGTGAAATGAGCACTCCCGAAGCGCGGCGCATGAGCGGATCGCGGCCCATGTCCGTGCGTTCCTCTCCGAAAGGAACCACCTGATGTTGCGTCGCCTAGAGCATCCGGACGTGGATCGTAATTGCGCGTACCGTGCCTGGCATGGCTATCGCACGCTTCCCAAGCATCGTCATCGACTGTCCCGATCCGGGAGCTCTCGCGACGTTCTATGGCGCGATGTTGGGACTGGAAGGTCG